>Ga0209333_1000054_pt1 | contig 61351 bp, 62 predicted proteins | sample BlaSpr_A8_OM2_O3_FD_187982 | JGI IMG/M metagenome (GOLD analysis project Ga0209333, IMG submission 187982) | Forest soil microbial communities from Thunder Bay, Ontario, Canada - Black Spruce, Ontario site 2_A8_OM2_O3 (SPAdes) (version 2) | ecosystem: Environmental > Terrestrial > Soil > Boreal... | reverse complement strand
AGGTGGCGGGCGAGGGTGCGCAGGCCGCGGTGGGCGGCGGTGCGGACGGCGCCGGGTCGTTTGCCCAGGACGGCGGCGGCGCGGGTGGCGTCCAGGCCGAGGACGGCGCGCAGGAGCACGGCCTCGGCCTGGTCGGGGGGCAAGGTGGCGATGAGGCGGATGGCGGCGGTGGTGGTGAGGGTGTCGATGGCGGTGCTGGCGGTGTCGTCTGCGGCGGCGAGGCCGGCGAGGTCTTCGGCGGGAACGGGGATGGCCGGGGGGCGGCGGGTGTGGCGGCGCAGGTGGTCGAGGGCGCGGTGGCGGGCGATGGTGGCGGCCCAGCCGCGGAAGGCGTCGTGGTTGCCGTGGAAGGTGTGCAGGTCGCGGGCGATGTGCAGCCAGGTTTCTGAGGCGATGTCTTCGGCGTCGTCGCCGGTCAGGGCGTGCAGGTAGCGCAGCAGCCGTGGCTGGGTGTCGCGGTACAGGAGCCGGAACGCATCGGGGTCACCGCGCTGCGCCGCAACCAGCGCCGCCTCCAGCGGAGCACTCGGCGGCGCAGCTGACGCCGCGCCCGGCGGACCGGCCAGAGCGGCTATCGTCGGATCCTCTGACCGGTCCATTGGAACAATAATGAATCAATGTCGCTATCTATGCCTCATATTCTTCTGCTTTCTTCCTCTTGCTTCCACAGTGACCGCGTACTCGTCGCGCGGCACCGGGGCGGGTAGCGATCCGGGCGGCAGTGGCCCGTTACTCGGCCGCGCGGTACCGGGGCGGGTAGCGGGACTTACCCCCGTCCGGGAGCGGAGACAGAGCCCTCCGCAGGCCGGTCAGCCGCGTGCCTGCGACTCCTCGAGCGCGCGCCTGACGAGCACCCGCGCGAGGTGCTCGCGGTAACCGCGGTCGGCGTTGATGTCCGCGGACGGGCTCGTGCCCTCGGCGGCATGCGCTGCGGCGTCCCGCGGCCCGGCGCCCTCGGCCAGGGCCTGCTCGACCGCCGCGGCCCGCACCGGCGTCTGGCCCATGTTCACCAGCGCCACGCTGCCGCCCTGGACCGCCACGCCGACGATCGCATAGTCGATCGCGCGCTTCGTGAACTTCTGGAACGCCCATCGCGCGGGCGTCTCTGGCTTGGGGATCCGGATCTCGGTCAGCAGCTCGCCGGGCTCGAGCACGGTCTCGAACAGGCTCTGGAAGAAGCCGGCGACCGGGATTTCCCTGCTGCCGGAGGGGCCGCGGGCGACCAGCGTCGCGTCCAGGGCCAGGACCACGGCGGGCAGGTCGGCGGCTGGATCGGCGTGCGCCAGGGAACCGCCGATCGTGCCGCGGTGCCGGACCTGGGGGTCGCCGACCTGCCCGGCCGCGTGCGCGAGCAGCGGCAGCTCGCTGGCCAGCAGGCCGGACCGGGAAAGCTCGTCGTGACTGGTGAGCGCGCCCACCGCGATGTGGCCGTCCTCCTCGCGGACGTAGCGGAGCTCGTGGAGCCTGCCGATGTCGATCAGGACCTCGGGCACCGCGAGGCGCAGCTTCATCAGCGGCAGCAGCGAGTGGCCGCCGGCCAGGAACTTGGCGTCGTCCCCGTCCTGCGCCGCCAGGTCAAGGGCCTCGTCAACCGAGAAGGCCCGCTTGTAGGTGAACTGTGCCGGGATCACGCGGGCCGCCTCTCGCGAAGCGCCGGGGCGGCGGCCAGTACCGCCCGGACGATGTTGTGGTAGCCGGTGCAGCGGCACAGGTTGCCCTCGAGCGCCGACCTGACCTCTTCCTCGGTGGGCGAGGGGTTCTCCGCCAGCAGCGAGACCGCGGCCATCACCATGCCGGGGGTGCAGAACCCGCACTGCAGCCCGTGCTCGGCGTGGAAGGCGGCCTGCACCGGGTGCATCTCGCCGGCGCCGTCGGCGAGCCCCTCGACGGTCGTGACCTCGGACCCGTCGGCCTGCGCGGCGAGCACGGTGCAGGACTTGACCGACCTACCGTCCAGCAGCACCGTGCAGGCACCGCAGGACGTGCTGTCGCAGCCGATGTTGGTCGCGGTGAGGTTTGCCACCTCGCGCAGGAAATGCACAAGCAGGGTGCGGTCGGCCACCTCGGCCGCGACCTGGCTGCCATTGACCTTGATCGTGACCTTCACCGGATCGCTCCGTTCTGTTCCTTGTCCCGCCCGCCCTGTTCCTTGTCCCGCCCGCCCTGTTCCTTGTCCCGCCCGCCGAGCCCTTCGATAGCGCCCCACACCCTGACTGGCGTGGTCGGCATGTCGATGTGCCGGACGCCGAGGTAGCTGACCGCGTCGACGACCGCGTTCTGGACTGCCGGGGTGGCGCCGATCGTCCCGGCCTCGCCGATTCCCTTAACCCCGAGCGGGTTGATGTCCGTCGGCGTCTCGCTCTGCACTAGCTCGAAGCTCGGCAGCACGTCCGCGGTGATCGCGGCGTAGTCGGCGAGTGTGCCGGTGAGCGGGTTGCCGTCGGCGTCGTAGATCATCTCCTCGAGCAGTGCCTGGGCCACGCCCTGGGCGATGCCGCCGTGCCGCTGCCCCTCGGCCAGCACCGGATTGACCACGATGCCGGCGTCATCCACGGTCACGTGCCGGATCAGCCGCACCTTGCCGGTCTCGGTGTCGGTCTCGACAACGGCCACGTGGCTGCCGAACGGGAACGTCGCGCCGCCCCCGGCGTACTGGACGTAGGCCACGAGGCCGTCCTCGCCCGCGTGGGTCGCGACGTCCGCCCAGGTCCGGCCCGTGCCCGGGTCGCCGCGGACCTGCCAGGTCCCGCTGCCGGCATCCAGTTCCAGGTCTGCCTCGGCGGCCTCGAGCATGTCAGCCGCTACACGCCGGGCCTGCTCCTTGACCTCGAGCGCGGCCTTGTGCACGGCGACCCCGCCAAGCTGCAGCGACCGTGACCCGTACGTCCCGATACCCTCGGGGATCAGATCGGTGTCGCCGTGAATCACGGTGACGTTGGGCATCGGGATCCCGAGTTCGGCCTCGACGAGCATGGCCCAGGCCGTGTGATGCCCCTGGCCGTGCGCGGAACTGCCGGTGTACACGGTGGCCGTGCCGTCGCCATGCACGGTGAGCCGGGCGGTCTCCCCGGCCGCCGCGTCCGCCGCCGTGATCTCGACGTAGCTGGCCAGTCCGATGCCGAGCTGCAGCACGTCGCCGCGTTCCCGGCGGCGCTGCTGCTCCGCCCGGAGCTCGCGGTAGCCCGCCGCGTTCAGAGCCTTGTCCAGGGCGGTGACGTAGTCCCCGGTGTCGTACGTCGCGCCGGTCGGCGTCGAGTAGGGGAACTTGTCCGGCGGGATCAGGTTCTTCCGCCGTACCTCGGCCGGGTCCATGCCGATCTCGGCGGCGAACAGGTCGATGGCGCGCTCGACAGCGGCCGTCGCCTCGGGCCGGCCGGCGCCGCGGTAGGCCGAGATCGGCGTGGTGTTGGTCACCACCACCCGGGAGTGGGTCTGCACGCGAGCTATGTCGTACGGGCCCACCGCCATCAGCTTGGTGAGGAACGGCAGGAAGCCGCTCATCCGCGGGTACGCGCCGGTGTCCTGCACCACGTCGAGCCGGTAGGCGAGCACCCGGCCGTCCTTCGTGCCGCCCAGCTTGATGGTCTGCTCCTGGGCGCGGCCGTGCGTCATCCCGACCAGGTTCTCGCTGCGTGTCTCCACCCAGCGCAGCGCCCGGCCGGTCTTCCTGGCCGCCCAGGCGACCAGGATCGCGTCCCGGTCGATGCCGACCTTGGCGCCGAACCCGCCACCGACGTCCGGGGTGATGACCCGGATCGTGGCCGGGTCCATACCCAGAGCTCCGGCCAGGATGAACCGGCTGATCTGCGCGTTCTGCGTGCTCACCCAGTAGGTCAGCTTTCCGTCGGCGAACCGGGCGGCCGCGGCGCGTCCCTCCATCGGCATCGGGGCGAGCCGCTGGTTCACGATCGTCCGCTCGACGACCGCGTCGCAGCCCTCGAAGATCGCGTCGTCCGCGTCGTCCCCCGAATTCACGGGCACGTTCGAGTCGGTGGCGTCGAACAGCAGCGTCTCGGTCTGCAGCGCGGCCGCGACGCCGATCACCGCGGGCAGCGGCTGATAGTCGACGCTGACCAGCTCGGCCGCGTCCTCGCCCTGGTAGCTGTCGCTCGTGATGACCATTGCCACGGGCTCGCCGACGTACCTGACCCGGTCCACCGCCAGCAGCGGCTCGGACCAGGGGCCGCCAAGCGGCATCGGCGCACCCTCACTGACCTCGCTGCCCGGCTCGGGGGGCGGCGGGGGCACCAGGTCGTCCATGTCCTGGGTGGTCAGCACCGCGAGAACGCCCGGAGCTTGACGGGCCGCGTCGGTGTCCATACCGGTTATCTTCGCGTGGGCCATCGGGCTGCGTACGAACGTGACCCGGGCCGCGTCGGTCAGCTCGGGGACCCGCAAGTCGTCCACATAGGTGCCGCCCGCGGTCAGCAACCGCGGGTCCTCGGTCCGCACCACCCTGGTACCGAGAATGCTCATGTTTTGGTCGCTCGCCTTCCGGTGTTTGGCCTGGTAGGGCCGTTGGCGGCGGTAAGCGGGGCCCACCGCCGCGGTCTTAGCATTCTGGCATCGGCCCGGTCCGAGGTACAGCCTCGGTATGCCGTCTTCGTGGCGGTAGGCCCCAGCGGCCGGTCAGGCGGCCCGGGCCGCCCGGGCCCGCCGGAAGTGCCGGTCAAGCTCGTTGGCGTAGCTGCGGCCCAGCTCCGCGCCGTGCGCCGCGACCCAGTCGGTGAACACGGTCTCCCCTGTCGCCGGAGCCGCCGAGTCGGCCAGCCCGTCGGCCATGGCCCGGTACTCCTCGCGGGTCAGCAGCGTGTCGCGCAGGGCCGTGCCGAGCACCGAAGACAGGCCAAACAGCGCCGACGGGGGAACGCCGACAACGACGGCGCGGCTGCCTACCGCCGCCCGGATCGCGTCGACCATCTGGCGGAATGTCACGCTCTGCGGCCCGACGGCGTCGAGCGTGACCGTGTCGTCGCCGGCGCCGAGCCTGACGTACAGCCGCGCCAGGTCGTCAACGTGAATGCCGCGGACCCGGTACTCGCCGCGGCCGCCGATCGCGAACACCGGCACGCGCCGCAGCAGCCACGCGATGTTGTTCACGAGCACCCCGTTGCCGCCGAACAGGATCGCGGGCCGGGCGATCGCGCACGGCACCCCGGTCCCGGCCAGGATCCGCTCGACCGCTGCCTTGCCGCGGAAGTACGGGTACGGCGAGTCCGGGCTCGGGTTCGTGATCGAGGTGTGCACGATCCGCTGCACGCCTGCCCGCTGCGCTGCCTCGAACAGCACCCGGCTGTTCTCGACGGCGACCTGATGATCGACGCTGCCGTGCGGGAACCGCACCCAGTAGGTGTTGTACAGCGTGTGCGCACCCCGCATCGATTCGGCGAGTCCCGCGGGATCGGTGAAGTCCAGCGGGCGCGCGTCGATGTCGGTGCCGGCCGGAGCGCTCCCGGGATGCCCGGTGAGCGTCCGCACCTGATGCCCGGCGGCGCGCAACTCCCGCGCAATGGCGGCACCGGAGTAGCTGAACGCACCGGTAACGACGTCGATCTGGGCTGCTGCTGGCTGCGTCATCTTGAGCCTCCTGACTGATCACCCGGCATGTCGCCCCAGGGCAGCGCGCCAGCCATGTCGGCCAGCAGAGCCAGCGTGCCGGCCCGGTCGAACAGCGAGAGCGCCGCGGCGCGGTCCCCATCCAGGTTGGCGAGCTGCTCGAGGCCGAGGAATCCGGCGACCACCGCGTGCGCCACGTCCTTGGCGGGCAGCAGCCGCGCGAGCGGCGACGACGCCAGCCCGCGGCGCACCGCGGTCTCCGCGAACTCACGCCACGGGGCCACCCGGGCTGCGACCTGCTCGCCGAGGCCGGGAACCGACCTCGCTCCGGCGATCATCTCGACCAGCACGGTCACGTGCCCGGAGTCCAGGTCCTCGGTGAAGATGGACCGCGCGGACTCGACCAGGTCGCTCAGGGACTCGGCATGCTCGAGTACCCCGCGGTACGCGGCCATGCGCCGCTCGCTGATCGCGTCGAGCCCGGCGAGCAGCAGGTCGGTGACGGAGCCGAAGTGGTAGAAGACGAGCGTCTGGTTGCATCCAGCCAGCCGAGCGATCTCTCTGGCACTCGCGCCGCCGAAGCCCGCTGTCTTCAGCGCCTCGATCGCCCCTTCGACCAGCGCCGCTCGCGTTTCCGCCGACCGGCCCTGGCCGCCGGGCGCGGCAGTCCGCCGCGGACCCGCCTTGGCCATCCTGCCTCCGCACTGCTGCGCCGTCCGCCGTGCCGCCGTGACATGGCCGCCGCCGCCCAAGCTTTCTTGACCAGATTATCAAAGCAAACGCTCAAATTCCTCCTCCCCCTGGAGGAGGGAGGAGGCTGCGGGTGCCTCGCGGCGGGCTGTGGCAGAGGAGGCTGCGGGTGCCTCGCGGCGGGCTGGGGGCGGCTGTCTTGCGGCCGGCCGCGGCGGATGTTTCGGCGGCCCGGTTCCGGCTTGACTCCGTACCGGGGTACGGCGGCTAGCTTGGGGATATGGCTGGGCTGACGATCGGGAAGTTCGCCGCCGCCGAGGGGGTCGGCGTCGAGACCGTGCGCTTCTACCAGCGGCGCGGACTGCTGACGTTGCCGGAGCGCCAGGACTCCGGTTTCCGTGAGTACTCCGAGGCTGACCGGTGGCGGCTGGCGTTCATCCGCCGCGCGCGGCAACTGGGGTTCACGCTGGGCGAGATCGGCGAACTGCTGGGACCTGCCGAGGCGCGGTCCACCGACGAGATCGTCCGTGCCGCCGGGGCCAAGCTCGAGGCGATCGAGAAACAGGTCAGGGACCTCGCCGTGCTGCGGTGCAAGCTGCGCCGGCTGGTCCAGGTATGCGAGCACGGTGACGGCGACGACTGCGTGGCGCTGCGCCTCACCGGAACCGACGTGAACGGAAAGGAACGATGAGCATGGGCGAGATCAAGGCCGTCACCGACGACAGCTTCGAGGCCGACGTCCTGAAGAACCCCAAGCCGGTGATCGTCGAATACTGGGCCGAGTGGTGCGGCCCGTGCCGCATGGTCGCCCCGGTGCTCGCGGAGATCGCCGCGGAGCACGCCGACCAGATCGACGTCGTCAAGCTGAACATCGACGAGAACCCGGCCACCGCGCAGAGGTACCAGGTCATGGCCGTGCCGATGATGAACGTCTTCTCCGGTGGAGAGGTCGTCAAGCAGGTGCTGGGCGCCAAGCCCAAGTCCGCGCTGCTGCGCGATTTCGCCGACTACATCTAGCCGCGGGCGATTCGTGGCGGCAGGGCGAGGGCGGGGAGAACCGCGAGTGCGGTGAGGCCGAGTACCCAGGCGAAGGTGTGCCCGAACGCCGCCGCGGTGGCGCGGGTGGCGCCATTCTGCTGCAGGATGAGCGCGAGCGTCACGGTGCCGAGTATCCCGCCGAGCTGCTGCAGGATGCGGTTCGCGCTGGTGGCCGGGGCCACCTGCTCCGGTGCCAGGCCCTGGTAGGTAACGGTGAACGCGGTCAGCTTGACCGCCCCCTGACCGAGACCGGTGATGAACAGGCCAGCCGCGAGCACGGCCTGGCTGGCGTTAATGCCGACGAGGGCGTAGGGCACGAGACCGGCGATGGCCAGGACCATGGCGGCGAGCGTTATCGCGCGCTCGGCGCCGGTCCGGTCGATGAGCTTGCCGGCGTAGGTCATGGCCAGGCTCATGCCCGCGCCGAGCGGGGCGAGGAGTAGCCCGGCCTCCAGCACGCTGGCGTGCCAGACCTGCTGGTAGTACAGCGGCAGCAGGAACACCGAACCGAATAGTGAACCGCCGAGCAGGAACTGCAGGACCGACGAGGCGGTGAACGCGCGCACGGTGAAGAGCCGCAGGTCGATGATCGGCTCGATCCGGCGGATGAGTGCGTGAGCGGTATAACCGGCCAGCGCTGCGCCTCCCGCGGCCAGTGGCAGCCACGCGGCGAGGGCGGCGAAGCTGCCGTGATTGCCGGCCTCGGACAGTCCGTCCGTGACTGCGGCGAGCCCGGCGGCCAGCAGGCCGAGGCCAGCCAGGTCGAGCCGGCCCGGGCCGGCGGTGCGCGCGCCGGCGGGTACCAGCCGCCAGGCGAGCACGAGGCCGAGAAGGCAGATGGGCGCGTTGATGTAGAACGCCCACCGCCAGCCGAGGGTGCTCACGACCACCCCGCCGAGAATCGGCCCGAGCACCGGGGTCAGGCCGCCAGGGACGGCGACGAACACCATGGCCCGCCCCATCCGCTCTTTGCCCGCGGCCTGGCCGAGGATCACCCGGACCAGCGGCAGGAGCATCCCGCCCCCGAGTCCCTGGAGCACCCGGAAGGCGATCAGCGTCGGCATCGACCAGGCGATCCCGCACAGCATCGACCCGAGCAGGAACGTTCCCAGGGACGCCAGCCACATCGCCCGCGCCCCGAACCGGCGGGTGGCCCATCCGGTCAGCGGCATGGTGATGGTCAGCGCCAGCAGGTACCCGGTGCTCACCCACTGCACCGTCGCCACCGAGACGCCGAAGCTGCGGCCGAGCCGGTCCAGCGCGACGTTGACGATCGTCGTGTCCAGGCCGGATGCGAGCGAGCCGAGCATCAGCACCAGGGCCAGCTTGATCAGGGCGGGATCGAGACGATCCCGGCCTACGACTGGCCCGGCGGCGCCGCCTGGATCGTGCGCCGGGCCGCGGCCTGCCGTCGCCGACGCGGTCACCGAACCACTCCCTGATAAGACTAGACGGTCAAGTTCCGTTTAGATTAGACGGAACGGTCTCGTCTAGCAAGCTGGTACCCTGACGGGCATGGCGACACCCGCTGCCTCCGGCTCTGCGCAGCCAGGACGAGACCGGCGCTCACCGGCCAAGCACGCCGCGATCCTTAAAGCCGCGACCGAGGTGTTCTTGCGCGAGGGCTACACCCGCGCCAGCGTCGACGCCATCGCCGAGGCCGCCGGCGTCGGCAAACAGACCGTCTACGGGCACTTCGGCGACAAGCAGCGGCTCTTCCTGGCCGTGGTCGAGCACGCCCACGCTGCCAGCCCTCTCGACCGGGCCGATCTGATCACCGACACCGGGGATCCCCAGGCCGATCTGACCGCCGCCACGAAATGGCTGATCCGCGCCGTCACCACGCCAGAGATCGCCGCGCTGCACCGGCTCACAATCGCGGAGCTAACCCACCACCCCGAACTGCAGCGCTCCTGGCGCGACGACGAGCGCGGCCAGAGCCTCATCGCCGCGATCGCGGCCTACCTCGCCGGCTGCGATCGCCGCGGCACACTCGACGTCCCCGACCCGCAGACGGCCGCGCGGCAGTTCGTCTGGCTCGCTTCCGTCGAGGCCCAGGTCCGCTCGCTGCGCGGCATCGAGCCCCTTAGCAGCCGCGAGATCAACAGCATCGCCCGCGACACCGCCACGCTCATCGTTCGCGCTCACCAGCCGAGATAGCCGCTGGCGTCGCGTAACGGCCCGTTATCCGGTCATGGGTTGTCGACGGCAGCGGACTCCTGCGCGGGCTCCTGGGCCTCGCTCCCGAAGTCCCGCTGCACCCCGCCGCGCAGGCCCAGGATCGCCACGATGGCGGCAGCCGCCATGATCGCGGCCATCACGTAGAACACGGTCTGCGTGGACTGGGCGAAGTCGACCCGGTAGAAGTGCGGGATCGATGCCACGCTCCCGCTCCCGCTGCCGCTGCCGTGCGACTGCGACAGGCTCGCGGCCTCGGCGGCCGCCTTGCTGCTCGGCAGGTGGTAAAGGGAGATCAGCGAGTTGGTGACGTGGCTGCGCATAGCGGTGACCAGGATCGTGCCGAGGATGGCCAGGCCCAGGCTGGCCGCGTAGTTGCGGACGGTCTGGGTGATGCCGGTGGCCTCGCCGTAGGTGAGCCGGCTGGCCCGGTTGACCGCGTCGGTGCTGGACGGCCCGAGCATGAAGCCCATGCCGGCGCCGGCCAGGATGATGTACCACTGCTGCGCGCCGAAGTTGAGGTCGGTGACCTTCCCCGCCCACAGGAAGAACCCGACGGCGCCGAGCACGCAGCCGATCACGACCGGGCGCTTAGCCCCGATCCGGTCCAGCATCCGCCCGCCGATCTGCGCGGCGATGACGAAGCCGATGAAGAAGAACAGCAGGATGACGCCTGCCTGGGACGACGACTTCGCCAGCGAGATCTGGGCGTACTCGCTGCCGAAGAAGAACACCGGGATGAACACCAGGTTGGTGATGCCGAGCACCATGTTCTCAACCAGGAACGGCCGGATCCGGAAGATGCTGACCCGCATCAGCGGCGATTCGGTGCGAACCTCGACGAAGTAGAACACGACGAGCAGCGCCAGGCCAACCGCGATGGACAGCCAGATCAGCGGGTTGTGCCAGCCCCAGATGTTCGACTGCTGGAAGCCGAACACGCTCAGCGCCACCCCGGCAGCGATCAGGACCAGGCCGCGGTAGTCGATCCGGGCCGGCTTGTGGTCGGTGACCGGCTTGGAAATGAAGATCAGCACCAGCGCGATCAGCGCGACGGGGATGTTCACCCAGAAGATCGCCCGCCAGGTCCACTGGGTGAGGAAACCGCCCAGGACCGGGCCGATCGCGGTCAGGCCGCCGGCGATGCCGAAGAAAAGGGCCAGGGCCTTGCCGCGCTGGCGCAGCTCGAAGGTCTGCACCACGATGGCCAGCGCGGCCGGGAACATGATCGCCCCGCCCGCGCCCTGCACGACCCGGAAGATCACGATCCACGCCTCGGCGAACGAGCCCTTCGGGGTCAGCCCGCACAGCGCCGACGCGACGGCGAACACGATCACGCCGAGCGTCACCATCCGCCGGTGGCCCATTGTGTCGGCCAGCCGGCCGCCGAACGCGAACAGCGCGCTGAGCGACAGCAAATAGGCGTTGACCATCCACTGCACGCCGGTGCTGGTCAGCCCCAGCTCGCGCTGGATGTTGGGCACGGCGATGGACACGATCGTCTGGTCGATGAAAGTCATCGCGACCGCGAAGATCATCGCCGCCAGGATCAGGTTCCGCGAACGGCCTCCGATGGCGCTGCTGGCAGTCATGGCCCCCCTTATTGGCTGCTGACATCGAGACCGCGAGCAATCCACGGCCCGGACCCGCGTGCGGCCCGCGGCGGGACGCGTTCCCGACCAGACGCTACGCTGCGGCCTTTGCCTCGTGAAGGCCCGGGCAGCCGGAAATCCCGGGCGGGGTCACGCCTCTGGCCGGTCAGCATTTGCGACCCCGCTTGCTGATTCAACGCCAGTGGGGGCGACTCCGGCGGCCCGGCGCGCCCGGCGTGCTGGGCGGGCCGGGACCGGCTCGGCCGGCTCGAGCGGCAGCTGCGACGGCGGCTTGACCTCCTCCAGCCGCAGGTAGGTCACCAGCCGCTGCCCGCCCCTGGTCGCCAGCGCGACGAGAACCTGCTGCAACTCCGTGACGTTGCGGGCCACGACCGTGAGCAGGTAGTCCATCTCCCCGGCGACGATGTCTGCGGCGACGATCTCCGGTATCGCGCGGACCTGGTCCTCGAACACTCGGCTGGCGCGCGCGTCGTGGCTGCCGAGCGTGGCGGCCACATAGAGCTGGAGCGGGAACCCGGCTGCCACCGGATCGAGGCGGGCGCTGATCACGCGGATGACGCCCGACTCCTTCAGCCGGCGAACCCGGTTCAGCGTCGCTGCTGGAGAAAGCCCGACCAGCCGGGCCAGCTCCACGTTCGTCCGGTCCGCGTCGGCCTGCAGCTCGCCGAGCAGTTCTATGTCAATGTCATCAAGCTCAACCGCCATACTGCCAAATATTATCTCGCCTAATCGCCTGAACAGCGTTCTTTATGTAGGTGTCGGTGACGCTGGATGCATGACCAACAACCGTCGTCTCGTCTTTGCGGCGCTGATCGCCGCCGGGGTGCTGTGGGGCACCACGGTGCCGCTGTCGAAGCTGGCGCTGGTCTGGCTGGGGCCGGCCTGGCTAGCGTTCGCGCGGTTCGGCGTCGCCGCGGCCGTCCTGCTGCTGTTCGCGGGCCGGGACAAGGTCCGCGCCGTGTGCCGTCCGGCCGTGCTGGCCAGCGGCGCGGTGGGCTACGGCGGTTCGGTGCTGCTGCAGAACCTCGGCATCGTGCGCACCAGCGTCACCCATGCGGCGCTGATCGTCGGCGCCACGCCCGTGCTGATCGCGATCATCACCGCGGTCTGCCACCGCACCATAGCCAGGCCGGTGGCCTGGGCCGGGTTCGCCGTGTCCCTCGTGGGCGTGGGCCTTGTCGCGAGCGGCAAGGGCGGCGGGGCGACGCTCGGCGGAGATGGCCTGGTGCTTGCTTCGCAAGTGATCTCGGCCGGGTTCACCGTTGCCCAGGTCCGGCTGCTGCGCGACCGCGACCCGGTGGCGGTGACCGGCGTGCAGTTCCTCGGGGCCGCTATCGCGATGCTGCCGATCGCAGTGTTCACCGAGGGCGCCCCGACGGCACCGCCGGGCCTCGGCACCCTGCTGGCCGTCGCCGCGCTGGCGTTCTGTGGCACGGTCCTCCCGTTCACCCTGTTCGCCTACGCGCAGAGCCGGGTGGCAGCGGATGTGGCCGGCGCCTTCCTCAACCTGGAGCCGCTCGTCGGTGTCGTGGTGGGGGCCGTGGCGTTCCGGGATCCGGCCGGCCTGGCGCAAGCGGTGGGCGGCGCGGCCATCTTGATCGGCATTGTGCTCAGCAGCCTGCAGCTCCGCCGCGGCGCGACCGCCCGGCGCGGCCGGCGGGCCCGGCCGGTCCCGATTCCGGCCCGGTGAGGAAGACTGGCCAGTGCCGTACCGGCCAGATCGCCGACACCAGCTGCCCGGATAAGCTCGGCCAGCCCATTTCAACCATGAATCACCCAGTCGTCACATAAGCCGTATATCCATAGATCACGCTATTCGACTCCGTCGCCCGGCGGGGATAAGCAATGATTCGCGAGGGACCTTCTGTTACGGATGTAGTCAGATGAGCGGGGCTGACGTTGGCATGTCACCGAGAACGAGCGGCCGCGGGTTGCGCGGCCTGACCAGGCTACCGTTCATATTCCGGGCGATCGTGGCCGTCGCGGTGCCCGCGCTGGCCCTGGCCGCCTGCGGCACCGCAGCCCCCAAGGCCGCACCCACGCTGGCGGCATCGCATGCCGCGAAGGTATCCGCGTCCCCCACCCCGTCGCCCACTCCCAGCCCAACGCCGAAGCCCAAGAAGCACCGGCACAGGGCGCACGCCGCGCACACCTCCTCGCCATCCGCCAGCCAGTCGTCTCCCGTCGGCTCGGGGTCCGGCTCGGGGTCCGGCGGCGGGGCGCCGACGGCGAGCGGCTGCCAGTCCACGTTCGTCCCGGCCTACTTCTACGCGAGCAACATCTGGGACCAGGCCATCAACACCAGGCCCGACCCCACCGTCATGCTGCTGAACGTCGACAACGGCGTCGGCACCTCGCCGCTGTCTCACTTCCAGAGCCTGGTCAAGCAGGCCCAGGCCGCCGGCATCACGGTCCTTGGCTATTCGTCCACCGAATACGGCGCGCGCGCGGTCAGCTCGGTCGAGACCGAAATCAACGACTACAAGTCCTGGTACGGGGTGAATGGCATCTTCCTTGACCTCACCCAGGGAACGTCGGGCGAGTTCTCCTATTACCAGACGCTGGCGAACTACGTCCGCTCCAAGATCTCCGGCGGCATTGTGTGGCTGAATCCTGGTTCCTACCCGGAGCCAAGCTTCATGTCGATCGCAAACGTCGTGATGGTCTTTGAGGGCTCCTACTCCTCGTACCTTTCTGACTCGGTGCCGAGCTGGATCAGCCAATACTCGCCGAGCCAGTTCGCGAACGTCGTTCACGACACCCCGCAGTCCGACCTGGTCAGCGCGATCAACCTGTCCAGGCAGCGCAGGGCCGGGCACCTGTTCGTGACCGACCTGTCCGCATCGGGCAACCCGTACGGCGCGCTGCCGAGCTACTGGTCGCAGGAGGCCAGCAGCGTTCCCTCCGGCTGCTGACGGCCCGGGCCGCCGTCCGGGCCCGGCGCGATCAGGAACCGGCGGCGAAGGCCAGAACGGTGACGCCTGCCGCGACCAGGCAGGCGCCGCAGAAGCGGGCCGGGCCGACGCGCTCGCGCAGCACGATCGCGGCCAGGGCGGTGCCGATCACCACGCTGGATTCCCGCACCGCCGCCACCGGCGCGGCAGCCGCGAGCCGCAGGCCGTACAGCACCAGGGCGTAGCCGCCGATGATGCCGATGCCGATGATGGCGGTCCTCGGCCGCAGTTCGCGGCGCAGCGGCTGCAGGCCCCTGGCCCTGGCCACGAACGCGAGGTAGGGCAGCACGAGCAGCGCCATGACGACCTCGAGATAGGCGGCCGGGCTGGCCAGGCTCACGCCGTGCTTATCGACCAGGGTGTAGCCGGCGATGCAGACGGCGATCAGCAGGGCGATGCCGGTGTCGGCGAGGCCGCCTGCAATTTTGATGCCGCGCACGGCCGTCGCTCCGACCGCCACGAGGAGCACCCCGGCCAGTTCGCCGGCGCTGGCCCGGACGTGCAGCGCGACCAGGCCGATCAGTAGCACGAGCACCGGCGCGAAGCCCCGGGCGAGCGGGAACACAAGACTCAGCTCGGCCCGGCGGTAGGCCGCGGCGAGGAGTACGAAGTAGGTGAGTTCCAGGGCCGCGGACGCGCCGATGTACGGCCACGCGGCGAGCGGGACATGACCGAACGCCAGCGCCGGGGAGAACAGGATGACACCGATCGCGAGGGCGACCGCGGTTACCGCCTCGGTGTCGTGCGACTGCTTGACCAGCAGGTTCCACACCGCGCTGGACACAGCGGAGAGCAGGGCCAGCACCAGCGCTGCGGCCGGCATCACCGGGTCCCTGCGACGACGGGGGGCGGCACCCGGTGGGCCGGAGTCGCCAGTGGTACTCCGAAACTGACGATACCGCTACTCTGATCTCTCACATATAAGGATAGCAGTATCGTGGGCCGAGCCGCCTGGCGCCGCCTTTGGCGGGCGCTAGCGGCGGCGAGCGAGGGGGCAGCCGCTAGGCAGACCCGGAACCGGGAGGTGCCCGTGCCAGCGGATAGCAGTGTAGCGACGGTGGCCGCCGCGATCAGGACCGAGGCCGGACACCGCCGGGCCGGGGAACGGCTGTCGTCGACGCGGGAGTTCACCCGGCGGCTCGGCGTCAGCCCGATGACCGTGTCCAGGGCGCTGGCCGCCCTGGTCTCGGAGGGGGTCGTGATCACCCGGCCGGGCGAGGGCAGTTTTGTCGCGGCGCGGACCGCGGCCGGCTGCGGGCAGGCGGCCGACTTTTCCTGGCAGACCCTCGCGCTCGGCGAACGCCGCACCAGTGCCAGCGGCGTGCTGGTATCGCTGGAAGAGCCGCCAGCCGATGAGATCCCGCTGGCCAGCGGCTATCTGCATCCTTCGCTGCTGCCGGTCCGGGCGCTGGCTGCGGCCATGGCCAGGGCCGGGCGGCGGCCGGACGCGTGGCAGCGGCCACCGGTGGCCGGCATCGACGGGCTGCGGGCCTGGTTCGCCCGCAGCATCGGAGGCCAGGTCGACGCGGCCGACGTGATCGTCACCGCCGGGGCGCAGGGCGCCCTGACCGCCGCGTTCCGGGCGCTGGTGCCCGCCGGTGAGGTGCTGCTCGTCGAGTCGCCGACCTATCCGGGCGCCCTCGAGGTGGCCGCCTCGGCGGGGATCCGCGTCGTGCCGGTGCCCGTGGACAGCGACGGCATCCAGCCGGAGGCCCTTGCCCGGGCGCTCGCGGCGACCGGCGCCCGCGCGATCTACTGCCAGCCAACCTTCCAGAACCCGACCGGCGTGGTGCTGGCGGCCGAGCGGCGGCCGCAGGTGCTCGGCGCGGCCGCCGCGGCCGGGGCGTTCGTTCTCGAGGACGACTACGGCCGCTACCTCGGCCACGAGCGGCCGGCCCCACCGCCGCTCATCACCGAGGACACCGACGGCCGGGTCATTCACCTCACGTCGCTGACCAAGCCGGCGTCACCGTCGCTCCGGATCGGTGCGCTCATTGCCCGCGGCCCCGTCGCCGAGCGATTGCGCGCCATCCGGGTCGTCGACGACTTCTTTGTCTCCAGGCCGCTTCAGGAGACCGCGCTGGAACTCGTCAGCTCGCCCGCGTGGCCCCGGCACCTGGCCAGCCTCGCCCGGGCGCTGGCCGCCCGGCGGTCGACGCTTGCGCTTGCGCTGCAGCAACGCATACCGCAGTTCAGCATCCCGGTGCTGCCCAGCGGAGGCGTGTGCCTGTGGGTGCGCATGCCCGGCCAGGTGGCCGAGGACCAGCTCGCCATCCGCGCAGCCCGGCACGGGGTCGTGATCAGCCCCGGCCGCAGCTTCCACCCGGCGGAGCCGCCCGGGTCGTTCATCCGGCTCAGCTTTGCCGCCGCCGCTCGCCCCGAGGATCTGCACGAGGGTGTCCGGCGCCTGGCGCTGGCGCTGGGAGCCTGCTGAGCCCCGCGCCCTGCGGTCTCAGGCGCTGCCCGGAGCCGTGACGAAGTCGATCAGCTCCTCCACCCGGCCGAGGAATTCCGGCTCCAGGTCGGTGAAGCTGGACACCGAGCGCAGGATGCGCTGCCAGGCGGCGGCGGTGTTCGGCGGCCAGCCGATCGCGGCGAGCACGCCCTCCTTCCACGGCCGGCCGGGAGGCACCCGCGGCCAGCCCGGGATGCCGAGCACCGATGGCTTGACCGCCGCCCAGACGTCGATATACGGATGCCCGACGATCAGCACGTGCGGCGATCGCACCTGCGCCGCGATCCTGGTCTCCTTCGACCCGTCCACGAGGTGATCGACGAGCACGCCGAGCCTGCGGACAGGCCCGGGGGAGAAGCTGGCGACGATCGCCGGCAGGTCGTCGATGCCCTCGAGGTACTCCACGACGACCCCGACGTCGCGCAGGTCGTCGCCCCAGATCTTCTCGACGAGCTCGGCATCGTGACGGCCCTCGACGTAGATGCGGCTCGCCTTGGCGACCTTGGCCCGGCTGGGCGGCGCGGCGATCGAGCCCGACGCGGTTCGCGCGGTCGCGCCACCCGCGGCGCCCCCGCCGCTCCCACGGCCCTCACCGGGCCTGGCCTGCGGGACCGGCCGCACCAGCCGCACCGGCTTGCCCTCCAGCAGGAAGGGGGCGGGGCTCAGCGGGAACACCCGGCGCCTGCCGCGGCCGTCTTCCAGCGTCACCGCGTCCTTCTCGCAGAACACCACGGCGCCGCAGAATTCGGCGGCCGCGTCCTCGACCACCAGCCCGCGCTCGGCCGGCACCTGCGGAAGCTGGCGCTGCCCGGGGCGCCGCCGCTGCTCCGCGAGCACGTCCCGGCCGTACTGCCTGCTCCGCACGAGGGGTCCTCCTTGCCGTCTGCGCGGCGCCCGCGCCGCCAATTCCCCGCAAAGCACCGTAACGAGCCGCGGCCGGTGGCGCGGTGCGCCACGCGGCACGCGGCTCTGCGGGTTCACGCCGGCGGCTGGCCGGACTGGACGCCGACCGGCGTGCTGCCAGCGGGCGACGCGCCGATCTGGGCGCGGGTGGGAAGCTGGATCAGCGTGACGTCGAGCGAGCCCGTCCCGCGGGGGACCTGGGCGCTGGTGGCGCGGCTTAGCTTGACGCGGTACTCGAAGACCGCGGCGGCTCCCGGGGAGATTTCCTGAATGCCGCCGGGCTCCATGACGTTGAGGTAGTCGGTACCGAACCCCTCCACGTCGTAGGGGATCGTCTGCCACACGTTCGACGTGCTCTCGCGCTCCTGCAGCTTGCCGGCCGGGAACAGCGAGTTCGCTGTGCAGGAGCAGTGGCCGAGTGACACCAGCGGCAGCACGTTCGAGTACGTCTGCGTGGTCCCGTTGGTGACCGTGACCAGGAACTTGACGTATCGGCCTCCTGGCACCAGCCCGGTGGGGGTGCCGAGGATTGTGACCTGCCCGGCCAGCTCCCCCTGGGTAGGCGTCGTGGTCGCGGACGACGTCGGCGTGGGCGTCGCGACCGGTGCCGGCGTCGCGGCCGGGGTCGCCGCGGGGGTAGCCGCCGGAGAGGAAGGGGCGGAAGTCGGCGACGGGCTCGAGGTCGCGGTCGAGGCCGCTGGAGCCGGGTTAGCGCTCGGCGTGGCGTGTGACGAGCAGCCGGTGACCGCGCCGAGGGCAGCGGCGGCGAAGGCGGCGGGAACCGCCACGCGGCCGAGAACGGCAGGAATGCGCGGGGCGCGTGGGGCGGTGCTTGGCGTGACGGCGGCGTTCATGTCCTACTCCGTTCGGGACACTGCTGTGACACGGATAGGAGTCACGGAGGACAGCCACGCCAACAACTTTTGCCGGGGATTCCGGGACGTTTTCCGGTGCCGCGCTGCCAGCGGCGCCCGGGGGGCTGGGAAGATGTGGCCGTACGGCACTTCGCGGCCAAGGAAGGCCTGGTGGCGCGGCACTCATGACAGGGATCGGCCTTAGCCCGGCCGACCGGGCGGTGCGGCTGGCCATCTACCGTTCGTTCGCCGATCAGGGCCGGCCGGCATCGGTTGGGCAGATCGCGGCGGAGACCGGGCTGGCCGAGACAGGCGTCAGGGCCGCGATGCGCAGCCTGCACGACGCGCACGCGATCGTGCTCACGCCGGCGGGCGACGCGGTGCGGATGGCCCACCCGTTCTCGGCCGCCCCGATGGGCTTCCTGGTCGGTGGCGACGGCACCGGCCCGGCCGGCTACCCGGGGGACCGCATGTGGTGGGGCGGGTGCGCCTGGGACTCGTTCGGCATCAGTGCCGCGCTCGGCGAGCCGGTCGTGGTCCGGACCCGCTGCCCGGGCTGTGGCCGCGACCTGCTGCTGCGGGCGGGCCCGGACCAGCCACCCGCCCAGGGCCCGGTGGTGCACATCCCGTGCCAGGCCAGCCGCTGGTGGGACGACGTGGTCGCCGTGTGCAGCAACATCAGGCTGTTCTGCGAACCGGCGCACGTCGACGCCTGGGCCAGGTCCGGCTCCCATGCGGTCGGCCAGGTCATCCCCTCGGTCACCATGTGGCGGCTGGCCCAGACCTGGTACGGGAACCGCCTGGACCCCGACTGGTCACCCCGGCCGACCGCCGCCGCGCAGCAGCTGCTCGACCAGTGCGGCCTCGTCGGTGACTTCTGGCGACTGCCTGCATGACCGCGGGCGAGGACGAGAACGGCGGCTGGCACGCGGCCGCCCGGGACTACCGGGTGGTGCTGCTGACGATCACCTCGGGCGCGGTGAACGCGGTCTCGTTCCTGGCCCTCGGCAAGGTCTTCAGCAGCGTCATCACCGGCAACCTGGTGCTGCTCGGGGTCGCCGCCACCACGCATTCCTCCGTCGAGGCCATTCACGCCGGCGTGGCGCTGGCCGGGTACGCCGCCGGGGTCCTGATCGGGGCCCCGCTGGCCGCGCCGCGTTCTCATCAGGCCGGCACCTGGCCGGCCAGCGTGACGGCCACGCTGGCAGCGGAGCTGGTCGTGCTGGCGGGCTTTTCCGTCGGGTGGGAGCTGTCGGATGGCAGCCCGCACCGTGGCGCCCAGCTCGTGCTGCTGATCGTGGCGGCGGCGGCCATGGGCATGCAGAGCGCGGCCGTGCACCGGCTCGGCCGGATGTCGAGCACGTACCTGACCAGCACGCTCGTCGCGGTGCTGGCCGGCCTGGCCACCCGCACCAGGCCCGACGGGCTCGGCCGCAGCCTCGGCGCCCTGGCGGCGATCGTCGTGGGCGCGCTGGCCGGCGGAATTCTGGCCAGGTCGGCCCATGCCTGGCTGCCCGTGGCCGTGCTGCTGCCGCTGGGCGCGGTGGTCGCCGGATCCCGGTCGTGGAAGCGTGCGGAGGGCCGCCGCTAGGGGCCGCCGCGGGCAGGTTTGCCCGCTGACCGCCGGGGCAGTTGGGGCGGATGCCACAGCGGAGGATGGCCCGCCGGGTCTGCGCCTGGGCCGTGTGGTGGATGCTGCTGATGTCGTTCTGGGTCATGCTGGACGACTCCACGGCAACCGATGAGCTGCTCGCCGGGGCGGGCGCTGCGGCGCTGGGGGCCGTCCTCGCTGAGCTTGTCGCCCATCAGGCCGGCCTGGCGTTCCGGATGCGAGCCGGGTGGCTGGTCCCGGCGCTGCGCCTGCCGTGGGAGATGGCGCGGGACACGGTGATCGTGTTCACGGCCCTGTGGCGGCGACTGGCCCGCGGCGAGGAGCCGGCCAGCGAATTCCGCCAGGTTCCGGTGGCCTACGGCAGCGACACCCCGGAGGGGGAGACCCGGCGGACTCTCCTGGTAGGCGGCCGGTCGGTTGCCCCTAACTCTTTTGTGCTCGGCATCGACGGCGACCGCGATGTGATGATCATCCATCAGCTCGTGGTCAACCAGGGTGAGCCGGTGGACGCGCGGGGTGGACAGTGAACGACGGTTTCATCATCGCGGCTATCGCGATGCTGATCGCCACCATCCCGTGCGGGATCGTGGTGCTGCGCGCGCAGCTCATGTCCGCCGTGGTGGCGTACGAGGCCATCAGTTCGATCATCGTGATGGTGCTCGTGCTGTTGGCGGAGGGCTTCGGCCGCTCTGGCGAGTTCGAGCTGCCGGTGCTGCTGGCCGTGCTTCTGTTCGGCAGCGGGCTAGTGTTCGTCCGGTTCCTGGAGCGCTGGCTGTGACCGGGCGGGAAGTGCTGGCCGACGTGCTGCTCGGCCTGGCCGTGGCGATCGTGCTCGCCTCCACGATCGGCCTGCTAGTGATGCGTGACGTCTACCAGAAGCTGCACTTCGTGACGCCGATCGCGCTGGTGGCACCGCTGATAGTGGGCTTCGCGGTGCTGGCGCAATCCGGGCTCGACGAGAACACGGGCGAGACGTGGCTGGCGCTGGTCTTCATCGTGATAGCGGGCCCGTTCCTGAGCCATGCCACGATCCGGGCGGCGCGGATCCGGGAGAAGGGCGACTGGCGAGAGCGGCGCACCCCGGGAGAACGACCTTGAACGGTATCCCCGTGGTTGCCGTGGTGACGCCGTACACCACGGCGACGGGCCTGATGGATGTGCTGCAGGCGACGATCCTGGTGCTGGTGGCCCTTGGCGCGACCGCGGTGGTGCTGACCCGGGCTCCGACCCGGCAGGTGATCGTGCTGAGCGTGTACGGGATTCTGCTGGCCGTCTTGTTCCTGGCGTTTCAGGCCCCGGACGTCACGCTGTCCGAGCTCACCGTCGGTGCGGTCGCGCTGCCGATCCTGCTGCTGCTCACCCTGGCCAAGGTCAAGGGGCGGCAGAAGTGAGGCCGGTCGGAGGGCAGCAGAAGTGACGCCGGGCCAGCGCCGGTGGCTGTTTCTGGCCGCGATGGCCTGCTTTGGCGTGCTCCTGGTCTGGGGCCTGGCCGGCCTGCCCGGTTTCGGCAACTACCCCGGCCCGTACGGCGACATCATCAACCGGGTCGCGGTCGGCCAGACCAACGCCACCGGCGTGGTGTCGGCCATCAACTTCGAGTACCGCGGATTCGACACCGTCGGCGAGGAGTTCATCCTGTTCGTCGCGGCCGCCGGGGTGGCCACCGTGCTGCGCCGGCTGCGCGGCGAGCGGGAGGGCCCGGACCGGGACGAGGCGGCGGGCCGGGAACAGGTGCCGACCAGCAAGGCTGTCCGGACGGTGGCGCTGGTGCTGACCGGGCCGGCGGTGGTCATGGGGTGGTACCTGGCCTCGCACGCCCAGGCCAGCCCGTCCGGCGGGTTCCAGGGCGGCGTGGTGCTGGCCACCGCGTTCGTCCTCGTGTACCTCGCCGGGCAGTTCCTCTCCTTCGAGCGGATCAGCCCGGTCGACCTCACCGACGCCGTTGAGGCGCTGGGCGCCGGCGGTTTCGCCGCCGTGGGTATCACCGCGGTGATCATGGGCCTGCCGTATCTGCAGAACTTTCTGCCGCTGGGTACCGTTCCGGGCGCGGTGAGCTCCTCCGGGACCATCGCGCTGATCAGTTTCTTTGTTGGCATCGAGGTTGCGGCTGCGTTCGTGTTGATCGTGGGCGAGCTGCTGGACCAGACCCTGCTGGTGCACGAGGGGAGCAGGTGATGCAGATCTTCCCGTTCATCGTGGTGGTCTGGATCCTGGCCGTCGGCTTGTACGGGATCGTCACCAGCCGTCACCTGGTGCACCTGATCGTCTGCCTGATCGTGGTGCAGTCGTCGACCTACGTGCTGCTGCTCGGCGTGGGCTACAAGACCGGGGCGGTCGCCCCCTACTTCTTCGATGTGCCGAACCACACCCCCGCGGTGGACCCGGTGGTCCAGGCGCTGGCCCTGACCGACGTGGTGGTCGAGGCGGCCGTTTCCGCGCTGCTGCTGGCGTTCGCGATCCAGGCGCACAAGCGGTTCGGCACCCTGGACCCGCACGAGCTCGCCCAGCTCAAGGGCTGACCCGGGGCCGCCGTGGACCAGCTGCCGGTCCTCTCCGTCGTCGTGCCGCTGCTCGCCGCGGCGGCGGTGTCGGCGCTGGGCCCGCTGCTGCGCGGCCGGCGGGCGGTACTGGACGCGGCCGCGATCGGCACCGCCGGCGCGGTAACGGTGATGCTGGTCGTGCTGCTCACCCGGACCGCGCACGGCGACGTCGTGTACTGGTTCGCCGGGTTCCGGCCGTCACACGGGATCGCGATCGGCATCGACTTCGCCGCGGGGCCGCTGAATACCGGACTGGCCGCCCTGGCCGCGCTGCTGGTCACCGCCGCCATGCTGTTCTCCTGGCGGTACTTCGACGAGGTGGGGACGTATTACCACGCGCTGATGTTGACGTTCCTGGCCGGCATGGCCGGGTTCTGCCTCACCGGAGACATCTTCGACCTGTTCGTGTGGTTTGAGCTGATGGGCGTCTCGGCCTACGCGCTGACCGCCTACCGGCCGGAGGAACGCGGTCCGCTCCAGGGCGCGCTGAACTTCGCGATCACCAACAGCGTGGGCGCGTACCTGTCGCTGGCCGGGATCGCGATCATCTACGGCCGCACCGGCGCGCTGAACATGGCCCAGATCGGCCAGGACATCGCGCGGCACCGGCCGGACGGCCTCGTGGTGGTGGCGTTCGTGCTGATCATCGCCGGCCTGCTGATCAAGGGCGCGATCGTGCCGTTCCACTTCTGGCTCCCGGACGCCCACGCGGTGGCGCCGACGCCGGTGTGCGTGCTGTTCTCCGGCGTCATGGTCGAACTCGGGCTCTATGGCATCGCGCGGGTGTACTGGTCAATGTTCGGCCAGGCGCTGGGGCACCGGTCCGTCATCACCGCCGCGTTCCTGGCCCTGGGGCTGCTCACCGCCGTGGTGGGGGCGCTGTTCTGTTTCCGCGAGCGTCACATCAAGCGGCTGCTGGCCTTCTCCACGATTAGCCACGCGGGCATGTTCCTGGCCGGCATCGCGCTGCTCACCCCGCTCGGGCTGGCCGGAGCGGTCGTGTACGTGGCCGGCCACGCACTGCTGAAGGCGGCCCTGTTCCTGTGCGTCGGGATCGTGCTGCACCGCCTCGGCTCGGTCGACGAGACCGCGCTGCACGGCCGGGGCCGTCGCCTGCGGGTAACCGGGGTGGTGTTCACCCTGGCCGCGCTCGGCCTGGCCGACCTGCCGCCGTTCGCCACGTTCCTCGGCAAGGGGTGGGTCGAGGACAGCGCCGCAACGCGCGGCCTCGGCTGGATCATCGTGATCTTCGTGCTCTGCTCCGTGCTGGTGGGTGGTGCCGTGCTGCGGGTGGCCGGGGGTGTCTTCTACGGGCTGGGCGATCCGCCAAGCGAGGATCCGGAGATGGCACGGGAGTCCTCCGAGGAGACCAGCGAGACCGCGCAAGGCAAGACCAGGACCCCGCTCACCATGATCATCCCCGCCGCTGTCCTCGTCGTGGCCGCGATCGGCGTGGTGTTCGTGCCGCACATCGGTATCGGGGTCGAGGGCGCGGCCGTGCGGTTCGAGGACCAGGCCGCCTACAACGCCACCGTGCTGTCCGGCGCCCGCGTCGCGCACCCAGCCGCGATCGCGCCCGCCGAGCCAGCCGGGGTAACCGTGACCGCGGTGGCGACCGGCGCGGGCTCGGCCCTGGGCGGGCTGGCCCTCGCCTTCTTCGCGCTGTACTGGCGGCGGCTGCCAGTGCTGCGCCGGGGATTCGAGCCGGGCGCAGGGCTGGCGCGCTCGCTGCGGCGGCTGCAAAGCGGCGTGATCAACGACTACGTGACGTGGATCGTGGTCGGCCTTGCCTGCCTGGGCGGCGCGCTGGCGTTGGCCATCCGGTAGCGCTAGGGCGCTAGCGGGTGTCCGCTAGCGCCCTGGCGCGCCCGCGTCGCAAGCCGGCCGCAGCTAGGCGTGGACCTCGCGGGCCTGGTCGGCCTCGCTGGCCTCGTCGCTGGCCTGGCCGGCCGGAGCCTGGAGCGGCTCGGCGCTCTTGGGCTTGACCGCGGTCGGCGGGCGGCGCACGCAACCCGCGTAGGCGGTCAGGGTCTCCCGGGCGATGCGCTCCCATGAGTACCGGGACTTGGCCCGGTCGGCAGCGCCGATCCCGTAGGCCTCGAGCCGCAGCGAGTTCGCCAGCAGCCGGCGCAGCACCGAGGCAAGCCGTGCCGGATGGGGTACTCCTGGCGGCAGGAGGAGGCCGGTGGTCGCGTCGACGATGGCGTCTTGCGCGGCGCCGGTCACCGGGGCGACGACGGGGGTGCCGCAGGCCATCGCCTGGAGCATCGTCAAGCCAACCGGCTCGTAGGGCGTGGTGCTCACCAGCGCATCGGCGGAGCGCAGCAGCGCGGGCAGGTCCTCGGGCGGGATCCGCCCGGTGAACACCAGCCTGTTACCGACTCCCAGCGTCTTTGCCATCCGCGTCAGGTCCTGGCGTGCCTTGTTCTTGGCCAGACCCGCCCTTTCCGGGCCGCCGGTGATGACGAGCTCCGCGTCCGGGAGGTCGGCGAGCGCGTGCACGGCGATGGCCAGGCTTTCCGGCTCGGTCAGCGGCTCGGCCGCGAGCAGGCGTACCCGGGCGCCGCGCTCCGCCACCGGGCCGTCCGCTGAGAACTGCTCTATGTCGACGCCGCAGGGCACGACCTTGATCTTGGCCCTGGGCACGCCAAGCCTGGCCAGGTCGGCGAGTTCCTCGGCGGAACTGGCCAGAACCACATCGGCGCTGCGCGCGATGCACGCCTCGAGGCGGATCCGGGCATCAGACGGGGTTTCCTGCAGGCCATGCCGCTGCTCGGCGGCGCCGAGCGAGCCGAAGGTCTGCACCACAGGGATGGACAGGCCCCGTGCTCCGGCCAGGGCAGCCAGGCCCATCGTCCAGGAATAGGCGTGGACGACGTCGGGACGGTTCCGGCGCCAGCGCTGGGCGAGATAGTTGCCGAACTCCGGCAGGTGCGCCGTGAGGGCATCCGGCTCCACCGGGGCGGCCGGGCCAGCGGGCACGTGCTCGATGGTGACCCCGGGCGCGGCAATCGCGCTCTCCGGCAGCGCGTCAGAGTCCTTGCGGGCGTAGACGGTGATGCGGTGGCCGACGGTGGCCAGCGACCGCGCCAGCGAGATCACCCGGGTTGCTTCGGCTGCGGAGCGGGGGTCTAGGTGCGTTGCGAGCGGGTCACTGCTGGGTGCTACGAGCGCAATCCTCATCACGAGTCTCCTGGTTCATGTCCGGGGGCCACGGCGCGGCTGGGAGGGCCGGCCGTGCTCCGGGAACCGGAGAGCTACGGCGAACGCAAAAGGGCACGCCCCAGTCACGCCATGACGGCGTGCGGGCGTGCCTGCGTCGTAAGCACTTCCGTGCTCTTATCTCTTCCCCGGCCGCGGTTGCTTAAACCAGGGAGTCGGCCCCGGGCGCGGGGTGGGGGGTCCGCGCCCGGGCCCGACAGCTACCAGCGATACCAGCGGCCCCGGCGGCGGCCCCCGCCTTCGGCGGCACGGAACAGGAACCCAAGCGCCCATATCACGAGCACGATCAGGGCGATGATCCAGAGGAAGTGGAGAGCGCCCACAAACCCGACGGCTCCGAGGATGATTGCAAGCAGCAAGACCAGAAGAATGATGCCCACGGCAGGCTCCTTTCACGTTGCGCACCCTCTACTGCCCGCCTGCTGGGGCTTAAACAAAGGCCTGCCGCCCTTTACGGGAAAGACGGCAGGCGCATATGCATCCGGATCGTGGTCCCGGCCGGTCCGGTCCTGATCTCGACCAGATCGCACACCTGGTTCACCAGGTAAAGGCCATGGCCGCGGCCATCCGGGCCACGCCTGACCCGGCCGGCGAGCGGATTAGTGATCCATCCCTGGTCGTGCACCTGGCAGAGGATTTCGTTCCCGTCGAGCCATATCCGGAACGTGCCGCCCGAACTGGTGTGGTCGAGGGTGTTCGCGGCGACCTCGCTGGCCGCGAGAACCAGGTCTGCGACCCGGTCCGCGCCGAGCGAGGCGCCGCGAGCGTGACGTTCCACCAGCCGCCGAACGGGCGCCAGGTCCGTGTCGTAGGCCAGGCTCTCGGCGCCGGCGGGCGGTGGCGGCAGCGGCCGGTTACAGTCTGACGGGACTTCCCACGCCGGCCTGTGGCTCGGCGCGGTAACCGGCTGGCCACTCGCGCGATACTCCGGATGCGTCCAGGTGGCGTCGGTGATGGCGGACGGGGGCAGGCGCGTGGCGTCATAGGCGCACGTGATTGTGGCCGCCGACCCGGCGAAAGCCAGGTTCATGAGCGCCTCGTGCCGGGTGGCTTCGCGCAGTTCGGCCGGTGACCGCCCCGGCCAGCACGCCTCGCCGACGATAAGAACACGCTGGTTGGCGTGCTTGTCGATAAAGGCCCGCACCTCCGGGATGAGCCGGGCCGGGTTGCGGCCCACGTCGCCGATGTCGGCGTACAGCAGTTCCCCCGGCTCCCCGTCCAGTTGCCCGGCAAGCAAGGGAGTCTCGTCCCCGGGCAGCGCGACGAACGTCGGCTCGCCCCGCGCGAGGCCGGCCCGCACCAGACCGAGGATCTGCGCCCGGCGTTCGGCCTGGTCACGGTAGAAGAACGCGACGTGCCGCAGGCTGTCGTCGCGGGGGTCAGCCACCGCGTGCCCTGACTCTGAGGTGCGTACCGAACGCCGATCCATCGGGCGATAGCTTCCCTCCCGTAACGGACCTATGCGTATGCATTGTGTATGCGGCCGGGCGGGCCCGCCCAGCATACGATGAGGACGGAAGGGGGTCCCGGAACTGGCTGGCGATTCGGAGGTGCACGTGACGGAACTCCGCCTCTCGTCGGAGCACCGCGACGACTGCGTGATCGTCACGGTCGGCGGTGAGCTCGACATCGTGACCAGCCGCCAGCTCGACGAGCACCTGACCAGCGTCCGGCGCAAGCAGCGCTGCATCATCCTGGACCTGGCGGAAGTGGACTTCATGGACACCAGCTCGCTGGCGGTGATCGTCGGCCACTGGAAGCGGGTGCAGGCGGCCGGCGGGGTACTGGCGCTGGCCGGCGCGCGGTACCGGCACACGAAGACCCTCTGGATCACCGGCCTGGCCGAGCGCCTGCCGATGTACGACACCGTTGACGACGCGATCGCGGCCGGGCTGACGGCCCCCCGCTGAGCGCGCGCCCGCGTCAGCCGACCCGGATCGCAACGAGACACGCATCGTCGTCGGTGTTGGATGAGGCCTCGGCCACTATGCGGTCCGCGAAGGAGCCGATGTCGCCCGGGGCCGCCCGGCTGGCGATCTGCATCAGCGCGTCCAGGGCATCGTCGATGGTCTTGTCCCGGCGCTCGATGAGGCCGTCGGTGAAGAGCAGCAGGATGTCGCCGAGCTGCAGCGGCGTCGTTGTCTCCGCGTACTTGGCATCCGGATCGGCGCCGAGCAGCAGGCCGTGCGGTGGCGACAGCGTGCACGCCTGGCCATCGCGGACCAGGATGGGTGGCAGGTGCCCGGCTCGCGCCCAGCGGAGCGTGCGGTCGGTCGGGTTGTAGAATCCGCAGACGGCCGTGCCGATGATGCCGTCGGTGAAGTGGCATGCGGCGCTGTTCAGCCAGCCGAGCAGCGTGCCCGGCCCCGCTCCGGTGATCGAGAGCCCCCGCAGGCCGTTACGGACGGTCACCATCCCGGTCACTGCGTCGAGGCCGTGACCCGCGATGTCCCCCACCACCACGAGCACTTCCTTGCTCGGCATCAGCACCGTGTCGTACCAGTCGCCGCTGACCAGGCTCCCCGGCCCGGACGGCCGGTACCGCGCGGCGACCTCCAGCCCGGCCGCCGCCACCGGCTCCGCAGACCGGGGGGTGATCGCCTGCTGCAGGTGCATCGCGAGGCGATGCTCCTCGGCCGCCCATTCCTCGGTATCTGCCAGCTGTTCGCGCGCGGCGGCGAATGCCACCTGGGTGTGGTAGTCAGCCGAGAGATCCTGGTAAGCGCCCCTGACGGCGACCACCGCACCGGCCGGATCGATGACGGGCTCGGCGTAGGCGCGGATCTGGCGCACACTGCCGTCGTCGGGCCGGACAACCCGGAACGCGGCAGCGCTTTCCCTGCGCTCGACGAGCAGCGTGTCGCGGAAGCCCTGCACCACGGGGACGTCGTCGGCCGGGACCCGGGAGTGCAGATCCGCGATCGGGACCGGAGCGCCGTGCGGCTGGCCGAACAGCGCGAACGTCGGCTCGGTCCAGTGCACCTCGCCGGTCCGCACGTTCTCCTCCCAGGTGCCGATCCGGCCCAGCCGCTGAGCATGCTGCAGCAGGGTGGTGAGGCGGTCGGTGTCGTCCGCTGGCCGCCAGGCGATCGCCACGCCGTCGTAGAGCCGGGCGATCCGGACGGCCGGGGCGGGCATCGCGGCGGTATTGCCGGCCTGGGCGGCCGCGAGCTCGCCGGACACGTACTGCGGCTCGCCCGTCATCAGCGCCCGGACGCAGCCGTCGAACAGGCCCCCGGCGAGTGCCGCCTCCGGATAAAGCTCGAGTATCTGCCGGCCTGCCAGCTCGTCGGGCCCGCGGCCGGCCGGGTCGCGGAGCCTGGCGCTGACGTGATCGACGCGGAAATCGGTGACCTCGCCGGAGTCGTCCCGGACGGCGTGCGCGAAGATGAACCCGTCGAGCAGGCCATCCATCAGGCCAAAGATCCAGGACGCCCGGTGCCTGGCCGCCCGGTCCGCGTCGGGAAACTGGGTGGCGAGTGCATGGGTGGCGAGATCGGCGAGGGAGATGAGCTGGCGGCGCAGCTGAGCGGGGAAATCGGCGAGCGGCTCCGGCCAGCAGATCACCATGACGCCGGTCAGCGCCCCCGAGTCGTGCAGGGGCAGCCCGACCCGGGCCCCGCCGGGCCAGCGGCCCATCAGCGGCCGGTCATTGCCAGGCGGCGGGCCCGCCGGCCACCAGGCCTCCACCCCGCTGCGCGCCACATCCTGGGGCAGTGACGGCATGTCCGGATGTATCCGGTGCCAGCGGCCTGCCTCACGTTCCCCGAACCCCGCCTGCCCGGCGAGCTCGAGGCCGCCGTCCGGCTCGATCAGCCAGAGTGCGACCGCGGCCGCCCCGGCCTGGGCCAGCACCTCATCGAGCAGGGCGCCGGCCACGGCGTTGCCGTCGGGCGCCGCATCGGCAGCCGCCCAGGCCAGGCTGAGCCTGCCCGCGGCGGGGTCCGGCGCCTCGGCCGTCCCGTCCGGGGTTCGCTGGCCGGCGATCTGCGCGGCCAGGTCCGCGACGGTTTCGCCGGATTCCGCGGCCAGGTTGTCCAGCTGGCGCCGTGCCTGCGCGGGCGAGCAATGCAGCTGCTCCATCAGCATGCCGGTGGCCACGTCGATGACCGAGCGGGCCGCGGCTCCCGAGCGAGCCGCGTCGAGCTCGCGCCGCTGCCGGGCGACCAGCGCCCTCAGCCGGGCGATCTCGGGACCGCTCGGTTCTGCCACGCCTTCCTGCCTTCCCGCGAGCACCCGCAACCGCGCGTACTCGCACGCTACCGCGCGTTTTGCAATCTGCTGACTATTCTCCGCCTACCCGGGGAGTGACAGGATCGGTCTGTCGCAGGTGCTGGCCGAGGGATGGGTGTGGCGGGGCAGGGGCGGGCGCGGCGGGCCAGACGAGCACTCACCCTGCCGTGACGAAGTTGCCCTGCGTAGCTAAGGAGTCCCGATGACGACAATCACCGAACGGGCGGGACAGCCCGCGGACAACCGGCTGCAGCGTCTGCTGACCGGGCTGACCGCGGTGCGCAGTGGCGACTTCAGCACGCGTCTGCCCGCGGCGGATGACCCGCTCATGGACGAAATCGCGGCCGTGTTCAACGGCATGAACGAGCAGCTTTCGCTCGTCACCTCCGAGGTGACCCGGGTGGCCAGGGAGGTGGGCAGCGAGGGCAGGCTCGGCGGCCAGGCAGAGGTGCCCGCGCTGGCCGGAAGCTGGAAGGACCTCACAAACTCGGTGAACTCGATGGCGGGCAATCTGACCGGCCAGGTGCGCGACGTCGCCCGGGTCGCGACGGCCGTGGCCAAGGGCGACCTCGGCCAGAAGATCACCGTCGACGTCAAGGGCGAGATGCTCGAGCTGAAGAACACGCTGAACACGATGGTGGACGAGCTGTCGGCGTTCGCGGACGAGGTGACCCGGGTGGCCCGCGAGGTGGGCACCGATGGCCGGCTCGGCGGGCAGGCGCGGGTTCCCGGTGTCGGCGGGACGTGGCGGGACCTGACCGATTCGGTGAACTTCATGGCGGGCAACCTGACCGCGCAGGTCCGGTCGATCGCCCAGGTGGCCACCGCGGTGGCGCAGGGTGATCTCACTCAGAAGATCAACGTCGACGCTCGCGGCGAGATCCTGGAGCTGAAGACCACGCTGAACACGATGGTCGACCAGCTGTCGGCGTTCGCGGACGAGGTGACCCGGGTGGCCCGCGAGGTGGGCACCGAGGGAAACCTCGGCGGCCAGGCCGCCGTGCGCGGGGTGTCGGGCACCTGGGAGGACCTGACCAACAACGTCAACGTCATGGCGTCCAACCTGACCGCGCAGGTCCGCTCGATCGCCCAGGTGGCCACCGCGGTGGCCCGCGGCGACCTGAGCCAGAAGATCACCGTCGAGGCCCGCGGCGAGGTCGCGGTGCTGGCCGAGGCGATCAACGGGATGGTCGACACGCTGGGCGTGTTCGGCGGCGAGGTGACGCGGGTGGCCCGCGAGGTGGGCACCGAGGGGACCCTGGGCGGCCAGGCCGTGGTTCCGCACGTCGCCGGGACGTGGAAAGACCTGACCGACAACGTCAACTCGATGGCCAACAACCTGACCAGCCAGGTCCGCAACATCGCCCAGGTCACGACCGCGGTGGCCAACGGTGACCTGTCGAAGAAGATCGACGTGGACGCGCGCGGCGAGATCCTGGAGCTGAAGACCACGATCAACACGATGGTCGACCAGCTGTCGGCGTTCGCGGCCGAGGTCACCCGGGTCGCCAGGGAGGTGGGCAGCGAGGGCAGGCTCGGCGGCCAGGCCGAGGTCGAGGGCGTGTCCGGCACCTGGAAGCGGCTGACCGAGAACGTCAACGAGCTGGCCGGAAACCTCACCCGCCAGGTCCGGGCGATCGCGGAGGTCACCAGCGCCGTTGCCACCGGCGACCTGACCCGGTCGATCTCGGTCGAGGCCCAGGGAGAGGTCGCCGAGCTCAAGGACAACATCAACGCGATGGTCCATTCGCTGCGCGAGACGACCAACGCCTACGAGGACCAGGGCTGGCTGCAGTCGAATCTGGCCAGGATCGCAGGCCAGATGCAGGGCCATCGCGATCTCCGCGTGGTTGCAGAGCTGATCATGGACGACCTGGTCCCGCTGGTCGGAGCGCAGCACGGCACGTTTTTCCTGGCCGAGAGCAACGGCGGCGAGACCCGGCTGCGGCTCATCGCGGGCTACGGGCTGCGCGCCGACATCGAGGCGCCGAGCCAGTTCCGCCTGGGGCAGTCGCTGATCGGCCAGGTGGCGCGCACCAAGAAGCCCATCGTGGTGACCGACCTGCCAGCCGATTACGTGAAGATCTCCTCTGGGCTCGGCGAGGCGGCCCCGGTCAACCTGATCGTCCTGCCGATTGTGTTCGAGGACCAGGTCCTCGGCGTCATCGAGGCGGGTGCGTTCTCCCGGTTCACGCAGCTGCATCAGGACTTCATGGAGCAGCTGATGGAGACCATCGGCGTCAACGTCAACACGATCATCGCCAACTCGAGGACCGACGCGCTGCTGGCCGAGTCGCAGCGGCTTGCGGCGGAGCTGCAGGCCCGAACCCGGGAACTCCAGGTCCGTCAGGACGAGCTGCAGCGCTCCAACGCCGAGCTGGAGGACAAGGCCGCGCAGCTTGCCAGGCAGAACCGGGACATCGAGATCAAGAACGTGGAGATCGAGCAGGCCAGGCAGGAACTCGAGGACCGCGCGCGCGAGCTCGACCTGGCGTCCAGGTACAAGTCACAGTTCCTCGCGAACATGTCACACGAACTGCGCACCCCGCTGAACAGCCTGCTCATCCTCGCCAGGCTGCTCTCCCAGAACGCGGAGCAGAACCTGACTCCCAAGCAGGTCGAGTACGCACAGGTCATCCACTCGTCAGGGACCGACCTGCTGCAGCTCATCAACGACGTGCTGGACCTGTCCCGGGTGGAGGCCGGCAAGATGGACCTGCACCCCGAGCAGTTCGCCCTCGCTGCCCTCGTCGATGACCTCCGCGCCATCTTCCGGCCACTGACGACGGAAAAGGGCCTCGAGTTCGAGGCCGAGCCGCTGCCGCCCGGCCTCCCTGCCGAGCTGGTCACCGACCGCCAGCGGCTCCGGCAGATCCTGCACAACCTGCTGTCGAACGCGGTCAAGTTCACCGAGCAGGGACGGGTGGAGCTGCGGATCACCGCGGGCACCGCGCCCGGCGCCGCCGGCTCGGTCATCGCGTTCGCGGTGACCGACACCGGCGTGGGTATCAGCGAGCACAACCTGGAAGTGATCTTCGGCGCGTTCCAGCAGGGGGACGGCACCACCAGCCGCCGCTACGGCGGAACCGGCCTGGGCCTGGCGATCTGCCGGGAGCTGGCCACCCAGCTGGGCGGCCGGATCACGGCCGAGAGCGTTCCCGGCGAGGGCAGCACGTTCACGCTGTTCCTGCCGGCCCAGCTTCCGGCCGCCGAGGAGCGCGAACCGGCCTCCCAGCCGGCTGGGCTCATGTCGTCGAACGGTGCGCCCCAGGGCGGGATCGGCGGGGCTAGCACGGTGGGCGGGGCTAGCGGCGTGGGCGGGACCAGCGTGGCAGCCGGGCCGGGCCGGGCGGGCGGGTCGGACACCAAGCCCGCCGGTTCGCCGCCGGACCCGCCGGCCGGGCAGCGTAACAGGCGGTCACAGACACCGCCCGGAGCGCACGACAGCCTCCACGGGAAGAGGGTCCTGATCGTCGACGACGACATGCGCAACGCCTTCGCGATCACCAGCATCCTGGAGCTGTACGGCATGACGGTGCTGCACGCGCCCGACGGCCGGACCGGCATCGAGGTGCTGCGCGCCAACCCTGGCATCGACATCGTCTTGATGGACGTGATGATGCCGGAGCAGGACGGGTACACCACCACCGGCGCGATCCGCAAGATCCCGGAGCTCAGCGGGCTGCCGGTGATCGCCGTGACCGCCCGCGCGATGCACGGTGACCGGGACAAGAGCCTCGCCGCCGGGGCAACCGACTACATCACCAAGCCCGTGGACACCGAGGAACTGCTCAGCTGCATGGAGCGCTGGGTCAGGGTACCCGGGGCCAGGGAAACGTGATACCCAGAGAGATGACCGGAAGGGCACCAGCGCCACGACCGCGGACGCGGCGCACGCGCGATGGGAGGCGGAACGCTACGTCCGGGGCTGACCTGGCGCGTGAAGCCACTGGGCTGCTGGGCACTGCCGAGACGTCTGCTCCCAGGTCGCTGAACCAGCTCGTGGACCAGGCCGCACGGCAGGTGCCCGGCTGCTCCGGCGCCGCGGCCGTCTTCTGGCAGGGCGGCGAGCCGGTGGCGGTCGCCGCGAGCCATCCGTCCCTGCCCGGGCTGATCGATGTGCAGGTGCGCTGCGGGAGCGGCCCGCTGCTCGACGCGCTCGGTTCGGGAGAGCCGGCCGGCTGCGCGGATACGCTCGAGGAGTGGCGGTGGCCGGAGTACGCGAGCGTGGCGCTGCGCCAGGGCGTGCGGTGCTCGCTCAGCCTGGCCCACCGGACCGGCGGTGAGGCCGTGTGCCTGTCGCTGTACGGTGCACGGCCCAGGACGCTGGGCCCCGATTCGGTCGCGGTGGCCGAGCGCCTGCTCGCCTTCGGCGGAGCGGCGGTCGGCGTCGCATCCGAATATGGTGACGCTCGGCGCGCCGCCCGGCAGCTTCGTGACGCCGCCGACTCCCGCGCCGTGGTTGACCAGGCCAAAGGTGTGCTGATGCATGCGCTCGGCTGCACGGCCGAGGAGGCACTGCAGCGGATGCGGCAGGTCTCGCAGGCGCAGAACATGAAGGTGACCGACGTCGCCACGAGGATCATCGAGTCCCGTGGAGGCGACGGGGGCGACGGGCTCGGCTGGACCAGCAGTGCCTGACCAGCGCGTGGCACGGTCCGCTGGCCCCCGGCAGGCGGCAGGCGAGGCCGCACGGCTGAAGGCCAGAAGCGACGCGTTGCGGCAGGCCGCGGGGCTGCCCCAGGCCGAGCTCGGGCCGCTGCTCGAGGCCGCGCTCGCCGAGCTTGACGGGGCCGTGCAGGAGCTTGCGGGCGCGAAGGACGCTTCGGGCGGCCCCCGCGGGGACCCGGCCGATGGCCCGAACGCCGAGCGGCGGCTGCTGCAGGCCGTCTTCCAGCAGGTCCCGGTGCCGCTGTTCCTGCTTGGGCTCGACGGAACGGTGCGGCGTGCCAACTCGGCCGCCGGGCAGCTGGTGGGCTCGGGCTCCGGGTACCCGACGGGAAAGCTGCTGACCGCCTTCATCGACCTGCCGTTCCGTGCGGCGCTGCAGTCCCAGCTCGCGGCCGTCGTGCGCACTGGCGAGATCCGCATGGTGCGCTGCGGCGTGCTGACCGCCGATGGGGTCGCGGAGCGTGAGATCACCGTGTGCCCGGTGCTGGCGCGCGGCGACTCCGGCCAGCTCATCGCCGCCGTGGACGCGCCCGGCGTGGCCCTGGCCGTCCCGGCGCCCGAGCACGGCGGGAGCCAGAACGGAGAAGCACAGCAGGCAGACCCCGCGCTCCGGTCGGCGACACGGCGCCTCGACCTCGTGACGTCGGCCACCCGCATCCTGCTCGAGAATGCCGACAGCACCGAACCGGTGACCATGCAGCGCTTCGCGCGGCTGCTGGCGCGTGAGCTGTCTGCGTGGCTCATCCTTGACGTGGAGCGGAACGAGCGGCTGCGGCGGCAGCTGGTGGTGGGGCCCGAAGACCAGCCGTCCGAGGAGCTGGCGCGCGAGGTGGCGGGGGTGGACCCCTCGCCGGACTCGGCTCCGGCGCAGGTTCACCAGACGGGTATCTCGATCCTCGTCGCGCACGCCGAGGACCCGGGCATCCTCGGACTCGGCTCCGGCGGCCCTGGCGGCGCGCCGCTGCTGATGCAGCTGGGCACCACGTCACTGCTCAGCGTGCCGCTCGTGTACGGCGACCACCGCTACGGCGCGCTGACCCTGGCCCGGGACGCCAGGCACGGTCATTTCGGGATGGCCGACGTCGGGCTGGTCGAGGAACTCGGCGAGCAACTCGCGCTGGCGATGCGGGCCGGCCGGGTGCTGCGGCACCGTACCGAGATCGCCGATGCGCTGCAGGCGGGCCTGCTGCCCCGCCATCCTCGCCAGCTTCCGGGCGCCGAGGTCGCCGCCGGCCATCTGGCGGCCATCGCGCAGTACGTGGGCAGCGACTTCTACGACAGCTACCCGGCCGGCGGCGGATGGGGAATCTCCATCGGAGACGTCTGCGGCGGCCAGGAGCTGGCGGCCGTCGCCGCCGCTGCCAGGCATGCGATCCGTGTGCTCGCGCACTCGGATCCCGATCCGGCGGCGGTGCTGCGCGGCGCCAACGAGATCATGATGGAGGAGGAGTTCGGCGGCCGCTTCGTCACCGCCAGCGTTGGCTACCTGAGGTGGCAGGACGGCTGCCTGCACGTGGTGCTGGGCAGCGCGGGCCATCCGTGGCCGGTCCTGGTCAGGCCGGACGGCAGGACGCAGGTCCTGCAGGGCGGCGGGCTGCCGCTCGGGATTTTCCCGGACGCCGAGCCGGCCACCCAGGAACTGGACCTCGAGTCCGGTGACCTGCTGTTCCTCTTCACCGACGGCCTCATCAGCGCGTGCGGGCCGCACATGGTCGATTTCGAAGACCGCCTCACCGACGAGCTGGCGGCGCTCGCCGGGGAACCCGCGGCCCGGGTGGTGTCCCGGATCCAGGAGATGGTGCTGGAGATCGGTGGCGGTGAGCTGCGCGACAACGTGACCATGCTGGCGCTGCGGGCTGGTGAGCCCCCGGACGGCTGACCGGAGTCTGGGCGCCGCACCCGCTCGCGCGGCCTGCGGTCAGCTTCGCGGGCCAGCTTCCGCGCCCACGATCTGTTCGCGCAGGTAGTCGAGGGCAGCGGCGAGCAGCCGGGACACGTGCATCTGGGAGATGCCGAGCCGGTCGCCGATCTCGGCCTGGCTCATGTTCCCGTAGAACCGCATCATCAGCAGCTTCTGCTGCCGTTCCGGAAGGTCATCCCAGTGAGTCCAGACAGACTGAATGTCGAGCGCGTGCTCGAGCTGCGGGTCTTCCTCACCCATGAAATCGCCGAGAGCCGCCGCCTCCTGGCCGCCGGGCAGCGGCGCGTCCAGCGACGCAGCCTGGAACACGAGGTCGGCGTGCTCGGCATCGCGCAGGTCGGCGCCGCTCACGCCGAGGTGGGTGGCCAGCTCGTCGGACCGCGGCGACCGGGCCAGCTGCTGAGTCAGGTCAACCCTGGCCTGCCGCAGTTCCTGGCGCAGCTCCTGCACGGACCGCTTCACGTGCACCTGCCAGCGCTTGTCCCGGAAGTGACGCTTGATCTCCCCGCTGATGCACGGCTGGGCGTACGCGGCGAGGTTCCTGCCGACCGCGGGGTCGAAGTTGTTGATCGCCTTGAGCAGGCCGACGTATCCGACCTGCATCAGTTCCTCCTGCGACTCCGGGCTCTGCCGGTATCGCATGGCGCAGTGCCGAACCAGCGACTGGTACCTGGTGACGAGCTGCTGACAGGCGGTATCGCGTTCGAGACTCTGCCGTGGCAGCGATTGGACAAGACGCACCAGCGCCTGATCACTCAGGTCCTCGGTGTGGGCGGGCAGGTGGGTCATGGAAGCCGTCATGTTGGTACCTCTCCGCGGCGGGCTAGTTCACGTTCATGCCCTCCACGCGAGCCTCAAACATCGGCCGTCATCGGCGCCGCCATGCCGCGATGGCGATACCGGCGAACACGACCGCGGCCGCGGCGGCAAGCGCCGACGGGTTGCTCAGCCAGCCGCCGGCTGCCTGCTCCCTCGCCTGGGTCGCGCGCGCGGTCGCCTGCTCCTTGACCTGGCTCACCTTCTGCTTCGCCCGCGCCTTCACGTCCGCCTTGGCGGCCAGTGCCTCGGCCGTCTGGCCGAGCTGCTGGCGGGTCTGCTCGATGTCTTCCCGCAGCTCACCTTCGGTCCGTCCGGTGCTCATCGGTGTGTCCTCTCCTTGATCTCGTCAACGTCCGGTCACGTTCGGTTTGCGGCTACCCCCGCATGCGAGCCCTTAACGCACGACGGGCACGGTGTTAGCGCGCCTGCGCGTGATCCGCCTCGTCGGCCGCCTGCCGGTCGGCTTCCGCGTTGATCTCTGCGCCAAGCAGAACCGCCAGCCCGGCGAGGTAAAGCCAGAAGATCAAGACGACCACACCGGCGAAGGCGCCGTACGTCTTGCCGTAGGAGCCGAACTTGGACACATAGAACGAGAACCCCAGGGAGGAAAGCAGAAAGATGGCCGTGCCGGTTACCCCGCCCGGGCTGACCCACTGCCAGCGAGGCGATTCCCGGTTCGGGGCATAAAAGTAATAGACGGAGAACAGCAGTGAGACGGCGATGACCGTGAGCACCCAGCGCCCGGCGGTCCAGGCAATGTCGAAAGCCGTTCCGGTTGCCGACATGTGGCCTTCGACCGCCCTTCCGATGGAGGCGCCGAAGACGATGAGCGCGGAGGCGATGCCGCCGCAAACCGCGGTCGCCAGCATCAGCGGGAAGGCCCGGAGCCGCTTGGCGACGAAACTGCGGTCGATGGGTACCTCGTAGGCGATGTCGAGCCCGGTCTCGAGCGCCGCCATCCCGCTCGACGCGCTCCACAGCGCCACGGCCACGCCGACGATCAGTACGGTCAGCGAGGCCTTGTCGGACCGGGTGGTTGCGGAGTGGACGGCGGCGGTGAACACTCCCGACGCACCAGCCGGCAAAGCGGTGTTCAGCCCGTTGACCAGCCGCTGCGTCGTGCCGCTGCCAACGTGCGCCAGGCTGGCCAGGCCCAGCAGCGCGATAAGGGCGGGGAACAACGCCAGGAACCAGTGGTACGCGAGGCTCCCCGCGGTCATGCTGCAGCGATCGCGCACGAACTCCTTGACGATTCGCCTAATGGCGTCGCGCCCGCCGTTCCCGCCGATGGTCTGGACCATGTTGGGACGTTAGCGGAGGATTGGCAACCTGATCATTGGGTAGCCAAGCTTCCAGGCAAAACTGGCGAGGACGGGGCAGATGAGCGCTTACCCGACGGTGGTCGAGTCGCAGGAGAACATCGGCAAGGAAGCTAGCGCCGTGCACGCATGGCGGGTGAGCCAGCTCACCCGGCTGGGCCTGGATTGGCCCGAGGCGGAGAACGTGGCAGATCGCGTCGACTGGCATGCCGTCGCCAAGCTCGTGCGGCGCGGATGCCCGGTCTCGCTTGCCGTCGCAATTGTCGAATGACGCAGCAGCGCGGATCAGCCCGGCTGGGCAGCCCGGTCGTCGGGGTCCCGATGCGTCTCGGCGGGCTCGGCGGGCTCGCCCGGCTCCGCCAGCGACGCGGTCATGCTCGGGTAGACAGGTATGAGGCGATCCACCCCGGTGATGGCCAGGACGCGCTGTACGCCCAGCGAGGCCACGACCAGCCGTATTTCCGCGCCGTTGGCAGTCGCCCGCTTGTGGGCGCGGACCAGGGCGTTGACGCCGGCGGAGTCGCAGAACGTCGTTTCGGCCATATCCACGATCAGCACGGCCGGGCCACGGTTGAGCAGCGAAAGCAGCTCTTCGCGAACCTGCTCGGAGTTGGAGATATCGATCTCTTCGGGCAGCGTGATCACCGCTGCTTCGCCAAGCCAGGTCACGGGAAAGCGTTCCTGAGGCATGCGCCGTCACCCCAACTCATTCGAAGAGGAACGGGCCGCGTCTCCGGACCCAGTGAAGCGGCCGAGTCGTCGCTCGACGCCGCAACGAGCATTATTCACGTCCCCCGCGGTCCGCACAAGCTGGGGCGAGTCGGGCGCCCGGGCCCCGGCGACCGGGCCCACCGCCCGTAGGCTTGCCTCGTGGCCACCGGCGACCTTGGCCTGGAGATCCTTCCGGCCATCCCCGCATCCGCCGGAGCGCTGATCTTCGACCGCAAGGGCCGCCTGCTGATCCTCAAGCCGACGTATAAGTCCGGCTGGACGATCCCCGGTGGCGTCATGGAGGCGGACGGCGAGACGCCGTGGGAGGCCTGCCGGCGGGAGGTGCGGGAGGAGTGCGGCCTGGACGTGCGCACCGGCCGCCTGGCGTGCGTTGACTTCCGCCGCCCTCGCCCTGGCCGGCCCGGCGGCATGCGGTTTCTCTTTGACTGCGGCGCGTTCCGGGAGGCTGGCCTCGCCGCCATCGTGTTGCAGGCGGAGGAGATCTCGCAGTACCGGCTGGCGAAGCTGCCCAGGGCGCTGAAGCTGCTCAGGGGCCCGATCCGGCGGCGGGTGAGCGCCGTGTCCGGTGCCAGCGGGCTCGTGTACCTCGAGGACGGCAGGCGGGTGCCGGGCATCGGTCCCCGATCCGGCTTATGGATCCGGCCCACGCCATTCGCAAGCCGAAACGTAATAAGCGGTGTAGCCTTTCCCTTTCTTTCTCATATGCCTAACTATTAGAGTCATATGCACGGATAGCGAGGTGGCTGACATGCATATGCGGCGGGGATTGGTGCTTGCGCTCGCGGTACCGGTCGCCTTTGCGGCGCTCTCGATTTCCGTTCCGATGGCGGACGCGAGCATCGGGGTTGGCGTGCAAGCCGCTCCCGTCCGTCTGGCAGACGCCGCCCTGACCGGCCAGAGCTATGCGCTCCCGCCGGTCTACGTTTCCGATACCGGAACCCAGCCCGAGACGATCGCAGTACGGGTGGACCGGCTCTCCACGGGCCGCGGCCGCAGCGTGCCGCCGTCCTGGGTTCGCGCGACCGGGCCGACCGTACGGCTCTCTCCGCACACGGGTGCCCAGGTTCCGCTGCAGCTGGCGGTGCCGGCCGGCGCGAAGCCGGGACGGTACCTGAGCGACATCGTGGTCACCGCCGCACCCGGGGCATCGGTGGGTCATGTCAATCTCGGCGTGGCCGCCGCCACCCCGCTGGAGTTCACCGTGCGGCAAGGGTCGCCACCGAGTCCGCTGGTGCCCACCTGGACGTGGTGGTTCACGGCGGGGCTGGTGGCGCTGCTGGCCGTCGGCCTCGGCCTGCGCCGGTCCGGGATCCGGATCCGGATCGAGCGGACGCCGACGGTGGCGCCGGCGGTCGGCTCGTGGCTGCGGCGGGGCAGAGCCCCGGCAGCCGTCGCGATCCTCGCCGCGGCCGGGCTCGCCGCCTGCAGTGCGACGCCCACCTCCAGCGCGCCGGGCACCCCGGGCGGCAGCTCGAGCATCTCGATCTCTCTCAAGACGGTTCCGACGCTGGTTTCGGTGACGGTATCGCCGTCCACGGCGCGGTTCGGCGGCTGCTCCGGCGGCAACCGGAGCGTGAACACCGCGTCGACGTCGGGCGCGCTCGGCTTCCCGAACGGGCAGTGCTGGCTCGGAAAGGCCGGCTCGGGCGGCAGCTACCCGATCACGATCACGAACACCGGGGTCGCCGCGAAGATCTTCGTGAACGGCGGGAACGCGGTCCCTTCCGACGGCGGCACGCAATGGGGCCTGTGCAACCTCGGCAGCAGCCCCGCGGTCGCGTGCGCCAACGGGAGCGGCAAGATGCCGGGGAACAATCAGTACCTGCTGCAGAACTTCGCCGCGGGCAGCGACAACACGGCCGGGCTCACCAACAATTCGGTGTGTGACCCCGAGTTCTCGGCCGGCAGCTGCCAGGCGGTGACTGGAGATGCCCAGCAGGAAGGCATCGAGATCACCGGCCCGGAGCTGAGCAGCGACACCGCGACCTCGTGGACGGTAGCGATCAAGTGGACCGCGGTTTCGCTCGGAGACTAGTGCCGCCGGGGCGCCAGGCGCGGACCGCGCACGGGCCGTCCGGTCAGTCCGCCCAGCCGGGCCGGACCAGGCCGGCCTGGTAGGCGAACACGACGAGCTGGGCCCGGTCCCTGGCGCGGAGCTTGGTCATTGCCCGGGCCGCGTGCGTCTTCACGGTCGACGGGCTCACATAGATCTTGCGGGAGATCTCGTCGTTGGACAGCCCAGAGGCGATGAGCGCGACGACCTCGCGCTCTCGCGGGGTCAGCTCATCCATGCCGTCCAGGCTGGCCGGCTCCCTGGTGCGCGACGCGAACTCGGCGATGAGGCGCCTGGTGACGGTCGGGGACAGCAGTGCCTCGCCCGCGGCGACCACCCGCACCGCCCGGATCAGCTCCGCGGCGTCGGTGTCCTTCACCAGGAACCCGTAGGCACCGGCCCGCAGCCCCTCGAATACGTACTCGTCCAGCTCGAAGGTGGTCAGGATCACGACCCGGACGCCGCCGAGGCGGGGCAGCGCCGCGATCCGCCGGGTCGCCTCGATGCCGTCGAGCCGCGGCATGCGGATATCCATCAGCAGCACGTCCGGGGTCGCGGCGGCGGCAAGCTTGACCGCCTGGTCCCCGTCGGCGGCCTCCCCGACGATCTCCATGTCGTCCTCGGCGTCGAGCAGCGCGGCGAACCCGGCCCTGACCAGCTCCTGGTCGTCGGCCAGCGCGACCCGGATCATTCGTCGCTCACTGGCAGCCACGCCCTGACGCCGAAACCGCCCGCCGGCCGGGGTCCCGCCTCCAGCGTGCCGCCGAGAGCCGCCGCCCGCTCGGTCATCCCGGCGATGCCGCGGCCGGAGCCGTTGGCCGCCGGCGCCGGGCCGGGCAGACCCAGCGCGCCGTCGTCATCCACCTCGACCAGCAGCGCGCCGTCGCCGTAGCCGAGGTGCACCGTCGCGGCCGAGCCGCCGGAGTGCCGGGCGCTGTTGGTAAGCGCCTCCTGGATGATCCGGTAGGCGGTCAGGTCAACGTCGGCGGGCAGCGCCGCCGCCTGGCCATCCTCCTCCACGCGCACCGCGAGCCCGGCGGCCGCCGCGTTCTCGATGAGGTCGCCAAGGCGGGCCAGCCCTGGGGCCGGCGCCCGCGGCGCGCCGGCGACGCCGTCGGAATCGACGTCGCGCAGCACCCCGAGCACCGAACGCAACTCGACCAGGGCCTGCCTGCTCACGTCGTTGATCGTGGCCAGCGCCGTCCGCGCTCGTTCCGGCTGGCGGTCCATCAGGTGCAGGGCCGTGTTCGCCTGGACGTTGATCACCGCGATGTTGTGCGCGACGATGTCGTGCAGGTCGCGCGCCATCTGCAGCCGCTCCTCGCTGGCCCGCCGGCGAAGTTCCTCCGTGCGGCTTCGGTCCAGCGCCGCTGCGCGCTGGCTCCGAATCCTGATCAGCTCGGCGACGATCAGCAGGAACATCAGCCCGGCGGCCAGCACGAGCGCGAACATGACCGAGGTGTGGTTCCGCTGGCCGATCAGCCACGGCGGCCACACCGACGCGACGTAGCCAACGATCAATGACCCGATCGCCGCCGCCCGCTGCCTGGCCAGGACCGCGGTGAAGAAGGCCACGATCACCGCGAACCAGACCACCTTGGCCCCGAGCTCCATCGCCCAAATCGCAGTCACGAGGGTGAGCAGCAGGACCGCGACCGGGTAACGGCGGCGGGCCACCAGCGCCGCCCCGCCCAGGCCCAGCAAGACGAGGGCCAGCACTCCCGGCGGAGCCTGGTGGTGTGCGTGCGGGCTCCAGGAGTCGGCCTGCTGCGAGACATACACCTCAAAGGCGATCACCGCGGCCGCGATCACGGCGTCGATGGCCCAGCTGCGCGCGCTGCCGGGCCAGGCCGGCGTCGGTCCGGTGCCGGCCGAGGGCCGCAGCGCCCGCAGCCAGTGTCCTGGCAGCTCCCTGTCTTTCATCACTGGCTTGAACGCTACGCGCCCCGGCCGGTCAACGGCATCGGCCGGGTGGTGACGTCGGGGGCTGCCCGGCTACCACATCTGGCGCAGCGCAGGCGCCGCTGGCTACCGCTCCAGACGACCCGAGACGGCCCGCGTGACCGACGACTTCCGGCGACCGGGCCAGGCACGCTGAAGCGGCAGGAAGGGAGATGCCATGTCAGTGATCGAAGTACGCGGCCTGACCAAACGGTTCGGCCAGGTGCTCGCCGTCGATCGGCTCAGCTTCACGGTCGAGGCCGGCGAGGTGGTCGGCTTCCTCGGCCCGAACGGAGCCGGGAAGACCACGACGCTGCGGATGCTGCTCGGCCTGGTGCGGCCGGACGAGGGCACGGCCACCATCAACGGCAGCGCCTATGCGGACCTGGCCGAGCCGCTGCACCAGGTCGGCGCCGTGCTGGAGGCGTCCAGCTTCCACCCGGGCCGGACCGCGAGGAACCACCTCCGGGTGCAGGCCATCGCGGGCCAGGCGGACCCGTCGCGCGTCGACGACGTGCTCGAGCTCACCGGGCTCAAAGAGGCCGCCGACCGCAGGATCGGCGGGTTCTCGCTCGGCATGCGGCAGCGCCTCGGCCTGGCCACCGCGCTGCTCACCGACCCGGAGCTGCTGATCCTTGACGAGCCAGCCAACGGCCTGGACCCCGAGGGCGTCCGGTGGCTGCGCGACCTGCTGCGCGGCATGGCCGCCGAGGGCGCCACGGTCCTGGTGTCCAGCCACATCCTGGCCGAGGTCGCGCACACCGTGGACTCCGTCGTGATCCTCGACCGGGGGCGCCTGGTCACTCAGTCCTCGCTGGCCGATCTGACCATCGGCGCACAGGACCTCGAGGACGCGTTCTTCAGGCTGACCAAGGAGGCATCGCGATGACCCGGCTGATCCGTGTCGAACTGCTCAAGCTCCGGACCATCCGGCTCAGCTACGGCCTGCTGGCCACCGGCGCCGCGCTGACCGCGCTGTTCTGCGTGCTCGAGGCGGCGCAGTCCGGGCCAGGGAAGGCCGTCGGCCCGCTGGACACCGCGTCCGGGTTCACCTCGCTGCTGGCCGGCGGCACGTGGGCGCTGCTGATGGCCGCGGTCCTGGGCGCGACGTTGTCGAGCGGCGAGTTCCGGCACTCGACCGCCACGCTGACCTACCTGGCCACGCCACACCGCGGCCGGGTCCTGGCGGCCAAGATGGCGGCCGGGACCGTGGCCGGCGCGGTGTTCGGCTGCGTTGGATACCTGATCGCCCTCGGCGTGGGGCTCGGCTTCACCGGGTCCCGCGGGTATCAGGTGCCGGTCGGCGACGCCACCCTGGCCCGGTTCGGCATCGGCCACGTCGTGGCCGCCGCGCTGCTTGCCGCGATCGGCGTGGCCCTGGGATCGCTGATCAGATCCCAGCTCGCCGTTGTCATCGGCGTGTTCGTGTGGACGATCGTGATCGAGTCGCTGCTCGGCGCCCTGTTCAACGCCGTCCAGCCCTACCTGCCGTACACGGCCGCCACCACCCTGGCCGGAACGCAGCTCGGCGGCGCGGCGTTCGGCCCCGCTCATGACGCGTCAACAGCGGCGACCGCGCTCCCGTTCGCTGCGGCCGTGGCGCTGCTTGCCGCGCTGGCCCTGGTGCTCGCGCTGCTGGCCGGCCGGACCACGGTGCCGCGCGATGTCAGCTGAACACGCGGCCGTGCCCGACGTCATCGTCAACCCGCTGAGCGGCGAGCGGATCACCATCACGGCGACCACGGCGGACACCGGCGGCGTCCTGGAGTGGGAACTGCTGCTCGCGCCCGGCGGGCGGGTGCCGAGCAGCCACGCCCATCCCGAGCAGGAGGAGTGCTTCACCGTGCTCGACGGGCGGATGCGGTTCCGGGTCGGTGGCCGGCGGATCACGGCGGGGCCGGGCGACACCGTGCTGGTACCGCCCGGCACCGTGCACCACTTCGCGAACGCCGGCCCGCGGCCCGCCAGGGTCGCCGTGCAGACCTGGCCGGCGCTGAGCATGCTGGAACTGCTAGAGACCGCGGCGGCCATGGCCCAGGCCCAGCACGCCGCGGCACGCAGGCTGCCGAGCCCGGTCGACCTGGCGCTGTTCATGCGCGACTTCGAGCGGGAAGTGCGCGCGCCGTACCTGCCCGCAGCCCTGGTCAGGGCCGTCATCCGGCCGGCCGCCTGGCTGGCCGGGCGGTGCGGGCTTGACGCGCGGTACCGCCGGCTGCGGGGGGTGCTATCGCCCGGCGATCGCGAGCGGCCCGGCGCGGGCAGATGACCGCGATCGCGGTCGATCACCTGGTCAAGCGCTACCGGGGCGCCGCGGTCAACGCCGTCGACGGGATCAGCTTCACCGTGCCCGAGGGCCAGCTGTTCTGCCTGCTCGGGCCCAACGGCGCGGGGAAGACGACCACGGTGTCGGTGCTCACCACGACCCTGGCCCCGACCTCGGGCCGGGTCCGGATCGCCGGCCTGGACCTGGCCGCGGAGCAGGGCAAGGTCCGCAGGGAACTCGGCGTGGTGTTCCAGCAGCCGTCGCTCGACCTCAACCTGACCGCCGAGGAGAACATCAGGCTGCACGCCGTGCTCTACGGGCTCTACCCCTGGCGGCCGTCGTACCGGCTGATGCCGGCCGGCTACCGCAGCCAAATACAGAACATGGCTAACGTTCTGGATCTCTCCGATCTGCTCGGGCGACGTGTCCGGGCCCTGTCCGGAGGGCAGCGGCGCCGGCTGGAGATCGTCAGGGCGCTCATGCACCGGCCCGCTGTGCTGTTCCTTGATGAGCCGACCGCTGGCCTGGACCCGGAGAGCAGGCGGAGCCTGTGGGCTTACCTGGCACAGACCAGGGTGGAACTAGGGACCACGGTGTTCCTGACCACGCACTACCTGGCCGAGGCGGAAGCCGCCGACGCGGTCTGCGTGCTGGTCAGGGGCAGGATCATCGAGCGGGGCAGGCCCGATGAGGTCAAGGCGCGCCAGCTCAGCGCGACGCTGGAGGACGCCTACCTGCAGCTCGTCGAGCGGGGCTGACGCCGTGCTGGCCCAAGAGCTGTCCGGGGTCGCGGCCATCGCCCAGCGCGACGTGACCAAGCTGCTGCGCGACCGGCCCAGGCTGGCCGTGAACCTCGCGTTCCCGGTCCTGCTGATCGGCGGGCTCGGCGCGGTCCTGCAGCCCACGGTGGGCCGGGTCACCGGCCTGAACGCGGTGACGCTCGCGTTCACCGGCGTGCTCGCGGCCAGTCTGTTCCAGTCGGCCGCGGCCGGGATGATCTCGATCGTCGAGGACCGGGAGAACGACTTCTCCCGTGAGCTGTTCGTCACCCCGGTGTCCCGGCTGACCCTGGTCGCCGGGAAGGTCGCGGGGGAGACGCTGGTCGCGGTGTTCCAGGGGATATGCATCGTCGGGTTCGCGCTGGCGTTCGGGGTCCGGATGTCGGCCGGGCAGCTCGCCGCGCTGGCCGGACCGTGCCTGGCCTGCTGCCTGCTCGGCGGCGCGTTCGGGCTGGCGACGATCGCCGCGCTGCCAAACCAGCGCTCGGCCATGCAGATCTTCCAGTTCCTGATCATCCCGCAGTACGTGCTCGGCGGCGTGCTGATCCCGCTCCGCGGCACCGCGTACTACCTGGACGTGGCCGCGCACCTGATGCCGATGCGGTACGTGGTCGAGCTCACCCGGGCCGCGTTCTACGCCGGCACCCCCGGCTACGGCCAGGTGGTGTCGGGCAGCCCGCTGGTCGACGCGGCGGTGACCGCCGGGCTGTTCGCAGTGCTCATGGCCGCCGGGTCGGCCGTGTTCGGCTACCGGGAGCGGACCCGCTGATTCAGCCGCTCTCGTCCAGCACGCGCGCGAACGCACGCAGGTAGCCCGGATCCCCGTCCCGGTCGCGGGCCAGCCAGTACTCCGCACCCCAGAACAGGTAACTTCCCAGAACGTGGCGCCACTCGCCGGCCAGCCTCAGCAGCCGGCTGTAGGTCGTGATCAGATCTTCGGGACGGCAGCTGTACATGGCCAGGCCAGCAGGGTTCGGTGGTGTCGTTACCGCCTCCCACGGCTCGGCCTGACCCTCGGCGATCGTCAGCCCGCGGCCCGCGGCGGCGGCGCGGCCGAGCAGCAGCCGGAGCTGCCGCCGTCTGCTGCGGGCCTGGCTGCCATCGAGGTAGACGGAGAGCGGCCCGGCGCTGGCCAGGGCGTGCCGCGGATAGTAGTCGATGCCGACGATGTCGGCCAGGCGCTGCGCGACCGCCAGCGAGTCACCCTGGTCCCGGGTGCGCCAGCGCTGCTGCAACGCCACCGGCGTTGACGTCGCCAGGAAGCCGTTCATCAGGACGGGGCGGCCGGCCGGGTCGGCGGCCCGGACCGCCGCGACCTCGGCGCGCACGAACGCCTCGGACAGCCGCCAGGAATGCTCCATGCCGAGCGGGTCGACGGCCTCATGCTCGACCTGCCAGGCGATGATCGCGTCGCGATCCGCGTACCGCGCCGTGATCCGGGTCAGGAACTCTTCCGCCGCCCGGAGCAGCCCTCGCTGGCCGTCCGGGGTGACCAGGGTGCCCTCGGGCAGCGGCCGGCCGAGGTGGTGGTCTGGCACGAAGAACTCGGGATAGCCGAAGTTCTTGACCGCGCCGACGCCGAGGATGACCCGCTTGCCCGCGTGCTGCGCCGCGTCGAGCACCCGGTCGAGCTCGCCGGTCTCGAGCCTGCCGGGGGCCGGCTCCAGCCGGTTCCAGTAGGCGGCGATCCTGATCACCTCGAAGGGGTAGCGCAGCAGCGTTTGCAGCGCGGCCTGCGGATCCAGGCCAAGCGCCTCGGCCTGCGGCGGCCGGAAGCTGATCCCGAGCCGGGTGCCGCCGCGCGGCTGCACCGGGACCCGCTGCCATTGATCGGTAAGCGGCCGAGCCGCCCGCCGCACCCTGAGCTGCGTCATCATTCCCCCGCCGGTCCGGCCTGAGCGGCGCCCGCTCGCGGCGCGGTGCCAGCCTTTTCCCAGCCCAGAGCGTTCGCGTGTGACATCGATGCGGCTGGCGGCGGCGCGGCTGTGACCAGGCCGGCGATCAGCGTGGCGATGTCGGCCGCGACGCCGGGCCGGCCAAGGCGCGCGGACGCGGCGCGCATCCCGTGCGTGCGCTCCCGGTCCCGGCGCAGGCCGTCGACCTCGGCCAGCAGCCGCCGCACGCTCCGCGCCTGGCGCCCGGCCCCGGCGCGGGTGACGATCTCGGTGTTGCCCGTTTCCTGGCCGGGCAGGTGCGACGTCAGCAGCAGCGGCGCGCCGCAGCACGTGGCCTCGGCGATCGTGCCCGGGCCCGCCTTGGTGACCACCAGGTCACAGGCCCGCAGCCAGTCGGCCATGTGCCGGGTGAAGCCGGTCACGGTCAGCCGGCCGGCGCAGCCGGCCGACGCCGCCAGCCGGTCGAGCCTGCGCTTCAGCCGCTGATTGCGCCCGCAGACCGCGACGATGTCCACGTCGGGGAACCGGCGCAAGATCGCGGCTGTCCTGGCGGCGATGCCGCCGCTGCCCTCGCCGCCTCCGGTCACCAGGACCAGGAACGTCTCCTCGCGCAGGCCGAGCGAGCGGCGCAGGATCGCGCGCTCGTCGCCGCAGAGCGGGCCACCCCAGAACTCGCGGGTCACCGGCAGGCCGGCCGCGACCCAGCCGCCCCGGCCAGGGTGACGCGGCGCGATGATCACGTCGGCATCGGCGTGCCGCCACGCCGTGTGCATCCTGGCGAGGTCGGTGACGACGGTCACGACCGGCGCGCCTGGCGCGCCCAGATTTCTGGCGGCGACGGCGGCGGAGCCGGTAAGCGGGTGGAACGACACGACTGCCGCAGGCCGGTGCGCCGCTGCCGCTTCGGCCGCGGGCCGGTCGGCGAGCCGCAGCAGCGCCCGGTGCAGTACCCGCATGGCCGGGCGCGAGTCGCAGACGTGGTAGGCGGCGCCCCACAGCCACGGGGCCAGCCTCGTCGCCGGGCCATACAGCCCGGCGACGAAGCGGAGCAGCCGCGCCGAGCCCGGCCCGCCCAGCGGATCACACAGCGCTGGGGAGAAGCGGCCCGGGTGCATCCGCTCGAGCGCCTGGCCGACCGCCCGCGCCGCGTTCCGGTGCCCCCCGCCGGTGTCGGCGACGAGGAACAGCAGCGGCAGGCGCGCCGCGGCAGGTTCGTTTTCCAGCATGGGCTCGATCATGCTGGTCCGCGGTCTGCGCGTCGTCACCCGCGCGGCCACCGTCGGCTACACCGCTGGCCGGCATCGGCGGCCCCCCGCTACTGCGCCCGTGGTAGTCGGGTTCACCGCCGAAGAGCTGGCGGCAGCGCGCACTGCCCTTTACGGCACCGAAGGGTCGGACGCGGTCAGAGCGTGAGCATGGTTCTTCTGCCGGGCGGGCCGCGGCAAGGCGGCGCGCACGGCGGCGGGCCACCGCGGCCGGGCCGCGTCCGCGCGGTCGCGGCCGAGTTGCTCGGCCTGCAGCTCGCTGGTCAGCCGGTCCAGGTGCACGAGCATCTCCCCGCGCAGCGGCCAGCCCGCTGATGCCACGTCGGGTGCGTCGCGCAGCACGGGAGCGAGCCGACCGGTGTGCTCGCGAGCCTGCACGAGATGCCGCTCAACCTCGGCGCCGTCGGGGACGCGGCCGTCCGTGAGGTCGGCGCGGATCAGGCCACCGTAGGCGCGCAGCGCGGCCGCAAGCTGCCGCAGCACCTCGGCCATCATGTCCGGAGCGCCCGTGGCCTGCATCGCGGCGTTGCCTTCCGGCAGCCGTACCTCGTCCGTGATCGAACGCGTGAGGCCCCTGATCGTGACCGCGGCGTGCTCGAGCGTCTCCAGGCCGTTGCGCAGCGGGACCGCCGTACGGGCGGGTCGCAGCGCGGACGGCCGCAGCCTGAGGCTGTCCTCGGCCTCGCCGAGCGCGTCATCCGCGTGCTGGACCTCGCCGGCAAGCGCGCGGGCCCGCCGCAACCAGGCGTCGGTCTGGTCCGGAGCCGAGCCGCCGGGCAGGCCCGATGCGATCTCCTCCAGCAGGTCCGCCATCTGCCGGCTGAGGCTCCCGATCGCGTCCTCGGCACGCTGCGTCCGCTCCGGCGACAGCAGAACGCCGCCTATCAGCCCGGCGGCGGCCCCGACCAGCGTGTCAACGATCCGGCCGGACGCTGCGGCCCCGGTGTCGACCGACAGGATCAGCATCGCGCTGATCGGCACCTCGAGCATGTGGTCACCGAGCTTCAGCGCGGAGCCGATCACCAGCGCCGCCACGATGATCAGGCCGAGGCTCCACCAGGTCAGCCCCACGGCAGCGGAGAATGCCAGCGCGACGAGCACGCCGGCGGTGACGCTGACCACACGCTGAAAGGCGCTCCGGACCGTCTGGTACGCGGTCGCCTGAACGACCAGCACGGCGGTCAGCGGGGCGAGCACCGACCGTGCGGTTCCGGGCAGGATCCAGGCGAGCAAGTACGCGAACATCGCGGTCACGGTCAGCCTGGCGATGAATACCGCCTTCGGCTGAGACCGGGAGCGGGCGAGCGCGATACGCTCCGATGCCCGGCGCGCGGCCGCGCGCACGGCGGTGCGGAAGGGTGCTGCATACAGGCGCAGCGAAAAGTCAGTTGCCATGGTGATAACCCGGGGAAGAGGAGAAGTACGGTGGCGGCGCATGATCGTCGCGCATCGGGGCGCAGCCGCCCACCGGTTGTGCCAGCAACGCCGGGGGCGGCAGCTATTTCCAGTGTGACCAGGCTCACTGCCCGCTGCCGCCGGCGGCTCTCGCGGCGGGCGGGCGGTGCACCAGGATGGTGCCATGAGCACATCGGCCCAGACGCCACGCACCCTTGATCGCGGCACCGAGCAGCGAATCAGGGAAGGCATCGGCCGCCAGACGCTGCTGACCACGCTCGGCATCTCGATCGCGGAGCTGGCCGTCGGGCGGGTGGTGCTCGACCTGCCGTACCGGGCCGACCTGTGCCAGCAGAACGGCTTCGTGCACGCCGGGGCGATCACCACGCTCGCGGACTCCGCCTGCGGTTATGCGGCGGCGAGCCTGATGCCCGAGGACCGGGACGTGCTGACCGTGGAGTTCAAGGTCAACCTGCTCTCGCCGGCCCGGGGCGACCGGTTCCGCGCCACCGGCGAGGTCATGCGTGCGGGACGCACGCTCACGGTCTGCTCGGCCGAGGTCGTCGCCTGGGCCGATGACGGCGACGGCAAGCCGGAGACCCCGCTCGTCCGGATCGCGTTGATGCAGGCCACGATGATGGCCGTCACCCGGTCCCGCTAGCTCCACGGCGCAGGTGACTGGATGGTAAGTGGCTCCGCTTTGGGGTGCTCTGGGCTGGATGCTGCATGTAGCCTGCTGAGCGTTAACGCAGAAGGTAAAGACGGGGTATTGGGTTGAGTCTGATGGATATGAACAGCGGCCAGGGCCGCATGGCCGATTTTCTCCGAGAGAACGAGGCGAAGCTGCTCGATCGCTGGTGCGACATCGTCTTCGCAACCGTGCGAGGCCGTATGTCAGCGGACGAGGTGCGCGCTGAGCTTGCCGATTTGTACGGTCTGGTCGTCCGCAGCGTGTCCGGCGCCGACGACTCTGCCGCAGGCGAGCTGAGGGCTGCCCTTGCTGCCCTGTCCCGGTCCCGGGCGCGCAGCGGGTTCTCGCCGAGCGAGACTGCCGTGGCGGTCTTTTCGCTCAAGGACGCCGTATATGAGTTGGTCGCGGACGCGGCGGATATGGTCCCCGAGTACCTCGCGTTCGCCCGCTCGATCGATGATCTTGGCTTGCACACGTTCGAGGCTTACGCCGCGACCAGGGAAGGGATCATCAAGCAGCAGTCCGAGGCGATGCTGGAACTGTCCACCCCGGTGGTCCAGCTCTGGGATGGCATCATCGCGGTGCCGCTGGTCGGGACGCTGGACTCGGCACGCACCCAGCTGGTGATGGAGAAGATGCTGGACTCCCTGCTCGCCAGCGGCTCCAGTCACGCAGTGATCGACATCACCGGTGTGCCGACGGTGGACACCGAGGTGGCGCAGCATCTGCTCAAAACCGTGATGGCCGCGCGCCTGCTCGGCGCGCAGTGCACGATCTGCGGGATCCGGCCGCAGATAGCGCACACGATCGTGTCGCTCGGCATTGAGTTCGGCGATATCGCCACGAAGGCGACACTCGCCGACGCGCTGGCGCATGCGCTGCGGAGCGCGGGCCTGAAGGTCGGGCCTGCCTGATGGAGCGTGTGCCGATCTTGAAGATCGGGCGGACGCTGTTCGTCTCCATCCAGATCGACCTGCAGGATCAGACGGTCGTGCAGCTGCAGGAGGACCTGGCCGACGAGCTGGTAGCCTCCCGGGCGACCGGCGTGATCATCGATATCACCGGCGTGGAGATCGTGGACTCCTTCATCGGCCGCATGCTGGCCACCATCGGGTCGATCTCCAGGCTGTTTGACGCGGAGACCGTGCTGGTCGGGATGCGCCCGGCGGTCGCGATCACCCTGGTCGAGCTCGGCCTGTACCTGGAGGGCGTGCGCACCGCGCTCAATGCCGAGCAGGGCCTGCGCTTGCTCAACGGACGCTCCTGAGCTGCGGCTGCCCATGGCTGAACTGCCGATCGACTCGGGTGATGACGTGGTTCGCGTGCGGCAGCACGTCCGGGCCGCCGCCGCGGGCAGCGGGCTGTCGCTGGTGGATCAGACCAAGCTGGTGACGGCGGCGAGCGAGCTGGCCCGTAATGCCCTGGTCCACGGGGGCGGCGGGTCGGCGCGGGTCGAGGTTGCCACGTCCGCCACAGGGCGGACCGGCATCCGGATCACTTTCACCGATGCGGGGCCGGGTATCGCGGATCTGGACCTGGCTCTGACCGACGGCTGGACCACGGGCGATGGGCTCGGGCTTGGCCTGTCCGGTGCCAGGCGGCTGGTCGATGAGTTCGAGCTGGTGTCGAAGCCCGGCGCCGGGACCAGCGTCGTGGTGGCCAAGTGGTCCCGCTGAGCAGGCTGCTCAGCAGCCCGGCCGAGCACGAAATGCGCTGGCTCCGGGTCGAGGAGCCGAGCGCGGTAGCCGCCTGCCGTGCGGCGGCGATGACCATGGCAAGACGGCTAGAGTTTCCGGCGAAACGGGCCGACCGGCTGGCCCTCGCGGTCACCGAGGCCGCGTCCAACCTGCACAAGCATGCCCATGAGGGATCGCTCCTGCTGCGGATCAGCCATGACGCTGACCCGCCGGGCATCGAGCTGGTCACCATCGACGCAGGACCCGGGGTACCGGACGTCGGCGCGGCACTGCGGGACGGGCACTCCACGAGCGGCACGCTGGGTATCGGGCTGGGCTCGATTGGCAGGCAGGCCGACTTCTGCGACATCTACTCGGCGGCTGGCCGCGGCACCTCTCTGGTAGCGCGCTTCTGGCCCGCGCCCGGCGGCGCACCGGCGATCCGGTTGGCCGGCCTGACAAGGCCCATCATCGGGGAAGTGGAATGCGGCGACGCCTACGGGGCGATCCGTGCTGGCGACGCGCTGACCGCGGCACTGTGTGATGGCCTCGGCCACGGGCCACTGGCCGCCGAGGCAGCCAGGGAGGCGCTGGCAGCCGTCTTCGAAGAGTCGGCGAGCGAGCCGGCCGCGATGCTCGAGCGCGCTCACCGGCGAATGGGCAGGACGCGTGGCGGCGCGCTGGCCGTCGTCCGGATCGATGGTTCCCTCGTCCGGTTCGCCGGGCTCGGCAACGTCGCTGCCTGGATCGTCGGCCCCGACTCCCGCAGCGGCATGGCGTCCATTCCCGGGATCGCGGGCCACCAGGCACGCCGGATCCGGCAGTTCGAGTATGCGCTGCCGCCTGGGGGCATCATCGTCATGCATTCCGACGGCCTGACCAGCCGATGGGATATCGGCGCATTGCCCGGCCTCGCGGGCCGGGATCCGCTGATCACCGCGGCCGCGCTGCTCGCCGAGGCTGGGCGGCATCGCGACGACGCCGGCGTGCTGGTGCTCAAGCCATGACCAGCGAGTTTGCCCGCATCGAGGTGCGGGACGTCAACGGGGTCTTCGCCGCGCGCCAGCTCGGCCGTGAAGTATCGGCCGAGCTTGGCCTGGAGCGCCAGGATCAGGTGCGGGTGGCCGCCGCCCTCAGCGAGGTCGGCCGCAGCGCCGTCATCACCGCGCAGACCGCGGTGATCGCGTTCGCCGCCGATCAGGCCGATCTGATCCTTACCGTCACGTTCGACAGCGAGCCGCCTGCCGACGGCACCAGCGCGGCTACCCGGCTGATGGATGAGACGGCCGTGGCCGGCCCGGTGCTGCGGATGCGGAAGCGGCGCCCGGCCATGGCCCGGCTCGACGTTCGTTCGGTCACCGACCGCCTCGCCGCCCTGTTTCCCTCTTCGCCCCTGGACGATCTGCGGCGGAACAACGAGGATCTCATTCGGGCCCTGGATGACCTGCGGCAGCAGAAGGAGCAGCTCGTCGCCGTCAACGCGGAGCTGGAAGAGACGAACCAGGGCGTCATGGCCATGTACGGCCAGCTGTCGGAGGAACTGGAGCAGACGAACCGCGGGGTGGTGGCGCTCTACGCGGAGCTCGACGAGAAGTCCGAGCGGCTCAGGGAGGCGTCCGAGGCCAAGAACAGGTTCTGGGCCAACATCAGTCACGAGCTGCGCACGCCGCTGAACTCGATCATCGGGCTGACCCGGCTGCTGACGGATCCGGGAGCCGGGAGCCTCGACCCGGAGCAGCTGCACCAGGTGGACCTCATCCAGACTGCCGGACGCACGCTGCTCGCTCTCGTCAACGACCTGCTCGACGTCGCCAAGGCCGAGTCGGGCCGGCTCCGCATCGACCCAATGACGGTCGCACTGCCCATGCTGCTCGGCCGGCTTCGCGGGCTGGTGCGCCCGATGGCAGAGGGGCGGCCGATCGAGGTCATCGTCAGCGACGAAGGGGCGCCGGATTCGGTCCTGACCGATGAGCTGGCCCTGACCGCTATCCTGCGGAATCTGGTGTCCAACGGCATCAAGTACACCAACAGCGGGGAGGTGCGGCTGAGCGTGCGCACCGCAGGCCCGCGTCTCGAGATCGTTGTCGCCGACACCGGGATCGGCATCCCGGTCGGCCAGCAGCAGCGCGTGTTCGAGGAGTTCTACCAGGTGCCTGGCGTCCGCCGGGGCGGCACCGGGCTCGGGCTGCCCTACGCGCGACGGCTGGCCGGGCTGCTCGGCGGCGACCTGACCCTGACGAGCGAGCCCGGCGCTGGCACCACGGTCGTCCTCTCGCTGCCGCATGGGCCTGCGGCGGTCGGCACGGTCCTCATCGCCGACGACGACCCAGGCTTCCGCAAGGTGCTGCGCGGGCTGCTCGCCGGCATCGCCGACCGGGTGATCGAAACCGAGGACGGCGAGCAGGCACTCGCCGCGGCCACGAAGGATCACGTCGATCTCGTGCTGACCGACCTGCGCATGCCCGGCCTGGACGGCGCGGCGCTGCTGCGCCAGCTGCCCGCCGCGATACCAGCGATCGTGATCACGGGCGTGGATGTGGAGCCACCGCCGCGTGCCGCCGCACTGCTGCACAAGGACGAGCTCACCAGGGACCGGCTGGCTTTCACGATCCGCAACGCGTGCGGGGAAACGTCATGACCGAGCCAGCGGCGGTTCTGCTCCTCGTCGACGACGACGAGGCGAAGCGCTACGTCCTGGCCACCTGGCTGAAGCGCGCCGGGCACACCGTGCTCGAGGTCGGCACCGGCCAGGAAGCACTTAACCGGGCCACCGAGGCCGAGGCGGTCCTGCTGGACGTGAACCTGCCCGACATGAGCGGCTTCGACGTCTGCAGGCAACTCAAGTCGGATCCGCGGACGGCGGCCATCCCGGTGATCCAGGTGTCGGCGACCGCCGTCGCGGTCGCCGACCGGGCTTACGGCCTGACCCAGGGCGCCGACGCCTACCTGGTCGAACCGACCGAGCCGGAGGAGCTGCTGCCGACGGTCACGGCGGCGCTGCGCTACTACCGGGCCCGGCAGCAGGCCGAGGTAACCGCATCCCGCCTGACGTCGCTGACCAGCGTTACCCTGAACATCAATAAGGCTCAGACCTTCGCCGGACTCGCGCGCGCCGCCGCGGCCGGCGCCGCGCGGATCTTTGAGGTCCCGTCCGTGCTGATCCTGGTCTTGCCCGACGGCCAGCTGCGCCGGATGTCGGCCTCCCCGGAGCACCCGGTGCCGGTGCCCCGTGGCGGCCGGCTCGAGGTGGCCGACGGCATCGCCAACTACGTCCTCGGCCCCGGCGAAGGCCACGCAGCCACGGTCATACCACAGGCCGAATGGGTCCGGCTGATCCCGGACACCACGCTGCGCACGGACGTTGCCGTCGCCGTGGCCAGGATCAAGCCGGGACGGTCTCCGGTTGCCATCGCCGCGGCGTTCGAGCGCGGCCCGGGCGAAGAGGAGATGCAGATCCTGCGCCAGCTGGTGCAGTCGACCGCGCTGGCGGTCGAGGCGCTGCGCGCCTACGCCGACGAGCACCTGGTGGCCCTCACCTTGCAGCGCAGTTTCCTGCCGGCGGTGCTGCCCGAGACGCCCGGCATCACGATCTGCGTCCGGTACGCGCCAGCGAGCGACCAGGCCGAGGTCGGCGGCGACTTTTACGAGGCACTGGAATGGCAGGGCCGGCTGCTGGTCGCGATCGGCGACGTGCAGGGCCACTCGCTGCACGCGGCCACCGTGATGGGCGAGCTCAGGCACGCACTGCGGGCGTTCGCCAGCGAGGGCCGCTCACCGCTGGAGATCACCGGCCTGGTCAACCAGGTGCTGCGGCACTATCACCCGAATAACCTCGCTACGCTGTGCCTGGCTCTGCTGGACCCTTCATCGGGGGCACTGGAGATCGTGAATTGCGGGCACATTCCCCCCTTGATCGTCGATGGCGGGACGGCCGCCTACCGGGGCGAGGGCGGGCTGCTGCTCGGCATGCCGGTGCACAAGCCGCACGTCGAGCAGGCGGTTCTGCCGCCGGGCGGGACCGTGCTGCTGATCACCGACGGCCTGATCGAGGACCGGCAGGTCCCGCTCGAGGACAACATGGAACGCCTGCGGGCCGCCGCCGAGGAGGTCGCCGGAGCCGACGTCGAGGCATTCGGCAACCACATAATGTCTCTCTTCGGCTCCCGCGAGGATGACGTGGCCATGATCGCGCTGCGAAGGAGCGCACCATGACAGCACTGGATCAGGACGTTCGCTGGTCGGGTCGGCACGCGATCGTCACCATGCCCGACGAGATCGACCTGACGAACTCCGGCGACCTTGACGGGCTGCTGGCGGCGGTGATCGCCGAGTCCCCGCAGACGGTCACGGTCGACCTGACCGCCACCACGTTCTGCGACTCGGCCGGGATCGGCGTGCTGGCCCGCGCGCACCAGCTCGCCACGGCCGACGGCGCAGAGCTGCGCATCGCCCTTGGCCACTCGCCGGTGGCGCGCATTATCCAGCTCATCGGCCTGGACCAGATCGTGCCGGTCTACCCGGACGTCCAGCACTCGCTGGACGCCGATGCCGCTTCGGGGGCATAAGCCGGACGAGGCGGCAAGCGCCGCCTCGAGGTGCGGGGCGACGCGCGCCGCGGCGTCGTTCCCCGGGTGCCAGGTGCAGGCTAGGCCCACGGCAACGACAAGTCCCGTGCCGAGCAGCCAGCGCAGCGCGTCGGCCACCGGCTCGGGGCCCGGCCCGCCCGGTGCCGGGTACCGCAGCCCGGGGAGCTGCGCCGAGTCGATGACGTCCAGGTCGATGTGCAGGTACAGCGGGCCGTCCGGCAGGGCTGCCCGGTCTAGGCCGCCGACCTCGGCGCGCCGGATCTGCGCGCGCTCCAGGTAGCTGATCTCGGGCGGATCCAGGTCGCGGGCGCCGACGAGCAGGACCTGCTGCTCGGGTACCGGCCGCAGGCCGAGGCGCGCGGCGACGAGTTCCGGCCGGTAACCGACCAGCATCCGGAGCGGCAGCCCGCCGATGTAACCGGAGGCCGTGGTCTCCAGGGTCTGCACGTCACCGTGCGCGTCGAACCAGACGATCCCGGCCACCGAGCCAGCCCGCTGCAGCCCCGCCACCGTGCCCAGCGCTGTGGTGCAGTCACCCGAAAGAACGACCGGCCGCTCGCCCCGGCTCGCGTCGGCGGCCACGGCATCGGCAACCGCGCCGTACAGCACGGCCAGCCGGTCCCACACGTCATCCGAGGTGAACTCCGCGGTGACCGTGTGTCCTGCGGTCAGCGGGACGTCGAGGTCGGGCAGATACTCGTCCAGGTGGTAGGGCACCTCTATGACCGCGCTCATGGCTCCAGAGTGCCCAGTTGGTGAGACGATCAAGCCATGAGCGAGCTGCCACAAGCGCTGCGGGACCTGATCGCGTCTGGCCCGATGGTGCATCTGAGCACCGTTAACGCCGACGGCAGCCCTCAGGTGACCGTGATCTGGATCGCGCAGGACGGCGACGATCTTGTCAGCGGGCACATGGGATGGCGCGCCAAGCTGGGCAACATCGAGCGCGACCCGCGTGTCGTGCTGTCCCTGGATGCGCACCGGGAGCCCGGCGTGTTCCTCAACCCGTACGCGGTGCTGCGGGCACGCGCCGCGGTTGAGCCCAGCGACGGTGCATGGGATCTGCTCAACCGGCTGGCGAAGATCTACGTGTCGCCGGAGGCCGAGTTCCCGGCGCCCAAGGGGCCCGGCTACATGGTCCGTTACTCCATCGAGCGCATCGGCGGCGTCGGTCCCTGGGCTGGCTGACCTGGCTCGCCGCCCCGCCGGGCAACGAACAGGCTGCCGCGCATGCCGGCCGGAGCGGCCTCCGCGGTGACGGTGCCGAAGCCGGCGTCGCCGAGCAGGCGGAGCCAGGTGGCGCGGCTGAACGCGCCGAGCCGGTGCGTCTCCTGCACGACCTGGACCGTGGCGTCCGCCGACCGCAGCACGAACTCGTACTCCGCCTGAATCCAGTCATCGGCCGGATCCGGGTCCCAGGTCCATTCGGTGAAGCTCGCCTGCCGCCCGCTCGCATCGCTGCCTCCGCCACCCCCGGTGAACGGCCGGAACGTGTCCGCGACATGGTCGGGCACGAACACCGCCAGGCCGCCGGGACGGCAGTGCACGAACGCGGTCTCGATCACCTGGCGCAGGTCGTCCTCGGTCGTCATGTAGTCGATGGCGTCGTGCACCAGGACCGCGTCGAACGTGCGGCCGAGCCGGATCGTGCGCATATCGCCGCGGACGTGCTCGCACTCCGGGTTGAGCCGGCGGGACACGTCCAGCATCTCGTCCGACAGGTCCACGAGCGTCATGGCCAGCCGGTCCTTCAGGTGCACGGCGACACCGCCGCCGCCGCTGCCCAGGTCGAGCACCTCGCGCACCGGGATCTCGGCGGCGCGGAACAGGTCGGCCAGTTGCGCAGCCTCCCCGGTGTACTCCTCCGGCGGCGAGATCAGCGGCCACCATCCGGCAAGGTCGCTATACACGCGGTAGTCGCTGGCCATGCGGTCATGATGGCGCATCGGCGCTGGGCGAGCGCGCGCTGCAGATGCCTAGGGGATATGGGGCGTAACCGAGTAGCGTTCGGTTTATGACCGAATTGACGTGGCTGGATGCCACCGCGCAGGCTGAGCTTGTCCGCACCGGCGAGGCCAGTCCCGCCGAACTCGTCGACGCGGCCATCGGCCGGATCGAGGCGGTGAACCCGAAGCTCGACGCCGTGATCAGGACCCGGTTCGACCAGGCGAGGGCCGAGGCCGCCGGTGATCTTCCGGACGGGCCGTTCCGCGGGGTGCCGTTCCTGTTCAAGGACCTGGGCTGCACGGTCGCGGGCGAGGTGACCGCGTTCGGCGTCGGGCCCATGCGCGATCAGGCGATCCCGCTCACGTCGTACCTCGCCGAGGCGTTCCTGGCGGCCGGCTTCATCCCGCTGGGCCGCACGAACGTGCCGGAGATGGGGACCACGGTGACCACCGAGCCGATGAGCTTCCCGCCGGCCCGCAACCCATGGGACCCCGGGCACTCCACCGGTGGGTCGTCGGGCGGCTCGGCCGCGGCCGTGGCCAGCGGCATGGTGCCGGCCGCGCACGCCAACGACGGCGGCGGGTCGATCCGGATCCCGGCCAGCGAGTGCGGTCTGGTCGGGCTCAAGCCGAATCGCGCGCGGGTGAGCCAGGGTCCGCTGATCGGGGAGGGCTGGGCCGGCGGCACGATCGACGGCGCGGTGGCGCGCAGCGTGCGGGACGCGGCAGCGATCCTGGACGTGATCAGCGGCTGGCATCCGGGCGAGCCGTACTACGCCCCGCCGCTGCCCCGGCCGCTGAGTGAGGAGGTCGGCACCGATCCGGGCAGGCTGCGGATCGGGTTCGTCGACCGCCCAGGCGCCGAGGGCTTCCTCGCTGACCCCGAGTGCCGGGCGGCCGTCGCCGGCGCCGCGCGGCTGCTGGAGGGGCTCGGTCACCACATAGAGCAGTCCGCGCCGGACGTGATGTTCGATGAGTTGTTCATCCGGCACTTCACGACGATCATCGCCGCCGACACCGAGGCGACGTTCCGCGTTTTCGAGATGCTGCTCGGCCGGCCGATCGCCGAGGACGAGATCGAGCCGCGCAACGTCACCTACCGCAAGCTCGGCGCGGCCATGGACGCGGTTACCTACCTGGATAGCCGGGCGTGGCTCGGGACCTGGGTGCGGCAGATGGCGTCCTGGTGGACCGAGTACGACCTGCTGCTCACCCCGACGCTGGGCGCGCCGCCGCCGGCGCTCGGCTGGTTCACCGCGGACGGTGCCGAGAACGAGGGCGACCGGATTGTCTCATTTATTCCTTATACCGCTCAATTCAACATGACCGGCCAGCCGGCCGTGACCCTGCCGCTGCACTGGACGCCAGGCGGGCTGCCGGTCGGCGTGCAGCTCGTGGCCGGCTACGGCCGGGAGGATCTCCTGGTCCGGGTGGCCAGCCAGCTCGAGCAGGCGGCGCCCTGGGCGGACCGGCACCCGCAGGTGCACGCTTAGGCATTCAGGGCTGGCGGGCCGGCTGTTGCTGCGGCCCGGCGGGCTGGTCCGGTCCCGC
>Ga0209333_1000053_pt1 | contig 61542 bp, 51 predicted proteins | sample BlaSpr_A8_OM2_O3_FD_187982 | JGI IMG/M metagenome (GOLD analysis project Ga0209333, IMG submission 187982) | Forest soil microbial communities from Thunder Bay, Ontario, Canada - Black Spruce, Ontario site 2_A8_OM2_O3 (SPAdes) (version 2) | ecosystem: Environmental > Terrestrial > Soil > Boreal... | reverse complement strand
GGGGGACAATGAGTACCGAGGAACTACAGCAGCCTGCCGGCTATCGCGTTCTGTTCATGCTCAAACTCTCACCCGGCGCCGGCGAGAAGTTCCTGCGGGAATACGAATCCGTTAGGTGGCAAGTCGCCCAGGTTCCCGGGCACTTGGGCGACCAGGTGTGCAGGTCGGCGGACGACGCTGACGAGTGGCTTATCACCAGCGAGTGGCGGTCCGCGGAGGACTTCCTGGCCTGGGAGAGCACACCAGGTCATCGCGAGCTGGCAAAGCCGATGATGAGTCATGTGCGGGAACGGCGGTCGCTGCGTTACGCGGTACTGCGCGAGACCTGCACCGTCCCGGCCGCCATGGAAAGTGCCCGCTGAGCTCAGCCCGCCGGATTCGCGCTTAAAGCGCAGCGAGTCAGTTAGGGCGCCGTATGGCCCGGATTCGCTGATGGGCGCACTGGGGCCGCGCTGGGCGCGCTGCTTTCCATTGTCATCATCAGAAAAGGAGAAACTCGTGGAACGATATGCACTAACCTTCCCGGTGCGCCCGGGCACCGAGCCCGAGGTCCAGCAGATCCTCTCGGGATACCCGCGACCGCAGACGGAGATCGGTGACGGCGCCCGGCTTCTCGGCACCGCGGTGTTCCTCTGGGGCCCCCGGGTGGTCCGGATGATGGACGTCGAAGGGCCGCTCCCCCTCGTGATGCGGCACCTTGCGACCCAGCCGGCCATCCGCGCCACCGAGGAGGCCCTCAACCCGCTGCTCGCCGAGCCCAGGGACCTGAGCGACCCAGGTGCCGCCGCCGCCTTCTTCCAGCGGGCCATGATGCGCCGGGTCATGCACTGGATCGCCGACCCGGACCTGCTGGCGCCGACCATGGGGGCTCCTACCTGCAGGATGGCGCTGGGCTTCCCGCTGCGGCCCGGCACCGGTGATGCCGCGGCCAGCCTGCTGTCCGGCTGGAACCCGATGGAGGTGCGTGGCGGGGTGCCGACGATGCTGGCCAGCATCAGCGTGTTCCAGCAGGGTGACCTGCTCGTCATGGCCGCCGAATGCGCCGGGGAGCCCGAGGACGCCCGCGACCATCTCGGCGAGGCCATGATGGGCACCGCTGCCGCGGCCCAGCTGACCGAGCTCTTCGAGCGGGGATGGGATCTTCGCACGGCGCAGGGCTTCCTGTGGTTCTTCGAAGAGCGGCAGCTCACGCTCGTCACCGACCGGCGAGCTGAGGAGCTGACCGGCGCATAAGAACGTCTACCGGACAGGTCAAGCCCTAGGCCTGCAGCGCGTACACGTAGTTGTCGTCGCTGCCCGCGTAGACGGCGTTGCTCGCCACCGCGGGACGCGGGCGGTGCTGACCCGGCTGCGCCCGGCTGCGAGGATCGTCGGGTGGTCCCAGAGAACATCCACGACTTCTTCGTCGCGTGCGCAAGCGTGGCTGGCGCGCTGATCGGCCTGCTGTTCGTGGCCATCTCGGTGGCGTCCGACCGGCTCGCCCGGGAAGAGGCACGGGCGCAGGTTCACCGCATCCGCGCCGTCGCGGCACTCGTCGCCTTCACCAACGCGCTGGCCGTGTCGCTGTTCTCGCTGATCCCCGGGCAGAAGATCGGGCCGACGGCAGTGGCCGCGGCGATCTCGGGAATCGTGTTCGTCGCGGCGGCACTGCTGTCGCTGATCCGCAGGCACCAGCTGCGCCGGCACGTACTGCTTGATGTGGTGTTCCTGTTCGGGCTGCTCATCACGTTCGCGGTCCAGCTGATCAACGGAGCCGACGTGCTCGCGCAGCCAGGCAACTCGGGCGCGGTGTACACAATCGCGAGCATGGTGGTCGTCTGCTTCCTGATCGGGATAGCCCGCGCGTGGGAACTGATCGGCGGGCCCTCGATCGGCATCAGGCAGGAGGTCACGGCGCTCGTCCGGGACCGCCATCGCGGCACCGGCGAGGCGGTGGGCGATGAGTCTTCCCAGCCCCAGCCGACAGCCGCAGGCGAGCGGGAACCCCCGCGACGGTCAGGGCCCGTAGCGGAAGGTGGTGGTGCATCCGCCGTCGACGGTCACGATTGAACCGGTCATGAACGACGCGTCGTCGGATGCCAGGAACGTCGCGACGCGGGCCACTTCCTGTGCCTGCGCCTGCCGGCCGATGGGCTGCAAGGCGGCGTTCGCTTCCCGCCGTGCCTGGGCGGCTGCACGCTCGGCCGGCGGGAGGGATGCCCTGTGGCCGCCCATGTCGGTGTCGATGTACCCCGGGCAGATGGCGTTGACCCGGAGCCCGTCGGGGCTGTAGTCCACGGCCAGCTGCCGGGTGAGGTTGACGATGCCGCCCTTGGAGGCACAGTAAGACGGCGCATGCGGCGCGCCGATGATGCCGTAGGTGGAGGCGATGTTGACCATGGCGCTATGCGGGCGCTGCAGGAGGTAGGGGATCGCCGCCCGGGCACACAGGAAGGTGCCGCGCAGGTTCACGGCGATCGTCCGGTCCCAGGCGTCGATGTCGAGCTCGTGGAGGCGACGCGAGCCGCCGGAGATGCCGGCGTCGTTGACCAGCACGTCCAGCTGCCCGAAGTCGGCAACGGCGCCGTCGACCAGGGCTGCGACCTCTTCGGGCTCGGCCACGTCGCATGACCTGAAGGACGCCTTGCCCCCTGCGCCCAGGATCTCCTCAGCCGTTCGCTGCCCGCCATCGACGTTCGTGTCGCCGATGGCGACGGTCGCGCCGGCGGCCGCCATGTCGAGGGCGATGGCCCGCCCAATGCCTGTCGCCCCACCCGTCAGGAGCACCACGCGGTCGTTCAGGGAGGGCATGCTTCCCTGCCTCCTCGTCCTCTTTGCGCACTCGTCGGTTTAGGGACACATTACTGAGCGGCCCGGTCAGCCCGGGAGCTAGGTGCCCCTAGCCGATCTCAGCAGGCGGAGCGTCTTAATACTCGAATGAGCTAAGCGCCGTTTAAGATTCGGCGTAATTAGCCATGCGGCCAACCGGCCTTCTGCCGGGAATCGAGGAGGTCAGCAGTTTGGTCCACACATGTGCCGCCATATTGAATACGTGGCCTTCACGGCATCTTCACACCATCTCCAAAACGGATAAAGAGTATTTCGGCGGCGAGGTTGATGTTCCCGGTGAACCGGTTAAAGGTCCCCGCTCCTTTGGGATTGTTCGGCTGGTTTTGCGGGGGGCACCTCCTCGGCTCGGGAGTCGTGAGTTATCCGGGTGGTGGCCGACGGTGCAGGAGCGGGCGCGACGGGAATGGGCCCGGCCGGATGCCGCTGACCCTCTCGGAGGGCGGGGCGGTGGCCGGAAGGTGCCATGGCGCAGACTCGGCGCGGAAGAGCAAGCCCGGCGAGAGCGCGTGCGGCTGGCTGCGGCCGACCTCATGGAGGCGGGAGCCACTGACCGGGAGGTCGCACAGCGGTTCGGAGTGACGCGGCCGTCGGCCAATCGGTGGCGGCAGGTGCTCGCGGCCGGTGGCAGGCAGGCGCTGGCCTCGAAGGGTGCCGGTGGTGTCCGCTGCAAGCTCAGCCCGCTTCAGCTGGATGAGCTGGAGAAGGTGCTGGAGGCCGGCCCCGCCGCCTTCGGCTGGGAAGCGGATCAGCGCTGGACGCTGACCCGGGTCGCCGAAGTAGTCAAGGACAGGTTCGGCGTGCGCTACTCCTTGTCCGGGCTGCATGTGCTGCTGCAAAGGATCGGCTGGAGCATCCAGGTCCCTTCCAGGCAGGCCTTAGCCAAAGCTTCAATCGGCTCCTCCTCATTCCCCCAGCCAATCGCCGGCGGGGGTTCTAGTCACGGGGCAGCCGCCCCACGAATGCGGACCGGAAGGGGGCTCGGACATGGCTACTGAACCGGCAGTTGTCGCCACGACCAGGCCAAGAGATGTTGGCCTGAAACGGGAGATGGGACTGATCGGGGCCTGCTGGGCATCGGTAACGTCGATCATCGGCTCGGGCTGGCTGTTCGGCTCGTGGAAGGCCTCGTATTCCACTGGGACCTCGGCGCTGCTCGCCTGGGGCATCGCCGGTGTCATGATCATCATCCTGGCGCTGGTGCACGCCGAGCTCGGCGGGATGTACCCGGTCTCCGGGGGCACGGCGCGGTTCCCGCACTTCGCCTTCGGGAGCGTGGCCGGGACCGGATTCGGCTTCATGTCCTACCTGCAGGCGGTCACGGTCACGCCGATCGAGTGCTTCGCGGTGATGCAGTACCTGGCCTACTACTGGCACGGCCTGTTCGACACCACGAACGGTGAGGTAACCGGGCTCGGGTTCGGGATAAGCATCATCCTGATGGCGATCTTCACGGCGGTGAACTTCCTGGCGATGAGATTGTTCAACCGGGTGAACCTGGTCCTCACCTGGTGGAAGGTCATCATCCCGGTCGCGGCCATCATCATCCTGTTCACGCAGTTCCACGCCGCCACGTTCAACTCGCACGGCGGGTTCATGCCCTACGGGATAAAGGCCATGTTCGCGGCGATCCCCAGCTCCGGCATCGTCTTCGCCTATCTCGGTTTCGAGCAGGCCGACCAGCTGGCCGGCGAGGTCCGCAACCCGCAGCGAAACCTGCCCCGGGCGATCATCATCGCGATCTTGCTCTGCACCGCGATCTATCTCCTGCTGCAGGTGGTGTTCCTCGGCGCGCTGCGGCCAGGCGACCTCACACATGGCTGGGCCGCCCTGAAAACCAACCCGAGCTTCGAGCTCGGCCCGCTGGCATTCCTGGCGGGCGCGGTGGGCCTGGGCTGGTTCGCGATCATCCTCCGGATCGACGCGTTCATCTCCCCGTCCGGCACCGGGCTGGTCTACCAGACCTCGACGTCGCGGATCAGCTACGGCCTGGCTCGCAACCGCTACGTCCCGGGGCCGTTCGGCTGGGTGGACAAGAACGGCGTGCCGTGGTTCGGCCTGATCATGGCGTTCGTACTGGGCCTGGTGTTCCTGCTGCCGTTCCCGAGCTGGAGCACCCTGGTTGGCTTCATCACCTCGGCCAGCGTGCTGATGTACGCCGGCGCCCCGCTCGCGCTCGGCGCGTTCCGCAGGAAGCTGCCCGAAGCGAGCCGGCCCTACCGGCTGCCTGGCGCCACCTGGCTCAGCCCGTTCGCGTTCATCATCGCCAGCCTGATCATCGACTGGTCCGGCTTCGAGATCGTCTGGAAGCTCGGGATCGCACTGGTGATCGGTTACGTCCTGATCGGCGTCTGGATGATCTACGACAAGGACCGTCCGCCGCTGGACTGGAAGTCGGCCATCTGGCTGCCCGCCTATCTGATCGGCATGGGAATCATCTCCTGGCAGGGCCAGTTCGGGCCGGACAACACCGGCCGGATCGACTTCTGGCTGGAAATGGGGATCGTCGCCGCGTTCAGTCTCGGGATCTATATATGGGCATACTTCACGTGCCTGCCCAGGGAAGAGATGCTGAATCTCATCTCCAGGCAGTCCGGAGGTGACGCCCCCGCCGAGGCCGAGACCGCCTAGCACACCCGAGGCTGAGGGCCCGTCTATCTTGGGCAGGCGGGCCCTCAGCGTGCTAGTACAAGAGGCACCTGCTGTAACTCAGACGGCGCCGGTTCCCGGGTGAGCTACGGGCTGGACCGGGCCGCCGGCCTTCACGACGCCGACCGGGCAGGAGACACCGGTGCCGTGGTCGGGGCAGTAGCCGTACGGGTTCTTGCCTTCAGACAGATACTGCTGGTGGTAGTTCTCGGCGAAGTAGAACTCGCCCGCCGGGACGATCTCGGTGGTGATCTCCTTGTAGCCGGCCTCGGCCAGGCGCTTGGCGTAGGCGTCACGCGACTCCTCCGCCTCGGCCTTCTGCTCCGGTGAGCGGTAGAAGATCACCGAGCGGTACTGGGTGCCGGTGTCGTGGCCCTGCCGCATGCCCTGTGTCGGGTTGTGCGACTCCCAGAACACCCTGAGCAGCTCGCGGTACGAGACCCGCTTCGGGTCGAAGACCACGCGCACGGTCTCCGCGTGCCCGGTCCGGCCGCTGCAGACCTCCTTGTAGGTCGGATTCGGGGTGTACCCGCCCTCGTAGCCCACGGCCGTCGTAACCACGCCCGGTACCTGCCAGAATGCCTTCTCCGCGCCCCAGAAACAGCCCAGTGCGAACTCCGCCACGCTCGCACCTTCGAGGTATGGGGGCCGCAACGGGGCATCGAGTACCTCATGGCGGCCGGGGACCGGCATTGGCGCCGGGCGGCCGGGCAGCGCTTCCTCCGCGTTGACCATTCGGGACTTGCGGAAACCGAATATGCCCACAACTGCCTCCTCAGGCGACGACTGCGTGGCGTGCGCACCACCGGGCCCAGCACTCTGAAACCAGAATGCGGGCACCAACCTTCCCCGCGGCTACACGCCAAGGAAGATCATCTTCGTCGGCCTGGAGCTGGCGCGGCTGGGGACGCCCCTCGGCCGGGTCCGAACCTGCCGGTCGGGAGCGACGTTCTCCGGCCGTACCAGCGCATGCAGCCGCAGCTCAGCATGGCCCATTTCCAGTGACAACAGTTACATAACGTCCGTTGACTACGCCTGGACAGGCATGGTGCCATGCTGTTCAGGTTATGCACGCTCGTTCGCAGAGCGTACAAACCACGTCCCGGCGTCGGCGTCGGACGGGCCTCCGCACGGCGTCGCTACGCACAGCACGTGTCACCAGCGAGCAGCAGTCACAAAGCAAAAGCAAATGAGAGCCCGCATACAAGGCGTTCCGCACCGCGGTCCGCGCGCCCCACAAGGCCGCGCGTTAGTTTCGGCTGCCGACGAGGCTGAATAGCGAAAACGATTCTCAACCTTATGAAACCTTATGATTCAACAACTGCCTCGTCGCGAGATTCAGGTCATGTTAGTCTCACGACGCCGAGCAGGCATGCCTAAGCAGGGGAACCACCGGCATCCCGCATAGGGCCCCCAGTCCTGCGACGCGACCTCACAAGGAGATCAATATCGATGAACGACCACCAGACAGTGCAATCGAATAGCACTAGCCCGGTCGGCGGCATCAGCCGGCGGGGCCTACTGCGCGCAGCCGGGGCGGGTGCAGCAGTCGTGGGGGCCGGCGGGCTGCTCGAGGCCTGCAGTTCCGGCATCAAGGGCGCCAGCACGAGCAGCACCAAGGCGATCACGATCGGCTGGATCCATCCGCTGACCGGTGACCTGGCCGGGTTCGGCGCGGCCGACAACTGGGTGGTCTCCAAGATCAAGCAGACCACCCCGTACAAGAACGGGTTCAAGATCGGTGGCAAGACCTACCCGGTCGTCATCAAGTCCTACGACAGCCAGTCCAGCGTTACCCGGGCCGGGGACCTGGCCAAGACGGCGATCCTGGACGGCGTGGACATGCTGTTCGGGTCGTCCACGCCGGAGACCGTCAACGCGGTGGCCAGCCAGGCCGAGTCGCTCGGCACGCCGCTGATCTGCTCGAACATCCCGTGGGAGTCCTGGTACCTGAACCTGTTCCCGAAGGGCAACCCGCAACACGCCACGGAAAAAGCCAAGTACGTGGTGATGTACTTCCTCGGCGCCGAGCACCTGGTCAAGTGCTTCATCCCGATGTGGAACCGGATCCACGACCAGCTGCACACCGACAAGGTGGTCGCCGCCGCGTTCCCGAACGACTCGGACGGCGACGCGTTCCGCGCGGTGTTCCCGGCGATCGCCGAGGCCGCTGGCTACAAGTTCGACATGTCCTCGGCCTACCCGGACGGAACCACGAACTACTCCTCGATGATCGCCCAGTTCAAGGCCGACAAGGCCGACTTCTTCACGAACGTGCCGCTGCCGCCGGACTTCGCCGCAATGTGGAAGCAATCGATCCAGCAGGGCTTCCGGCCTAAGCTGGCCACCGTGGCCAAGGTGCTGCTGTTCCCGCCCGACGCCTACGCGTTGGGCTCCGAGGCGTACAACATCGCCACCGACACGTGGTGGGTGCCGACCCTGCCGTGGAAGTCGTCGTTCACCGGCGAGGATTGCCAGACCATGGCGAACGAGTTCGAGGCGGCCACCAAGGGCCAGTGGAACGCCAACATCAGCAACTACAGCCTGTTCGAGGCAGCCCACGCGGCGTTCACGTCGGTGAGCGACCCGCACGACAGGGCCGAGGTCGCCAACGCCATCCACAACGTGAACATCCAGGCGCTCGCCGGGCCGCTCAACTTCGCCTCAGGCGGCCCCGCACCGGGCGTTGCGATCACCCCGCCGGCCGGCGTGCAATGGCAGAAGGGCACCAAGTACCCGCTGGAGCTCCAGATCGTGGACAACACACTGCTCCCGCAGGCGAAGATCACGGCCGACCTCGTGCCGACCAACAGCTGACCGGATGACGAACCCTCTGCTCGAGCTAGACAACGTGACGAAACGGTTCGGCCGGGTCGTCATCGCGGAGGACCTGTCGTTCGCCGTCGGGCCCGGGGACGTCGTCGGGATCGTGGGGCCGAACGGCGCTGGCAAGACCAGCCTGTTCGGCCTCATCTCCGGCGATCTCGCCCCCGGGGCCGGCGAGGTCCGGTTCGCCGGGCAGACGGTCACCAAGCTGGACTCGGCGGCACGGTGCAGGCTGGGCATCGGCCGCACGTATCAGGTCCCGCGGCCGTTCGGCGACATGACCGTGTTCGAGAACCTGCTCGTCGCCGCGCAGCAGGGTGGCGGGCTGCGGCGGCGGCCAAGTTACGCGGCGGCGGTGCAGGCGCTGGAGCGAACCGGCATAGAAAGCCAGGCGAACACGCCTGCCGAACGGCTCGGCCTGCTGCAGCGCAAACGGCTGGAACTGGCCAGGGCCCTCGCCACCCAGCCCACGCTGCTGCTGCTTGACGAGGTGGCGGGCGGCCTCACCGACCCGGAGGTGGCACAGCTCGTCGAGATCGTCCGCGGCGTCAACGCCGAGGGCATCGCGGTGATCTGGATCGAGCACGTGGTGCGAGCGCTCACCGCCGTGGTGAGCCGGCTGATCTGCCTGTCCGGTGGCAAGTTCGTCGGCGACGGCGAACCTGGCACGGTGCTGGCCAACCCCGCGGTCCGCGAGGTCTTCCTCGGCACCGAGGTCACCGCGGCACTGGCCGGCGGGACCATGGGCGCACCGCCGGCCGCAGATGAGGACGGGGAACGGAGCGAGCCGTGACCGTATCGGCACCGAAGGGTGATGGCCAGTGAAGGGGGATGGGGAGGTGGGCGGGGGCGACCGGGTCGACGCGCCCGGCGACGGCACGCCAGTGCTCGAGGTCCGCGACCTGGTCGTGCACCACGGGCAGCTCAGGGCCCTCGACGCGGTCTCGCTGCGGGTGCTCCCCGGCGAGGTCTACGCGATCATCGGGGCCAACGGCGCGGGCAAGTCCACGCTGCTGCGCACCATCGCCGGCCTGCATCACCCGACGTCCGGCTCGATCCTCTACGACGGCAAGGACGTGACCGGGCTGCGGCCCGAGCGGCGGGCCACGCAGGGGATCGTCATGGTGCCGGAAGGCCGGCGGCTGTTCGGGTCGCTGTCGGTCGAGGAGAACCTCAAGGTCGGCGCCACGTACGCGCGTCCGGGTCCGTGGACCATCGAGCGGGTATATGAGATGTTCGGCTGGATGCGAGAACGCCGCAACCAGCCCACCGCCCAGCTGTCCGGCGGTGAGCAACAGGCCGTCGCCATCGGCCGCGCGCTGGTCGCGAACCCCCGCGTGCTGATGCTAGACGAGTTGTCGCTCGGCCTGGCCCCGGTGGTCGTGCAGCGCATCTACGGCATGCTGCCGCAGATCCTGGGGACGGGCCTCACCGTGCTGCTCGTCGAGCAGGACGTGAGCCAGGCCCTGCGGGTGGCCTCACACATCCAGTGCCTGCTGGAGGGGCGGACCACCCTGGAAGGCGAGCCGGCCGACGTCACCGCTGACCAGGTCGAGGCGGCGTACTTCGGCCTCGCTGGCGCGGCAACGGCCAGCCAGCCCGGCGAAGGGAGTGAAGGGTAATGGCCTGGGTAAACGCCATCATCCAGGGCGTGCTGACCGGCGGGCTTTATGCGCTGTTCGCCTGCGGGCTCTCGCTGATGTTCGGGGTGATGAAGGTCGTGAACCTGGCGCACGGCGACCTCGCCGTTGTCGCGGGCTACCTCGCGATCGGCATCATCGCGGTCACCCACGTCCCGGTGCTCTGGTCCTTCGTCATCGTGGTGCCGATCATGGCGCTGCTCGGCTACGTGTTGCAGCGCACTGTCCTCCAGACCGCGCTGGACCGCAGCGTGCTCACCACGCTGCTGGTCACCTTCGGCCTGTCGGTCGTGATCGAGAACGGCCTGCTCCAGTTCTTCACCGCCAACTCCCGCGGGATCGGGGCCAGCCTGGCCCTGGTGACTGGCGCCTTCACCATCGGCTCGCAGATCTCGATCGCCTACCTCCTGCTGCTCATCTTCGCCGTCGCGGTGGCGGTGCTGCTCGGGCTGCAGTACTTCCTCTCCCGGTCCAAGTACGGCCGGCTGATCCGCGCGGTGGCCGACGACAAGGAGGCGGCGCAGCTCGCCGGGGCCGACTACCGGCACGTGTTTGGCATCGCCGCGGCCGTCGCATTCGCCACCGTGGCGCTCGGCGGCATCGCCTTCGGCATGTACTCCGACCTCGACCCCACGACCGGCACCGACACGATCCTGCTGTTCGCGTTCGCGGCGGTGGTGATCGGCGGGCTCGGCTCGCTGTGGGGCACGCTGCTCGGCGGCGTGGTGCTCGGCGTGGCGCAGCAGATCGGCGCCCAGATCAACATCTCCGACGAGCTCCTCGCCGGCTACATCGTGTTCCTTGTCGTGCTCGTACTGCGCCCGCAGGGCCTGATCTCCCGGGGGGTGCAGTCGTGAGCCTGGTCACCGAACCCACCGCCCGGCAGGCCGAGAGCTTCAGGGTCACCCGGTCGCAGAGAAACGTCGCCTGGACTGGAGCGGTCGCGCTGATCGTCGTGGTCGTGCTCGCTTTCTTCCCGTATATCGTCTACTCGGGCACCACTGCGATCATGGTGCAGGGGTTCATTGTGCTCACGCTCGCGAGCATGTGGAACCTGCTGGCGGGATACGCGGGGCTGGTGTCAGTGGGGCAGCAGGCCTTCGTCGGGCTCGGCGCGTACTTCGTGCTGATCCTCGCCCTCCATGGCCTCTCGCCGTTCGCCGCCCTCCCCGTCGCCGCGATCGCCAGCGGGATCGCGGCGCTTCCGCTGTGGTGGCTGGTCTCCCGGCTGCGCAGCGGGTACTTCGCGATCGCGACGTGGGTGCTCGCCGCGACCATCATGCTGGTCATCGAGAAGTTCTCCTCGATCGGCGGCGGGACCGGCTTGCCGCTGCCCGGGTTTTCCGGGATGGACCCGACGCTGCTCATCGCTTACACCTACTGGGCCGGGCTGGCGGTCACGGTGCTGGCGCTGGTCGGCACCTACCTGCTGCTCCGCGGCCGGATCGGCCTGGTGCTCACCGCCGTCCGCGACGACGAGGTCGCCGCGCGCAGCTCCGGGGCACGGGTCGGCCTGGCGCGGCTGCTGGTGTTCGTGGTGGCCGGGGCCGGCTGCGGCGCCGCGGGCGGGGTGCTGGCGATCAGCCAGCTCCAGGTGCAGCCGAGCGCGGTGTTCAGCGTGCAGTGGACCGCGGAGATGGCGTTCGCGGTCATCATCGGCGGCCTCGGCACGATCGAAGGACCGATCATCGGCACCGTGGTCTATATGGTGCTGCAGCAGACGCTCGCCTCGTACAACGCCTGGTACCTGATCATCCTGGGCCTGGTCGCGATCATCGTGGCCCTGTTCGCCCGCCGCGGGCTGTGGGGGCTGATCGACGATCGCCTGAACATCCGGCTGTTCCCGGTCGGGTTCTGGCTGCGAACCGGCGACGCCGCGAACCGGCGCGCCCGGGACGCCCGTAACGGGTGATGGCTCAGGGCGACGACTGGGCGTGCAGGTCGGCCTCTATCTGGCGCGCCGTCTCCAGCAGCGCGGGCAGGATCCGTCCCCGCATCGCGACCATGCTCACCCGGCTGGCATGGGCAGACACGTTGATAGCCGCGGTCCCGACGTTGGCGGCGCCGTGGATCGGGGCGGCGACCGCGCGCAGGCCCTCTTCGAGTTCCTGGTCGACGATCGAGTATCCCTGGCGTGCCACCTCGCGGACGATCGCGGCGAGCCGGTCCGGGTTGGTGACAGTCCGCGCGGTGAGCCGCTCGAACGTGGCCTCGGCGAGGTACCGGTCGAGTTCGTCATCGGTCAGCGCCGCGAGCAGCACCCGCCCCATCGACGTGGCGTAGGCGGGGAACCGGGTTCCCACCGAGATCGCCACGGTCATGATGCGCTTGGTGGGCACGCGGGCTACGTAGACGATCTGGTGACCATCGAGAACCGAGATCGACGAGGACTCATGCAGCCGGGCGACGAGTTCCTCCAGGTGCGGCGCGGCCACCTCCGGCAGCGCCAGCCCGGACAGGTAGGCGTACCCGAGCTCGAGCACCCGTGGCCGCAGCGAGAACTCCCGGCCGTCGTTGCGGACGTAACCGAGCTTGACCAGGGTCAGCAGGAACCGGCGCGCCGCCGCCCTGGTCAGGCCCGTCGCCTTGGCCACCTCGCTCAGGCTCAGCCGCTCTCGGTCCGGCCCGAACGCCCGGATCACCGCCAGCCCGCGGTCCAGCGACTGGACGAAGTCACCGTTCCTTGCGGCCGCCCCGCCCTGCCTCGCAAGCGGATCAGCTCCGGCGGCGTTGTTCGCTGCGCGCACAGAGGTTGTCATCGAGGTGCATGCTAGCGCGCCGATCGGCAGCGGTGTTAGCTGGCGGGCTCCGCAGGATCGCCCGAGGAGGCTGAGCCGGCTGCGTCGGCATCCGTCTCGCCATTGGGCTGCGGCGGGACTTCGAGGCTTGCGACGGTCAGATCGGGAACCGTCTTCACCGAGTCGAGCGCCGACTGTATTGCCTCGGCGAGAGTCGGCGCCTCGCTCGTGTCGAAGTCAAGCCGTGTCACCGAGTTGGCCATGTATGAATCGGTCGTGATCGCCGCCTCGGCGCAGCCCGCCGTTTGCAGGGCCGCAGATTCATCGTCGGTTATCTCCCGGCTAAGAAACAAAGTAAATTCATAACCCATTTGCGCATCATCTCTGAAATTCAGATAACGGGGAATGCCATTCAAGGCAGGTTTTATCGGACTAGCACGGAGAAGCCAGGCTAACCGTACTTTATGGGTGAGTCAACCCCTATAAGTAATATCGGGCCCCGAGCCGGTCCCGCCGGGCATAACGGGAGGATCTGCCGAAGGGCGCCGGGGCCGGACGCCCGTACCTTCCACTCTCTCGGGTAGCCGATCGAGACCTCCTCGAACCGCACCCCGTCATGCCAGGTCGTCCTTGGAATGTGCAGATGACCGTAGACGACCACGGCGGCGTTGTACCTGCGGTGCCAGTCACCGGTGCGCGTCGTCCCGCACCACTGGGCAAATTGCGGGTAGCGCAGTACCTCGGTGGGCTCACGGACGAGCGGGTAATGGTTCACGAAGATTACCGGAAGATCCGGGTTGCATTCCGCCAGGCGCTGCTCGGTCTTGGCGATCCTCGCCCAGCACCAGGCCTCCCGGCTCGGGTAGGGATCGGGGTGCAACAGCGTTTCGTCGGAGCACACGACCCCGGTCTCGTAGGCACGGGCCAGCCCCTCTGCCTTCGTCAGCGCGCCGGCGGGCAGGAAGCTGTAGTCGTACAGCAAGAATAGGGGGGCAATAATGGCGGGGCCGCCAGGACCTTCCCAGACCTGGTACGGGTCCTCAGGGGTCAGAACGCCCAGGCGGCGGCACACTTCCAGCAGGCGGAAATAGCGTTCCTCTCCGCGGAATAGCGCCGGGTCTCTCCGGTGCGTCCACAGTTCGTGGTTACCGGGGGCCCACACCACGGTGGCAAATCGGTCCTTGAGGACGCCCAGTGCCCACTCGATATCGGCGAAGATCTCGCCGACGTCTCCTGCCACCAGCAGCCAGTCTGCATCCGACTCCGGACGGAGCTTCTCGAGGATCTCGCGGTTCTCGGGATACCCCACGTGCAGGTCGCTGATCGCGAGCAGCTTCGGCGCCGCAGCAGCGCTCATCGGCACCAGGACGAACCTTTCATATCCGGCCGCTCGTCAGCCCGTGCGCTCTACCACGTATTCGCAGAGTGCCTCGAACGCGGCTCTGGCGGGCACGTCGGGCAGCGCGAGAATCTCGTTGCGTGCCCGCTCGGCCCACCGCCGGGTATCCGAGCGTGCCATCTCCATGGCTGGGTGAGCACGCAGCAGCGCGAGCGCCTCGGCGTGCAGTGTGGGGTCGGTCAGCTCACCGCGGCTCAGCAACTCCACCAGCCGGGCATCGCCGGGACCCGCCGAGCGCAGCGCGTGCACGGTCGGCAGCGTCGGCACGCCCTCCCGCAGGTCGGTGCCCGGCGTCTTGCCCGACTGCTCGGATTCGCTCGCGACGTCCAGGATGTCGTCGCACAGCTGGTATGCGATGCCGAGCGCCTCGCAGGCCGGCGTGAGGTGCGCCGCGACGCTCTCGGGCGCGCCGGAGAACATGGCGCCGAACCGGCCGGAGGTGGCGATCAGCGACGCCGTCTTCTCCGTGATCACACCAAGGTAGTGCTTCAGCGGGTCCTCTCCGGGCTGCGGGCCGATGGTCTCGGCGATCTGGCCGGCCACCAGACGCGCAAAGGTCTCGGCCTGGATCCTGACCGCTTCGGGGCCCAGGCCGGCCAGGATCAGCGACGCCCGGGCGAACAGGAAGTCGCCAGCCAGGATCGCGACCGAGTTGTCCCAGCGGGTGTTGGCGCTCGGCAGCCCGCGGCGGACGGCCGCCTCGTCCATCACGTCGTCGTGATAGAGAGTCGCGAGGTGGGTCAGCTCGATGGCGACCGCGGCGGGCACGATCCGCGGGTCCCGCGAGTTGCCGAACTGGGCCGCGAGCAGCACCAGAGTGGCGCGGAACCGCTTGCCCCCGGCCTCGATCCCGTACCCGGCGGTCTGCGCCAGCAGGCCGTGATCGGCGCGGGCCGCCTCGCGCAGGCCATCCTCGACCTGTGCCAGGCCGTCAACGACGTCGGCTGCCAGCGCGGCGTCTGGCAGCTCCATGGTGACTGGGGTGCTCAATCGGACTCCCTCGGAGGCGGCGCTCCGGCACCGACCGCAAACCAGCCGTCAGCGGACAAGCACAAGAGCACCCCCACGATATGTGCAAGGCAGCGTAATCCGAGGTATGCCCGTCGCGCCATTCGCGAACACCAACCACATCCCAGCCCATGAACGGAAATGGAGAGAGGCGGGGAGGTGGGTGGGGGTGCGACGCCGCAGGGCAAAAGGGAACTCAGCGGACAAAGAGCTGGGATGCCGCATGATTTGCGAGGCTGAGCAGCGGCTCCGGCGCGATGCCAAGCACCAGCGTCACCACCACCCCGACGGCCACGGCCACTCCGGTGAAGGCGCTGGGCCGCACCACCGCCGGGCCATCCGGCACCGGCTCGCTGAAGAACATCAGCACGATGACCCTGACGTAGGGGAACGCCAGGATAGCGCTGCTCAGCACGCCGACGATGACGAGCGACAGCGCGCCGCCGCGGATCGCCGCCTGGAAGACCGCGAACTTCCCGGTGAAGCCGCTGGTGAGCGGGATGCCGGCGAACGTGATCAGAAAGAACGCGAAGACCCCGGCAACCAGCGGCGACCGCTTGCCCAGCCCGGCCCAGCGGGACAGGTGCGCCGCCTCGCCCGCCTGGTCGCGCACCAGCGTCACCACGGCGAACGCGCCGATGACCGCCACCCCGTACGCGGCCAGGTAGAACAGGCTGCTGGACAGGCCGGCCGTGCTCGCCGCGACCACACCGGTGAGGACGTACCCGGACTGCGCGATCGAGGAGTAGGCGAGCAGCCGCTTCACGTCGGTCTGGGTGATCGCGACGATCGAGCCGACCAGCATGGTCAGGATCGCGATGCCGATCATCGCCGGCCGCCAGCTCCAGCTCAGCTGCCCGAACGCCACGTAGAAGACGCGCAGCAGGGCGCCGAACGCCGACACCAGCGTGCACGAGGCCATCAGCGCCGTTACCGGCGTCGGCGCGCCCTGGTACACGTCGGGCTTCCAGCTCTGGAACGGCACCGCGCCGATCTTGAAGAACAGGCCGAGCCCGACCAGCGCGATGCCGGCATAGAGCAGCGTCAGGCTGCTGGTGTTGGAGGAAGCAGCCGACGCGATGGCCGCAAGCTGCACCGAGCCCGCAAAGCCGTACAGCATCGCGACGCCGAACAGGAAGAACGCCGAAGAGAACGCGCCGAGCAGGAAGTACTTCATCGCCGCTTCCTGCGACAGCAGCCTGCGCCGCCTGGCCAGGCCGCAGAGCAGGTACAGCGGCAGCGACAGCACCTCGAGCGCGACGAACATCGTGAGCAGGTCGTTGCTCGCGGGGAACAGCAGCATCCCGCCGACGGCGAACAGCACCAGCGGGTACACCTCGGTGTGCGCGATCCCGGCCAGCAGGCTCTCGCGCTCCTCGGCGCTGCCGGGGACCGCGGCGGCCTGCGCGGCGAACGGGCTGACGTCATGCGAGGACTCGGCGATCAGCAGCACGCTGATGAACGCCAGCACCAGGATCGTGCCCTGAATGAACAGGGTGGGCCGGTCCACGGCGACCGCGCCCACCGCGGCGATGTGGCCCGGGCTTCCGTTGTGGAAGATCGAGCTCGTGGCGGCCACCACGATCGTCAGCACGAACGCGCCGGCCAGGCCGCCGAGGGACAGCGCGAGGTGGATCGTGCGGCGCGCCACCCTGGGCACGAACGCCTCGACCAGGACCCCGACGATGGCCACCGCGAACACCAGCAGCATCGGCGAGAGCTGGCCGTACTCGATGTGCGGCGTAGCGATCGTCGGGGCCGCCGCGGCCAGGCTGCCGGTCACGGGGAGCTCCTCTGGGTGAGCGCGCTGGTAGTCCCCGGGTGCGGGGGAGCCGGGTCGCTGGAGTGCACCTGGACCAGCGTCTGGTGGACCGCGGGGTTGATGATGTCGAGGACCGGCTTGGGGTACACGCCGAGCACGATGACGAGCGCGATCAGCGGGCCGACGGCCCACAGCTCGCGCGCATTCAGGTCTGGCATGCCCGCCACATCGTCGCGGACCGGCCCGGTCATCGTGCGCTGGTACATCCACAGGATGTAGATCGCGGCCAGGATGATGCCGACCGTTGCCAGGATCGCGTACACCTCGTACCGCGTGAAGGTGCCGACCAGGACCAGGAACTCGCTGATGAACGTGGACAGCCCGGGGAGGGACAGGCCCGCCAGGCCGGCGATCAGGAACAGCCCGGCGAGCACCGGCGCCACCTTCTGCACGCCGCCGTAATCGGCGATCAGCTGCGAGCGCCGACGCGCGATCATGAACCCGGCGATGAGGAACAGTGCCCCGGTGGCGAAGCCATGGTTCACCATGTAGAAGACGCCGCCCGCCTGGCCCTCGCTCGTCATCGCGAAGATGCCCAGCGTGATCAGGCCCATGTGGGACACCGACGTGTACGCGATCAGCCGCTTCAGGTCCCGCTGGCCGATCGCGACGACCGCGCCATACAGGATCCCGACCACCGAGAGCACGAGGACCAGCGGCGTGAAGTAGTGCGCCCCGGCCGGGAACAGCTCCAGGCAATAGCGGATCATGCCGAAGGTGCCAACCTTGTCCAGCACACCGACCAGCACCACGGCGGCTCCCGGCTGCGCGGCCGTGGCCGCGTCCGGCAGCCAGGTGTGGAACGGCCAGACCGGCGCCTTGATCGCGAACGCCACGAAGAAGCCGAGGAACAGCCACTTCTGGGTGGTCGTGCTCAGCGACACGTGCACCAGCTGGCTGAACAGGAACGTGCCCTGGTGCCCGTGCTGCGCCGAGTACACGTAGAGCGCGATGACCGCGACCAGCATGAGCAGCCCGCCGAACAGGCTGTACAGCAGGAACTTGACCGCCGCGTACTGGCGCTGGCCGACGCCGTAGCTCCCGATCATGAAGTACATCGGGATCAGCATGGCCTCGAAGAACACGTAGAACAGGAAGATGTCCGTGGCGGCGAAGACACCGATCATCATGGTCTCGAGCACGAGCATCAGCACGAAGTAGGTCTTCACGCTGCGCTTCGGCGGCGGCTCGCCCGCCGGGTTCCCCTCGCCCTCGGCGTCGTTCCACGAGGCGAGGACGACCACGGGCATCAGCACCACGGTCATCAGGAGCAGGACCAGCGCGATGCCGTCCACGCCGACCGCGTAGTGCACGCCGAACTGCGGTATCCACTGATAGGTCTGGTTGAACTGGAAGGTCGGGCCGTTGGTCTTGAACTGCGTGGCCATCGCGATCGTCATCGCGAGCGTGACGAGCGTGAAGCCCAGGGTCAGCACCTTGACCAGCCTGGCCCGGGCCCGGCGGTCCGCTTCCCCGCCCGGTGCGGACTGGCCGGGCGTCAGCGCGACCGCGATGGCCCCGACCAGCGGGATCGCGCCGATGACGGTCAGCCAGGGGAATGTGCTCATCTAGATCCTCACCAGAAGCAGCGCGCCCACGAGCAGCGCCGCGCCAAGGAACATCAGCAGCGCATAAGACCGGACGAAGCCGTTCTCGATCCTGCGCACCCGCCCGGACGTGCCGCCCAACGCGGCGGCCAGGGTATTGACCAGTCCGTCAACGCCCCGGTTGTCGAAGTACACCGAAAGCCGGGTCAGCCACTGGCCCGGCCGCATCAGCAGCGACTCATTGATCGCGTTGCCGTACAGCTCCTTGCGCGCGGCGACCGTCAGCGGGCTGCCCGCCGGAGCCGTGACCGGGACCTCGCGCCGCCCGTACAGGGCCCAGGCGATCGCGGCCCCGACGATGACCAGCGCGAGAGCGCCGCCGCTGACCGGGGTGAAGAACCCGTGCGACGTCGGCGGCGAGCCGACCACCGGGGCCAGGAAGTTGACCAGCCGGTTGTCGACGATCAGCAGCCCGCCGGCGGCCAGCGAGCCGAGCGCGAGCACGATCATGGGCGAGGTCATCACCGGGGGCGCCTCGTGCGGGTGCACCTTGTCGTCCCAGCGGCGCTCCCCGGTGAACGTCATGAACATCACCCGGGTCATGTAGAACGCGGTGATGCCGGCGCCGATCAGCGCCGCGGTGCCGAGGATGGCCCCCGAGGTCCCGCCCTTGTCGAACGCGGCCTCGATGATCGGGTCCTTGGTGAAGAAGCCGGAGAACGGGGGGACGCCTATGATCGCGAGATAGCCGAACAAGAACGTGACGAACGTGATCGGCATGACCTTGCGCAGGCCGCCGAAGCGGCGCATGTCCACCTCGTCGTCCATCTCGTGCTTCACCGACCCGGCGCCGAGGAACAGCCCGGCCTTGAAGAAGCCGTGCGCCAGCAGGTGCGCGATCGCGAACGCGTACCCGGCCGGGCCGAGCCCGGCGGCGAGCATCATGTAGCCGATCTGGCTCATCGTGGATCCGGCCAGCGCCTTCTTGATGTCGTCCTTGGCGCAGCCGATGATCGCGCCGAACAGCAGCGTGGCGGCGCCCACGACCGTCACGGCCAGCCGGGCGTCCGGTGACAGGTTGAAGATCGGGTTGGACCGGACGATCAGGTAGACGCCGGCGGTGACCATGGTGGCCGCGTGGATCAGCGCCGACACCGGGGTCGGGCCTTCCATGGCGTCGAGCAGCCAGGACTGCAACGGCAACTGGGCAGACTTGCCGCACGCCCCGAGCAGCAGCAGCAGCCCGAGCGCGGTCACCACGCCCTTGCTTGCACCGTGCACCGCGCCAAACACGCCCGCGAACGTCACGGTGCCGAACTGGGCGAACATCAGCATGATGGCCAGGGACAGGCCGGCGTCACCGACCCGGTTGGCGATGAATGCCTTCTTCGCGGCGGTCGCGGCCGCCGGCTTGAACTGCCAGAACCCGATGAGCAGGTAGGAGGCGAGGCCGACGCCCTCCCACCCCGCGTACAGGCCGAGGTAGTTGTCGGCGAGGACGAGCAGCAGCATCGCCGCCAGGAACAGGTTCATGTACCCGAAGAAGCGCCGCCGCTCCGGGTCGTTCGCCATGTAGCCGACCGCGAAGATGTGGATCAGCGAGCCGACCCCGGTGATCAGCAGCACGAAGCAGATCGACAGCGGGTCGAGCAGCAGGCCGATGCTCACCTTGAAGCCACCGACCGGTATCCACGAGTACAAGTGCAGGTCTCTGCTGCGCTGGCTGGCCGGGTAGCCCAGCATCGCGATGAACGCGATCACCCCGTACACGAAGCTCGCGACCGGCATGGCCACGCCGACCAGGTGCCCCCAGGAGTTGCTGCGCTTCCCGCCGAACAGCAGGATTATCGCTCCCGCTATCGGGAAGACCAGCAGCAGCCATGCAGCGCGCTGGACGCCGACGGCGGCCACGGTGTGCATGGCCGCGGCCGACGGCGCGCCCGCGACAGAGCCCGTCACTGGCTACCCTTTCTGGTCAGTACTGCAGGTAGTTAGTACTTCAGCAGGTTCGCGTCGTCCACGGACGCGGATCTGCGGGACCGGAAGATCGAGGTCAGGATCGCCAGTCCGACGACGACCTCCGCAGCCGCGATCACCATCACGAAGAACGCGATGACCTGCCCGTTCAGGTTGCCGTGCATCCGTGCGAACGCGACGAAGGCCAGGTTGACCGCGTTCAGCATCAGCTCCACGCACATGAAGATGATGATCGCGTTCCTGCGGGCCAGCACGCCCACGGCGCCGATCACAAAGAGAATCACCGATAGCGCGACGAAGTGCGCCGGGCTTACCATCGCGCCCCCTCATGCTCGTCGTCCGCGCTCGGCTGATCACCGGGACGCCCGTCCTCGTCGTCGGAGGCCACCACCTCGCCGGAGCTGAGGGTCTCCGACGGCGGAGTGGGGAACTCGCCGGTGCCCAGCTCGACCCGGCGGGCGATCACCGGGTTGACGGACAACGTGGACGGCGACCCGTCGGGCAGCAGGGCCGGCATGTCGACCGCGTTGTGCCGGGCGTAGACGCCCGGGCCGGGCAGCGGGGCCGCCCGCCCGCTCAGCACCCGCTGCCTGGCCAGCTCGCGCTGGGTCGGCTTGGGGGTGGTCCGCTCCCGGTGGGCCAGCACCATCGCGCCGAGCGCCGCCGTGATCAGCAGCGCGCTGGTGACTTCGAACGGGAACACATACGTCGTGAAGATGAGCGTGGCGAGGCCCTGCAGGTTCCCGGAGGAGTAGCTGGCGCTCGACGGTGCCGACGGGCCGATCGCCGCGTTCCCGATGATCAGGCACAGCAGGACCAGCATCCCGATCGCGACCAGGATTGCGGCGAACCGCTGGCCCCTGATCGTCTCCACGAGCGAGTCAGCCGAGTGCACCCCAACGATCATGAGCACGAACAGGAACAGCATCAGCACCGCGCCGGTGTAGACGATCACCTGGACGAACGCCAGGAACGGCGCGCCGAGCATCGCGTACAGGACCGCGAGCGACAGCATGACGACGGCGAGCAGCACGGCGCAGTGCACCGCCCGCCGGGCCAGGACCATACCCAGCGCGGCCGCCACGGCCACCACGGCGAGCACCCAGAACGCGAGGCTCTGGGTTTCCTGTGCCATGCCAACGGCGAGCACCGTGCCGGGCTTCATCGTTCGTCGTCCGTTCCGAGGCGGCCTTCTTCGGCGATGTTCGGGTTACCCGCGATCCCGGACGTGCCGAGCAGGTAGTAGTCCTGCTCGGTCTCGCCGAGGCGCATCGGATGCGGCGGGGCCTCCATGCCCGGCTGCAACGGCGCGACGAGCTGCTCCTTGGTCCAGATCAGAGCCTCTCTGCTGTCGTCGGCGAGCTCGTACTCGTTGGTCATCGTCAGCGCGCGGGTCGGGCACGCCTCGATGCACAGCCCGCAGAGGATGCAGCGCAGGTAGTTGATCTGGTAGACGCGGCCGTACCGCTCACCGGGCGAGTAGCGCTCGTCCTCGGTGTTGTCCGCGCCCTCGACGTAGATGGCGTCGGCCGGGCAGGCCCAGGCGCACAGCTCGCACCCGATGCACTTCTCCAGCCCGTCCGGCCAGCGATTCAGCTGATGCCGGCCGTGGAACCGCGGAGCGGTCGGCTTCTTCTCCTCCGGGTACTGCACGGTGTCGATGGGCCGGAACATCTGCCGGAACGTGATGCCGAACCCTTTGATCGAGTTGAGGAAGTCAGGCACCGGTGACCTCCTTTGCTGCGGCGGCTTGGGTGGCTGGAGGCTCGCCCGGGGCGGACCCCTCCGGGTGGACGCCAACCCCGTGATAGTGCGGCAGGTCCATGGGCGGGACCGGGAACGCCCCGGCTTCGGCCTCGGCCGACGCATCGGCCTCGTCGAGTTCCTCGGCCGCCTGGGCACGCTTGGCCGCCGAGCTGTCCCAGGCCCACGCGAGCAGCAGCAGCACCACGACGATCGCGCCGCCGACGATGTAGATACCGGTGCTTCCGCCCTGGCGGCGCCACACCCGGATGGTCGCGATCATCAGCGTCCAGCCGAGCGCGGAGGGGATCAGCACCTTCCAGCCCAGCCGCATGAGCTGGTCGTACCGGATCCGGGGCAGTGAGGCGCGGAGCCAGAAGAAGACGAACACGAACACGCTGACCTTGCCCACGAACCACAGCAGCGGCCACCAGCCGGTGTTGGCGCCCGACCACACCGAGATCGGCCACGGCGCCTGCCAGCCGCCGAGGAACAGCGTGATCGCCAGCGCGGAGACGGTGATCACGCTGCAGTACTCGGCGAGCTGGGTCATCGCGAACTTGAGCGACGAGTACTCGGTGTGGTAGCCGCCCACCAGCTCTCCCTCGCCCTCGGGCAGGTCGAACGGCAGCCGGTTGGTCTCGCCGACCATCGTGATCAGGTAGATCACGAACGACGGCAGCAGCAGCACGGCGAACCACGACGGGTAGTGCAGCCCGGCGCCGAACCAGTGGAACTCGGTCCCGTGCGCCTGGGCGGACACGATCGCGCTGGTCGACAGCGACCCGGAGTAGAGGAAGACCGGGACGAACGACAGTCCCATCGCGATCTCGTAGCTGATCACCTGGGCGGACGACCTGAGCCCGCCGAGCAGCGGGTAAGGAGAGGTCGACGACCAGCCGGCCAGCACGATCCCGTACACGCTCATCGAGCTCATCGCGAGCACCAGCAGCACAGCCACCGGCAGGTCGGTGACCTGCAGCGGGGTGCGTACCCCGAAGATCGAGACCATGGGCCCGAACGGGATGATCGCGATGCTGATGAACGCGGGGATCACCGAGATCGCCGGCGCGGTCCAGAACAGCACCTTGTCGACGCCGCGGGGGACGATGTCCTCCTGAAGCGCCAGCTTGATGCCGTCCATCAGCGACTGCAGCAGGCCGAACGGGCCTGCCCGGTTCGGCCCCGGCCGGGACTGCATGTAGCCGAGGATCCGCCGCTCGGCCCAGATCGCGAACAAGGTGCCGAGCAGGAGGAACAGGAAGACCGCGAGCACCTTGATGATGACCAGCCACCACGGGTCGTGCCCGAAGTCGGACAGCGTCGGGAAGGTGGGGCCCGGCGTACCCGCCCGGAGGGCAAGGCCGGTCATTGTGCGCTCCTCACGGTGACGAGGCTTCCGTGGCCAGCGCCGAGGCTGCCGCGCACCGCGCAGCCAGCCGAGTTCGTGGGCAGCCAGACCACCCGGTCCGGCATGTCCGCGATCTCGGCGGGCACGGTGATGGTCCCGCGCTCGGTGGCCACAGTGACCTTACCGCCATCGGCGACGCCTGCTTCGGCCGCGGTCGCCGCCGACATCTTCGCGACCGCGGCGCGGGCGGTGGCGGCCAGGTTTGGCTCGCCGTCCTGCATCCGGCCGGCGTCCAGCAGATTGTGCCAGGTAGCCAGGAAGGCTTGATTGGGGCCTGCCTGGAGGTTGGCAGGGGCGGGGCGGGCTGACGGCTCGGCCGTTGCGGCCGACGCACCGCGCGTCGGGATGGCCGATGCGGTTTCCGGGAAGCTGGACGTGATGTCTGGCACCAGCGCGTTGAGCTCACGCCGGGCGGCGTTGGCGTCGGGCAGCCCGAGGTGCACGTCCATCTCGTCCGCGAGCGCGCCGAGCACCCGGAGATCACTCCATACTTCTGGAACGGCAAGCGCCGCGCCGAACGAGCCCGGCCTGCCCTCCCAGTTCACGAACGTGCCGGCCTTCTCGGCGACAGCCGCGACCGGCAGCACGACGTCCGCCCGGTCGGTCACCGCGCTGACCCGGAGTTCCAGGCTGACCACGAACTGCGCGGCCTCGAGGGCATCGAGGGCCGCCGCCGGGTCGGGCAGGTCGGCCGGGTCGACACCGGCGATGACCAGGGCCCCGATCTCACGAGCCGCCGTGGCCGCCAGGATCTGCGAAGTGTCACGTCCCGGCTCGGACGGCAGTGAGGCAACTCCCCATGCCCGCGCCACCTCGGCCCGGGCCGCCTGGTCGGCGACCGGCCGGCCGCCCGGCAGCACCATGGGCAGGGCGCCGGCCTCGACCGCGCCGCGCTCGCCGGCCCGGCGCGGCACCCAGGCCAGCTTGGCGCCGGTCTCCTGGGCCAGCCTGGCCGCTGCGGACAGCGCGCCGGGGACCTCGGCCAGCCGCTCGCCGGCCAGGATCACCGCGCCCGGCTGCCGCAGCGCGTGCGCCACCGCGGCCCCGGCCTCATCCAGGCCGCTGCCTCCTGCCAGCCGGCCAAGCACCTCGGCTTCCTCGCCGGGCACGGTTGGCAGCAGCGTGCCGGACATCAGCGCCAGCCCGGGACCGGCCAGCGCGGCGATCGAGTACACCGCGAGCCCCCGGGACCTGGCCGCCTTGCGCAGCCTCAGGAAGAGGATCGGCGACTCGTCCTGCGGCTCGAACCCGGCCAGCAGCACCGCGCCGGCCCGTTCCAGGCTCGCGTAGGTTACGCCGGACGACTGGCCAGCAACACTGCCGGCCAGGAATTGCGTCTCCTCGGCCGAGTGCGGACGGGCCCGCATGTCGATGTCGTTGCTGGCCAGCGCCAGCCGGGCGAACTTCGCGTAGGCGTACGAGTCTTCCAGGGTGAGCCGCCCGCCGGTGAGCACCGCCGCTCGTCCCCGCTCGGCGGCCAGCCCGGCAGCGGCCGCAGCGATCGCCTCCGGCCAGGAGGCTGGCCGGAGCTCACCCCCGGCATCGCGGACCAGGGGCCCGACCAGCCGGTTCGGCTGCGTGGCGTAGGTGAAGGCCCACCGGCCCTTGTCGCAGTTCCACTCCTCGTTGACCTGCGGGTCGTCACCGGCCAGCCGCCGGGTGACCGCGCCGCGCCGGTGGTCGGTGCGCTGCCGGCAGCCCGCGGCGCAGTGCTCGCACACGCTTGGCGTGGAAACCAGGTCGAACGGACGGGCCCGGAACCGGTACGAGGCGCCGGTGAGCGCCCCGACCGGGCAGACCTGCACGGTGTTGCCGGAGAAGTAGGAGTCGAACGGCACCCCGTCGGCGATCCCGATCTGCTCCTGCGGGCCGCGCTCGAACAGGTCGATCAGCGGCTCGCCCGCGATCTCGTCGGCGAACCTGGTGCAGCGCGTGCACTGGATGCACCGCTCCCGGTCCAGCAGCACCTGGGCGGACAGCGCGATCGGCTTGGGGAAGTGGCGCTTGGGGCCGTGGAACCGGGTCTCGCCCTGACCGTTCGACATGGCCTGGTTCTGCAGCGGGCACTCCCCGCCCTTGTCGCACATGGGGCAGTCAAGCGGATGGTTGAGCAGCAGCTGCTCCATGACACCGCGCTGCGCCTTCTCGGCCACGGCAGAGGTCAGCTGGGTGTGCACCACCATGCCGTCGGTGCAGGTGGTCGTGCACGACGCCGGGGGCTTGGGCTGGCCCTCGATCTGCACCAGGCACTGGCGGCAGGCCCCGACCGGGGACAGCAGCGGGTGCTCGCAGAACCGGGGTATCACGATGCCGAGCTGCTCGGCCGCGCGGATCACCAGCGTCCCCTTGGGGACGGTGATCTCGAACCCGTCGATGGTAACCGTCACGCCGTCGGCCGGACGGGCGACCTGTCCGCCGCCCGCGCCCTGGCTCGCCTGTACTGTCATCGGGCGGACTCCAAGGTGAACAGGGTGGAAGCCGCTGGGTCGAACGGGCAGCCGCCATTGCGCAGATGCTCGAGGTACTCGTCGCGGAAGAACGCGATCGACGACTTCACCGATGGCTCGATCGAGTCGCCAAGGGCGCAGAACGCCCGGCCGGTGATGTTGGTGCAGATGTCGAGCAGCTTGTCCAGGTCGGCCTCGCTGCCCCTGCCGTGCTCCAGGTCGTCGAGCAACTGGACGACCCAGTAGCTGCCCTCGCGGCACGGCGTGCACTTGCCGCACGACTCGTGCTCGTAGAACTCGGCCCACCGGAGCACCACCCGCACCACGCAGGTGGTCTCGTCAAACAGCTGGACCGAGCGGGTGCCGAGCATCGACCCCGCGGCGGCCACCGACTCGTAGTCGAGCGGGACGTCCAGCTGCTTTTCGGTGAACAGCGGGGTGGAGGAGCCACCCGGCGTCCAGAACTTCAGCCGGTGCCCGGCGCGGATCCCGCCGGCCAGGCCGAGCAGCTCGCGCAGCGTGGTGCCGAGCGGCGCCTCATACTGGCCGGACGTGGTGACGTGCCCGGACAGCGAGAAGATCCCGAATCCCTTGGACTTTTCGGTCCCGAGCGAGGCGAAATCGCTGGCGCCGTTCTCGATGATCCACGGCACACTGGCGATCGACTCCACGTTGTTGACGTTCGTCGGGCATGCGTAAACGCCAGAGGCCGCGGGAAACGGCGGCTTCAGTCGCGGCTGGCCGCGTTTCCCCTCCAGCGAGTCCAGCAGCGCCGTCTCCTCGCCGCAGATGTAGGCGCCCGCCCCGGTGTGCACGATGATGTCCAGGTCGAAGCCTGAGCCGAGGATGTTGCTGCCCACAAAGCCCGCCTCGCGGGCCTGCGCGACCGCGTACTGCAGCCTGCGGACCACCTGCAGCACCTCGCCGCGGACGTAGATGAACGCCGTGTTCGCACGGATCGCGTAGGAGGCGATCACGATGCCCTCGATCAGCACCTGCGGGTTGTTCATCATCGTCGGGATGTCTTTGCAGGCGCCCGGCTCGGACTCGTCCGCGTTGACCACCAGGTAGTGCGGCTTGCTGTCGCCCTTCGGGAGGAAGCCCCACTTCACGCCGGTGGGGAAGCCGGCCCCGCCGCGGCCGCGCAGCACCGACTCCTTGACGGTCGCGATGACCTCGTCCGGCGACATGGCCAGGGCCTTGGGCAGCGCCCGGTAGCCGCCGTCGCGCCGGTACCCCTCCATTGTGAACGAGTCGGGCTGGTCCCAGTAGGCCGTGAGCGCGGGGGTGAGGATGGTCGTCACCGCGGTCCTCCGTTGCTGCCGTTCGCCGAGTCCGGCGGGTCCGGCGTCCAGCCCTGCTCCTTGGCCTTGCGCAGGCCGGCCAGGCTCGGGTCACCGGCGGTGTGGCCGCCGGCGGCCTGGCCGTCGGGGAAGCCGGCCAGAATCCGCGACGCCTGCTTCCAGGTGCAAAGTCTCGGCGCGCCGCGGGTCGGCGTGACCTCGGCGCCGGTGCGCAGCCCGTCGACCAGATCCCGCGCGGACTGCGGGGTCATGTTGTCGAAGAACTCCCAGTTCACCATCACCACGGGCGCGTAGTCGCAGGCCGCGTTGCACTCCAGGTGCTCGAGGCTGACCTTGCCGTCCGGCGTGGTCTCGTCGTTGCCGACGCCCAGGTGCTCGAGCAGGTCGGCGAAGATCGCGTCACCGCCCATCACCGCGCACAGCGAGTTGGTGCACACGCCGACGTGATACTCGCCGACCGGGCCGCGCTTGTACATGGTGTAGAACGAGGACACGGCGGCGACGTAGGCCTCGGAGAGCCCGAGCTGCTCGGCGACATACCTGATGCCGTCCTCGGGGACGTAGCCCACCTCGGCCTGAACCAGGTGCAGCAGCGGCATCAGCGCGGAGCGCGGCTGCGGGTAACGGCCGATGATCTCGGCGGCGTCGGCGGCCAGCGTGGACCGCAGTTCGTCAAGCGACGCCATTTACCTGTCCACCCCTCCTATGACCGGGTCGATACTCGCCACGGCCGGGATGACGTCGGCGATCAGGCCGCCCTCCGCCATCGCGGGCAGCGCCTGCAGGTGGTTGAACGAGGGATCCCGCAGGTGAACCCGGAACGGCCGGGTGCCGCCGTCGCTGACCACGTGGCAGCCGAGCTCGCCGCGGGCCGACTCGATCGCCGCGTACGCCTGGCCGGCCGGTACCCGGAAGCCCTCGGTCACCAGCTTGAAGTGGTGGATGAGCGCCTCCATGGACTGGCCCATGATGTGAGCGATGTGGTCGGGGGCCGGGCCGAGGCCGTCGGGGCCGAGCGCGAGCCGGGCCGGCCAGCCGATCTTAGCGTCCTCGATCATCACCGGATCGTGGGCCGGGCGCTTGCCCGCGAGCCGGTCCACGCACTGCTCGATGATCCGCAGCGACTGGTCCAGCTCGTCCATCCGGACCAGGTACCTGCCGTACGCGTCACACGTCGTCACCGTCGGCACGTCGAACTCGTAGGTCTCGTAGCCGCAGTAGGGCTGGCTCTTGCGCAGGTCCCAGGGCAGGCCGGTGCTGCGCAGCATGGGACCGGTCACCCCGAACGCCATGCAGCCGGTCAGGTCCAGGTAGGAGATGCCCTTGGTCCTGGCGATGAATGCCGGCGCCGCGTCGAACAGCGCGCGGATCTCGCCGAGCTTGCCGGGCATGACCGCGAGGAACTCCCTGAGCTTCTCGATCGCGCCGGACGGCAGGTCCTGTGACACCCCGCCGGGACGGATGAACGCGTGGTTCATCCGCAAGCCGGTGATCAGCTCGAACAGGTCGAGCACCTTCTCCCGCTCGCGCATCCCGTAGATGAACACCGTGGACGCGCCCAGCTCGAGGCCGAGCGGGCCGATCCCGCCGAGGTGCGAGGAGATCCGGTTCAGCTCCATCAGCAGCACCCGGATCACGCTGGCCCGCTCGGGGATCCGGTCCTCGATCCCCAGCAGCCGCTCCACCGCCAGGCAGTACGCGGTCTCGTTGAAGATGGGCATCAGGTAGTCGGCCCTGGTAACGAACGTCACGCCCTGGGTCCAGGTGCGGTACTCGAGGTTCTTCTCGATGCCCGTGTGCAGGTAGCCGATGACCGGCCGGAGCTCGGTCACGGTCTCGCCGTCCAGGGTGAGGACCAGCCGCATCACACCGTGCGTGGACGGATGCTGCGGGCCCATGTTGACGACGATGCGTTCGTCGCCACCGGCCTCAGCGGCCTCGTCGGCCGCCGCGACCACCTCCTCCCAGTCCTGCCCGGACAGGTTGTAGACGCGGCCCTCAGCGGCATCGGCCTGGTCCGCGCTGGTGCTCATTCGTAGGCCCTCCGCTCGTCTGGTGGCGGGATCGTCGCGCCCCGGTACTCGACCGGAATGCCGCCCAGCGGGTAGTCCTTGCGCTGCGGGTGGCCCTTCCAGTCGTCCGGCATCTCGATCCTGGTCAGCGCCGGGTGGCCGTCGAAGACGATGCCGAAGAAGTCCCAGGTTTCCCGCTCGTGCCAGTCATTGGCCGGGTAGACGTCGACCAGCGACGGGATGTGCGGGTCGGCGTCGGGCACCGACACCTCGAGCCGCAGCCGCCGGTTGTGCGTGATCGACAGCATGTGGTATGCGGCGTGGAGTTCGCGCTCCTGGTCCAGCGGGATATGCACGCCGGAGACCCCGGTGCAGATCTCGAACGCGAGCGCCGGATCGTCGCGCAGCCGCCGGGCGACCTCGATCAGGCGCTCACGGCGGACGTGGAAGGTCAGCTCGCCGCGGTCGGCGACCACCCGCTCCACGGCGTCGCCGAAGCCCGAACCCGCCTGCTCGAGCGAACTGGCGAGCGCGTCGGCGACCTCGTCGAAGTACGAGCCGTACGGCCGCGGGCTGGACAGCGGCGGCGGCCGCCGGACCTTGAGCCCACCGTACCCGGAGGTGTCCGAGGTGCCCTGCACACCGAACATCCCGGTGCGCACCACCTGCTCGGAAAGCCGCTCCCGGCCAGCGATCGCCGCCGGGTCGGCAGCCGGGGCGCCGCTGCGGTCGGCGGCGTCGCCCGGCTGGTTCGTCTCGGTCACCGGTCTGTCCCTGTGCTTCCCGCAGGACCGCTCAGGCCGGGCAGCAAGGGCAGCCGGCGCAGCCGGGCCTGCTCCAGCTCGGTGATCTCCTTATCCCGGTCCACCCCGAGCTTCATGTTCTGGATCTTGTCGTGCAGCTTGAGGATCGCGTCGAGCAGCATCTCCGGCCGCGGCGGGCAGCCGGGCAGGTAGATGTCGACCGGCACGATGTGATCCACGCCCTGGATGATCGCGTAGTTGTTGAACATGCCGCCGCTCGAGGCGCACACGCCCATCGAGATCACCCATTTGGGCTCGGACATCTGGTCGTAGATCTGCCGCAGCACCGGCCCCATCTTCTGGCTGACCCGCCCGGCGACGATCATCAGGTCGGCCTGCCGCGGCGTCGCGGCGGCCCGTTCCATGCCGAACCTGGCCAGGTCGTGCCGCGGCCCGCCCGCCGAAAACAACTCGAACGCGCAGCAGGCGAGGCCGAACGTGGCCGGCCAGACCGAGCTCTTCCGCGCGTAGCCGATGACCTGCTCGACGGTTGTCAGCAGGAAGCCGCTCGGCAGCTGCGACTCGACACCCATAATCAGCCCTCCCTCCCCACCCTCAGTCCCACTCCAGACCGCCGCGCCGCCACACGTAGGCGTACGCCACAAGAACCGTGGCGACGAACGTGACCATCTCGACCAGGCCGAACACCCCGAGCCTGTCGAACGCGACGGCCCACGGGTACAGGAAGATGATCTCGATGTCGAAGACGATGAACAGCATCGCGGTGAGGTAGTACTTCACCGGGAACCTGGTGCGGTTGTTGCCGGGCGTTGGCTCGATGCCGCTCTCGTAGAACTCGAGCTTGGCCCGGTTCCACCGCTTGGTGCCGGCGACCGCGCCCGCGACCAAGGAGAAGACGGCGAACACCGTAGCCAGCGCCCCGAGCACGATGATCGGGACGTAAGCGCTCAGGCCCATTCCCTCGTCACCCCCTTGCCGTGGCAGGTCACCGTTATGCCGCCGGGGTCATCTTAGACACGGCATTGAGGACGCGATCGACCGCGTCGCCTCCCCGCGCCTCGGTCAGGTTACCGAGCAGTTTCATGGTGAACCGCATGACGTACGGCCGCTTGACCCCGTGCCTGGTCGCGAACCTCATGAACTTCGGCTGGCCGATCAGTTCCACGAAGGTGCGCCCCAGCGTGTAGTAGCCGCCCCAGGCGTCCTTCAGCTGCGTCGGGTAGGTGCGCAGCACGGTCTCGGTGCTGGCGGCGGTCGGCCTGGCCAGTGCCTGAACGATGGTCCTGGCGGCGATCTCGCCGGCCTCGAGAGCGTAGCCGATGCCCTCGCCGTTGAACGGGTTGACCATGCCGCCGGAGTCGCCGGCCAGCAGCAGGCCATTGGTGTAGTGCGGGGTGCGGTTGAACCCCATCGGCAGGGCGGCACCGCGCACCGGCTTCGTGCGGTTCTCCTCGGTCAGGCCCCACTCGGCGGGCATCCCGGCGAGCCAGCGGCGCAGCAGGACCCGGTAGTCGATATTGCCGAAGGCCTCTGAGGTGTTCAGCAGCCCGAGCCCCACGTTGCTGGTGCCGTCGCCCATGCCGAAGATCCAGCCGTAACCCGGCAGCAGCTTTTCGCCGTCCCAGAGATCGAGCCACGCCTCGAGGTAGTCGTCGTCGTGCCGGGGGCTCGTGTAATAGGTGCGCACCGCGACACCGAGCGGCCTGTCGTCCCGCTTGCTCAGCCCCATCGCGATCGAAAGCCGTGACGAGTTGCCGTCGGCGGCGACCACGACCCGCCCGCCGAATTCCCGTTCTGCCTTCTCTCCGTTGGCCGACTCGAGCGCGGTGACCCCGGTGATCCGGCCGGTGCGGTCGTCGCGCACCGGGCCGGTGACGTTGACACCTTCCAGCACCCGGGCGCCGGCCTTCTCCGCGTGCCTGGCCAGGATCTCGTCGAAGTCGAGTCGGCTGCGGACCAGGCTGTATCCCGGAAAGCTGGAGAGCTCCGGCCAGTTCAGCTCGATCCGGCCGCCACCGCCGATGATCCGCAGGCCCTTGCTGCGTGCCCAGCCATCGGTCTCCGCGAGCGGCACGCCCATTCCGGTCAGCGCCTTGACCGCGCGCGGGGCCAGCCCGTCGCCGCAGACCTTCTCCCGCGGGAAATGACTCTTCTCCAGGACGAGCACGTCGAGGCCCGCGCTGGCCAGGTAATACGCGGTCGCGGATCCGGCCGGCCCGGCGCCGACCACGATCACGTCCGCTGTGTCATAGGGAGCTTGCTGAGGTCCGTCGGGCGGAGCTTGCTGAGGCACGAGGGAGTTCCTGACTTGTCTTGTGAACGGCTTCACAAGTGGTTGTCTGCAGTCTAACCATCTCACCGATGCACTCGGCGGTAGCCTCCTGCCCCGGCTGGCCGCGGCGTGGCGGAGGCGCAGCACCGTCGGGCAGCGACCGACTCTGGCCGGCCCGGACGGTCGCTGGGTGGGGCTTGTATCTCGCCACGCGCACAAATCCCCGGTGAACATGCCATGAAGTCCGATCAGACTCGGAGTAACAACAAAAGCCGAGAAACCTCAGCGAAGCGTCATCCGGCAGATAGAGTCCGGCGTCTCTATAAAAAGAACATGGTTATCCATATTACCTACCGGATAGCACGAGAATAGTAGTGCGGCGATGCCTGGCTCCTCATTTTGGGAGAACCCGTCGCAGGAGCCAGAGGAGCTCGGTATGCGTTACAGGCCCATAATCAGCATGCTGGCCGCCGGTGCTACGGCCGTGACCCTCGCGCTGTCCGGACTGACATCGGCCGGTGCCTCGGTGCCGCTGAACAATGTGGTGTCAGCGGGCCCGGTGACCTGGACCCCGAACGTCTCGGCCACGACAACCGTCGGCGCCACGGGCTGCAACAGCACCTTCTTCGGCAGCGCGACGGACTGCCAGTCCGAGGTCTACAGCACCGCGGACGTCAACGGCGAGGTCGTGGTGGCGGGAGCGTTCACGGAGGCCTGCCAGCCGGGCACGCTCGCCGAGGGCCAGTGCGCGCCAGGCACGCAGGTGACCAGGGACGATATCTTCGCCTACCAGGCGGGCACCGGTGTCATCGACCCGAACTTCGTACCGGTGCTCAACGAGGGCCCGGCCTGGACGGTGGTGGCCGGCCCGGCGGGCAGCAACACGGTGTACGTCGGCGGGGCGTTCACAACCGTGAACGGGGCCACCCACAAGGGGCTGGTCCAGCTCAACGTGAACCCGGGGGTGACCACCGGGTCCACCGCCGACGGCTCGGCGGTCACGGCGTTCAAGCCGAGCGTCAGCAATTTCGTCAGGGACCTGGCGCTCAGCCCGGACGGCACCGCGCTGTACGCCGGCGGCCAGTTCACCTCGGTCGACAGCGCCACCAGCTTCAGCAACGGCGACGCGGTGGCCGGGCTCGCCCGGCTCAACGCCACGACCGGCGCGCTGGACAACTCCTTCGCGTTCACGCTCGGCGACCCGATCAGCGGCCTCCCGGTGAAGGTGGAGGCGATGGCGCTGAGCCCGAACGGCGGCGAGCTCGCGGTCTCCGGCACCGCATTGCAGGTCAACGGCCAGGCAAGGCCCCGGCTCGCGATCATCAACACCGGCGGAACGCTCGGCGCCACGGCGGCGCTCTCGGACTTCACGGCGCCGATCCTGAACAACGACTGCTCGGCCGAGCACGACTACGTCCGCGGCCTGGACTTCGCCCCGGACAACTCATTCATCGTCACGGCCGACACCGGCTACCAGTCAGCCGGTGGCCCGAGCACGTGTGACGCTGTGGCCAGGTACGACGTGAATGCCGCCGACACCACCACGACCGGCACCCCGGTCGATGTCGCACCGTCCTGGACCAACTTCGCCGGCGGTGACTCGTTCTACTCGGTCGCCATCGCGGGCAACGTGGTCTACGCCGGCGGCCACAACCGGTGGGTGAACAACTACTGCGGCAACAACGCGGTCTGCGAGCCCAACGCGCTGCTGGTGAACGGCGTGTCCGCGCTGGACGCCAACACCGGGCTTGGCCTGCCCTGGTGGCACCCGCAGACGGCTCGCGGCGACGGGACCATGTACCTCGCCACGTTCGCGGCCGGCACCTACGACGGCAGCCACCCTGGCCTCGCCCTCGGCTCCGACGTGGACCTGATCGGTGGCGCATACCACAGTGAGAACGCGCTGTTCCCCATGGCCGCCACCACCTCGTCGAAACCTGGCGGGCCGATCCCGTCCGGGATGTTCGTCTCTGACGGAGGAAGCAACACCGGCAGCCCCATGTGCATCGACGACCCGGGTGACAGCTCGACGTCCGGCGCCGCGGCCGAGATCTCGACGTGCCTCAACGACGCGGAGCAGAACTGGACCGTGCCGTCCAGCGGAGCGGCCGGCACGGTCAGCGTCAACGGCCTGTGCCTGGACACGACCGGGGGCGGGTCGGGCACCCTGACCGAGCTGAACACCTGCAGCGGTGCGTCCAGCCAGCAGTGGCAGCAGGAAGCGGGAAACACCCTGGTCAACCCGGCATCCGGACTGTGCCTCGACGACCCGGGCGCCAGCACGACGAACGGCACCCAGCTGGACGCCGCGACCTGCGTGGCGGGCGATACCGCCCAGGTGTGGCCGCTTCCGGCGGCCCAGGGGCCGCCGGCGCCCCCGGCTTCCGGCCCGGTCTACGTGCAAGAAGAGCAGTCCGACACCAACGTGCCGTGCCTCGATGACGCCAACAACGCGGTCACGACCGGCAACGTGGTCCAGCTGTGGACCTGCCGCGGCGACCCGGAGCAGAACTGGACCGTCGAGGCCGGCGGCACCATCCAGATCAACGGCAGCTACTGCCTGGACTCCTCGGGCGGGGCGACCGCGCAGGGCACCCCCGTCGTCCTCGATCCCTGCAACGGCAGCTCAAGCCAGGTCTGGACGCCGGGCGCCAACGGCTCGCTGGTGCAGCAGGCTTCCGGGATGTGCCTGGACGACCCCGACTTCGCCACGGGGAACGGCACGCAGATGCAGATATATGCCTGCAACGGCGGCTCAAACCAAGCGTGGTGGCTACCCACGGTCTAGGTCATCGCGTTGCGGTTCGGCAGCTGGTAAACAGATATACATTCATCGATCTGGAAGAGGATGATTACTACCCGTTAAATCACTTGGCGGCTTACGATGAAAATGTCGTGAACGGTAGGCAACCAGCTGTGATCTTCGGCCGTGGGGTGGCTGCGAGGCCCGCGAGCGCAGCATGAGCAGCGGAGAGCGGGGGAGCATTGGCCACCTCGGGCGGTACAGACTCGTTTGAGCTGGGCGACTACCTCGGCATGCTGCGCCGCCGCTGGCTGATAGTGGTCGCCCTGACCTGCGTCGGCATCGTGCTGGCCGGCGCTTATTACAAGACGGCGCGCAAGACCTACACGGCCACGGCTGCGGTGTACGTCAACGCCACGGCGACCAACAACAACGCGACCTTCGGCCGCACCAGTGGCCCGGTCAACATGGACAACGAAGCCCAGATCGCCCAATCCGAGATCGTCGCGGCGATTGCGGCCCGCCGGATGCAGAGCACCCTGCCCCTGCAGACCCTCCTCAAGCAGATCAGCGTCGTCGTGCCGGCCAACACGACGGTGCTCGACATCAGCTGCAAGGGACGGCCGCGGGCTTCGGTGCCGGCCTGCGCCAACGATTTCGCGGCCGCCTACCTGTCGGTCCGGCAGTCGGAAACCACCGCCACCATCAGCACCGCCCTGTCCGCCCTGCAGTCCAAGGCCAGGGCGCTCACGGCGCAGATCGGCAGGCTGCGGGCCGAGCTCGCGGCGCTGCCGGGGAGCTCGCCCAAGCACACGACCGCCAACCTCGAGCTGGTCGCCGCGAACAGCCAGCTGTCCGCGGTCGACACGCAGGTCAACCAGCTGGTGCCCGAGCTGTCCAGCCTGCAGGCCCCGGGCAACACGCTGGCCGGGCATGTGATCACCCCGGCGGTCCTGCCCACGTCCGCGACCAGTCCGCGGGCGCTGCTGCTGCTCCCTAGCGGCCTGCTGGTCGGCCTGCTGATCGGCTTGATCATCGCCTTCATCGCGGATCGCAGGGACGACCGGGTTCATGCCGCGAGGGACGTCGAGCGCTTCCTTGATCTCCCGGTCCTGCTCGCCGTCAGCGCGGGGAAGACCAAGTCACGGAGGGCTCTTGCCGCCCCCTGGTCGCGGGCCGACCGGGAATTCGCCGAGCTCGCGCGGCATATTGCCGCGTCGCTCGGCAATGGCAGGCACGTTCTGCTCGTCGCCGGGACCTCGGCGGGCAGCGGCGGAAGCGCGGTGGCCGCAAACCTGGCCGTCATGCTGGCCAGGACCGGGGCCGACGTGGCCCTGATCTGCACCGACCCTCGGATGGTGACACCGCGGCTGCTCGGCATCGACGGCGCCCGCGACGGCCGCGGCCTGGCTGAGGTGCTGGCCGGAACCACCTCGGCCGCCGAGGTCGCGCTCAGCCCTCCCGGCACGACCCGGCTCAAGGTGATAACTGCTGGCGCAACCACCGCCGTGCTGCCCGGCGTCGAGCACGACGTGGTCGCCGCCATGCTTGCGGACCTGCGGCTGGATTCGCGATTTGTGATCATTGAGGCCAGCGCCGTGGGCGACGCCCCGGGCGCCTTCACCCTCGCCGAGTTCGCAGACGCCGCGATCGTAGCGATCGAGGTGAACGCCACCCGGCGCAGCGACGTCGAGGATTGCCTTCAGCGCCTGAACCGGCTGGGAACCGTTGCCCTTGGCGCCGCGGTGATCCCGGCGACGGGCGCGGCGGCCGCGGATCGGCTCCGGCCACGCACGGATGCGGAAACCCCGGGCCGGGCGCGCCCGTTCGCACCGAGTGCGCACGGCACCGGACTCGCGGGCGGGCAACGGCAGCCTCCTTCGGCCGGCAACGATGCCGAGTCGCCGGAGGCGCCGGTTCGCAGCGACCGCACCCCGGACAAGGACCCGGCCGACAGTGCCGCCGGGGCCTGACCGTCCAGGCCGGCACAGCGGGGGCTTGGGTTGAGACTGCACGAGGGACCGACAGGGGCCGCCACGTTGCTGGCCGTCGCCGTCGCCGAGGAAGGCGGCACCGCGCCGGGCGCGCCCGGCGCAACGCAGGGCCGGCGTCGCAGTGGCCGAGGCGCCCTGGGCCGTCCCGGCCTGCTGGCGCGCCATCCGGCCTGGCCGATCACCGTGCTGCTGGTGGGCTATCCGCTGTGGTGGGCGCTGGGCCTTGCGGACTTCACCTGGATCTTCCTGGCCATACCGATGGCCTTCCGGATGCTGGCCTGGCACGCCCACGGCGCCCGCCGCATCCGGATGCCGCCGGGCTTCGGGCTCTGGCTGCTGTTCCTGATCTGCTCGGTGGCCGGCTTGGCGGCGCTCACGCTCACCGCCCCGGGAACCGTGCCGAGCGCGGTGTCGCACCGGGTGATCTCCTACGGCGACCGGAACCTGAACTACCTCGGCGTCACGGTCATGCTGCTCTACGCGGGCAATCTCACCGAGAGCGAGCTGCCCCGGCGGCGCTTTGCCTGGATGCTCGGGCTGCTCGCGATCTACACGACGGCCGGCGGCGTGGCCGGAATGCTGCTGCACCATGTGCAGTTCAGCTCCCCGTTCCTGCTGCTGCTGCCGAAGAGCGTGGAGGCCAACTCGTTCATCCAGGCGTCCATGCACCCGGGCCTCGCTCAGGTGCAGAACGTGTTCGGAGGCGGGGCCAACGGGCGGCCCAAGGCGCCCTTTGACTACACCAACATCTGGGGAAACTGCCTGTCCATCCTCGTGCCGTGGCTGCTGGTCGGCTGGTGGGCCGGCGGGACGCGGCGGCAGCGCTGGATCGCCGGGGCGACAATCGTCATCGCCATCGCGCCGCTGCTGTACTCGCTGAACCGCGGCGTGTGGGTCGGCACCGCCATCTCGATCGGCTACCTAGCCGTGCGCTTTGCCGCCAAGGGCAGGCTGGCGATAATCGGCGGGCTGATCGCGCTGATGGCACTCGCCGGCCTCGTGGTCCTCGGCACGCCACTGCACAACGTGGTGTCCGGCCGCCTGTCCAACGGCGGAAGCGCGAACCTGCGGTCGAATCTGGGTTCCCTTTCCATCAAGGCCGCCGAGGCGTCCCCGGTGATCGGGTACGGCGATACCAGGCAGGAGCGCGGCAGTCCCGAGTCCATCGCCGTTGGGCCGTCGCCGAAGTGCCCCAGCTGCGGCCAGCTCGAGGTGGGCAGCACCGGCCAGCTGTGGCTGCTGCTGGTCTGCAACGGTTTCGTGGGCACGGCGTTCTACCTGTGTTTCTTCGCCTACGGGATCTGGCGCTTCCGGCACGACGTGAGTCCCTACGGGCTCGCAGGCGTGCTGGTCCTGCTGCTCTCGCTGGTCTACATGTTCACCTACGACGCCGTCGGCGCACCCCTCGGCCTCACCATGCTCTCCTACGGGCTGCTCTGGAAGAGCAACATCGGGCGCGAGCTCCCTGCTGGCCGCGGCCGCGGGCGGCGACCGGGCCAGGCCGGGCGCGAGCACACGCTGGTGACGGCGCGGTGAGCACGCACCAGCTGCGCTTGCGGTTGGCAACGGCGGCCGCAGTTGCCCTGGTGCTAGCGCTAGCGGCGTGGGTCGGCGTCGGACTGGCCGGAACCGGCGGCCCGTCGCTCTCCGGCACGTCGCGCTCCGGCACGGCACGCGACAGCAAGCCGGCCGAGCCCCTGGGCGTTCCCGTTCCCGCCCATGGTGCCTATATGGGTTCCTACGTCCAGCCCGCCGTGGACACCCCGGCCGGGCAGATCGCCGCCGTGCGGTCCTTCGAGCAGACGACCGGAAGCTCACTGCAGATCGTCCACGTCTACCATCCTTGGGGCGCCGTCTTCCCGACGGCCGCCGACCGCTACTTCGTGGATCACGGCAAGATCCTGCTCCTGACCTGGGGCGGAGACCCGAACACCAAGGCGATCATCGCCGGCCAGGACGATGCGATGATCCGGGCGAGAGCGCTGGCCGTGAAGGCACTCGGCCGGCCCATCATGCTCGAGTTCCGGCACGAGATGGACCGCCCCGGGCTGCAGTGGACGATCCACGGCCCCGCCGACTACATCGCGGCGTGGGACCACATCAGGGCCATCTTCAGCGCGGTAGGCGCCAGCAACGTCAGCTGGGTCTGGTGTCCCACCGGCATCGGCTTCCAGGAGGGCCGGGCGGCAGCCTTCTACCCCGGCAACAACGAGGTGGACTGGGTCTGCGCCGACGTGTACTCCACGTCGACAGCGCAGCCGCTGAGCGTGGCGGCGGCCCCCTTCCTGCGCTGGGCCTCGCACCACGACAAGCCGGTCATCATCGGCGAGTTCGGTGAGCTGGGGGGCCGGCCCGGCCTGGCCGCGTGGCTGACCGCCGTCGGCCAGATCGCGGAAAACGACCCTCAGATCAAGGCGATGGCGTATTTCGACGCCAACGGCGTCGACAGCACCGGCACATCCTTCCGGCTCTGGCTCGGAGACCAGCCCGCGGCCCTGTCGGCGTTCGCCGGGCTGCTCGACCAGGGATATTTCCACCCTGCCATCAGCGGGGACCCGTGACGGCCACGCCCGGGCGGGCAGACCGGGCCGCGTACCTGGCCGAGGTATGCGGCCTGCTGTGGCCCGACCCAGCGCGGGTTTCGGCGTCCGGGAATGAACGCGACGCCGCCAGCGAGTTCATCGTGCTGCCCGCCATGAGCCGTCCGCGGCTGGTCGTGCCCGCGGGCCGCCGGGCCGCCGCCGCGGCGGTGCGGCGGTACGGCGAGCCGGGATCGGTTCGGGCCTGGCTGGCGGTCCGCACCCTGTCGCTGGGTCTGGGCAGCGGCGTCGGCGGCGTCGTGCTGCGCGACCGGCTTCGCGTCCAGGTTCCGGCCGGCGCACCCACCATCGAGACGTACCTGCGAGACCAGCTCGGCCGCGACGTCAGCGTCAGCATGCACCTCGGGGCGGCACGCGCCAACCGCAAGCCCGTGCTGCAGCTGCTCACCGGCGACGGCGAGACGGTCGGTTTCGCCAAGATCGGCGTCAGCCCGCTGACGAGCAGCCTGGTCCAGGCGGAGCGAGACGCGCTGACCCGGCTGGGCTCGGCCGGCGTGACCCGCGTGGCGGTGCCACGGGTGCTGCACTTCGGCAGCTGGCGCGGCCTCACGGTGATGGTGCTCAGCCCGCTCCCGGTATGGCAGCGCCGTGCGCCGATGCCCTCCGGGCGGCTGGGACTGGCCATGCGCGAGGTGGCGGGCATCACCGGGATCTCACGCGGGCCGCTGTGCAGCGGGGCCTACTGGGAGTCGCTGGACGCCCGGATCGCCGCCGCGGATGACACCCGGGACTCCCGCGCCCTGCGCGAGGCGCTGGATGCGGTGCGCGGCAAGGCTGGCGATGCCGTGCTGTCGTTTGGCGCCTGGCACGGCGACTGGACGCCATGGAACATGGCGAGCACCCGCAGCGGGCTGCTGGTATGGGACTGGGAGCGGTTCACGGCCGGGGTGCCGCTCGGGTTCGACGTGCTGCATCACTGGCTGCAGGTCCAGGTGATCTCCAGAAAGCGAGATCCCCGGCTGGCAGCCGCCGACTGCGTGGAGCGGGCGCCCGCGCTGCTCGCCCCGCTCGAGATCGGATCCGGCGAGGCGCGGCTCACCGCGCTGATGTACGTGGCTGACCTGGCCGCCCGCTACCTGGCCGATCGCCAGGCCGCGGCCGGGGCCCGGCTCGGCGCGCCCGGAAACTGGCTGATTCCCGCGCTCGCGGATCGGAGCGCACGGCTGTGAGCACGGCCCATGCGGCCGGGCCGGCCATTGAAAAAGGGAGGGGTTCGCACCAATGGTGAGGCCCGTGTCTGTTGCCCCGCCTGCCAAGCAGGCTGTCCACGTTCTCTCGCTGAGCGCCGGCCGGCTGACGAGCCGCTCCCGGATGCTGCCGACGTTCCTGATCGTCGGCGCCCAGCGCTGCGGCACGACGTCGATGTACCGCACTCTTTGCCAGCATCCCGCGGTGGTCAAGGCGGTGCTGCACAAGGGCGTGCACTACTTCGACATGGCCTACGACCGCGGGCCGGGCTGGTACCAGGCCCACTTTCCGCTCCGGGCGGTGGCACGGCGCACTACCCGGGCCGCCGGGGCGGCGCCCGTGACGTTCGAGTCAAGCCCCTACTACATGTTCCACCCGCTCGCCGCCGAGCGGATCGCCGCCGACCTGCCCGGCGTCCGGCTGCTGGTGCTGGTCAGGGATCCGGCGGAGCGCGCCCACTCGGCCTACACCCACGAGACGGCCAGAGGATTTGAGACCGAGCCGTTCCCCAGGGCCCTCGAACTCGAGTCGTCCCGGCTCGACGGGGAGGCCGAGCGGATGATCGCCGATCCGGACTACCTCAGCCACAGCCATCAGCATCATGCTTACCGGACCCGCGGGCAGTACGTGGAGCAGCTGGAGAGGCTGCAGCGGCTGTTCGGCAGGGACCGGATCCACGTCGTGGACAGCGGCGACTTCTTCACTGAGCCCGAGGCGGTCTACGATACGGTGCTCGAGTTCCTCGGGCTGCCGCAGCTCGGTTACCCGGTCTTCGAGCGGCACAACGCGCGGCCCCGGTCGGCGATGCCGGAGGCGCTGAGGGCCGAGCTGAGCGACCATTTCGTCCCGTTCGACGAACGGCTGACCAGCTGGCTCGGCCGGGAGCCGAGCTGGCGCCGCTGATCATCACGATGCAGTAATTCTGCTGTTCTAGCCGTCACGCCACTCCATTTCCACTAACGTCCGACGCGGAACGGATTGCTGCTGTCAGGCAACAGAGGGTTATTCCCCCTTTTCCGGGCACCCGGCCCGGCCGGCAGCAGCCGCCGAGTCCCTGCTTTGGCAGGGAGCCGGGGACCCACGTACGCCCGGGGTGAATCGGCGCGCCTGGCCCCGCGCGCCGTAGGGCTCCTACTCCAGCCCGAACCCGTCAGCTAACCCGGTAGGCGGCAAGGGAGAGGAGTTCCGCGTGCAGCAGTTGCACCACGGGCGGCACGCCGCTAGCCCGTCCCGGAGTCCCCGGCGCGTGGCTGACCGCCAAAACATCCAGCGAAAGGCTCTGCCCCGGTACCGCTTCGCATTAACGCTGGCCGCCGCGGCGGTGCTGATCTCCGCGGCATTTATCGGGATGAGCCATCGGCAGACGGCGACCTTGTCGGCCAGCCCCGGCACCGTCCCGCTGATGGGATCGTCGGTCCTGAGCGAGGCCAATCTCAATCAGGCAACCTCCGACTTCGGGCGCATGCCGATCGTCCGGGTCTACTACCCGGGCTTGCCCAACCCCAACGCGTGGAGCACCGGCCTGGCCGCGGCGAACGATTCGGCGGTGATCGTGAGCTTCAAGGCGCTGCCCACCACGATCCTGTCCGGCGCGGACGACGCGGCGCTGTCGCACTTCTTCGACAGCGCCCCGACCGGGCACCCGATTTACTACAGCTATTACCACGAGCCCGAAGACAACATCGCCGCGGGCCAGTTCACGCTGGCGGACTACAAGGCGGCCTGGGCCCGGGTCGTCTCGCTCGCGGACGCGGCGCACAATCCGGACCTGCACTCCACGCTGATCCTGATGGAGTGGGACCTGCAGAAGGCGTCCGGCCGCGACTGGAAGAGCTACCTGCCGGGCGGCGGGATCATCAGCACCCTGGGCTGGGACGCCTACCCGGCCGGCAGCGCGACCAACAAGAACCCCCAGCCGACCCCGCCCGCTGACTTCATGGGCCCGGCGATCGCCGCGTCCAAGAGCGTCGGCCTTCCGTTCGGGTTTGCCGAGTTCGGCCTGTCAACGGCGAATGGCCGGGCGGGCTGGCTCACCGAGGTGGGCAACTACCTCATGAACAGCGGCGCGCTGTTCGCCAGCCTCTTCAACGGGAACCAGCAGTATCCGACGCTGCAGCTGACCGATCAGGCCTCGGTGGCCGTGTGGCGCGGCTTCGTGACCCGATCACGCGATGGCGTGCCTACCGTCGCTCCGTCCCCCTCGCCGACGACGTCGCCGGGCGGCACCCCCGCGTCCGGCACGGGCATCACCGGGCTGACGGTGAGCCCGGGCGTCCTCGGGTCAGCTGCCGGAGACCACGTCTCGATCAGCTTCACGCTGGCGCAGGCCGCCGACGTCACCATCTGCATCCTGGGCAAGGACGGCTCCGTCCTGCGCCAGCTGGCCAGGCCCGGCAAGGCGGCCGGCCTGGTGCACGTCCCCTACTACGGCGACGTTGGCGGGGGAAAGCGGCTCCCCGCCGGGCAATATCCCGTGCTCGTCGTGGCGAGCAATTCCAGCGGCAGCGCAACGGCGGAGGCGACGCTCACGATCGGCGGGTGATGACGCTCAGGGCCGGCCAGCCTCGTGCGGTGACCGGCTCTGGGCGCCAGCCCGGAGCCGGTACACGGCCGACGAGGCCAGCAGCCTTGCGGCGAACGGCAGGTCGTCGACCAGGTACCTGCGCATCAGCCGCCGTGGCTCGCTGGCCAGCCGGTACGCCCACTCCAGGCCTGCTCGCTGCATCCAGTGCGGGGCTCGCTGCAGCGCCCCGGCGGCGAACGGTATCGCGGCGCCGCAGGCGATGAACCATGCCGTGGGCAGGGCCGGCGCCAGGCGGGTGATCAGCCGTTCCTGCTTGGGGCAGCCGAGCCCGACGAACACGACGTCCGGACTGGCCTGCGTCAGCCGGTCCCGCAGTTCGGCCACGCCTTGCTCGGTGGCGTCGAACCCGAACGGCGGCGCGTCGGTGCCTGCCACCCGTAGCCCGGGACACCGCCGGATCAGCTGCTCGGCCGCCCGCTCGGGCACGCCGGGCTCGCCGCCGAGCAGGTAGACCGATTGCCCATGCCGAGCGGCCGCCGCCGAGATCGAGAAGATCAGGGACGCGCCGGTCACCCGCTCGGGCAGCGGCGTGCCGCGCAGCCGGGCCGCCCACAGCAGCGGCATGCCGTCGGCCACCGTCAGGGACGCCTGGCCGATCAGCGCGCGCACCGCCGGGTCGCGCCGCACGGCCCGGCAGATGTCGACGTTGGGGGTGGCCACCCAGCCGCCTTGCCCGTCCCGCAGCGCATCGACCAGGTGCGCGACCACCTGCTGCTCGGTGAGCCGGCTCAGCCCCAGCCCGGCGACGTTTACTCCCGCGGCCACCCTCAGATCCCGTGCCCGTGAGAATGCAGGATCCTCAGGACCTGCTCGCCCGATATCAGGCCGGCGGCCACCGCGGCCGCGAACGGCACCCGGCGCTCGTGCCAGTTACGGAGCAGCGCTCTGCAGATCCACCGCCAGGCCTGACGGCGCTGGCCCAGGCAGGCATGGGCGAAGGCCAGCTGCCCGTAGATGCGCGCGGAGCCTGCACGGGACGCCGCCAGGCCCCGGTGGTGTTCCAGCATCCACCGCAGCCCGGCCGCCTTGGCCTCCCACTGCTGCGCGAAGTAGGACGCATCACCCCAGCTGACCCGGACCAGCGGACGGTCCACGTAGACGAGCGGGTGCCGCCGCGACGCGCGCAGCGCGAGATCCCAGTCCTCGTTCTGGCTGGCCGGGATCGTCTCGTCCACCAGACCGATTCCGTCCAGCAATGCCCCGCGGCGGATTAGGTAGGTCGAGGAATGGACCATGACCATCCGGGAGCGCAGCAACTCCTCATGCGTCACCTGCCGCCGGCCGGCCAGGCGTTCGCTGGACCGCCCGGCAAAGTCCACCACGATGCCGCAGCTGGCGAACTCGGCCCCGGGCGTGGCACACAGCGCGTCGGCCTGGGCGGCCAGCTTTCCCGGCAGCCACCGGTCGTCGTCATCGCAGAAGGCGATCAGATCGGTGTCCAGCGCCAGGATGCCGGTGTTGCGTGCGCCGGCCAGCCCGTCGGTGCGCGCGTTGCGCAGCACCCGCACCCGCTCGCCGTCAGCCAGGCCCTGGTCGGGCTCGCTCCGGTCGTACACCACGGCCACCTTGACGGCACCCGGGTAGTCCTGGGCAACGACCGCGTCGAGCGCGGCGCGGAGCTGGGCCGGCCGGTCATGCGTTGGCAGCACGACCCCGACGGACGGCCGGTGGCCGCTGATCACGCCGCACGCCGTGGGTAGCCGTAACGGGCAAGCAGCGGCAGCGTCAGCGCGGTTACGGTGCGACGGTGCGACGGCGGCATTGCGGTACGCCACCGGTCGTCCCGGCGGATCGCCACCTTCCCGGTGGTGAACCGCATCGGGTTGCCGGAGGCGGTGTGCGCGACGCCCAGGCGGGCCCAGCTCGTGCCGCCCTCGGCGCTGAGGAAGCCGAAATCGTGGCCGTCGGTGGCGATCCCGGCGAACTCCGCGATCCTGGCCAGGGCCGTGGCGGGGGCCGCGACGACGTCCTCGTAGCGCACCCGGAGCGTGGGCACGCCTTCGCTTGCCAGCAGCTGGAACGCACCGTTCTGGGCGTTCCAGTGCCCGGCCGCCGCCGTCGGCGAGTACCTGGCCATGTAGCTGGGTGTGGCCGCGTCCGGCCGGCTCACCTGCCTGGCCCATGAGAACGCGACCGCTCGGCTGTCCCGGACCACGTGAACCACCCGCAGGTCGAGCCCGGCGTGCCAGCGCAGGCAGAAGGCCAGGGAAGCGTGCTTGCTCGAGTCCACGACCACGGGGCACCCGCTGACCTCGGCGATGGCGGAATAGACCCTGGCGTAGTAGCCGAGGTATTCGGCAAGATCGCTCCGGATGGCTGGGCGCAGCGCCGGCGCGGCCAGCAGCGGTATGTGCCGGGTCCGGTCGACCGCGGCGCGCAGGGCCGTGACGCGCTCGACGTCCAGCTGGGCCCACCCCCCGAACGCTGCGGCGCCGACGTCGCGCCAGAACGCGCAGCCGCTGAACGACTCCCCGCAGCCGCATCGTTCGTCCTGCACCACGCCGCGCTGCCACATGTGCACGACCTCACCGACCGAGCACACCCCGGGCAGCCCGGCGAGCAGCCGCTCGACGAGTGTGCTGCCACTGCGGCCCAGGCCACCCAGGTAGATCAGCCTGGGCACGGGCACGCCGGTCACTGCCAACCTCCGGTTGGCGCCGCCTTGCACAACGTCACCGCGTTACGGCTAGGGATACGGCAGGAAGCAGATGCCCGCTAGGTTGGCTACGCCGCCGCACATGTTGCTGCCGTCGTAGTTGTCGCTGCCGATCCACAGCCCCGCGCTGGTCACGAGCATGTCGTCGGCACCGAGCCCGCGATCCCGGCTGTAGTACCCCGCGGTTCCGGCCGAGTCCAGCATCAGCGCGCCGGTGGTCGGCGACAGGCCCTCGATGCCGGATGCCGACACCGCGCCGGGACCCTGGGCGTCGCAGTCGTTGGGGTTCTCCGACCACCGCTCGTGGCCGGCGAAGTAGGCGGCGCTGGCATCGGCCGCCGCCGCGTACAGCGAGTCGCAGCCGGTGTAGTTCACCCACTCGTGCAGCACCGAGCTCTGGGTCGCGGGGAACGCCGCCGCCGCATCGCACAGTCCGTTGCGCGGCGTCGCGCCGACCGGCCAGTTGTTCGGGTGGTACCCGGTGGTGCCGATGTAGATCGTCGAGTCATCCGGCGACCAGGCCGCCGCCTGGATGTAGAACGGCTCGACCGTTGCGCACTCGTAGGGATAGCCATTGGTGGGATCGGCCGGCGTGGCCTCGCCCTGGCTGCCGTCCCATTCCGGCGAGGTCCAGGCGGTGACCGACGCCGGGCTGGTCGCCAGGTTCAGCATGAAGATCTGCTGCCTGGGCAGCCCGCCGACCGACGTGAAGTCGCCCATCACCAGGTCCAGCGTGCCGCCGTGGCTGAGCGCCTGGTTGAAGACCCTGGTCCCGTTGCTGGAGACACCGGAGAACTGGTAGTTGCCGGAGATGTTCAGGTGCACGAACCCGTCGTCCGCTCCGGTGGTCGGGTTCAGGCTGGTCATGTACGGATCGGCGGTGCTGTTGCTGATCGAGGTGTAGTAGCCGCCGACGAGGATGTGACCTGCGGCCCCGAGCAGCGTCTCGACCTGGCCGTTCGCGCTGTGCGCAAACCCGGGGACCACGGCGCCGGTGCTGGTGCTGACCTCTGCAATGTTCTTCACCGTGGTGCCGTCGACCGACGTGAAGACCCCGCCGATGTAGGCGTCGGCGCAGTTGCTGCCGTTGAACGCGATGGAGTTCACGACGCCGTTGACATCAGGGTTCCACGAGGTCACCGTGTACGGCGACGTCGCACTGAAGCTGAAAATGTTGTCGCGGGTGTAACTGCTGCTCTCCCGCTTGATCGACGTGAAGCTGCCGACCGCATACATGGTGCTGCCGCACTGGACCAGCTGGCGGATTTGCTCCGTCGCGCTGGTCGACTCGGGGAAGTGCGGTGTGGTGCTGGGCGGTGTGGCCGAAACCGGACCGGTCTGCGCCAAGGCGGCGACCGGAGTGATCGCGAGGCCGGCGAGGCTCAGGGCCACGGCCGCGGCCAGGACTCCCGACCTTCTCCAGACGCGCTTATGACCGTGCCGCATCGCGACACCCCCGTCTCAAATTGGACACCCATGAGTCGCCCGCTCGTTAAGATTCGTTAATTATGGCATCTCATAGCGAGCTATAGGGCTTAAGTGTACAATAACTTTAAGTTACATTTCAATCACGATATGTACGTATTGGCTGGCCAGTCGCTCGCCGTCCCGGGCGTTCCGCCAGCCTCACGAGCGTCGGCGGCCCCGGCCTGCGGTCGGCGCTATGAAATCTAGATAAGTTCGTGATTGCGCATATATCTGGAGACCCGCACCGAATACGGACTGGACAATTGCCAACATGCGCCTATCGAGTCATTGACATCTGTGCCCTTATCGCCGGTTGTCGTCTGGCTTTTGCGCGAGGGCGCTTCCGTGCATGCGCACCGCGCTGCACCCGCTGACCTGCGGAGGGATCCGATTACCGACCTTAAGTACCGAGACTTGATGGAAATTCATGATAAAATTTCCTTGGCTCGGCCGAAGTGCAAATGTGGTGTACTGCGCTGCGCGCCGGGCCGAAGGATGAACAAGCGCGGCAGCCAGCACGAGGGGTTCCATATTGTCGGGGTGCCTGTCCACGGGGCCGTTCTGGTGCCACCGGGGATTGTCATAGCCGCCCCCGCGACGCCGTCGCGGCGCGACCAGCACCACGGGCACCGGCCAGCAGCTGCGCCTGCCGCCAGCGCCGGCAGGCGCGCATGAGCGCGCCCTCGCCCAGCCGTGGCCCCGGCGGCGCCCGCCGCGAGCGGGACGAGGACGACACGCTCCTCCTGAGCACCGCCCAGATCCGCGCCGCGCGGTACTGGGTGGGCTCGACCGGGGGCAGGCTCAACCTGGTCGAGGAGAAGGACGCCGCCCAGGAGCAAGACCGGGCCGGGCTGCGGAAGATCGCCAGGGGAAGCACGCTGAACCTGGTTGGCGCGGGCCTTGCGGCCGTCGCGACCTTCAGCGTGACCATCCTGGTAACCAGGAAGTTCAGCCCTCAGGTCGCTGGCGCGTTCTTCACAGCGACGTCGCTGTTCATGATCATCGAGATCCTCGCCAACCTCGGCTGTTACAACGGGGTGATCTACTTCCTGGCCAGGCTCCGCTCGCCCGGCCACGTCTCCACGATGGTCCGGCTGGCCGTCCTCCCGGTCTTCGTCGTGTCGACGGCCGCCGGCTGTGCGCTGTTCTTCTTCGCCGAGCCGCTCGCGCGAACGCTCCTCGGCGGTCACATCGTGCATGGAGCAGACCCGGTATCGGTGGCCCACGCGCTTCGCTTCCTCGCCTTCACGGTCCCGTTCGCTTCGCTGCTCGACACCTACACCGGGGCCAGCCGGGGCTTCCACGACATGCGGCCAACCGTGATCGTGGACCGCATCGGCCGCTCCACCATCCAGCTGCTCGGGGTGGCCGTCGCTGCGGTGGCCGGCACGGCGGCGTGGCTGGCGCCGCTGTGGGCGCTGCCCTACGTCCCGGCGGCGATCGTGGCCTGGCTGTGGTTCCGGCGCATCTCCGGGCGCCAGCTGCGGACGATGCCGGCCAGCTTGTCGGCCGACATGCTGATCCCGGTGAACAACGAAGCGGACCGGCGGGCGGCGAGACACACGCCCGAAGGCGCCCGCCCGGCCGGCTTCTGGCGGTTCACCGCGCCGCGGGCGATGGCCGCCACCGCGCAGATCGTCATCCAGCGCCTCGACATCGTCCTGGTGGGGATCCTCCGCGGACCGGTAGAGGCAGCGGTCTACACCGCCGCGACAAGGTTCCTCGTGGTCGGCCAGCTGGGCAACATCGCGATCAGCATGGCCGCGCAGCCGCAGCTTGCGCGGTTGTTCGCCGACCGCGACCGCCGCAGCGCCAACGCCGTCTACCAGGCGACCACCGCATGGCTGATCGTCCTCACCTGGCCGCTGTACCTGCTCGCCAGCGTCTACGGCCCCGCCGTGCTCGCAATCTTCGGTCACTCCTACAGCGCCGGCGCCCCGGTCATGGTGATCCTCGGCCTGACCATGCTGCTGACCACGGCGTGCGGCCAGGTCGACATCGTGCTCACGACCGCCGGCCGCAGCAGCTGGAGCCTGGGCAACTGGCTGCTCGCAGTCGCGATCAACGTGGGCATCGACCTCGCGCTCATCCCGAAGCACGGGATCATCGGGGCGGCCATCGGCTGGGCCGTGGCCCTCGCCGTCACGAACCTTGTCATGCTGGCCGAGGTTGGCGCTATAGTCCGGGTCAGCCCTTTTGGGCGAGGCTGCCTGGTGGCGTCGGTGATCGCGACCATATCGTTCGGGGTCATCCCGCTCGGGCTGCGCATGCTGGCGGGACGCGGGCCGGTCGTCTCGGGGGTGGCCGTGCTGGCCGGGTGCGTTGTGTTCGCTGCCGGGCTGTGGCGGTTCCGCGGGGTGCTGAAACTGACGGCCATGCCCGGCCTGTCCGCGCTGGCCAGGTCCGGGTGACCGCGCGGTAAGGAAGGCAGATGGGAGCGGATGGACGTGCGTCGATACCTTCTTGTGGCGCTCTGGCCCGCCGGGATGGCCGCGATCACAGCCGCCACGGTCGTCGCCGCCCGCCGGGCGTCACGCCCCGCGCCCGCGGCCGGCGCCGATGATCATGCGCACCAGAGCCGCCGGAGCGCCCCGGATGAGCCAGGCAAACTGAACGGCCCGGCCGCCCAGCCCGCCGGCGACGACCCGGCGACCGATCATCACGGCTTGGTCCCGGCCCGCACGGATCCCATGGAAGCGTCGGAGTGGCTTCCTGATCTCATCCGGCTGGGCGCCGTCAGCGCCGCCGGCGGTGTCGCCGCGTACGCGGTGATGAGCCTGATCGGCCCGCCGATCGTCAACCACGGTCTGGCGATCGACGAGCCGCTGCACCGCTGGATCAACGACAACCAGGTGCGGCCGTGGGCCGCGGTCCTGGACCGGCTCAACAAGGTCGGCAACACGTGGACGACGTGGGGCGCGGCCGGCGCCGCGGCGGCCTGCCTGGGTGTGACCTGGCCGCGGCAGAAGTGGCTGCCTCCCACCGCGCTCGGGTCGGCGATCGTGGTGGATCACTACGCCACGCTCGCGCTCCGGCACAGGTTCAACAGGCTCGGCCCGCCAAGCAGCCCGCTGGGCACCTACCCCGCTGGCGGCCCCGACCGGGTGGTCCTGTTCTACGGCCTGATCGCGCACATGCTGTGGCGGGAATTCAGCGGCAGCGAGCGGGGCAAGATCTGGGCGATCGGGTCCGTGACCGCGCTGGCCTTCCACCAGGCCTACTGCCGGGAGTACCTGAGCAAGCACTGGTTCACCGACATCCTCAGCGGCCTGCTCTACGGCGGGGTGCTGCTCGCGCCGTTCATCGCCGCCGTGCGGCTCATCGCCGGGCCAGTCCGGGCGCAGATCGGCCGGGCCGGGTCCGCGACCCCGGGCCGCTAGCGGTAACTAGTACGCGCCGGAGCCGCTCAGCACGGCCGAGACGGTCTTCCAGAGGATCTGCAGGTCGAGGACGAATGACCAGTTCTCCACGTAGCGCAGATCCAGCCGGACCGACTCGTCCCAGGTCAGGTCCGCTCTGCCGTTGACCTGCCACAGACCGGTCAGCCCCGGCTTGACCATGAGCCTGCGTCGAACGTGGTCGGCATACCGGTCGGCCTCTTCGGGGAGAGCGGGCCTGGGGCCCACCAGGGACATGTCCCCCAGCAGCACGTTGACGAGCTGCGGCAGTTCATCAACCGACCAGCGGCGAAGCCAGCGGCCGACCTTGGTGATCCGCGGATCGCTGCGGATCTTGAACATCAGGCCGTCGTGCTCGTTCTGCACGGCAAGCTCGGCCTTGCGCTCCTCGGCATCCAGCACCATCGTGCGGAACTTGTAGACCGTGAACACCTTGCCGTCCCTGCCCACCCTGGTCTGCCGGAACAGCGCCGGGCCGCCGTCTGCGAGCCAGATCGCCAGCGTGGCGAGCAGGAGCAACGGCGCGGCGAGGAGCAGGACAATGCTCGCGAAAGCCCGGTCGAAGACTGCCTTGATCACGCGCCGGGCGCCGGTGAACTCCGGGTGGTCCACGTGCAGCAGCGTCAGCCCCGCGACCGGCCTGATCGTGGTGCGCGGCCCGGCGACATCCAGCAGGGCCGGAGCCACGCAGAGGTCGGTGTCGGTCTTCTCCAGCTCCCAGGCCAGCGCGCGCAGCTGGGCGCCGCTTATCTCGGGGCAGGACAGCACGGCGACGGTGTCGGCCCCCATCCGCTCCGCGACGTCGGCCACGGTGTCGAGGCCGACGACGGCGGGGACCCCGGCGATCTCGGCGCCGATCGGCAGCCCGGGCGAGTCGGCAGACTCAGCCAGGCAGGCGGCAACGACCGAGAACCCGTGATGGGTCTCCCTGCGCAGTTCCTCGGTCAGGCTCGCGACCACGGGCGCGCGCCCGACCACGACCACCCGCCGCAGGCAGCCTCCCCGGCTGCGCACCCGGTGCAGCCACTTGCGGAGCGCGTACCTGGCGAACAGGTCGAAGACGATCGTGCACGGCAGGGCGACAACCACGTAGCCACGGGCGATGTCGGCCCTCGTGGCGTAGGACACGACGGCGACGGCCGCGATCAGGCCCACTCCCGCGTTAATCACCTTGCGGAACTCGTCCGAGCCGAGGCCGACGAAGCGGGGGTCGTATCCCCCTGCCAGCGCCACGATGATCAGCCAGATCACCGGCAGGCTGAGGCTGAGGGCAAGATAAACGCTGGCGCGATGGTGGCTGGCGAAGCGGAGGTTGAAAGCCAGCAGCCCGGCGGCGAGGGCGCAGCAGCAGTCGATTCCCACGGTGCGCCGTACGTAGCCGGTCAGCCACGACACGGAATCGTGCCCGGCGACCGCCACACCACTGGGCCGGGCGCTGACGGCTGCTCGACCGAACAAGCTTCACCGTCCTCTCGCCAGCCCCAGTTACCCCTGGCGACACCCCGTGTCCACTTCTACGTAACATAAGTGAGACGCACCGGCAAATAGAACGGTTGACGTGAACTTACTGTTAAGAATCGAAATGCTGGCTTATGTCACTGCGAGCAGAATTACCTATGAATTCTACTTATATAATAGGCTTTAACGATTCCTGAATAATGCGGCCGCCGCGGATTGCGCCACGCAGACAGCCGGGGCTATTCCTAGGCCTGCGACGCCTTGGTCAGCGTCACGCTGTCGATGGTTGCCGCCCTGGCGATGCTGCGGACCGCAGTCCGCGTCTGGCTCGGCATCAGCGCCCTGATGGACATGCTGGTCTGGCCGCCTGCGGCGGCCGGCGCCGTGACGTCGACCAGGACGCAGCAGTAGACCGAGCGGCGGACCGCGGAGTAGCCCTTCGCGGTGTCGGTCACGTCCTCGGGCCGCCCGTGTCCCCCGCTGGGACTGTCGCCACCGCTCCACCGCCACACCTTGGGCGGAGTGGAACTTCCCGGATCGCCGGAGCCGGTGGTGCCGTACCAGTCCCGGAACAGCCCGTTGCCGCCCCCGCCCACACAGACGTACGTGGTGCCGTCGGCCGGGGGATTCACGGTGCCGCCCGGCGCCACCTTCTTTGTAGGCTGGCCGTCCCGCATCGGGTTCGTCCGCTCGTATGCGTGAACATGGCCGCTGATCACCAGGTCAACCTGATACCGGTCGAACAAGGGGCCCCAGACATCGCGCAGCCCGCCGTCGGATCCGTGCTGCGTGTTGGACGAGTAGCAGCAGCAGTTGCAGACCACCACGATGAAATCGACGCCGGACCCCCGCGCGCGGTGGCTGGCCAGGGTCCTGGTCAGCCACGCGGTCTGCGCCCCGGCCGTGTAACCGTTGTTGATCGTCTCCTGCGCCGACATCTCGTTGCCGTCGAGATGAACGAAAGCCACGTTGCCGTACCGGAACGTGAACACCACCGGGGAGCCCGAGCTGAGGTCGTACGGCTGGGAAAACCGGGTGACGAAGCCCGCGTAGCCGTCGTCGTCGAGGGGCTCGACCTCGTGCGCGCCGACTGAGGCCTGCCAGGGGATGGACTGGGCGCCGTTGTCGCCGATGACCCGCAGATACTTGTCCCACTGCGCCGGGTCGTAGCCGGCGGCGTCGGGGATGGCGAGCCCTTTCGGGGTGGCGTAGGCGAGATCGCCGGTGACCAGATGGAACGCCGGGCGCAACCCGGAGACAAGCTGCATCATCGGCAGCGCGGTGTCCGGTCCGGCGGCCTGGTCGCCGAAGGCCGTGAACCGGAAACCGGCACGCCCGGCCGGGGCAGTGGTGAAGGTGGCGTCCGGAGTCCAGGTTTTCCCCTGATTGGTCACCGAGTAGTGGTACGTCGTGCCGGGCCGCAGCCCGGTCAGCAGGGCCGCGTTGTACATGGTGTTGTCGGCGGGATAGCCGCGCGCCAGCCTCGGGGCCGGCACCTGCGCGCTGGAGCCGGGCTCGAACTCGCTGCCGTACTGCGCGTCGAGGCCGAGCCGGAGCCGCGGAACGGGCATCACGAAGGTCCCAAACTCCGCGGTCCCAGCCGACCAGGAGACGTACATCGAGGTTGCGGGATCGGGCCCGAACGCGAGCCAGCGGGGCCTTGGCGGCGCGGCGGGCAGGGTCGCGGCCCTGGCCGCCGACTGCCGCCAGAGCACCGGACTGGCAGCCGCCGCTATCCCCAGGGCCCCTGCCTTGAGCACGGCCCGGCGCCGGCAGGCCGCGCGCAGGAAGTCATGCATCTCCTGCGGACGCATGTCCCTTGCCAGCCGGTCGGGTATCTCCCCGTAAGGGGTTTCCATACCGAGAAGGTACGCCTACCCCGGCCGCCGCGCCTTGTGCACGGCGACCACGCCCATGGTCAGGTTTCGCCAGCTCACGCCGCGCCAGCCGGCGGCGGCTATCCGCCGGGCGAGCTCGGGCTGGGCGGGCCACTGCGCGATCGACTCCGCCAGATAGCTGTACGCCTCGCCGCTCCCGGACACCCGGCGGGCGATCATCGGCAGAGCCGCGGCCAGGTACCTGGAGTAGACCGCGTCGAGCCTGCGCGCCGGCAGGTGGCTGAACTCGCACACCACCAGCCGGCCCCCAGGCCGGGTTACCCGGAGCATCTCGTTCAGGGCGGCGTCCGGGTCAACGACATTGCGGAGCCCGAACGAGATCGTCACAGCGTCGAAGGAGAGATCCTGGAACGGGAGGTCGAGCGCATCCCCGGCCACGAAGCGGACCCTGGCCGCGGGCTTGGCGGCACCGGCCCGCAGCATGCCGAGGGAGAAGTCGCAGGCCACGCACTGCGCCCCGGCGCTGGTGAACGCGCGCGACGAGGTGCCGGTGCCGGCGGCGATGTCGAGCACCCGCTCGCCGGGCCCGGCGCCGACCGCCGCGGCCACGATCCGCCGCCAGCGCCGGTCCTGGCCGGCCGACAGCACATCGTTCAGCAGGTCATAGCGATCGGCGAGGCCGTCGAACATGGCGGCGACGTCGCCAGGCCTCTTGTCCAGCTGGGCGCGGGTCACCTGCCCATCATGGCACCGGGCGGCGGCTGCCCGGACCGGCTAGGGGATCGGCTGCGCCGGGCATCCCGGCGGCAGGTCGGTGCGGTGTTTCAGGTTCAGCTTGCTGTACACCCGGGTGAGATGCTGCTCGACCGTGCTGACGGTGATGAACAGCTTGCTCGCGATCTGGCGATTGCTGTAGCCCTCGCTCGCGAGCGAGGCAACCCGCCGCTCGGCCTTGCTGAGCCGGGTGTAGAGGTCCGTGCCGCCCGGATCGCCGGAGGCATCCCCGGCGGGATCGCCAGCCCCGCCCCCGTTCGGCACAGTCCCGTTCAGCACAGCGTCGCCGAGCAGGGTGACGCCGCACGTCGCGGCGGTCCGGTAGGCCTTGCGCCTGATCACCCGCGCCTGCCCGGGCCTGCCCAGGGCGTGATACGCCTGGCCAAGATCCATGAGCGCGTACGCAAGCTCCAGCCGGTCGCCGCAGGCCTGCAGCTCCTTCGCCGCCTGCCGCAGCAAGCCGGGCCGCTTCGGCAGGTCGCTGCACGCGGCGAGCGCCTTCAGCGCGATGCCGCGTTCCCTGACGTGCCCGTGGCCCAGCAGCGCGAGCTGCTCGGCGGCGGTCGCGCGGGCCAGTTCACCGCTGCCGAGCCGCAGGTGGGCCATTGCGGCCTCGGTCCGCCATGGAATCAGCGCGGGCATGTCCATGTCCCACTTGGCCAGCAGGTCAGCGACGGAGCCGAAGTCGCGCAGGGCCGCGCCGAAGTCCTCCCTGGCGAAGTAGTAGCGCCCCCGGGCCAGCAGGTAGGGCAGGCCGAGCGGGCTGGAGAACAGTGCATCAGGCACCGGGGTGCACAGATGGCCGAGTGCCTCCTTGTATTTGCCCATCGCGGTCGCGACCTGCACGAGAACGCTGAGCGGGATCCCGACCGCGATACCCCAGCCCCGCGCGGTGATCAGCGTCAGGGCGGTGCGGGCATGATCCTCGGCCGCGACCAGCCTGCCCTGCCGGTACGCGACCACCGCCCGCAGCCCGGTGAACACGGCGTGCCAGGTGGTTGCCCCCTGCGCGGCGGCATCCCGCTGCAGGGAATCACACCACCGATCGGCGGCGCCGGTCCGCTCGCTGCAGGCGAGGCTGGCCACCAGCGAGGCGAGCAGGACGAACGTCCGGTGCTCCAGGCTGGTCGCCTGCAGCAGGTGCTCGACGGCCGTGGGGGTCTCCTCCGCGCCGCGGGCCAGCCCGGTGACCAGCTGCGCAGCCTGCCACGTCGGCATGACCATCATCGACGTGGGCTCAGTGTCGTCGCCAGGCGCATCGGCCGGCTGGTCGGCGCCGACGGACGGAAAGAGGTAGCACAGCCAGCTCCGCAGGGCGGCCAGCTGGGCCCGGCTCGCCTGGTCGAGTGCGCCGCCCGTCGCGCCGATAACCCGAAGCGCGTCACGCGCCTCGGCGGCGCGGCCAAACCACAGCAACTGGCTCGCCGACGCCAGCGCGTGGTATCCGGTGAGCTCACCGGACCGGATGGCCGTGATCAGGTCCGCGCTGTGACGTATCGCCAGAGCCGGATTGAGCCGCCACTCGGCCTGCGACAGTATGGCCTGGGTCACCGCCCGCTGCGGTCCGGTAGCGCTGATCCGGTGCGCCAGCCGAAGCCAATCCAGGGCATGGCCCGGCTTTCCGCCGGCCAGCGCCTGCTCGGCCGCGTCGGTGAGCACCGGGACAACCCAGGCACCCTTGAGCCCGTCGGCCCCTTCGGCCGCGAGCAGATGCCGGGCCACCACGGGAGCCGGGGCGCCGTCGATATGCAGGATGTCCGCGGCGCGCGCGTGCATGACCGCCTGCTCCTCTGGCGCGAGCCCGTCCAGTACCGCGACCGCAAGCTTCGGGTGCCGGAAGCGGCCGCCCGCGATCGACCCGGTCTCGTGCAGCGCGGCCATCGCCTTGACCGCCGACTCACTGTCCAGGCCGACTAGGCGCCCGGCCGCCGCGGACGGCGCGGCCTCGTCCATGATGGCCAGGGCGCGGGCCATGCTGAGCATGGAGAAGTCGCACCTGTGCAGGATGCCCAGCAGCGCCTGGCCGGTTCCGGGGCCCACGGTGAGCTGCGGCGCCGCCTGAGCCTTGATCCCCATCCGGTAGTCGTCGATGAGGCCGTGTACCAGCGCCGGATTGCCGCCGCTGATGCGGTAGCAGTCCGCGGCGAGGTGCTCGGCCGCGCAGGGGCCCAGGGACTCGGCGATTATTTCGGCGACGCCGGTCTCGGACAGCAGGCCGAGCCGCATATGGCGGGTCTGCGGCGGAGCCGGCAGATCGGCAATGAAGACCGGGTCGAACGGCTGCGGCCCGCTGGCGGCGCTGATGAGGACCATGGCGTGCGCCCGGCGGAGCCTGCGGATGACGGAGGAGAGGCAGTGCAGCGAGGCCCGGTCGGCGTGCTGGGCTTCGTCGACCACGATCAGCAGCGGGCGGTCCGCGGCCTCGGCAACGTCAAGCAGGAGCATGCCGAGGCTGGACGCGATCTGCGCCGGGACCTGGTCCGGGACCCCCGGTCCCGGGAAGCTGGCCTGCTCGGCGATGGACGCATCCGCGAGCAGCCGTTCCGTCTGCTCGCGAGCTGGCGCAGGCAGATCGGCGCTGAGAAAAAGCTGCCCCATCACGCCGAGCGGCAGGGCGCGCTCAACCTTGGAGCCGACCGCGCCGCAATAGATGACGCCTGCGGCGATGGCCTTTTCCGTGAAAGTGTTCGCCAGCCCGGACTTGCCGGTTCCTGCCGCGCCGGTGAGAATCGCCACCCGCTCCTGGCCCTGGCAGCTCTCCTCGAATAGGTCCCAGAGACGGCTTAGAACCTCCCCTTGCTCCACCGGCACCGCCCGTGCCCTTTCCCCACCGCATACAGCCAGTGATCGGCTGTGACTTACTGGAGTTGCCGCTGTGGGACACAGCGGTTCTGATAATGCCATATATCTAGCCAAATCTGAGAAACGTTTACATGCTTGTAAAGAGGTGATCGCGCTCTGTGGTCGCAGGCCGAGGCGGGACGCCGACCGGCGGCCAATGCCCGGATCGTCCCGAAACGGGGTATTAACGTCATTGACGGCACCGCCGTCATAAACGTCATTCTTGGAGTAGTTACGCGTAACGCCACAGTTGGTGTCTAATAGTGCCCGTGGCTGACGCGCAACGGCTCCGGCTGGCCGCCATTGGGGAGACCCTGTTCATCCCCCTGACCGCACGGGCGCAGGAGACCGCCAAGAAACGGCCGCTGCTGCGCGATCCGAAGGCCGTGGAGATGGTGGCCTCCATAGACTTCGACGGCACCAAGTATGGCAAGCTCACCGGGCGTTCCGCCATTGTGCCGCGCACCGCCATCCTCGACTTCTGGGTGCGCGCGTTCCTGGCAGACTCCCCGGCAGGGACCGTCGTGGACGTCGGCACCGGCCTGAACACCCGGTTCGAGCGGCTCGACAACGGCACGGTCCACTGGGTCGACATGGATCTGCCGGAGACCATCGAACTGCGGCAGCACTTCTTCACCGACACCGACCGGCGCCGGATGGTGGCCAGCTCGGTAACGGACGAGGCATGGCTGCCGATCGCCCGGGAGACTCCCGGGCCCTACTTCTTCGTCATCGAGGGATTGCTCGCCTACCTGGAAGACGACGAGGCCGAGCTGGTACTGACCCGGATCGCAGACCAATTCCCCGGCGCGTTCGTCGCGATGGACAGCTACCCGCAGCGGACGATCGACTGGCTGCGCCGGATGACCGCGAAGAGAGGCGTCACGGCGCTGGTCCGTTGGGGCGTCGACGACCCGCGCTCGCTGGAGCGGCTTGGCCTGCGGGTCGCGGACTCGGGAACGCTGACCCGCCCGCCCCGCGCGCTGCTCGCCCAGTGGCCCATCGAGCACCGGATCATCCTCCCGGCGCTTGATCCGATCGCCAGCAGGGTGCTGCCGCTGTTTGGCAAGACGTTCGACCTGACTCTCTTCCGCGCCACGCCGGCATGACCTCCCGCACGCTTCCCCGCCACGCCGAAATGATGCCGGGCACGCCAGGCGACGCCGTCGTCCGCCCCGGTAGGGGTACCCGGCGCCATAACAGGGGTTGGCCGGCCGCATGCTGGGGTCCGCGGCCCGCGCCGTCCCCTGGCGTGTCCAGTAAGGTGCCGTTTGGTGGTATTTCGTATTGCTCGGCCGTCCACGAGCAGGCAGCCGTGCTGCCGTTCTCGACCAGGAGGTTAAGTGGCGGCTGACCAGACGGATCATCGTCTCGCGATCCTTGGCGGCGGCGTCATGGGCACCGGGATTGCGACGCTCGCCCTGGGCCACGGGATCCCGGTCGTGCTGGTGGACGTCAGCGAAGAGGTGCTGAACCGGACGCGGGCGAACGTGGCACTGCAGCTGCGGCACGCCGCCCTGATGGGCGCGCTCCCCGCCGGCCGTCCCACTGGCGAGCTGATCACCAGCACGTCCGTTCAGGATGCCGGGGACGCGACGGCGGTTATCGAGGCGGTGACCGAGTCCCCGGAGCTGAAGGCCAAGGTTCTGGCCGAGATGTCGGCGGCGGCCCGGCCCGGGACGGCGATCGTCTCGAACACCTCGGGCATCCCGATCGACGAGATGGCCGCGTGGGTGGCCCGCGGCGATGAGCTCATCGGCACGCACTTCATGAACCCGCCGTACCTGATCAAGATGGTTGAGGTGATCCGCGGATCCCGCACCGGGGACAGCGTCATGGCGGCAGTGACCGGCCTGCTGGGTTCCCTCGGACGGCGGGCGATCGTGGTACGGGACGCTCCGGGCTTCGTGACCAGCAGGCTGCTGCATCCGATGATCAACAGGGCGGCGCAGGTGGTGGCCGACGGCACCGCCACGGTCGAGGACGTCGACGCGCTCATGGAGGGCTGCCTGGGACACCCGACCGGCCCGCTGCGCACCGCGGACCTCATCGGGCTCGACAACCTGGCCGACTCGCTCCAGGTGCTGTACGAGCGGACCGGAGACGAGAGTTGCCGTCCGTGCGAGCTGCTGGTCGCCAAGGTGCGGGAGGGCAGCCTCGGCCGGAAAACCGGCCAGGGCTTCTACAGCTACGGAAAGACGCCATCATGACCTTGCCTCAGACGCCAGGAAAAGCGCCGGCCGGCGCCGATGACATCCGCGGCGCCGTACTCCAGTTCCTCAGGGAGAAGACGCTGGCGACGCCGGCCACGGACCAGGACCTCTTCGCGTCCGGCGTGGTTTCCTCGATGTTCGCCATGGAGATGGTCGTCTTCCTCGAGCAGTCCTACCAGGTGACGATCATCGGCGGGGACCTGAAGATCGACAACTTCCGCACGGTCGACGCCATGACCGAGCTGGTGCTCCGGCTCCGGGACGCCTCGGACAGCTGAGCCGATGCCCGAGCCACTCGCCAGCGAGCGGGCCATCGTCGGCAAGCTGGTCGGGGACAACGCCGAGTCCTGGGACCTGGCCGGGGAACTGCCCGTCACCATGCTGCGCGAACTCGGCGCCCGGAAGCTGCTGTGCACGGAGGCCCCCGCGAGTTACGGCGGACTCGGCAGCACCAGCCGGCAGGGCGGCGAGTTCACCGCCTACGTTGGCAGCCTGTGCAGTTCGGTGCGGAGCGTCATGACCTCGCACGGGATGGCCGCGTGGACCGTGCAGCGGCTCGGCGACCCTGCGCAGCGCGGCAGCTACCTTCCCCGCCTGACCAGCGGGCAGCTGGCGGCCGTGGCGTTCAGCGAGCCCGACGCGGGCAGCGACCTGTCCACGCTGCGGACCGAGATCCGCCCGGACGGCGACGCGGTCCTGGTGGACGGGCAGAAGGTGTGGGTCACCGGGGCGCGGTACGCCGACCTGCTCGTGGTGTTCGGCCGCTACGGCGACGACGCGGCGGCGGTCGTGGTGCCGACCTCGGCGCCGGGCGTGCACACCGAACCCGTCCCGGCACCACTCGGCTGCCGTGCGGCCGGGCACGCGCAGGTCCGCCTTGACTCGGTGCGGGTGCCCGCCAGCGCCGTACTCGGCGGGGGCGGCCAGTCGTTGCCGTTGCTGGTCACGACCGCGCTGGCATACGGCAGGATCTCGGTCGCCTGGGGCTGCGTGGGCATCTTGCGTGCCTGCCTGAGCGCGGCCGTGCGGCATGCCAGGCAGCGAAAGCAGTTCGGCAAGCCGCTCGCCGAGCACCAGCTCGTCGCCCGGCATCTGGCCGAACTGCTGGCCGCGGAGCAGGTCTCCACCCGGGTATGCGAACACGCCAGCCAGTGCTGGGACTCTGGGTCGCCGGACGTGGTCGTGGCGACCGTTCTGGCGAAGCACGTCAGCGCGGGTCACGCGGCCAGGGGCGCCGCCGCGGCGGTCCAGGTGCTGGCCTCGGCGGGCGCGCAGGATGGCCACGTGGTGGCGCGTGCCTACCGGGACGCGAAGCTGATGGAAATCATCGAAGGCAGCAACGAGATCTGCCAGATCATATTGGCTCAGCACGCCATGACAATCTCTGACTGACCGAAGTATGG
>Ga0209333_1000051_pt1 | contig 62029 bp, 68 predicted proteins | sample BlaSpr_A8_OM2_O3_FD_187982 | JGI IMG/M metagenome (GOLD analysis project Ga0209333, IMG submission 187982) | Forest soil microbial communities from Thunder Bay, Ontario, Canada - Black Spruce, Ontario site 2_A8_OM2_O3 (SPAdes) (version 2) | ecosystem: Environmental > Terrestrial > Soil > Boreal... | reverse complement strand
GAGGACGCCGCGAACACACAGGCCTGGAGCGTTCCCGAGGACGCCGCGAACACACAGGCCTGGAGCGTTCCCGACGGAGCCGCGAACACACAGGCCTGGAGCGTTCCCGAGGACGCCGCGAACACACAGGCCTGGAGCGTTCCCGACGGAGCCGCGAACACACAGGCCTGGGGACTTACCGACGATACGGCGGCGGGCAGCGGCTGGAGCGACCTGAGCGCCCCGGCCGGGCGCGGCCCCGATGCCGATGAGCCGCGGCACGGGATGCCGGCGGGCGCCGCGCTGCCCGCCGGGCCGGCCGGTTCGGCACTTGCCGGCCCATTCGACGGTGCCGCCGACCGCGTCGTGACCGGCCCGAACCAGCCCGCCGCCGGGTCCGGCGATCACTCAGCCAGCGGGCCGCAGCGCACAGCCACCGGCCCCCAGCGCGCGGCCACCGGCCCGTTCGACCTGGCCACGCCCGCGCCGTTCAACACCGGCCCAACCCAGCGCGTGGCAACGGGACGAGGCACGGACGTGACCGGTCCCAGGTCGGCCCCGGCACCAGGCCGCGGGACCGGCACGCGCGGACGTGGTTCCCGCGGCCGCAAGCGGGCCCGCGGGCGAGGCAAGCTCCGCGCCATGCTGGTCAGTGCGGTCGCCCTGATCATCGTGGTCGGCGCCACCTATGTCTTCTTGACCAGGGGCCACAAGTCCCCGTCGCCCGCGGCGGACTCGCGGTCTACCGCATCGGCCCGGCCGTCCACCGATCCGTCGCCGAGCCCCACGCTCGGCACGTGGGGACACATCGCGACCCGCGCCCTGGATCCGGCGCCGCTCACCGTGGCCGAGCTGTTCCCGGCCAGCTTCACGAATGGGACCACCAATTACGTCAGGACCGCGCAAAAGGGGAAGGTGCACTGCGCCGGAGCGCTGTCCGGCAGCCAGCTCGTCGCGGCGGTCAGCCACGCCGGCTGCACCCAGGCCATGCGCGCCAGCTACCTGTCATCCGATCACAAGCTCATGGGCACGATCGGGGTGCTGAACCTGATCACGGTGACCGCGGCCGAGCGGGCGGGGAAGGCGACGGGCCCGTCCGAGTTCATCGCCCAACTGCCCGGCGCCAGGGGGCTGACCAAGAACCTGACCAAGGGGACCGGGATCGAGGCCGCGGAGGTCAAGGGCCACTACCTGGTGCTGGTCTGGGCCGAGTTCGCGAACCTGCGCACGCCCCGGACCCCGCTGCAGAAGTCGCAGCTCGAGGAGTTCATCACGCTGCTGATGCAGCGGACCGCGAACGTCAGCCTGGCGACCCGTCAGGTCACCGGCAGTCCGCCACCCTCAGCCTGAGCGGCTACCGTCGGCCCGGCGCCGACGTCTCCCCTGCGGTGGAGGGTTGCTGCTGGCTCGCGCCGAGCCGGGCGGCGTCCGTGCGGCGGTGCCTGCGCGCGGTCAGCCGCAGCTGGACGATCCTTGCCGTGCCGGGGATCACGACCATGAGGATGCCGAGCACGGCGGCAAGCAGCAGGGCGACACCGAGCGGCAGGTGCCCGTGCGCGCCGAAGTAGGCGACGTCCACGCTCTTGCCGTTCTCCAGGATGAAGATCAGCAGAAGCAGCAGCACCACCGCGAACGATCCGCTGGCCAGCCACAGCCCGCCCATCCTGGTGCGCTTGACCACATGCTGCGGAAGCTGCACGGGCTGGGCTGTGCCACTGGCCTGCTGCGCCGGCTGGGCTGTTTCGCCAACCTGCTGCGCGGGCTCGGTCGTGTCGCCAACCTGCTGGCCGCCGTCTTGTGTCACCTGACCGGAGACTCGCGGTTCTTCTGACATAGGTATTCCTTCCCTGGCCAGCCTGGCCAGGCCGTCTTCGTGCCCGGCATGCTGCCCATGACGGGCCGATTCATGCGCGTGCCTGCGGACCTGGTCTCGGGGGCCCCCGGGCCGGGCTCAACTCGCCGCCGCCCGGTCAATGCTTTCCCAAAGGTGCCGGGCCACCCCGGGGTCGTCCTCCCGGGTCCACGGCAGCCGGTACTCCGATCGCGGCCGCCGGTCGTGCCAGAAGCACCCGCTGCCCAGACGCTCGGGGGCGGCGGTGGCCAGCCAGACGATCGTGTCCGCGCCCTGCTCAGGGGTGCGCAGGATCGGCCGCGCCGCCCAGCGGAACCGCGGCAGCGCGGCGGCGATGCCGGGCGTGTCCGCCCAGCCCGGATGCATGGCATGGAACGCGACGTCCGCGGGGTCGATCCGCCGGGCCCACTCCCGGCTGAGCACGACCTGGGCCCGCTTGACGCGCGCGTACGCGACCGCGCCGCGGTAACCGGACGGGGACATCTCCAGGGTCGCCGGATCCAGTCGTTGCGCGTACATCCCGCCGGAGGAGACGGTGATCACCCGGGACGGCGCGGCGGCGAGCAACGCGGGGAACAGCAGCTTGGTCAGCAGGAACGGCGTGACGAGCTGCCCGGCGACGGTGAGCTCGATCCCGGCGTGGTTGACCGCGAACCGCTCGTGGATCGCGCCGGCTGCGTGCACGAGCACGTCGAGGCGGCGGTACGTTCGGCGGAACTCGCGGGCGAACGCCCGGACCGAGTCCTGGTCCTCCATGTCGGCGAGGCCATAGCCGACCATGTCGCCGCCGCCGGCGGAACCGATCTTGACCCGCGCCCGCTCGGCCCGGTCGCGGCTTCTGGCCAGGAAATACACAGTCCAGCCGCGCCGGGCCAGCTCGCTGGCGGCCGCCAGGCCGATACCGGACGTGGCCCCGGTGACGACCGCAACCCGCCCCGTCGCCGCCGGCCGCAAGCCGTCGCTGAACTCCGGCAGCAGCCGGGATCGGACCGAGATGCCGATCCGGGAGAAGCTGCCCACGACGCTCGCCTCGAGCAGCGCGTCCGCGGCTCGCGCGAGCGGGCTCATCCGGCTGCCTCGGACCCGCCCGCGGCACTCTCAGATCGACCCGCCACGTCCCACGGCCCACCCTCCGCGCCCCCGGGCCCACCCGCCACGCCCCCGGGCCCACCCACCACGCCCTGGGGCCGTCCGGCCAGAGCCGCCGCCAGCCCGGCAGCGGCGCGGTCACCGACCGCGCCGAATCCGCGCTGGAGCATCGGGTCGAGCAGCCGCAGCGGCCCGCGTAGCCGGACGTCGGCGTCGTAGCTGACCGTGGCGCCATCACCCTCGGCGGCGACCTCGATCCAGTCGACCAGCCGCAGCAGCCCGCTCACCGCCTCCAGGGCGATCATGCCGGCCGGCGAGTAGCGGGTGACCACGTACGTCAGCGGCAGGCGGCGGCCGAGGAACGGCACCACCAGCCGAAACCTCGTGCCGACCCGGACCGGGCCGGAATCCAGCTGCTCGCCGGAGAGCACGCCCGGATCCCACTGTTCGGCGTTGCTGAACGTGGCCAGGTAGTCAAACGTCTCCGCCGGGCCACAGGGGGAGTCGATCGTCGCGTGGTAGTGCGCCATACTCTGCCGCCTCAGACCAGCCGCCGGAACCGGCGCAGCGACGTGTCCATGACCCAGCGGCCCGGGCCACCGGCCAGCCACCGAGCCAGCCGCCTGGGCACGCGGGATGGAAGCCGCAGCCGCTCGGTCCACGAAAACTCGCTCATCGTCCCCTTGGACGCGACCTCGAACACGCCGAAGCCGCGCACCACGCGACCGGTGTGCCGCACGACGCAGCGGTGCGGCGGGTACCACTCCGTGATCACCATCGTGTCGGTGAAGCCGACCGGGCCCAGGCCGGTTCGCGCGGTGACGGTGGCGCCGGCGCCCTGCCCACCGGACACCCGGGTGGCCAGCATCCAGTCGCCCTGCCGCGGCCAGTCCATCGCCATCCGCCACAGCGCATCCGGCTCTGCTGGCACTTCCACCCGCGAGGTGATCTCCACCTCCGTCATCCCGAACCCCCCTTGACCAGCAGGAACTGCGCGACATCCAGGTAGCCGGACCGGAAGCCTGCCTCCGCGTAGCACAGGTAGAGCAGCCACATCCGGACGAACACCTCGTCGAAACCCAGCCGCCCGACGTCGTCCTGCCCGGCGCAGAACGCCTCCCGCCACAGCCGCAGCGTCTCCGCGTAGTGGGCGCCGAAGTCGCGCCGCCCGGCCACCCGCAGCCCCACCCGGGCGGCGCTGCGCTCGATCGCGGTCACCGAGGGGATCAGGCCGCCAGGGAAGACGTACTTCAGCACCCAGGTGTGGGTGTACCGGGTGGCCATCATCCGCCGGTGCGCCATCGTGATCGACTGGAGGCCGATCCGCCCGCCTGGCGCCAGCAGCCGGTTCAGGCTGGCGAAATAGTCCGGCCAGTACCGCGGGCCGACCGCCTCGATCATCTCCACCGACAGGATGGCGTCGAACCGGCCGGTGACCTGCCGGTAGTCGCGCAGTTCCACGACCGCCCGGCCGGCCAGCCCGGCGCGCTCGATCCGCTCGGCGGCGAGCGCGCGCTGCTCCTCGGACAGCGTGACCGTGAGCACCTGCGCACCCCGCGCGGCGGCCCGGATGGCCAGCTCCCCCCAGCCGGTGCCGATCTCGAGAACCCGGCTGGACGGCCCGACTCCTGCCAGGTCCAGCAGCCGGTCGATCTTGCGCCGCTGCGCATCGGCGAGCGGGCCCCCGGCCGCGACCGGCTCGCCGTATGCGTCCTCGCCGAACAGGGCGGCCGAGTACGTCATGGTCTCGTCGAGGAACACCGCGAACAGCTCGTTGGACAGGTCGTAGTGGTGGTGGACGTTGCGCCGCGCGTTTTCCTCGGACGCGTCGTCGGCCGCGGGTGCGCGCCGGACGTAGAACCGGCGCAGCGCCTGCAGCGGGCGTGGCACAAGGGTGCCGACCCTGCTGGCGAAGGCCGTCAGCAGCCCGGTCAGGTCCTCGCAGTCCCAGTCGCCGGCCATGTAGGACTCGCCGAACCCGATCAGCCCCGCCGCGCCGATCCGCTGGTAGAAGTCGGCGGGACGGTGCAGCGTCAGCACCGGCGAACCCTTGTTACCCGCCCCGTACGCCACGCCGCCGGGGCCGGTCACGCGAACCGGCAGCCGTCCGGCGTTCCGGGTGAATAGCGCCCGCGCGACCGCGCCACGGAAGGGGCAGCGCGGTACCGCGGCGATATCCGGCCAGCGGCCTGGGCCAGCGGCGGGCGTCACGTTCAGGGCACTCATGGTCTGGGTCATCGCACACCTTCCTGCGGGGCGCGGGCTGGCCTGGGCTGCGGGCGCAGGCCACGGACGTACAACTTGGCTCCCTGCCAGCGGATCCGGGCGCTGACCGCGGCGGTCGACGCCGGGTGCTTGGCCGCTGCGCGGAGCAGGCTTCCTCGGGTGGCGGGCACGCGGCTACCGCGCACGCTTGCGGCGAACGTGGTGCCATCGGGCCGGTGCAGCGTGATGGTGAGCGCGAGCCGCGGGCCCGGCTCGGGCAGCGCCATCCGGTACCAGCCGTCGACGGCGTAGAACGGGGAGACGTAGAACTCCTTGGCCGCGTCGGCGCGGCCGGCCTCGTCGGTGCGCAGGAAATAGCAGTGCCGCTCGCCGTAGGTGTTGTGCACCTCGGCGAGGACGCACTCGAGCGACCCGGACGGGCCGTGGCACCAGTACACGGTCAGCGGGTTGAACACGTGGCCGAGCACCCGGGCGTGGGCCAGCATCGTGACCCGGCCGCCGCCGGTGTCGATCCCGCGGGAGGCGAGGAACCGGTCCACGTTCTGCCTGATGCTGCGGCGCGGGTCGCCGAGGTGGTCGGCGGCGCGGAAGCTCGCCAGCGGCCGGAGCCTCGGGGGAAGCTCGGGCAGCTCGTCGGTGTCCACCAGCCACTGGTAGGTGCGGTAGCTGAATACGTTCCGCACCGGCACGGCACGCACGTGCCTGATCTGGCATTCGTAGAGGAACGCCGATGCCGGGAACGCGGTCACCAGCGGCTCCCCAGCGACGCGGCGGCGGCCACCCCGGACCGACAGCCGTCCTCGTGAAATCCCCACCCGTGGTACGCGCCCGCGTACGCGGTGACGCCGTCGTTCAGCCCGGGCAGCGCCCGCTGCGCGGCGACCGAGGCGCGGGTGTACACTGGGTGGGCGTAATTCATCTCGGCCAGCACCCGGCGGCGGTCGATGCCGTCGGCCGCGTTCAGGGTGACCAGGTAGTCCCGGCCGGTCGGGAGGCGCTGCAGCCGGTTCATGTGGTAGCTCACGCGTACCTGGGCCGCTGCGGCGTCGCACGAGCTGAGGTGGTAGTTCCAGGACGCCCGGGCACGCGGGCTGGCCGGCAGCACGCTCGCATCGGTGTGCAGCACCGCGGCGTTGCGCGTGTACCGGAACGCGCCGAGCACCCGGCGCTCGGCCGCTGTGGCGTCGGCGAGCAGCCGGAGGGCCTGATCCGGGTGGGTGGCGATCACCACGGCGTCGAAGCGCTGCGGGCGCCCGGCTGCGGTGGTGATCTCGGCGCCGCCTGGGTGCCTGCTGACGCTGCGCACCGGCGCGCCCGTGTGGATCGCGGTGAGCTGCTTGGCGATGAGGTCGACGTAGGTCTGGCTCCCGCCGGTCACGGTCCGCCACCGCGGCGAGCCGGTCAGCGACAGCAGGCCGTGGTTGGCGAGGAACGGGAAGAGGTAACCCGCGGGGTAATCCAGCGCCGTACCCGGCGGGCAGGACCACACAGCGGACACGAACGGGAGCGCGAAGTGCGCGGTGAAGTAGCGCGAGTAGCCCCCCGCGGCCAGGAACTGGCCCAGGGTGAGATCGGCCGCCCGCGCTGGGTGGCCCCCCGCGATCAGCCGGGACGCCTCACGGTGGAACCTGACGATCTCGCCCAGCATGCGCACGTACCGGCGTCCGCCGCGGCGGATCCCGGCGAGCAGGCCGCTCAGGCCGCGGTGGCCTGCGTACTCGAGGCCGCAGCCCGCGCACCGCACCGACATGCTCATCTCGGCTTCCTGGGTGGTTACCCCCAGTTCCTCGAACAGCTTCGTCAACAGTGGGTAGGTCAGCTCGTTGCAGACGATGAACCCGCTGTCGACCGCTAGCTCGGTTCCGTCCGGCGCGGCGACGTGGTGGGTGTGGGCGTGCCCGCCCAGCCGCTCGTCCGCCTCGAACACCGTCACCTCGTTCGCGCGGGCCAGCAGGTACCCGGCGGTGAGGCCGCTCACCCCGCCACCGATGACCGCGATCCGCCGTGAGGTCATCCGCGCGCTCCCTTCGTGGCATCCGCTGCTGTCTTCGGAGCCGGGGCGCGGTCGGATTGGCGGGATTGGCCAGACTTGCCGGACGGGGCCGAGGGACCCGGAGCGTGGTTGCGCAGGCCGAGGCCGGCCGGGAACGGGTCGAGGTAGGTCTGTGCCGCCAGGTAGACCGCGCTGCAGCCGTCTGCGTGGTGGCGCAGCAGGGTGACCGGCACGCTGAGCGGGACCTCGCCGCTCCGGTAGGCCTCGATCGTGGCCAGGATGTCGCGCCGTCTGGTGTCGTCCAGATGGTCGCTGACCAGCCCGAACGCGTGGTGCATGGCGTTGCAGTGCCGAGCGCGGCTGACCCGGCGGGCGATCGCCGCGCCGAACAGGGCCGTGTACTCGGCGCGTACCTGGTCGTCCGGCCCGGCGTGGGCGATCGCCACCAGGTGCCCCGCCTGGTGCGCTCGGACCGGGTCGTGGGCCATGAGCTGGAGCTTGTGCCTGGCGTGGAAGCCGATCAGGTCACGGAGCCGCCACGGGCCGCCGAAGAGCCGGTGCAGCCGTGCCCGGGCCCAGACCTGCTCGACGAAGGCCTCGCGGACCAGCGGGTCGTTCAGCCGCCCCTCCTCCTCGGCGGGAAGTAGCGGGTCGGCGGCGAGTACCCGCTCGGCAAAGACCTCGCGCCCGTTCCCGGTCACGATCTGGCCGCCGGCGTGCACGCGCACGCTGCTGCGGCCGCAACTCGGAGAGCGTGACTTGACCACGTAGCCGGCCAGGCCAGCCAGTTCTGTGCGGCGCCGCTGCGCCAGGGCGGTCACTGCGGCGGTGTGGTCCTGCCCGCTGGTGCTGACCAGCTGGCCTTCGCTGGTCAGGTGCAGGGATTCCCGCGGCGCGCCAAGGCCGATCTCGACCTCCGGGCACACCGGGACCCATTCGACGTACCCCGCCAGGACGTCGGAGACGAACCGGTTGCGGCTGTGCCCGCCGTTGAACCTGACCGGCTGACCGAGCAGGCAGCTCGACACCCCGAGCCGCGGGCTGACATCGCCCGGAGCCGTTTCGCTGACGCCGACCTCGGGCTTCATCGCCGCCACCGCCCGCTTCACGCCCGCGCCCGCCCGCTTCACGCCCGCGCCGCCGTCAGCGTCTGCCGCACGCGGCGCAGTCCGCGCGCGGTCCGCGCCTTTATCGTCCCGACCGGCACGCGCAGCCGCTCCGCGATTTCCCGCTGGCTGAGCTCGCCGTAGTACGCGAGCTCGATGGCCTCGCGCTGCGGCCACGGCAGTGCCGAGAGTGCGCCGCGCAGCTCGGCCGCGTCCGCGAGCCGGGCGGCGTGGTCACGCCCGTCGTCGCCCAGCGGCTCGGCCAGGTCGGCGAGCGGGGCCGCCGGAAGCGGCCGGGAACGCAGGTAGTCGATGGCGCGCCTGCGCGCGATCGTCAGCGCCCACGCTTCCAGGCTGCGGGCCGGGTCGTAGCGCGCCCGGGTCCGCCACAGGTCGACGAACGAGGCCTGGACGACGTCGTCCACGTCGTCGGCTGGCACGAGATGCCGCAGATAGCTGCGCAGGACAGGGCGCAGCCTGGCGTAGCAGTCCGACGTCGCCAGCGGACCGCCGGTCACCGCCGCGCTGGCGGTCACCCCGGCCCTCGCGGTCGCCCCGGCCCTCGCGGTCACCGCCGCCCCCGCGGTCACTGTGGCACACGCCGCCCGGCGATGAATGTACCGACCGACGGCCTATAACCCGTCTTTTGGTACATCCACTGCCCGTTTCGCCACATGATTCCCCGTTCGCCTGTTCAAAACTTATTCAAATACTAGTCATAGCTCTCGTGTATTCGCAAACGAGGGGCCCAGAACCGACGGGTGGCAGAACGCGCCGAGGCGGGCTGGCATGGGCGACGCGGACGTCCGCTGTTGCCGGGGATGACGCAGGAGGTGGCGTCCGGGGATGACGCAGAAGGCGGCGTCCGGGTAAGGACACATGGGGACGTTCGGGGCAGCGTGCTGGAGGGATTCCGTGCCAGAAGTCAGGCCAGGCCGACGGCCTCGGATGCCTGCTGGACGGCCTCGGACAGGCTGCCAACCGCGCGGCCGCCCGGAGGCGTCCCCCGCCACCCGGGACCAGCGGTGAACAGACGCAGCGGCGGGCGCTGCCGGGCGAGGCCCTCGAGCTTGGCCGGATCCCCGGTCGCGGCGGTCTGGGACCAGACGAACGCCGCCGCCGGGCCTATCCGCGAGATCGCGTCGGCGAGTGCGGGCGGTGGCGTTCGCGCGCCGAGCATCGTGGTCCGCACGTCACGTTCCGCGAGGGCTGCGGCCAGCGCGTACAGCGGCAGGCTGTGCTCTTCATCGTCGGCGCAGGCGAGCAGCACTGTCCGCGCGTTCAACGGCTCGGCGATCCTGCCCACCCTGGCGGCCAGGGCGGCCAGCAACTGGGTTGAGAGCAGATGCTCCACGTCGATGCAGGTTCCGCTCGTCGCGGCCCGCTCGCCAACCGCGATCAGCACGGGCACGGCGAGCCGCTCCCAGGTGGGCGCGACGCCGCTGGAGTCCAGCGCACGATCAAGCAGTCCGGCGATCGCCGGACCGTCGAGCGCCAGGGCGGCCCGGGCCAGGCCGCGCGCCTGCGGCAGCTGGCCTGGCAGCGGCAGCGACCGCCCGCCCGCGCCCCACGCCGCCAGGTCCGGTTCGGCCCTGGGTGACTGCGCCGCCGGCTCCGTGGCCAGCGCTGATTCGGTAGCCAGGGCCGCCCGGGCGGCCTCACTCGGCGGGATCCCGTCGAGAACGAGCCGGCGCATGTGCTCGATCCGCGCGATATCGGCGGGCCGATACCGCCGGTGGCCCCCTGAGCTGCGGCCGCCCGGCCCGATGCCGTAACGGCGTTCCCAGTCACGCAACGTGGCTGGCGCGACGCCGAGGCGACGGGCCAGCGCGCCGATGCCGTAGCCCGGCTGCGACCCGGAGCTATCGGTCACCTCAGCCATCGGCGGCCCGTCGCATGATCTCCTCCTTGACGCGGACAACCTGCTCTTCGCAGCGAATCCCGCCCCGGTTGCAACCTTCGCACGGCCGCCGGCCTGGGCGCGCGGCCATCCGCCAGCAGCACGGATCACGGGGCCGTGTCGGCTGCCGGAGCGCGGCTGGCACAATCCCAAGCATGCAGCGAACAGCCGTCGTCACCGGAGCAAGCAGCGGGATCGGAGCGGCCACAGCGGTGAAGCTGGCCGACGCCGGGTATCGGGTGGTGCTGGCCGCCCGCAGGACCGACCGCCTCAAGGCGGTCGCAGACGGGATCACCGAAGGCGGCGGCCAGGCCGAAACCCATCACCTCGACGTCACCGACCGCCCGGAGGTCGACAAGTTCGCCGAGTCGCTGGACCGCTGCGACGTATTCGTCAGCAACGCCGGCGGGGCGATCGGCGCGGACACCGTGCAGGACTCGTCCCCGGCGGAGTGGCAGACCATGTTCGAGGTCAACGTGCTCGGCACGTTGCACATGACGCAGGCGCTGCTGCCCAAGCTGGTGGCGAGCGGGGCGGGCACGATCGTCGTGCTCTCGTCCACCGCCGGCTTCGTGGCCTACGAGGGCGGCGGCGGCTACGTCGCCGCCAAGCACGCGGAGCACGCGATCGCGGCCACGCTGCGGCTCGAGCTGTCCGGCCAGCCGGTCCGGGTCATCGAGATCGCGCCCGGAATGGTGAAGACCGGCGAGTTCGCGCTCAACCGCTACCACGGCGACGCGGACAAGGCGGCCGCCGTCTACGCCGGCGTGGCCGAGCCGCTGACCGATGAGGACGTCGCCGACGCGATCGCCTGGACCGTGACCAGGCCGCAGCATGTCAACATCGACCTGATGGTCATGCGCCCGATCGCCCAGGCCGCTCAGCACAAGGTGCACAGGGAACTCTGAGCCGCGGACCGCGTGCGCGGTGGACCCTCAACCGGCGGACCGGGTCCACGGCGAACCCCCAACCGGCGGGCAAAGTGCACAGGAGGCTCTGAGCTGCCGCAATGTGCACAGCGAACGTTTAGCAATCGTAATTGTTATATTTCCAGTTGACTTTATAGGGATCCCGCCGCACGATATCCCCTATGAGTTCTGGCCCCGCCCTGCTGGTCCAGAAGCCGCAGGCAACCACCGGAGGCGGACCCGACCGGGATTCGCGCGGCGCACCAGCGCGCCGCGTAGTGACCAGGCGAGGCCTGCTGCGGCTAATCAGTCCCGTCGTACTGCTGCTGCTCTGGCAGGGTGAGAGCGCGCTCGGCATCGTCTCCCAGCAGAAGCTGCCGCCGCCTAGCGAGGTCTGGTCCACCGCGGTCAGCCTCATCACCACGAACTCCCCCGCCTACGGCACGCTGCAGGACGCGATGCTGGTCTCGCTGGAGCGGGTCGCGATCGGCTTCGGGGTCGGCGCCACGGTCGGCATCCTGGTCGCGCTGATCACCGGGCTGAGCCGGTTCGGCGAGTACGCGGCCGACCCGCCGATGCAGATGCTGCGCACGCTGCCGCTGTTCGGGCTGATCCCGGTGTTCATCGTCTGGTTCGGGATCGGGGAACTGCCCAAGATCCTGCTGATCGCGATCGCGGCCACGATCCCGCTGTACCTGAACACGTTCGCCGGGATCCGCAGCGTGGACGCGAAACTCGTCGAGGTTGGCCAGGTCCAGCAACTGCGCCGCACCGAGCTGATCAGGCATGTCGTGTTGCCGGGCGCGCTGCCGCAGATGCTCACCGGCCTGCGGCTGAGCCTGGGCGCGTCGTGGCTCGCCCTGGTGGTCGCCGAGCAAATTAACGCCAATGCCGGCCTCGGTTTCATGATCAACCAGGCCGAGCAGTTCAACCGCAACGACGTGATCTTCGTGTGCCTGCTCGTCTACTGCCTTCTCGGCCTGCTCACCGATGCCCTTGTCCGACTGCTTGAAAGGCGAGCACTGTCTTGGCGTCGCAACTTCCTGGAACGTTGACGCCCCACACTCATGTGGCGCGCGCCTCCGGCCTGACCCGGGAATTCGGGGAGCGCCGGGTCCTTGACGACCTGGACCTGGAAATCGCTCCGGGAGAGTTCGTGGCGCTGATCGGGCGCAGTGGGTCTGGCAAGTCCACGCTGCTGCGCGCGCTGGCCGGCCTGGACCGGGACCTGGCCGGAGAGCTCACGGTGAACGGCACCGTGGCCGTGGCGTTCCAGGAGCCGCGGCTGCTGCCGTGGAAGCGGGTCTGGGCCAACGTGAGCCTGGGCCTGCGGGCCGATGACCCGAGATCGGTAGCCGACGCCGCTCTGGCCGAGGTCGGCCTCACCGAGCGGGCCGGTGCCTGGCCGCTCACCCTGTCCGGCGGCGAGGCCCAGCGGGCTTCCCTGGCCAGGGCGCTGGTCCGGGAGCCGACACTGCTCCTGCTCGACGAGCCGTTCAGCGCGCTCGACGCCCTGACCAGGATCGCCATGCACCGCCTGGTGCTGCGGCTGTGGGCGCATCACGGCCCTGCCGTGCTGCTGGTCACCCACGACGTGGATGAGGCGCTCGCCCTGGCCGACCGGGTGCTGGTGCTCAGCAACGGCCAGATCGGGCTGGCCTGCCGCGTCGAGGCACCCCGGCCTCGGGACCGAGACCAGCCCGCACTGGTGGATCTGCGCAACCGCCTGCTCGCCGAGCTAGGCGTCACCACGGAAGGAAAGAAATGACGATAAGACGCCCCGCCCGCTTGCGCTCCGCCCGCGTGGCCGCCTGCTTCCTGGCGGCCGGCCTGCTCGCCGCCGCCTGCTCGTCAGGGTCGTCCAGCAATACCGCGTCCAAGAGCAGCGACACGGTCAGCGCCGCGCAGCTGGCCAAGGTTACCCTGCGCATCGGGGACCAGGCCGGAACGGGCGCCAAGGCGCTGCTCATCGCCGCCGGGCTGATCAACAAGCTGCCGTTCAAGGTCGCCTGGTCGGACTTCCCGTCCGGCCCGCCGATCCTGCAGGCCATCTCCAGCGGCTCGCTCGACATCGGCGGCGTCGGCGACGCGCCGCCGGTCTTCGCCGCGGCCTCGGGCGATCAGATAGCGATCGTCGGCGCGCTGCGCGGAAACCCGCTCGCGGCGGCCGTCCTCGTGCCGAAGGGCTCGTCGATTACCTCGGTCGCGCAGCTCAAGGGCAAGAAGATCGCCGTGGCCGAGGGCAGCTCGGGCGACTTCCACCTGCTCGCGGTGCTCAAGAACGCCGGGCTCACGCCCAAGCAGGCGACCATCGACTACCTGCAGCCGGGCGACGCCCTGCCGGCGTTCACCACGGGCCACGTGGATGCGTGGGACGTCTGGTCTCCGTACATTGAGGAAGCCACGATGATGGACGGTGCCAAGATCCTGATCAACGGCTCCTCGATCGGCAACACATACTCGTTCGAGGTGGCCTCCCGCGCCGCGCTCGCCGACCCGGCCAAGGCGGCCGCGATCAAGGACTACATCAAGTTGATCAACCAGGCGCACGCCTGGGCGAACACGCATCTGGCGGCATGGGCCAAGGTCTGGGGGGCCCAGACCGGGCTGCCAGACAGCGTGATGCTCAAGGCGGCCGCGGACGACACGGAGACCGCCGTGGCGATCACCCCGGCCGTGATCAATGCCGAGCAGCACATCACGGACGACTTCTACTCGGCAGGCCTCATCCCGACCAAGGTGGACTTCGCGAACTTCTCCTACACGGGTTTCAATAGCGTCGTGGGCGGATCGTCATGAGCCTGCGGTTCCACTGGTTCCTGCCCACCTCCGGCGACGGCCGGGCGATCATCGGGCGCGGCCACAGCCTGCCACTCGGCAGCTCGACCAGTGCCCAGCCCTCGGCCGCCGAGACCAACGGCTCGCGGGTGACCGGGGCAGCGTCGGCGGACCGGCCGCCCAGCCTGGAGTACCTCGGCCAGATCGCCAGGTCCGCCGAGCAACTCGGGTTCGAGGCGGTGCTCACGCCGACCGGCACCTGGTGCGAGGACGCGTGGCTGGTGACCGCTGCGCTGATCAGCCAGACCGAGCGGCTGAAGTTCCTCGTGGCGTTCCGGCCCGGGCTGGTGTCACCGACGCTCGCGGCCCAGATGGCGGCCACCTACCAGCGGATCTCCCGCGGCCGGCTGCTGCTCAACGTCGTGACCGGCGGCCAGGCCGACGAGCAGGCCAGGTTCGGCGACTACCTGTCGCACGACCAGCGCTACGCCCGCACCGGCGAGTTCCTGGCGATCGTGCGCGGGGCGTGGAGCGGCGATCCGTTCGACTTCTCCGGCGAGCACTACCAGGTCAAGCAGGCAACCGTGATGCGCCCGCCGGACCCGCCGCCCGGCATCTACTTCGGCGGGTCGTCCCCGGCGGCGGGGCCGGTGGCCGCCAGGCACGTCGACGTGTACCTCACCTGGGGCGAGCCGCCCGCTCAGGTCGCCGAAAAACTCGCGTGGATCCGGGGTCTGGCCGAGGCCGAGGGCCGCGAGGTGCGGTTCGGGATCCGGCTGCACGTGATCACGCGGGACACCGAGGCCGAGGCCTGGACCGAGGCGGGCCGGCTGCTCAGCTACCTGGATCCCAAGGAGATCGAGTTCGCCCAGCGGATCCTGGCCAAGAGCGAGTCGGTCGGCCAGGAGCGGATGGTGGCGCTGCACGCCGGGTACCAGCCCGGCGGGTCCGCCAGGGAGCTCGAGATCTACCCGCATCTGTGGTCCGGCGTCGGCCTCGTCCGCGGCGGCGCCGGCACCGCGCTGGTGGGCAGCCACGATCAGGTCGCCGACCTGATCGAGGAGTACGCCGCGCTGGGCATCGAGGAGTTCATCCTGTCCGGGTACCCGCACCTCGAGGAGGCCTACTGGTTCGGCGAGGGTGTCCTGCCCCTGCTTCGCGCGCGTGGCGCCGTCGCCTCCCCTGCCATCCTTCATGACCGCACCCGCGTGCCCGCCAGTACCTGACCCCCGACCGTTCGCCACGCTCGCGCCAGCGGGCGCGAGACCCGCCGCAGGAGGAGCTTTGTCGTTTGTCATCGTTGTCGGGAACCCGAAGCCGGCATCGCGGACCCTGGCCGTGGCCACGGCGGCGGCCGGAGCGATCACGCGCGCCGCCGGGCTGGCCGGCAGCCCGCAGACCATCGACGTCTGCGTGCTCGCGCGTCACCTGCTGCTGCCCGAGCCTTCCCCAGCCGTCGAGGAGGCGCTCGACCAGGTGACCGGGGCCGACCTGCTGCTGGTGGCCAGCCCGACCTACAAGGGCACCTACACCGGGCTGCTGAAGGTGTTCCTTGACCGGCTGCCGCACCGGGCGCTCGGCGGGGCGATGGCCCTGCCGCTGATGCTGATGGGCGTTCCCGACCACGCGCCAGCCGTCGACGCCTACCTCAGGCCGCTGCTCATCGAGCTCGGCGCGACCGTGCCGGTTCCCGGGCTCGCGGTGCTGGAGTCGGACCTGGGCCGGCTCGACGACGTGCTGAAGCCGTGGGCGGACCGGGCCGGCCGCACGCTCGTCAGCAGCGGCGCTGCCGCGCTCGCCTCCCGGGCGCCGCTCGCTCAGGCCGTCTGAGTGACCTTGCTCAGGCCGCGCGGGTGGTCGGGGTCGAGCCCGAGCCTGCGCGCCAGCGCCTCGGTGAGCAGCTGGCCCGGCACGATCAGCCCGAGTGGCGCCAGCCACTCCGGCAGCCGCGGGCCGGCGAGCGCGCGGGTGCACGCCGCGGCCAGGCTGCTGCCGCCGCCGATCCCGTAGGCCCGGGCCCCGACCCCGGTGACCCGCCGGGCCAGGTCGACCGTGCCTTGCAGCGTCGGGCCCGAGTCCGCCGCGAGCAAGATCGCCGGTGTCTGCGCGTCGACCACGGCGATCGGCCCGTGCAGCAGGTCCGCGTACGAGAGGCCCATCGCGTGCAGGTAGCACGCCTCCTTCAGCTTCAGCGCCAGCTCGAGCGCTGCCGCGTAGGCGAACCCACGCCCGGAGACGACTACCCCGCGGTCGCCGGCGAGCTCGGCGACGATCGGATCCAGCTCCGGCTGCGGCGCGTCCAGCGTCGCCTCGACCTCGTCAGGGACGCGGCGCAGCTCCCCGGGGTCAAGGTCGGCCCCGAGGCCGATCGCGAGCACGGCGAGCGCGGCGAGCTGCGTGGTGAACGTCTTCGTCGCCGGCACCGCGCGCTCTGTCCCCGCGCGGGTAACGAACGCCACGTCGGCGGTCTCGGCGAGCGGGGAGCCATCGCCGTTGGTGATCGCGAGCGTGGCGGCGCCGCAGTCGCGCGCCCACGCCAGCGTCTCGACGATCTCCTCGGTCTGCCCGGACTGGGACAGCGCCACGGCGAGCACGCCGCCGAGGTCGACCCGGCTGCGGTAGGTGGTGGCGATCGACGGCGAGGCCAGGGTGGCGAGACGGCCAGCGTGCGTCTGGATCAGGTAGCTGCCGTAGACCGCCGCGTTGTCCGAGGTCCCCCGGGCGATGAACAGGACCTGCCGGGTGCTGGAGGCGAGCGCCGCCGCCTCGGCCGCCCTGGGCAGCAGCGCGTCTATCGTGGCCCGGATCGCGGCGGGCTGCTCGCCTATCTCGGCCCGCATGTGCGTGGCCTGCTGACCGCTCACCCGAGTCCTCCGTCCGCTTCGTCCTGCGCAAACACCAGCTCGCCGCCGATCCAGGTTGCCCGCGTCCGCATGTCGTCGCCGAGCCACGCCACGTCGGCGGCTGCGCCCGGCGCGATCCGGCCGAGGTCGGGTCTGCCGATCAGGTCGGCGGGAACGCGGGTGGCGGCGCAGACAGCCTCAGCCAGCCCGATCCCGGCTGCCACCAGGTTCCCAACGGCGGCATCCATCCGCAGGCCAGAGCCCGCCAGGGTGCCGTCACTGCGCACGGGAGGCTCGCCGTCACCGGGCGGCAGCTCGATGGGCTCGCCGCCGAGCTTGTAGCTGCCCGGCGGCATCCCGGCACAGGCCGCCGCGTCGGTGACCGCGCAGATCCGCCCGGGCGCCGCACGGAAGGCCAGAACGCACACCTGCGGGTTCACGTGGTGCATGTCGGCAATCAGGCCGCTGGTGAGCCGCAGGTCGGTGAGCGCCTCGCCGACCACACCGGGCTCCCGGTGGTGCATCGGGCGCTGGGCGTTGAAGAGGTGCGTCACCATCCGGGCACCGTGGTCGGCGGCCTCGGCGACCTGCCGTGCGGTCGCGTCGCTGTGGCCGACGCTGACCAGCACGCCGGCCTCGGTCAGCGCGGTGACGGCCGCCATGCCGCCGCGGCGCTCTGGCGCCAGCGTGACCAGCCTGAGCACGCCGCGGCCGGCGTCGAGCAGCTCGGCCACGGCATCGGCGGAGGGCTCGGTGATCCAGGCCTCGTTGTGCGCGCCCTTCCATGCAGGCGAGATGAACGGGCCCTCGACGTGCACGCCGAGCACCCGCGCCCCGGCGGGGAGGGCCGGGATCAGGGCTGCCGCGGCACGCAGGCCTGCGGTGAGCACGCCGGGGGGCGCCGTGACGAACGTGGGCAGGAACGCGGTGGTCCCGGTCTGCGGCAACCGCGTGGCGACCCTGGCCCAGCCGTCCGCGCCCGCGGTCAGGAACTCCTCGCCGAAGTACCCGTTGACCTGGAGGTCCACGAAGCCGGGCAGCAGCACGCCGCTCGGCAGCGCGACGTCGGGAGCACGTGGCGGGTCACCCTGGCCCACTGCCGTGACCACTCCCCCGGTCATCGTGACGTAGCCGGGAGCGGCGATCCGGCTTCCGGCGGTGGCGGTTATCAGCCGCGGCGCGGCGATCAGCACCTCTGGCGTGGTCACCGTGACACCCGTTCTACCCAGTGGCCTGGGCCGGGCGCCTGGCCGCGGCGAATAGGTCCCGCATCTCCTTCGCGACAAGGCCGGTCCGCTCCATCATCGCCACGTGGCCGGTGCGCGACAGCACCACCACCCGCGCGCCACGGAAGGAGCGTGCCGCGAGCGCGGCCATGGCGGGCCTGACCAGCCGGTCATGGCTGCCGTAGATCGCCAGCGTCGGCGCCTTCACCCTGGCCGCGTCGTGCCATAGCGAGCGGGGCCCGCGGCGCATGTACTCGGTCACGATGGCGCGGGCGGCGGCCAGCAGCACGGTGTCGGCGTACCCCAGCCCATCCCGGCGGGTCAGCTCCACGACCTCCTCGGCCAGGCGCTTGGGGTGCACCAGGCCCGGATCCGCGAACACGTCCCGGACCGACATCGAGGCCCTGCTCCGTGCGGGAACCCGCTGGGTCGCCCGGCTCAGCAGCCAGGGGCCGATCCCCGGCGCGCACAGCAGGGTCAGCCGCATCGGCAGCACGCGTGGCCGCAGGTCCGGCAGGGCCGGGGAAATCAGGGTGAGGGTCCGCACCAGGTCAGGCCGCCGCGCCGCCAGCCGCACGCAGACGGCGCCGCCCAGTGAGTTACCCACCAGGTGCACCGGCCAGTACCCGCGCTCGTCGATCAGCTCGCCGAGGGCGGTGGCCATCGCATTGATGGAGTACTCGCCGCTCGGCGGCACCGGCGAGAAGCCAAACCCGGGAAGGTCAACGGCCTCGCAGGCCAGCGCGGGCTCGTCCGGGCGGTCGGCCGGCGGCTTGCGCAGCAGGTCCATCAGGTCGGTCCAGTTGGTCGCCGACCCGCCGAGCCCGTGTACGAAAAGCGCAGGCTCGGCGCCCTCGGGCGCTGGCGCGCTGCGCACGAAGAGCTGGCCGGCGCCTGCCGGGACGAGTTCCCCAGGCCATGCGGCGACCGGATCAGTCATGGACAAAAGATACCCGCGGGGGCTCCGCCCCCGCGATCCCCCGGGCCCAGCCCAGGCACTCCGGTCCCGCCACAGCGGACCAACCGAGGCACTTCGGTTCTGCCAGAACCCAACCTGCCCAGAGCACTCCGCCCCGGCAGGGCCATGGACCCATCCCGGGTACTTCGGTCCTGCCAGATCGGCTGACGGCCCTGCGGGCCGTCAGCTGGCGCGGCGCCTTGTCCTTGTTTTCGATGCGGCGTCGCCCTTGGCCGCCGCCGGCTGGCCGTCCTTGCTCGCCGGTTCCTTCGCGCTTCCTGCCCTCGTCCGGCTGGCACTGCTCCGGCTCCGGCCGGTGCCGCTCCCGTCGGCACTGCCCTCGCCCGCCTTGCCACCGCCGGCCCTGGTCCTGCCGCTCGCCCCGCCGCGGGCTGTCCCCGACCGGCGGGCATTCGTGCCGCCCTCGATCTCTCGGCGCGGCTCCTTCACCTCGGCGGTCACCTCCCCTGCCTGGCGCGGCGACTGCCGGGCGGCGGCAAGGCTCGCCTTGAGAGCATCGGCGAGGCTGGTCGGCTCGGCAGCCTCGGCCTGGCTCTCCGGCTGGACCACCTCGCGCCCCTCGACCTTCGCGTTCACGAGTTCCTGCAGCGCCTCGCGATAGTTGTCGTGGAATTCGTCGGGGTCGAAGTCCACGGTCATCGACTCGATCAGCGACGCCGCCATCTTCAGCTCCTGCGAGCGCACCTCGATGTCGTCCTCGAGGAACGGGAAGTCGGGCATGCGGACCTCGTCGGGCCACAGCAGCGTCTCGAGCACGAGCAGCCCGTCCCTGGTACGCAGCGTCGCCAGCGACTCGCGCTGCCTGAGCGCGACCAGGGCCAGCGCGACCTTGCCGGAACGCTCGAGCGAATCGCGGAGCAGCACATACGCCCTCGCCCCCGCCGCCTCCGGCTCCACGAAGTAGCTGCGGTTGAGCAGAATCGGATCAAGCTGCTCCGCCGGCAGGAAGTGCAGTACCTCGATGCTCCGCGTCGTCGGCAGGGGGAGTTCGGCCAGGTCCTCGTCGGTGAGCACGACCATCTCACCGGTCGGCAGCTCGTAGCCCTTGGCCACGTCCTCGTAGGGAACCTCTTGCCCGTCGATCGAGCACACCCTGCGGAACCGGATCCGGCCGCCGTCTTCGCGATGCACCTGCCGGAACGCAATATCCTTCTGTTCCGTCGCAGCGTAGAGTTTTATCGGGATCATGACCAGGCCGAAGGAAATCGCGCCCTTCCACATGCTGCGCATGGTGTCTCCCTACCCCGTTACCTCGGGTACTGATACCACAGTGTTGTCCTGAATCTTCTTATCGGCACTACGTTCGATGCATCGCTTGGACTAGGAGGCACTCATGAGCGAGATGGGCCTTGAGCGGCCTGTGGACGATTCCGTCGAGCAGGATCAGGATGTCATCCCTGGCGGCGAGGACCTCGACGAGGTCAATCTGTCACACGAGGTGCCGCTCGAGGCAGACGAGGCGGACGCCGCGGAACAGGAACGCGAGCTTAGCCTCGACGAGGATGACTACCGCTGAGACGTAAGATTGCAGGAGCGCGTCTTGATGTGACAGCAGATATCCGGAGATACTCGTGACCGCAACGCCGCAGGCCAGATCGCATGGATCGGCCGGTACCCGGCTGCCGCGGCCGGCCCGGCGCAGGCAGCTGCTCGGTGCGGCCCAGGAAGTCTTCGTCGCCCATGGATATCACGCGGCCGCCATGGACGAAATCGCCGAGCGGGCAGGTGTCAGCAAGCCGGTGCTCTACCAGCATTTTCCCGGCAAGCTGGAGCTGTATCTCGCGCTGCTGGACGAGAGCGTGGACGAGCTGGTGGGGATCGTGCGGGAGGCGCTCTCCTCGACCACGGACAACAAGCAGCGCGTGCCAGCGACCTTCCAGGCCTTCTTCGACTTCGTCAGCAGCTCCGGCGAGGCATTCCGCCTGGTGTTCGAGTCCGATCTCAGCAACGAGCCCGCCGTCCGGGACCGCCTGGACCGCACGATGCGTGCATGCGCCGACATGATCAGCCAGTTCATCCGCGAAGACGCCGGCCTGTCTAGCGACGAGGCGCACCTGCTGGGCATGGCCTTGGTCGGCATGGCCCAGGTGAGCTCCAGGTACTGGCTCAGTACGGGGCGGGCAATACCCAAGGACGCCGCCGAGCAGTTGCTGGCGCGGCTCGCCTGGCGCGGTATCAGCGGCTGGCCCCGCACGACCTGAACCACCCGGACCCGGGCTAGCCAAGGGCTAGCCTCGGTTGCGGAGAGGAGCGCCGTGGAGATCAAGATCGGCATTCAGTCCGTGCCGCGAGAGCTAGTCATAGAGACCAGGTCCTCCTTTGAGGAGGTGCAGCGCGCGCTTGCCGCAGCGGTCGCCGATGGCGGTGTGTTCACGCTGGGGGACGAGCGGAACGGCAGGGTCCTGATTCCGGCGGACAAGATTGCCTACGTGGAAGTCAGCGGCAGCGAGCAACGCCGTATTGGCTTCGGCAACACCCTTTGACGCCAGACGCGAATCGGCTCCACGGCGCGCCGCCAGCTTCAGTGCAGCAAGCCGAGTGCGCTAATTGCCGAGGCCGAGCGCTGCCATTCGTTGCGCATGGGCATCCGTCAGCAGCGCGAACATCCGGCCTATCGCGCCTAGCTGAGTAACGTCACCACCGCCGAGAAGGGCGGCGAGGTCCTCTCGCTCCGCGGCAACGCGTTGCGCCTGTCCCAGTGCCTCGCCCACCAGTCGCCGGGCCCACAACGCCAGCCGTCCGGCTATCGCGGGGTCGGCCTCGATGGCCTGCCGCACCCGCGCGACCGCGAATGCGGCGTGCCCGGTGTCCTTCTGAACCTCAGCGACAAGTTCTGCCGTCTGCGGGTCGAGCAACTCGGCGACGGTCCGGTAGAAATCAACCGCTATGCCGTCTCCGACATAAGCCTTTACGAGGCTTTCCAGCCAGTCGGAAGGCGCGGTCCTGGCGTGGAATTCGTCGATCGCGGCGACGAAAGGCTGCATCGCCTCGTCGGGGTCTACTCTCAGCTCCTGCAGCCGACCGCGAATCAGCTTGAAATTGTCGAACTCGGCAGCGGCCATCTCGGCGAGCGCCGCCTTGTCGGCGAGAGACTCAGCAAGCGCCGCATCTTCGGCAAGCCGGAAAAAAGCCACAAGCAGGGCGTAAGCCAGCACGCCGAGCAGGTCGATCGCGCCACGGATCCTGCGATCCGACTCCGGATCCGTGGACCCGGCGGCGCCGTCCGCCGTCGCGCCGTGCGGGTCATTTTGCGTCACGAGCGCAGCGTAACAAGTCCGCGCGCGCCGCAACCGGCATGCCTGACGCCGCCGGCGCACTCGATGTTGCTAGACTGTTTCGCAATCCGCATGTGGAATGCGGTAACCCCCACTCGTCGTTACACCAAGCGTAAGGCGCGGCGATTGCCGGGAGCGGCGACCGCCCCCTCAAAGACCGCGCTGATTTCCTCCGTGAGCGTTTGGCTGTGTGCCTCGCCTGATGGCACTGAGCTCCCACTGGAGGGTTGGATTACCGCCCGCGACGTCGGCCTGGGGCGCAGCAGCGCTCCGCGGACAGCGGGCCTTGATGGAGGCGGAAGCCCTGACAACAGATACATGCGGCATGCAGACCGCGCCGGACGAAGAGCGCGACATGCCCGACACGACCAACGACAACCAGGCGCAGGTCGAGAGAGTCGGCCAGACCGACTCCGGTAACAGCGCCATGACTTTTCGCGACCTCGGGGTTGCCGAGCCGATCTGCGCGGCGCTCGAGGCCGCAGGGATCACGCGAGCGTTCCCGATCCAGGCACTGACCCTCCCGATCGCGCTCGGCGGGCAGGACCTCATCGGGCAGGCCAGGACGGGCACCGGCAAGACGCTGGCGTTCGGCATCCCGCTGCTGCAGCGGCTGGACGAGAACCCTGGAGGCAAGCGCTCTGCGCCCCGCGCGCTGGTCGTGGTGCCCACCAGGGAACTGGCCATCCAGGTCGGCGACGACCTGCGGATCGCGGGTTCCCAGCTCGGCAGCCGGGTGGTCACGCTGTACGGCGGCCGCGCTTACGAGCCCCAGATCGAGGCGCTGGCGAACGTGGACATCGTGGTCGGCACGCCCGGCCGGCTGCTCGACCTGGTCCGGCAGGGTCACCTGGACCTGTCACAGGTCACCGGGCTCGTGCTCGACGAGGCCGACAAGATGCTCGACCTGGGGTTCCTCCCTGACGTGGAGAAGATCCTCAAGTACACCCCGCCGCAGCGGCAGACGATGCTGTTTTCTGCCACCATGCCCGGTGAGGTCGTCACGCTGGCGCGCCGCCACCTGACCCGGCCCACGCACATACGCGCTGAGCAGCACGACGAGCCCTCGCACGTGCCCAGCACCGAGCAGCACGTGTTCCGCGCCCACCAGATGGACAAGATCGAGGTCCTGGCCCGGGTTCTGCAAGCCGAGGGCCGCGGTCTGACGATCGTGTTCTGCCGGACCAAGCGGGCCTGCGACCAGGTGGCGGCCGCGCTGACGACGCGCGGCTTCGCCGCCGCCGCCGTCCACGGCGACCTCGGGCAGGGACAGCGTGAACGCGCGATGCGGGCGTTCCGGAGCGGAAAGGTCGACGTGCTGGTCGCGACCGACGTGGCCGCGCGCGGGCTGGATGTCGACGACGTGACGCACGTGATCAACTACGAGTGCCCCGAGGACGACAAGACCTACCTGCACCGCACTGGCCGGACCGGCCGGGCCGGGCGCACAGGCGTGGCCGTAACGTTCGTGGACTGGCGCGACCTGCAGCGCTGGAAGCTCATCGACGAGTCGCTCGGCCTCGGTCGGCCCGAGCCGGAGGAGACCTACTCGACATCGGCGCACCTGTACGGCGCGCTGCGGATCCCGCAAGGTGTCACCGGCACGCTGCCCGTCGCCGACCGAGGCCGCCTCGGCCTTGAGGCCGAGGATCTCGAGGACATCGGAGAAACCGGCCGGATCCGCTCCCGTGCCGCTCGCGGCACAAAGGACCCCGCCGCCAGGCGTGGCGGCCGCGGTGAGCCGGCCAGGAATCGCGAGGCCGGGCAGGCCAAGAAGCGCCCCCGGCGCAGGACCAGAGCCGGGGTAGCCGTTGGCGAGGCCGGCGAGCCGGGGAACGGGCCGGCCGCAGCCGAGCGGCACGCTGCGTCGGCCGACGAGGCCGGGCAGGCACGGCGCCAGCCCGCCCGCAGGCGGCGCAGGCCATCACGTCGCCGCGGCGGCCGGACAGACGCAGTCGGACAGGCCACCGGCACCGGTAGCGCCGAAGCATCGGGCGGGGAGGCCTGACCGAGGGCACGCCGGCTCCGTTCCGGTCGGCTAACAGAGCCGACACGCCGGCGTCATCTCCCTGCAAAACGGCCGGGCTAGATTCTGACGCGACCGGGATGCAACCGACGCTGGGTTAGGCTGCCAGGCCGTGAGCACACCTAAGACACTCGAGCTGCCCGAACGGGTCCGGCGGGTGACGATCGAGAGCCGCCGCGGCTGCTTCGCGGCGCTCGAAGCCGAGCCGACCATGGGCGTGTGCGAGCGAAGGCCGGCGCTCCTCGTTCCCGGCTTCACCGGCAGCAAGGAAGACTTCATCCCGGTCCTGCAGTCGCTGGCGTCGGCAGGCCGCCGGGTCGTCGCCATCGACATGCGCGGGCAGTACGAGAGCCCGGGCGCACCGGACGCCGAGGCCTACGCGCCGGGTGAGCTTGCCGCAGACATCGCGGCGATCGCCGAAGTCATCGCCGACGGCCAGGGACTGCATCTGGTCGGGCACTCCCTCGGCGGGCTGATCGCCAGGGAGGCGGCGCTGGCGGGGACGGCACGGATCATCTCGCTCACCTTGCTCAGCTCCGGACCCGGCCGCATCACCGGCCAGCGCGCCGAGATGCTGCGCGGCATGCTGGCCATGATGGACTCGGTTGGCGACGCGGGGCTGCGGGCCACGGTCGCGCAGATTTGGCGGGAGCACCTGGCGCCCGAGGCCAGGGCTGGGGCCTTGCCCGACCACGTGATCGCCTTCCTGCACGAGCGGATGATGGGCAACAGCCCGGCCGGCCTGGTGGCCATGGGCAGGTATCTGCTCGCCTGCCCGGACCGTACGGCGGAGCTCGCGGATCTTGACGGGCCGCCGGTCCTGGTCCTCTACGGCGAGAACGACGACGCGTGGCCGCCGGCCGTCCAGGAGCTGATGGCCAGGCGGCTTGGCGCCCACCGGGTCTGCATACCGGGCGCCGGGCACTCGCCCCCCGTCGAGGCGCCGGAGACCACGGCCAGCGCGCTCACGGCCTTCTGGCGGCAGGCGGAGGACGGCGAGCACCGACGTGCGGGCGAGCACCGCCGACGTGCGGACGATAAGCGGCCCGCGGGCGAGCAGACGGCGGGCGGCGATCACTCCGGCATGGCCGTGTGGGCGACCGCACCGCGCTCCGCCACGGCGACGTCGGCCTGAGCGCCGTCGCGCGGTGGGCCGGCGACTTCGGTGCTCAGCGCGTCCCATGGCCGGCGCGGCTCGGACGCCGCGCTGCCTTCGGGGCAGCAGGCGCGGTAGTCGCACCATCCGCACCACGATCCCGGGCGCGGCGGGAACGCGTCCGCCAGCGCGGGCGCCTGCCCGCCGTCCTTCTCGGCCCGGAACTGCTCGTCGGCTGCCGCGCATTCCGCGGCGATGTCCTCGGCCCGGCCTAGCTGCCGGGCCAGCGACTCGTCCGTGTGCTCCCAGGCGAGCACCCGGCCGGTCGGCAGATGGTGTAGCTCGACCCGGCGGCATGGCCGGCGCATCACCCGCTCGGCGGCAAGCGCGTAGAGCGCCAGCGGCAGCGAGGTCCGCGCGTCGTCCACGGTGAGCAGGTGCCGGCCGGTCTTGTAATCCACCACGACGAGCTCGCCGCTGCCGTCGCTGCCGCGGCGGTCATCGAGCCGGTCGATCCGGCCAGACACGGTGATCAGGTCGGTGCGCGTGGCCACGGTGCGCTCAACCCCGATCGGCTCGCTGGCGGGGTCGAGGCCGGTCACGTACGCCTCCACCAGACCCCTGGCCCAGTGGCGGTACCGCGCCGACTGCAGCGAGTCTGCGAAGCCCTCCCCGATCCAGCCCTGATCAAGCAGGTCGCCGGCCGCGGCCACGGTCCGCCGGGCACGCGGCAGCCGCCACCACCCGGCCAGCGCATTGTGCACGCTGGCGCCGAGGCTGTTGTGCGCCCACGGCGGGCCCTTGGCTGGCGGCGGCCGGTCCAGGTAGGTCATCCGGTACCGGCGTGGGCAGTCCAGCCAGGTGCCCAGCCTGGTCGGCGTGCACGCATACAGCCGCTTCGGCATGCCCTCGAAGCCAAGCTGTTGCACGCGTCCCATCCTGGCACGGCCCGCCGACATTACCGGGCATCCGCAGCCGAACGCGCCGCCGGCCCACCCCATCCGCGTCGGGCCGCCCGGCGCCGGCGAGCGGCGCTCCGGGCTACGGCTCGCCCGGATCGCTGGCCAGCGAGCTGGGGCCCGCGGTCACCCAGGAATCGAACCGCTTTTCCGCCGCGGCGACCGTGAACTCATCGCCGTGCCCGGGCCGGACCCGGGTCTCTCTTGGCAGCGTCAGCACGTGCGCGCCGATCGAGCTGAGCTGCCTGGCGAAGTCGGGGAACTCCTTCTCATGGGGAACCGGGCCGGTGGCGGACACCACGTCACCGGCGAAGACCGAACGGAGGTCCTCGCTGTAGATGCACACCGAGCCCGGGCTGTGCCCCGGGGCGTGCAGCACCTCGAGCGAGACGTCGGCGACCTCGAAAATGCCGCCGTCCTCCATGTCGATATCGGGGTTGTCGGTAGGGTGCGCCTCCCGCCAGTACACGCGGTCCGCGTGGTGCAGCGCCACGGGGGCCTCGTCCCTGGCTGCCACCTCCATGGCGGCGGCCGTGTGGGTCGCGTGCCCGTGCGTGCAGATGACGGCGAGAACCTCGCGATCGCCCACGGCGGTGAGCACCGTGGCCGCGTCGTCGCCCGGGTCGATGACGATGACCTCCTCGTCGTCACCGACAATCCAGCTGTTGGCGCTGGTTCCAGCGCGCTCGATCCGCGCCTCCATGGCGACCTGCCTTCCTCTCAACCCTGCATGACGAGCGTAGGACCGCGCGGTGATCAGTTGTCGTGGCGGTCACAGCGACAATAGCGAGCCTGCGCGCGTGGCGCCCTGCCGCCCGAGCTGACACAGCGAAACGAGCTCATCGCCCCCGTTCCGGAGCGGCACCGGTGGCCTGAGACAGCAGCCGCTGGTACTCCTCGGGCGCGATCGTCTCGCAGCCGATCCGGTAGCCGGTCAGCGCCCCATGATCGTCGCTCCCCCCGCTGGCGACCAGGCCAAGGTCCGCGGCCAGTGCCGTCAGCTGAGCGCGCTGCGCCTGGTCCTGGTCCGGATGCCAGACCTCGACGCCGTGCAGGCCAGCGGCGGCCAGGTCGGCGATCACGTCGTCCGGCATCATCCAGGCGCGCGCCCCGGCCCGCGGATGCGCCAGCACGGTCACCCCTCCGGCCGCCCGGATCAGCGTGATTGCGCGGGCCGGATCGAGCGCGTACCTGGTGACGTGGGCCCGCCCGCCGGTGCCGATCCAGTCCGGGCCGAACGCCTCGTCCGGGGACGAGATCACGCCCACCGCCACCATCGCCCGCGCGATGTGCGGCCGGCCGACCACGCCGTCTCCAGCCAGCGTGCTGACCTGTTCCCAGGTGACCGGCACGCCGAGCTCGTCCAGCCGCTCAACCATCGCCCTGGCCCGGTGCACGCGGCTTTCCCTGATCCTGGCGCACTCCGCGGCCAGTTCGGCGTCGGCAGGATCAAACAGGTAACCGAGCAGGTGCACGCTGTGGCCCTGCAGACGGCAGGACAGCTCCATGCCCGGCACCAGCGTCAGCCCTGGCGGCAGCGCCGCGGCGGCAGCGCGGTGCCCCGCCACGGTGTCGTGGTCGGTCAGCGCGATCGCGTCGAGCCCGGCGGCGCTGGCCCGCCGCATGACCTCCTCGGGCGGGCAGGTGCCATCCGAGGCCGTGCTGTGGCTGTGCATGTCCGCGCGCATGGCTCGAAAGGCTAGGGCAGCCGCGGCGATGGCGCGCCGAACGGCAGGTCGAGAGCCTGGCCGGGATCGCGGAGGTCCCGCAGTTCCAGCGGATCCATGAGCAGCATGCCTGCGGTGTCCGGCCAAAGGATCAGCCAGAGCCAGTTGCCCATAATCTCGCCGGCGAATGCAGCGCGCCCCGGAGACTCCACGTGCCACAGCGGGAACTCGTGGTTGTCGAACCTGACCAGCGCGTGCGACGGCCCGGAGGCGAAGCCGCTGCCCGGGTCCGGCCCGTCCAGCCCGGCAAACCTGGCGCCAAGGCCGACCCCGAGTTCCTCGGAGACCAGCAGCATCTCGCCGGGCCCGCCGACCGGGCCCGGGCCGGACAGCGCGACCACGCAGGCCCTGGTGCCGGTCCGCTCGTCACCGGCGCCGGCGAACCCGGTGACCAGCCAGGCCGTGGGCAGCGGCCACGGCAGCCAGACCGGGACCGCCACGCCTCGCAGCAGCCCTTCGAGCCCCCCGGTCGTTGGGCTGTGCGTCGACCGCAGCGGATGCACCTGCCCGTGCACGTCACAGTGCCACGCGCTGGTCCAGGCGCTGGGCTCGCGTACCGGGCCACCGCAGCGCGGGCAGGTAGGCGCAGTCTTCATGACTACTGACCGTTACGCGACTGACCGGGAACGTCAAGTACCGTTCGTTGTTTCTCAGCGTCTGTCAGCCCGGGCTCTGTCGTGCTACCACCTACGGCGCCGAGACGAACTGGAGCGCGTAGCCGCCGGTGCGCAGGCCGCCAGCCAGGAGACGCAGACCTGTGTCTCCCCGCCGACACGGCCGGACTGATACCACGCCGGGGTGCTTGTCCATCCGCTGCCGCCGGGCGGCTACGCTCCGGGCGCGGCCGTGGGCGCTATTCGCTTCTGAGCACGTGGGTTGGGTGCGCTCGAACGGCGGATTCGCCGGGGACCACCGCGACGGCTACAGCCAGTGCCAGGGCGGTGGTTATCACGACAGCGAACTGCAGAAGAGGGATGTCGACTACCGGCAGGATGCCGAGATGGCGGGCGAAGATCTGCCAGGCTACGCGGCCGCACACCAGGCCTGCCGGGATGCCGATGGCCAGCGCCGCGGCGGTGAGCGTAGCCGCCTGCCAGGCCGCGGTGCGGCGGATCTGGCCGCGGGTGAAGCCGAGCGTGCGCAGGATCGCGAAATCACGGCGGCGCCGCCGTACGGAGGTCATGAGCAGGTGCGCGATCGTCGCCAGCGCAAGACCGCTGAGCGCGATGCCCAGCAGCATCGGCAGGCTCCGTACGCGGCCGAAGTTGACCAGGTCGGTCGGCGTTGCCGGTCCCTGAACGATGAACGGACCGGCCCGGGCGGCCTGGGATGTGAGCGTGCCCGTCGCGGCCTGCGGGTCGGTACCGGAGCCGAACCGGACTAAGAGCGCGTCGAGCGGCGCGGCCGGCATGCCGGGCAGCCGGCGCAGCCCGGCGAGGGTGAGCGCGGCTCCCTGGCCGAGCCCGAGCGCGTCGCTCAGGGTCGGGAAGATCGCGGTCCCGACGATCCGGAACCGCACCGGGCGCTGGCCGGGCATGGACACCTGCGCGATTGCGCCGACGCGAGTGCGCATCGCGGCCAGCGTCTGCGGGCCGAGGGTGATCTCGTCCCCGTCCCGCGGCAACCGGCCCTGGACCGGGACGCCCATGAGGGAGGGGCCGCGGCCCTGGCCCATGACGATGGCGCCCACCGCGGCGCCGTTAACCTGCAGCAGGCCGTCGGAGTACCCGGCCGACCAGGCCGCCACGCGCGGGTCGCGGGCCACGATCCTGGCCACAGGGGTGAGCTCGGCGCCGTTTGAGCTGCTCACCAGCGCGTCCCAGGCCACGCCGTACAGGCGGGGGGTGGCGAGCAGGTGACTGAGGCTAGCGGAGAACACCAGGGCCGCGCTCAGCGCGGCTACGCCGACGACCGCCCCGCCGATCGTGCTGCGGACCGGAAGGGCCGTCGGGCCCGCGCCGGGATGCAGGGCCAGGCGGACGCCCATCATCCGGGCAGCGGACCTGGAGCCGCCGATCAGTGAGGCGAGCGGCCCTGCCCGCCCACGGACGACGGAAACGGCGTCGGGCGCATGGCCCGTGGCCGCCATCCGCCACGCAGACGGACTGGCCCCGGCGACGGTGACGAGAATCGTGGCGAGCCCTCCGGTCGCGAGGACCAGGCCGTCCGCGTCCAGGCCCGGATGCGGCTCGGCCAGCCCGGCCAGACCGACTGGCAGCAGCGGAGAGAGCGCGAAGGCGAGGGCGACCGCCACGCCGCCCGCGGCGGTGCCAATCGCAGCCGCACGGCCGACGCCGACCGCCATCAGCTGGCGACGGCTCATGCCGAGCGCCCGCAGGGCGGCACAGTCAGAGGATTCGACGAAGCTCAACCGGACCAGCACCTGCCCGAGCGCCAGCACGCCGATGACACCGAGGAATCCGGCGAGTAGCCACAGGGCGACGGCCTGCAGGTGGATTGAACGCTCGGTATTGGCGGCCTGCGCGGCGAGCGGAACGGTCCCGGCGTTCAGGCCGCGTGCCAGTCGGTCCAGCGAGCGCTGCACCGCCGCGACGTCGGCGGCCCCGTGGCGGAGCCGCAGCGCGGCTTCTGGGAAGGTCTGGAGATTGGCACGGTGCGCGCGCCAGAACGCCGGGGTGGTCCAGACGTCACCTGACCCGGCATCGGTCTGGGGAGGGAACTCGGACGCCGCGGCCTCGACCCCGACGACCCGGAACACGAACCGGACTGGCTCGCCGCGCGCGGTCTTCAGCACGACAGGAAGGGTGTCTCCTACTTTCAGATGCCGCGCCTGCGCCAGCGTGAACGAGACGTTGACTTCATTGGGCCTGCGGGGATCGGCCAGCCGTCCAGCCACGATCTTCCTCTTCCAGAAGCCTCCGGGAATCCGGTTGTCCTCTGGGGCGAGCAGGGTGATATCGGTGGGTGCCACCAGGTCGATTCCCTGGACATAGCCCATGGCGGTTACCTGCGGCAGCCTGGCGAGTGCCGCGCGCGGCAGCGGAGCAAAGTCCGCCGAGTAACCGGAGACGATCACAATGTCGGGTGCCTTGCTCCAGGCCAGCAGCCGCGGGTAAGCGGAATCCGTCCGCCGCGCCCCGGCCGCGGCGGCCGTGACAACACCAGCGAACGCCCCGGCAAGAAGCGCCACGCTCAGCCAGGCGCGCCAGCGCCTGCGCAGTTCAGCTCGCAGGAAGACCCAAGCCGCAGCCATTGCCCGATGCTCCAGTCAGCAACCGGGCTCGGGCCGGGACCAACCACAGCTCTGACGCCGATCGCAGAATCCATCCCCATCCCCTCACAAGGCCATCCGCGGCGAAAGGGTGCGGCCACGAAGAATCTTCGGGGTGCCAGCCAGAGCTGGCCTTCGGCATACGACGCCGGCGCAGGTTTCCCGCTGCAACGCGCACCACACGGGTGGCGGTAGCACACCGCCGTCAGCGCGCAGGTGAAGGGGGATGGGGGGTGGGTAGGGACATACTGAGCGGGTGACCGCCAGGCGAATCCCGTGCGTCGGCGCAGTGATCAAGGATCCGGCTGGCCGGCTGCTGCTGATCAAGCGCGGTCACGAGCCAGGCGCCGGGCTGTGGTCGCTGCCGGGCGGGCGGATCGAGCCCGGCGAGACCCACCAGCAGGCGCTGGCCAGAGAGGTCCTCGAGGAGACGAACCTGAGGGTGGAATGCCGCCACCTGCTCGGCACCGCCGAGCTGCCCGGAGCCGACGGGACGGTCATCGACGTCAGCGACTACCTGGCGGTCGTCACCGGAGGTGAGCTTGCCGCTGGCGACGACGCCGCCGACGCCCGGTGGGTCGCGGCCGCGGACCTGGACAGCCTGCCGCTTACCAGTGGCCTTACCGGGTATCTCAGCGCCTGGGGCGTATACCCCGCATGAGTCGCCGCGGCTGAGCGAGCCTCAGCCGCCGATATCATTCCTGAGCAAAGACGGACTTGCCGGGCGGACCGAGCCCGGCGGGCAGGTTTCACTCGCCGGTGTATCGCGGCCGACGAGTCCAGGTTTACTCGCCGGGCGGATGGCGGCCGACGCCTCCAGATTCCACTCGCGGGACGGATGGAGGCCGGTTTCCCGATGAGCAGGCGGCAGCTGATAGGCCTCGTCGCGGTCGTTGCTGCGGTCCTGATCGTGGGAATCGACGTCTTGGCCGTGCATCACTTCGGCAAGAACGCGGCCACCAAGACCTACCCTGACAACTATCTGAACGCGGTCGCCTGCCCGAGCGCGGCGCAGTGCTGGGCCGTCGGGCAGACAGCGAAGGCACCGGGCGGGAACACGCTGTCGGAGCCCCGTCATCCGCTGCTGAAGCACGAGACGGCCGGGCACTGGCGCACGGTGGTCGTGGCGGCGCCCGGGCCCCGGGACGCGCTCGAGGCCATCGCGTGTCCCGGTACCACGGACTGCTGGGCCGTGGGCGGCAGCGCGACGAGCGGCCAGCCGTTCATCGAGCACTGGACCGGCGGGGCGTGGCAGCTCGCGCCCTCTCCGGCCGTAGGCGGCGGCCAGCTCGACGCCATCAGCTGCGCGTCGCCGAACGCTTGCTGGGCGACCGGCGGCACGCAGACACACTCCGGTGTCACCGGTGACCTGCTCGAGCACTGGAACGGATCGGCGTGGGTCATCGTCACCTCGGTGGCCGGCGGCCTGCACCCGCAGCAGTTCTCCTGCCCCGAGCGTGGCTACTGTCTCGCCCTTGGCGTGCGGGACGGCATCGCAGCGGCGGCCGCCTACGCCGCGGGCCAGTGGACGCCAGTTGCCCCGCCCACCTCATCGGACGGCACCGCCGCGATCCCCTCGCTGTTCGGCTGCACCGGGCCGGCCCTGTGCCTGGCGGCGTACGACGGAACCAAGCTGGTCACCGATGTCTGGAACGGCAGGACCTGGACGCCGGTCAGCGCCGCCGCGCTGACGTACCCGGTTGGCCTGACCTGTTCCGGCGGCAAAGGGTGCTGGCTGCTCGGCATGACCCGCAAGCACCAGCCGCTGGCGCTGCGCTGGCACGGGAACGACTGGGTCGCCGTAACCGTGCCAGCGGTGCCCCACCGCGGGTACCTGAGCAGCCTGGCCTGCGGCAGCAGCTGCTGGGCCGTCGGCGGCGCGGGCGGCAGCCGCCGCAACGGCGACCCCTACACGCGCCCGCTCATCGCGCCGCTGGCTTAGTCCGGCGGCCGGAACCTGGAGGTCGGCTCCAGGCCTGCGGCGCGCCCTCGCGCCGCCGCGGTCAGGGCCAGCTTGCGCGAAGCCTCGTCGATCATCTCGCCGTCCAGCGAAACCGCGCCGCGCTTGCGCACGGACGTGTAGTACTCGTATGCCTCGAGGATCAGCTCGGCACGGTCGTAGTCGGCCTGGGTGGGCGAGAACGCGTCGTTCACGATCTCGATCTGGCCCGGATGGATCACCCACTTGCCGTCGTACCCGAGCGCGGCCGCCGACGTAGCCGACCGGCGCAGGCCGTCGGCGTCGCCGATCGCGGCGAACGGGCCGTCGACCGCCTGCAGCCCGTGCGCCCGCGCGGCCACCAGGATCCGCAGGTGCGGATAGTGGAACGCGTCGCCGCCCGCGTACCCGGCCGGCTGCGCGCCGATCTCCAGCGACCGCATCCCGAGGCTGGCCATGAAGTCGGCGGGCCCGAAAACCAGCGACTCGAGCCTGGGCGAGCACCCGGCGATCTGCTCCACGCCAGCCAGCCCGGCCGCGTCCTCGATCTGGGCCTCGATCCCGATCCCGCCCGGCGGCAGGCCCGCCGCCTGCTCGACCTGGCCGAGCAGCAGGTCGAGCCAGGCGACGTGGTCGGGACCGGTCACCTTGGGCAGCATGAGCGTGTCCAGCTGCTGCCCAGCGCGCTCGACAACGTCGGCCACGTCCCGGTAGGCCCACCGGGTGGTGGCGCCGTTCACCCGCACGGACCGGACCTTGCCGCCCCAGTCCCCGGTCTGCAGCGCGGCGGCCACATTGGCCCGCGCCTCGTCTTTCGCATCTGGCGCGACCGAGTCTTCCAGGTCGAGTAGGACCTGGTCAGCGTTAAGGCCCATGGCCTTGGCCAGGAATCTCGGACTACTGCCAGGCACCGAAATGCAGGACCGCCGTGGCCGGGTCATCCGCCTCCCCATCCGTTCATCTGGGCCCTCGCCTCGTACAACAGCACCGCCGCGGATACCGCGACGTTGAGCGAGTCCGCGGAGCCAAGCATAGGAATCCCGATCCGGCGGAAGCCGGACGCCTGCCAGGGAGGCGAGATCCCGTACCGCTCGCTGCCCACGACCAGCGCGGTGCGCCCGGTGTAGGTGCAGCCCCGGTAGTTCTCGCTGTCGTCGGTGTCGGCCAGGTACCCGGTGAAGCCGTGCCGACCCAGCCAGGCGATGGCGTCGGGCACCGCATCGAACTCGATCGCGGGCACCCTGATGCTCATCCCCTGGCTGCTGCGGAGCACCTTGGGGTGGGTCAGCCTGGTCCGCCGGTTGGTCAGCAGCAGGCAGTCGGCGGCGCATGCGTCGGCGGTCCGGATCAGCGTGCCGAGGTTTCCGGGAATCTCGATCCCGTCGATCACCAGGACCAGGGCACTGGGCCCGAACGCGAACGCCTCGGGGTCGGTGTCCGGGAGCCGGGCGATCGAGATCAGGCCGTCCGGGTTCGGCCGCTCGGTCAGGTAAGCGAGGGTCTTCTCGGAGATCCGGTAGGCGCGGCGAGCCCGGGCGGCAAGCTGCGAGCTGCGCATCTTTGCCTCGTCGGAGTAAGCGGCCTCGGGGCACCACAGGAACGTGTCGATGGTCACACCAGCCTCGAGAACCACATTGTTCTCGAACAGGCCCTCGGCGACGAACGTGCGCCGCGGAATTCCGGTGCGGTTGCGCTGGATGTCCCGGACCAGCTCCGCGGCCGGGTGCCTGCGGCCGACCTGCTGCAACTCCGCCATGCACGGCATCATCTCGCCTGCCCGGCCATCCCGCGCCGCCCGGCACCCCACCTGCCCGGCCCCGGGCATTCCGCCCGGCACCCCAGCACCATTTCCCCTGCCCGGCCAGCAGTCCGCCGCCCGGCAGCCCCTACCCCCAGGGCGTTTTAGTACCGCGAGCACCGGCGTTCGTTTCGACTGGCCGGGAACTGCTCAATAGCATGGGTGCTATGCCTACCACGCCGGCGCTGTCATCGCCGCCCACGATTGATCGGATCACGCAGGCGCTTGCTGGCGTCGACGATCCAGAAATTCACCGCCCGATCACCGAACTCGGCATGGTCAAGAATGTGGCCGTCGCCGCGGACGGGACCGTACGTGTCGATGTCTGGCTGACGGTGGCCGGCTGCCCGCTGCGCGCCACGATCACCAGGGACGTCACGGCCGCCGTGAGCAAGCTCGATGGGGTCTCCCGGGTACAAGTCGAGCTCGACGTGATGAGCGAGGAGCAGCGGGCCGCCTTGCAGGGCAAGCTCAGGGGCGGCGCTCCGGCGCGCGTCATCCCGTTCGCCCAGCCGGACTCGCTGACCAAGGTATTCGCGGTCGCCAGCGGCAAGGGCGGCGTCGGCAAGTCGTCGGTGACGGTCAACCTGGCCGCAGCCATGGCCGCCGCCGGGCAGAAGGTGGGCCTGCTCGACGCGGACATCTATGGTCACTCGGTGCCACGGATGCTCGGCGTGACCGGGCGGCCGACCAAGGTCGAGCAGATGATCATGCCACCGGAAGCGCACGGCGTGCGCGCGATCTCGGCTGGCATGATGAAGCACGGCAACGAGCCGTTGCCGATGCGCGGGCCGATCCTGCACCGGCTGCTCGAGCAGTTCCTCGCGGACGTGTGGTGGGGCGACCTTGACGTGCTGCTGATGGACCTGCCGCCGGGCACCGGGGACGTCGCGATCTCGGCCGGCCAGCTGATCCCCGGGTCCGAGATGATCGTCGTCACCACGCCGCAGCTCGCGTCGGCCGAGGTGGCGGAGCGGGCGGGCTCGCTAGCGAATCAGCTTCACCAGCGGGTCGTTGGCGTGATCGAGAACATGTCATACCTGCCGTGCCCGCACTGCGGCGAGCACGTGGACGTGTTCGGTTCGGGCGGCGGCGAGGCCGTGGCCGAAGCGCTTACCCGGATCATCGGCGCGCGGGTTCCCGTGCTCGGCCAGGTGCCGATTGACTTGCGGCTGCGGCAGGCAGGCGACGAAGGAAAGCCGCTCGTGCTGACCGACCCGCACTCGCCCGCTGCGCTGGAACTCACAAAGATCGCCGATGGCCTGGCCGGCAAGTCCCGTGGCCTGGCCGGGCGCCCGCTCGGCCTCACGCCGGTATGACCGTGCCGGCGGCGCTACGCTGACCTGCCTGATGCGGCTCCCGGGCGACCGGGGCGGACCGGACTTCCGGTGCTACGTCGGCCCGACCGGGCTCTGTCAGGTGGCCTCGGAGTCGTACGGCGGGGGCTCGCTGGGCGTCGCCATCGAGGCCCCGTTGGCCGCGGAGAACGCGGCGGTTTCCTCCGGCGTGGTCCCGGAGTTCCCGTTACCGTTGCCGATCCCGTGCCCGTTCCCCTCGAACTCGTCCCAGAGGTGCTTGCGCACGAAGTTCTTGGGGTGCAGTTCGGTGATGTCGAAGTCGCGGAACTCCGGGCCGAGGCCCTCCTGCAGGTCCGCCTTTGCGCTCTCGGCTATGCGGCGCAGGTCACGCAGGGCCCGTCCGGCCTGGCCGGCGATCTTCGGCAGCTGGTCGGGACCGAAGATGATCAGCGCCAGCACAACGAGAACCAGGATCTTCTCGATGGACAGGTCGAACACGAGACTGCTCCAGTGTCTTGGAGAACTCGCGGTGGGGTCCGCTGCCTCCCAATGTAGACCGTCGGGGCGCCTGCCATGAAGCCCGCACCGAGCCCGTTACTGCCAGCCGGCCTCGCCCCGCGAGGCCACCCCGCGCCAATTCCGCGCTGCTTCGCGGCATCACCCCCGGCGCCTTGGCCCACTTTTGCTTCGACCGGTGATCACAAACTAGGACATAACATCCATGATCATGACTGACTCGAAGTGAAAGTGGCCCGGGCTGGGCGTGGGTGCCGTGGCTGCGGGTGGGCGCCGTGGCTGCGGGTGGACGTGGGCGCTACGTTGCGGTCATCGGTAACGACTCGGCGGAGCCGAGGGTTATGTCCACCGTGTGGCTGGTGCCGGAGCGGATGAAGGTGACCGAGACGCGGGTGCCCGGCTGCCCGGAGCGGATCGCGTCCAGGAGGGCCGTCGCGTCGGTTATGGGCTGGCCCGCGAACCGGATGATCACGTCGCCGGGCTGCAGGCCCGCCTGGGCCGCGGGACCGCCCGGGGTGACCGACGGGGCGGAGCCAGAGCGCGACGGGGCGATCTGCGCGCCGTTGCCCGCGTAGTCGGTGTTGACGAGCGCGCCGATCACCGAGTGCGCGGCCCGGCCGGTCTGGATGAGTTCCGTTGCCACGATGCGCACCTGGTTGACCGGGATCGCGAACCCAAGGCCGATGCTCCCGCTCTGGACCCCGCTGACCGGATCGGCGCCGAGCGTGTCGATCTCGGCGTTCATCCCGATGACCTGGCCCTGCGCGTTCACCAGCGGCCCGCCCGAGTTGCCAGGGTTGATCGGCGCATCGGTCTGGATCGCGTCGTAGTACACCTGCGGACCGTTTCCACTGCTATCGATGCTGGGCTGGACAGGGCGCTTCACCGCGCTGACGATGCCGCTGGTCACGGTGTTGGCAAGCCCGAGAGGCGAGCCAAAGGCAACGACGGGATCGCCGACCTCGGCGCTCGCGGAGTTCCCGAGCGACAGAGCGGGAAGGCGAGCCGGCTGCGCCAGCCTCAGTACCGCTATGTCCGAATATGGGTCGGCGCCGACCAGCCGCGCGGACGCCGTCTGCCCGCCGTTGAAGACGACCTGCAGCGAGGAGTGGTTGACCGCGCCGTCGAGCGTGACGACGTGGTTATTGGTGACGATGTAGCCGCCGCTGATAATGAAGCCCGAGCCGGTGCCCTCGTCGCCGTTCACCTTGATCATGACCACGCTGGGCAGGACGCGCGCGACGATGCCCGCGACCGAATCCGCCGGCCTGTTGATCAGCGCGGGCGCCGTGGTGCCGAGGCTGTAACTCGGCTGCGTTCCGGTCAGCGGCCGCGAGCCGACGAACCCGCCGATCAGGCCACCAACCAGCGCGGACGTCACCGCGATGGCCAGGATGACGACCAGCAGCCGGGATCCGGCCAGCCAGCCGCCCAATCGGCCCTGGGCCGCGGGCTTGGCGGCGTGGTCCGCCGGGATGCCATTCGCCGAGGTGCCATTCGATCCGGCCGAACGGTCCAGGTCGAGCCAATACGACGAATCCGCCGGATGGGGCGGATTCGCGGCAGGGGGAGGGTCGTCATCTGGAGGATGCGCGGGGCCAGCCACACCGGGCGTGGCCACCAGGTCGGCCGCTGGCGCGGCCTGGCCGGGCGGGTCGGCCGCTGACGCGGCCTGGCCAGGCGGGCCCGCCGCGCTGGCCGGACCGGGCGCCCCCTCGCGCACAGACCCGTCGGACATGGTGCGCCTCCCCCGAGGCGGCCTCCCCCGTTGGCTATTGCCGCGCGGCCGCCGCTTCAGGGATACATTTCCCAGAGCCGGACGCGATAGGCCTAATCAGTGCAACGGGTTGAGCCACGAGGCGAGGCGGCGGAAGCCCACCGCCATCCGGCCCCAGAATCCGGGCCGGGCGGAGTTTGGCATGGCGGCCACCACCTGGCTGACCACCGCCGCGGGGGCGTCGGCGACCACGGTGTAGACAAACCCGCCTGAAGACCAGGCGAAGCTGCGCTCGTCCGGATCGATCGAGTAGACGGTCTGCCCGCGCATCCCGATCCGCCGCCAGCCCGGCATCGGCTTGCCCAGCTCGCCGCGCTGGACAAAAACGGATATTACGGCCAGGCCGTCGGAATACGAGAGATCAATCACACGGCCGGAACGGGGCGATGTCTGAGTCGCAGAGAACAGGACCAGGTTGCCGGGCAGCTGGGCGGGAAGTGGCCAGCCCTTGGTTCTGAGCGCCGTCAGCGTGGCCGAGCCCAGACGTGTGGTCCAGGGCCCGCCTGCCGGGGCAGGCATGGCGCCGACCGCACCGGCCCCGAGCTGGAGGTTGACGAACGAGTCGTCGCTGATCATGTGCGAGCCGGAGGTGAAGATCTCACGCTGCAGCGGGAGCTTTGTCGCGGCGTCAAGCCAGAACCGTGCGGCCAGGCCACCGCCGGCGGGCCTTCGGACCTCGACCACCAGCGCGGTGCGGCCGGCCGCCGATCCGCGGCCCACGTACGCGATCTGGTAGTTGGACTGAAGCAAGACCAGGAGCTGATTCGATACGCCGAGGATCCCGTCGGGGTCCGGATCGTCCACGGCGCCGGCCAGGATCCCGGCGCCGACCGCCTTGTCCGGCGGGACATTGGCCGCCTGCACCAGGGTCACCTGGCCCGGCTGATGCCATACGTCGACCAGGGATGTGCTGGTCTCGCCCGGGCCCCACCAGAGCACGACCTGTTCACCGTGGTACGACGTAGCCTGGCAGGCCGTCGCAGCCTCTTGAAGCAGCCGCAGCCCAGCGCCGCTCGCCGCGGTCCGCGCCGGGCGTGCGAGCCGCAACGGGCCGCCGCCCAGGCCCGAGCGCTTCATGACCGATGGCCCGGCCGACGAGTCCGCCAACGCCAGCCCGGCCACGCCCGACCCCAGCAGGCCGAGTATCGCGGCGAGGCCGACGATCCGCCAGCCAGATGCCACCCGATGGCTCACGGCGTATGCGACGAAAGGCTCTTGCCGGGGTGCGGCCCGAATTCAGCGGAGCCAGCGGGGACGACGCCGGTCATCAGATCGTGCTGCAGCACATACGTGTCCACTGCCGGCGTCACCCTTGGCTCGGGCTGTTCCCGGCTGCCGCCCGCCAGGAAGGCCGCGGTACCGACGCCAACCAGGACGACCGCGGTGGCACCGAACGCCACGTACCAGGACGGCCGCAGCTCGCGCCCGCCGTGGGACGCGAATGAGCCGGCCGCCGCCATGTGAGACCACCGAGCCTGGCCGCCTCGCTGGCCTGCGCCACTCGGTTGCGCCAGCCCCATCAGCCGCCGGGTGAGCTCGGAGTCGGCCGCGGCCTCGCCCAGCGCGTTCATCCGCCGCTTCAGGGTGCGCAGCGCGACGGCATCCTCGCGGCATGAATCGCATCCAGCCAGGTGCACCAGCACCCGGTCGCGTTCCATGCCATCGAGCTCTCCGTCGATAAGGGCGGAAAGGCGATGCCCTAGGTGGCTCATGCCTGTCTCCCCGGTGCGAGTCTGGCGGCTACCGGAGCACGCTGTGGCGGGAGCCGCGTCTCGCCGAGGTGCCGCGGGCGCCGGTGCTCTAGTGCCGTACGCAGCTGTGCCCTGCCACGATGGATCCGGCTGCGGACGGTGCCCAGCTTGATCCCTAGCGCGGCGGCGATCTCCTCATAGGACAGGCCCTCGATGTCACAGAGGATGACCGCGGCCCGGTACTCGGGCGCGAGCGCCTTGAGCGCGGCCTGGATGTCGCTGTCGAGGTGCCGATCGTCAAAGGCGTCCGCTGGCGACCGGGCGCCGTCACCGAGACGCGCCGCAGTATCGTCGCCAAGGCCCTCGAACCGGATTCGCTGCTTGCGGCGGGCCATGTCAAGGAACAGGTTGGTGGTAATGCGGTGCAGCCAGCCTTCGAAGGTCCCCGGCGTGTAGCTGGACAGGGACCGGAAGACGCGCACAAAGACCTCCTGGGTGAGGTCCTCTGCGTCGTGGCTGTTACCGGTGAGCCGGTAAGCAAGGCGGTAGACCCGGGCTGAGTGCTCCCGGACCACGTCGTCCCAGCTGGGCGGCGTCCAGTCAGCAGTGGCAGCCGACACCGGCTGGCCCTCGTCCACGCGCAACCTCCTCCCACTGCTCCCCTAGCCTGTGCAACGCCATCTGCCCGCCGAGGCTTCCCGGTGGCGACGGCTCATCGCCCGCCTCCCATCCGCCTTCACCGGCGGGCATTTGGTGTGCACGTCGGCGTAACGTCAACGGCCGAGACAACCCGGCCAGTTCCCGGGATCACGGCCGGTGACGCTAGGCTGCGCAGGACAGCCCGACCGCCCGGGAGGCAGACACCGTGAGTGCGCAGGTCGCCATGGCCTATGTCGATGACTTCCTACCCGAGGACGAGCCGCTGCTGACCGCGAGGAGGAACGCCGCGGAGGTGGGCGGCGCCGCCCCGGTCGGGCCGGTCACCGGCGCGACGCTGTGCTTTATCGCCTCGGCAACCGGTGCCAGGTCCGTAGTCGAGATAGGAACCGGCTGCGGCACCTCGGGTCTCTACCTGCTCCGCGGCATGCGCCCGGGTGGGGCCCTGACCAGCGTTGATGTGGAGCCGGAGCATCAGCGCCTGGCGCGGTCGGTGTTCCTCGACGCCGGGTTCCCGGCAGGGCGCTACCGGCTGATCAGCGGCCGTGCGCTCGAGGTCCTGCCCCGGCTCGCCGACGGCGCGTACGACCTGGTCTTCTGCGACGCCGACCAGCACGAGTACCCCGACTACCTGGTCGCTGCGCTCCGGCTGCTGCGCCCCGGCGGTGTGATGATCTTTGACGACGCCCTGGCGCGGGACCGGGTCGCCGACCCCGCCTGCGGCGATCCCGACGTGGTCGCGGTCAGGGAATTGTGCGAGCAGGTGCGGATCGATGAGCGCTTGGTGCCGCTGCTGCTGCCGGTTGGGGACGGCCTGCTCGCCGCGGTAAAACGGCCGGAGTAACGGGCTTCGCTGCCCCGGCCCTCGAAACGGCCCGTGCAAGCGGGGTCATAGAGGTGGCTGAATAAAATGTCCCGTTTCAGAATTAGGTGATGATCGGCATGGCGGCCAGGTTACGGGCTTGCGTCGCGGTCAGCTGCCGGGCTGGGCGGCCACCGAGCAGGCCTTGCCTGGGAGCGGGCAGGCGGGCAGCATTGGTGGCGATCGGCAGGGCTCAGCCGACGGCCGTCTTGAGGGCTTCGCCCAGCGCAACCGCCTCGTCGGGCGACAACTCGACGACCAGCCGCCCGCCGCCCTCAAGCGGGACGCGCATCACGATGCCGCGACCCTCTTTGGTGACCTCGAGCGGACCATCGCCTGTCCGCGGCTTCATCGCCGCCATCCGCCATCCCCTTTCCTGCCTGGGGGCCGCAGCAACCCACAGGGGCTACGACGCCTGCTCCGGTGCCTGGCGGGACCGGCCAGCCACAACCATGTCGATCAGTACCTCTATTATCCAGAGTTCCGGCCCGCAGTGCTAACGATCAGTCTTCCCGCCCCGGCATCGCCCGGTGCCCTCGCGGCCCCGTGAACGCCGGGCGACACTGGCACGATGGACGCTAGATCGGCTCTGTTCGACCTCTACGGGGACCATCTGCGGTCTCGGGGCTCTCGTGCCCCGGTCGCGGCGCTGGTCCGGCTGCTTGCTCCGCTCGGCGTCACTGCGCCGGCGGTGCGCACGGCCGTGTCCCGCATGGCCAGGCAGGGGTGGCTGGAAGCCCTGCGGCTGCCGGAAGGGGCTGGCTACGAGCTCACGCCGCGCGCGGTGCGCAGGCTCGACGACGCCGCGGAGCGGATCTACCGCCATGGTGACCCCGCCTGGGACGGCCGCTGGCACGTGGTGGTGGTCGAGCGGGTGAAGGAGCGGGCGCGGCGGGACCGGGTGCGCGCCGCCCTCAGCTATCTCGGATACGCGCCGATCGACGAGACGACCTGGGTCAGCCCGCGCCCGTCGGGCGAGCTCGAAGCCCTGCTGGAGACCGAGCGCGTCCGGGCCGAGCGCTTCTTCGCCAGCTACGACGGCGACGCCCGCGGGCTGGTCGCCAGGGCCTGGGACCTTGACGGCCTGTCACATGCCTACCAGCGGTGGCTGGCCGTCACCGACGACCTGGTGGCCAACGTCGGCCCCGGTACGCCCGACGAGGTGATTTTCGCTACGCGGAGCCGGCTCGTGCATGAATGGCGGAAATTCCTGTTCCGGGACCCGGGGCTGCCCGCCGAGTTGCTGCCCGCGCGCTGGGCCGGCCGCCGGGCGGCAGAGGTGTTCGATGCCGAATCAGCGAGGCTGCTTCCCGCTGCTTCCCGCTTCGTGGACCGCTGCCTGCGGTCCGGGGGATGACTCAGTCGTCCGCGCTCGCCGCGGCTCGCAGCTCCTCGTGAGCCCACACGATGTGCTCTTCCACGTCAACGAGGTCGCTCAGCGGCATCCGCTGGTAGCTCCCGTCGGCCGCCCGCCACGAGGCAGTGCCGGAATGACACCAAACGGTCAGGTCACGGCTGACGGACAGCACCGACATGGAGGCGCCTGGCTCGTCGGCCCGGACCAGGCGACCGCCGAGGCCGCGGCCTGCCAGCATCGCCTCGAGCTCGTTCACCGCCTGCCATGGGTTGAACTCGGTCCTGCCGAAGCGGGCAGCGTCGCAGCCCGGCGGTACCCGCAGCGCGAACCATACGGCCTTGCCGGAGACCTTCCAGGTGCCTAGCCGGCCCCGGGTGAGGTGGGCGCCCCACTCGCCCGCGGACAGCCCGTCCACCACCTGCAGTCCCCGGCCGTTGACGCCCTCCTTGGACCGGATCTTCACATCCGGCAGGCTGCCCGTCTTCCAGCCAGGCTGGGAGTCGAAGACCTTGCACACCAGCTCGCACCGCGCGCCTGTGCCGCGCAGGTAGAGCCAGAACTCGGGAAAGCCACTCACCGGACGCTGGCTGGAGCCGCTGAACTCCACATTCCCCTGGGCATGCAGCGTGTTCGCGGCCAGTTCGCTGGCCATCGTGATCCCGTCGTGGACCAGGTCACCCGGCAGTCCGATCCCGGCAACCGCCTCGCGGAAGCAGCTCCTGGCCGCCCCGGCGCACGTAGGATCCAGCGGAAGGGGACGCGCGAAGCAGCCCCCGGCGCTCACGCTGGCCTCTGCCAGGGAGCCCGAGTTACCGAACGCCTCCGCCACCGGCGCCGCCATGAAGGCGTGCTCTGCGGTGGAATGGCCGGTTCCGCCGCGGCGGTCCGGCCCGCCCTCGGCGGGCGAAGGTAGCATCTCCTCCGCCTTTCGGACTCAGATATCTGTGAAACACAGATTATGAGTCGGGTACAAGCCTACGCAATGGTAACGAGCGAAAAAGTCCGGGCCAATGGCACGTACCGGCCTCGCGCTAGCGGCACGATAGTGACGGAACCATGGCCTTCAGGGTAGATGGAACGAACAGCAGTTGGTGGCATACGCATGATCCTGACGGTAACGTCACATTCGCGGCAGGCCAGACCCTGACCAGGTCGGACTGCCGGGCCTCGAGACAGGCTGAGTATGTGAAGAATCCCCCGGGAGGAGAGCCCGGGGGATTCTTCACATGCGATAGATCGCGTTCAGTCGGGTCAGATGCGCAGGTCGTACCGGCCGATCTTCGCATCAGCGAGGAATGCGGCAAATGTCGCCCGGCCGACGACGTGGGCGCCGCCCTCCGGGCGCTTGCTGTCCCTCACGGCAACGATGTGAGGGAGATTGGACGCGACCTCAACGCAGCCGCCGTTCTGGGAGCTGAGGGTGGCCTTACGCCACGTGGCTCGAGACAGGTCGATCATGAGTCACTCCAGTTGATCAGCGAGTTGCTTCAGATAGAGCGTGGTGTCGTCGGGGTCCAGCGCCGCGTCGCTAGCGCGGGCGAAGGACTGGACGTAGTTGCTGACGGACTCCGGGGTCGTCACCTCCTCGATCGAGTAATCGGTCTCCACGTAGACGATGCTGGGCTCCGCGTCGGGCAGGTCGAAGATGTTGACCATGGAATGCATGCCGGTGGGCGGGCCATCGATGAACCGCTGCATGCGCAGCTCGATGTTGGGCCGGGCGCCGAGCTCGACGAGCTTCATGATCTGCTCGCGCCGGTCCGGCTTCGTCCCCCACCGGTACATCAGCGACGCTTCGGTGATCACCGCGATCAGCTCGGGCGCGGTGCCATCGGTCCGGTCAAGGATCTTCTGCCGGATCTGCCGGGTTTCCACCATCCGGCGCCGCCAGGCGGGCGGCCGCGAACCAACCCGCATCACGGCTTCGGCGTAGGCGGGCGTCTGCACCAAGCCGGGGAGCAGGAGCGGCATGAATACCCGGATCCGGACCGCGTCGTTCTCGAACCCGGGGAACTCGTTCTCGAAGATCGTGGTGTACTCCCGCCACCAGGGCCTTGCCCGGGCCCGGATGGCCAGCTCCTCGAGTTCGGCGCGTTCGTCCTCGCCGACCCCGTAGACCCGCAGCAGGTCCCTGATGTCGCTCATCTCGGGGCGCTTCCAGTGGTTGGCCTCGAACCGGCCCACCTTGCCCCGGCCCCAGTCGAGCAGGTCGCATACGTGGTTGGCGGTGTGCCCGGAGGCGCGCCGCAACTCGGTGAGGCGGCGGGATAGCCGCCGTTTCGCAACGGTTGCCCCACAGGCCTCGTCGCTCATCGGCGATTGCCTCCTTGACAGGACGTCCCTTTGAGCATAGCCCTACTTAAGTTGTGAATCACAAACGATGGCATCATCGGATGCGCTTCTTTTGGATATCGGTTGCGTATCGGTTCGCCCCGGTATTCGAGAAAGGCCTGCTAATGGCCGGGTAAAGGAGGGTGTGGGGAAGCGGTCAGGGGGTGTGGGGCAGCGATCAGCGGTCAACCCGCGTCGTCGAACTCGCCGGCCCGCACGCCGTCCAGGAAGCACTCCCACTCGTTCCGGTCGTAGACAAGCACCCGGTCGTCTGGGTCGCCCGCCACGCGCATCAGCACCCACTCCGTGCTGGTTCCCAGGTGCTGGTTGATGAAGGCGATCTCGAGGGCGCCATCGCCGTCGCCGGACCGCTGCCAGTCCTGTGCGACCAGATCGATGCCGAGTTCCGCAACGGTCGGCTTGGCATTCACAGGTTTCTCCTCACTCGGTTACCGTCGGTCACGGACGGCGGGCGACACCACAGTAGATTCCACGCGACCCCTCAGTATCAGCGGCCTCGATGTCCTCGGCGCCCCAAAGACCCGCATATGTCATCACCCCATCCGCGCCGGTATAGGGCGGTACCAGGCCCCACGGATCCCCTTCATCTCCCGCGAAGCCGGGCAGCGTGGTCATCAGCACACCGGCCGGATGGGCAGATCGATGAGCCGCCGCAGCCCGGGATCGCCGAGCACGGCGCCGGGATCCCGCCAGTCGGCCGTGACCAGCGCCGTTGTCCCGTCGGCCGCGAGCAGCGGGCCGCTGTACGCGGCGACCATCGGGTCGTGGTCGACGTACACCACGCGCGCCTCCGGCAGCACCCTGCGCACCGCCTCGTGGGTGTTGTTGCGCGTGGGCAGGCCGGCCCCGATGTCGATGAACTGGCGGACACCCTGGCGGGCGATCCACCTCGCCGCACGGCCGTGAAAGCCGCGATTGGCTAACATCGCGTCGACGATGTCGGGCACCGTGGCCTTCAGCCGCTCCGCCACTTCCCGGTCAACCGGGTAGTTGTGCGTGCCGCCCAGGATGTAGTCATACAGACGAAGCCGGCTCGGCCTGGTCGGGTCTACCGCAGGGGGAACGTCTGGGAACGCGGTCATTCTTGCCTCCGCCCCCCAATTACCAAGTCTGGCATGGTCCGGGCAGCGCACAAGGACAGCAACCGCGTTGCTCAGGGGACGGTGCTACCCGGCGTAGGCACCGCGGCGGAAGCAGGCCTGGAGATGGTCGTCGACCACGCCGCAGGCCTGGAGGGTGGCGTACGCGGTCACCGGGCCAGTGAAGGTGAAGCCCTGCCGCCGTAGTTCCTTGGACAGGGCCTTCGACCCCGGCGTCCAGGCCGGCACGTCGGCCAGGGTGACCGGGGCGCGTTCCTGCCCGTCCGCGTAGCTCCAGACCAGCGCGGCCAGCCCGTCCGGCAGCGCGAGCGCGGCCCGCGCATTGTTGATGGCCGCCTCGATCTTGGCCCGGTTCCTGACGATGCCAGAATCGGCGAGCAGCCGCGCCACGTCGGCGGGGCCGAAACCCGCGACGGCCTCGATGTCGAAGCGGGCGAACGCGCCGCGGAATGCCTCCCGCTTGCGCAGGATCGTCAGCCAGGACAAGCCGGACTGGAACGCCTCGAGACACAGACGCTCGAACATGCCCGTGTCGTCGCGCACCGGGCGGCCCCATTCACCGTCGTGGTAGGCGAGGTATTCGGTGCTGCCCAGGCTCCACGGGCATCGCAGCAGGCCGTCCGGCCCGGGCTCGGCCCCTGCAGACGCGGCGCTCAACCGGTCCCCCTCTCCTGCTCCCTCTGCTCACCGGGTTCCTCCGCCGGGGGCTGTTCCGGGGCTGGCGACGGCGACGCGCCCGGCCGCTGCCACGCCGACCACGACGGCGCTTCCCCCGCCGGCCGGGCGGCACCGGCGCCGAGCTGGAACGGCGACGGCAGCGGGCCGGAAACGCCCTTGACGGGCGGTCTGGCGTGAGCCTGCGGCTTCGCGGGAGCCTGCGGCTTGGCCGGAGGCGGCGCCTTGGCCGGAACCCCCGATTCCTTCGCGGCAGCCTCCAAATCGGCGATCTGGCGCCGCAGGATGGCTATCTCCACGTCCCGCTCGGTCACCGTGCGCGCGACCATGTTCAGCGCATCATCGGTCGCCCGCATGTCATAGCCCCACAACGCGGCGGGCGGGCGCAATAGCGCCACATCCGCGGCCGTCACGATCTCTCCGTCAAGCGGCCGGACATCAGCGGTCGGCCGCGCCAGCTCCCCGCCGCGACCCATCGCGACGACAACCACGCCGCAGAGGATGGCGACGGCCACGATCAGCAACACCACGAGCACACAAGAATCGTGCCATGCCAGACCCCAAATGGCGTATTCCGCCAGGGACGCAATCCGGCATCAGGCCGCGGGGCCATCGCGGCCCGGCCGGTCCGAGCTGTTCGCGTGCGCGTCCTTGATGATCCGCACAACCTCCTCGGGGTCGTCCGCGATCCGGAACAGCTCGGGATCGGCGGCCGAGATGTTGCCCTCGGTCAGCAGCGTCCCGCGGATCCACGAGATAAGGCCGGACCAGTAGTCGCTGTCCACCAGGACGATGGGGAACCTGGTGATCTTGCCGGTCTGCACCAGCGTGAGCGCCTCGAACGTCTCGTCCAGGGTCCCGAACCCGCCGGGCAGCACCACGAACGCCTGCGAGTACTTGATGAACACCGTCTTGCGGACGAAGAAGTACCTGAACTCCAGGCCAATCTCGACGTATTCGTTCAGGCCCTGCTCGATCGGCAGCTCGATGCCGAGGCCCACGGAAACACCGCCGGAGCTCATCGCCCCCTTGTTGGCGGCCTCCATGATCCCGGGGCCGCCACCGGTGATCACCGCGTAGCCCGCCGCGGCGAGGCCGGCTCCGATCCGTTCCGCCCGGTCATAGTCCTCGGTGCCGGGGAGCGTCCGCGCGGACCCGAACACCGCGACCGCCGGGCCGAGCTCGGACAGCAGCCCGAAGCCCTCGACGAACTCGGCCTGGATCCGCAGCACCCGCCACGGGTCGGTATGCACCCAGTCGCTCGGGCCGCGCCGGTCCAGCAGTCGCTGGTCCGTGGTGGTCTTCGGAATGTGCTTGCCCCGCAACGTCGCCGGCCCCTGACGGCGCAGCCGGCGATGCGCCTCCGAGTTCGTGCTCATGATCCCATAACGTAGCCGGTGGCCAGGGTGGATATATCAGTGGCCAGGTGGTTGCCGATTAGCGTAAAGGCCCGTTTTGGAGGTTCGATGGAGCCCGACATGAGGGGCCTTAACGGTACCCGGACAGAGTGACTGCGCCAGCAGGTAACTTCGGTGCTGTGCCGAAAACCCGCCGCGCCCGACGTGGGATCTCGGGGATAAGCCTGCTCATGGCCGTGATCGTGGCGCTGGGCGGGTACATCGCCTACCAGCGGCTCCAGCCGCTGCTCTCGGGCAGTGGGTGCGCGGCGGCAAGCGGCGGCAAGGACATACCGCTCGGTACCGGCCAGGCGGGGATCGCCGCCACGATCGCCGGCGTCGCACAGCGGGAAGCGCTGCCCGCCCGCGCGGTCACCGTGGCATACGCCGCGGCGCTGCAGGAGTCGAAACTGACGGACCTGACCTACGGCGATCGCGACTCGGTCGGGGTGTTCCAGCAGCGGCCTTCGGAGGGCTGGGGACCGCGACGCGAACTTGAAAATCCGGTATACGCAACGTCAAAGTTCTTCGGCGCGCTGGTTAAGGTTCCCCGATACCGGCGGATCCCTATTTACCAGGCAGCGCAGGACGTGCAGCACAGCGCAGATGGATTTGCCTACGCACAGTACGGGTCGATGGCCGCGCAGATGACCGTCGCGTTCACCGGGCAGGATCCGCACGCGGTCTGGTGCTGGTACTCCCGCAAAATCAGCGGCACGGCCCGCACCGATGCCGCTTCCACGGAACTCGCGCAGACCTTCGGCCCGCAACAGGCCCGCGCCCGCGCGGATCCCGGCCTGATCGTGCAGGTCACGGGCGCCCGCCGGGGCTGGGTAATTGCGGCATGGCTAGTGTCACACGCCCAGCAGTATCGGATCAGCTACGTAGCGTATGCGGGCTACCGCTGGACGGCCGCCGACGGCGCCAGAGGATGGGCTCCGTCAGATTCTCCGTCTCCGCCGGGAAGCATCCAGCTTGGCTGATAGATTGCGTGCCGTGGGGACGGAAAAGGAGTGACGAAGTGACGTACATCATCACCCAGGGTTGCATTGACCTGCTGGACAAGACGTGCATCGAGGAATGCCCGGTGGATTGCATCTACGAGGGCGAACGCATGATGTACATACATCCAGACGAATGCGTTGACTGCGGTGCCTGCGAGCCGGTCTGCCCGGTCGAGGCGATCTACTACGAAGACGACGTGCCAGCCCAGTTGAGGGACTTCTACCGGGTCAACGTCGATTTCTTCCAGAACATCGGCTCGCCTGGTGGTGCGTCCAAGGTTGGCAAGATCCACGGCGATCACCCGCTCGTGGCGTCCTACCCGCCGCAGCCGCACTGATCACGGCCGCCGACCATAACCGCCGGGTGCCGACACTAGCCGCACGACTGCCCCGTTTCCCCTGGGACGCGCTCGAGCCCTACCGGGCCAAGGCACTTGCCCATCCCGGCGGCATCGTCGATCTGTCCATCGGCACGCCGGTCGATTCCGTTCCTGACGTAGTGCGCGAGGCGCTGGCTGCTGCCTCCGATGCCCCGGGCTATCCGGCGACCGCCGGCACCCGCGCGCTGCGCCAGGCGGCGGCGGGGTGGCTGGCACGAAGGCATCAGGTCACCGTCGACCCCGATGACGTCCTCCCCGTGATCGGCACCAAGGAACTCATCGCCGGACTGCCGACGCTGCTCGGCCTTGGCCCGGGCGACGTGGTCGTGCATCCCGAGCTTGCCTACCCGACCTACGACGTGGGCGCGCGGATGGCCGGGGCCAGGCCGGTGGCCGCCGACGGGCTGGTATCGCTCGGCCCCGAGCCGGTCCGGCTGGTCTGGCTGAACTCGCCGTCGAACCCGACCGGCCGGGTGCTGCCCGCTGACCACCTGCGGAAGGTCGTCGCGTGGGCACGCGAGCGCGGCACCGTGGTCGCCTCGGACGAGTGCTACATCTCGCTCGGCTTCACCGAGCGCCCGCTCTCGGTGCTGCACCCTGACGCGTGCGGCGGCTCGCACGAGGGGCTGCTTGCCGTGCACTCCCTATCCAAGCGGTCCAACATGGCCGGCTACCGCTTCGGCTTCGTGACCGGCGACCCGTCGCTGGTCGCCGAGTTGCTGGCGATACGCAAGCAGGCCGGGATGATCGTGCCGGGACCGGTGCAGGCGGCCGCGGTGGCCGCGCTCAACGACGACGCCCACGCCGACGCGCAGCGGGCCAGGTACGCGGCGCGGCGGCATGTCCTGCGGCCGGCGCTCGAGGCGGCGGGCTGGGCCGTCGAGCACTCGCAGGCCGGCCTGTACCTGTGGGCTGCTCATCCCGGCCGGGACTGCTGGGAGTCGGTCGCCGCGCTCGCCGAGGCCGGGATCCTGGTCGCGCCGGGATCGGTGTACGGCAGCAGCGGCGCGCGGCACGTCCGGGTCGCGCTGACCGGCACCGACGAGCGGATCGCCGCCGCCGCCGAGCGCCTTCCCGCGCTGGCCTGAGCCGTGTTCCGGATCTACGACACGCGGACCGGGCAGGTCGAGGAGATCGGCCTCGAGCCCGGCAGCGTTCTGCGCGTGTACGCCCGCGGCCCGGCGCCCGGCCGTCCCGCGCACTTCGGCGAGCTGCGTTCGTTGCTGGTGGCGGACCTGATCCAGCGCAACGCCGAGCATCGGCACGGACTGACGGTCGTGGCCTGCCTGGTCGTACCCGGTGCCGGATACGACGAGCCACCGGCCGGCGATGCCACGGCGCTGAACATCAGGGCGGCCGAGCGGACGATGCCCGCCCCGGAGCCGGCCGGCCCGGGCATCGGCGCGGTGAGCCCGGTAGAGATCATCCTCGAGGCACGGCTGGGGCCGGCGGCCGGCCAGGCGACCGTGCGGCGCACGGTGGGGGTCGGCCCGGTGACGTTTGCCGGCCGCGACGCCGACGGCCGGGCGCCGCACGAGGAGCCGGTGGTGTCCCTTTCCGCCCTGGCGGACCGCGGGCTTGACCCCCTGGCCGTGCGGCTGGCGCTCATGTCCCGCCACCATGGCGAGCAGGCGGACCTCACCTGGGACGTGCTGGCCGACGCGGACCAGACCCTGCGCCGGTGGCGTGAGCTGGTGGCCGAGTGGGCCGAGTCGCCGAGCAGGCCGATGTGCGCGGAGGTGACCGCCCAGGTGGCGGCGGCGTTCGACGGGGACCTGGACACACCAGCTGCGCTGCGGGCCCTGCGCGGGCTGGAACAGGACCCGCAGATCCCGCCGGGATCGAAGTTCGAGTCGTTCCTGCACGCCGACCAGTTGCTAGCGCTGGACCTGCCCCGCGAGATCGGCCGGCCGCGGCGCGGCTAGGCACGGCTGCCGCTCCGACATCGCCGCAGCCAGGCACGCCTGCCGCTCCGACATCGCCGCAGCCAGGCGCGCCGACCGGCCCAGCACCGCTCCGCAACAGATCGTTGCCCTGAACGCACAGGACGCAACGGATCTCCGCGAGCGCACAAATGTTGCGGGGAGACTTGCGCCACCGCGCGCTCCTACGCTGGAGATCCGCCAGGCTTGGCTGCGCGGCGACCGGGACGTGACGGTTGGGGAGGGGCTTGGTGGCGAACGCACGAGACCGCACGACCCAGACGGATGGTGCCGGGCATGGCAGGACCTACCTGATGTGCCCGCCCGATTACTTCACGGTTGAGTACGCGATCAACCCGTGGATGGACCCGGACCAGCCATCCGATGCGGCCCTGGCGATGCGCCAGTGGCACGGCCTGCGGGAGACGTTCACCCGGCTCGGGCACACCGTGCACGTCATCGATCCCGTGCCCGGACTGCCGGACATGGTGTTCGCGGCCAACGGCGCGACCGTGATCGGCGGCAAGGTGCTCGGCGCCCGGTTCCGGTACCCACAGCGCGCCGCCGAGGGCGAGGCCTACCTGGCCTGGTTCACTCGCGGCGGGCACCGGCCGACAGCGCCACGCTCGGTGAACGAGGGCGAGGGTGACATCGTGTTCGCCGGGCGGGTCATCCTGGCCGGCCACGGCTACCGGACCGACCCCGCGGTGGCCGGGGAACTCGAGATTCTGTTCGGCCTGCCGGTGCTCAGCCTGCGGCTGGTGGACCCGCGGTTCTACCACCTGGACACGGCGCTGTGCGTGCTGGACGCCGACACCGTCGTCTACTATCCGTCGGCGTTCGACGACGCCGGACGGGCGCTGCTGACCAGCCATTTCGCTACCCTGATCGAGGCGAAAGACGAGGACGCCGAGGTCCTCGGGCTCAACGCGATCAGCGACGGCAGGCACGTCGTGCTGCCGGCCCAGGCGACCGGGCTCGCGGCCCAGGTCGCGGAGAAGGGCTACGAGCCGGTGCCGGTCGACATGTCGGAATTCCGCAAAGCCGGGGGCGGCCCGAAGTGCTGCGCCCTGGAGCTGCGGGAACTGCGGCTAACCCACGCGCTTCAGGGGAGATGAGCATGACGGGCAGCGACGGCACGGCAACGGCGGAGCGGCTTCGCGAGCTGGCCGCGGCGCACGGCGCGCACAACTACCACCCGTTGCCGGTCGTGATCGCCGAGGCCGAGGGCGCCTGGGTGACCGACGTCAATGGCCGCCGCTACCTGGACCTGCTCGCCGCCTACTCGGCGATCAACTTCGGGCACCGCCACCCCAGGCTCATAGCCGCCGCGCTTCGGCAGCTCGATCGGGTGACCCTGGTCAGCCGGGCCTTCGAGCACGACCAGTTCGGGCCGTTCTGCGCGGAGCTCGCCGAACTGGCCGGCATGCAGATGGTGCTGCCGATGAACACCGGCGCCGAGGCCGTGGAGACCGCGATCAAGACCGCCCGCAAGTGGGGCTACGAGGTCAAGGGCGTGCCCGCGGGCGAGGCCGTGATCGTGGCCTTCGGCGGTAACTTCCACGGCCGCACCACGACGATCATCAGCTTCTCGACCGACGAGGACTCCCGGGCCTCGTTCGGCCCGTACACGCCGGGGTTCACGGTCGTGCCGTACGGCGACCTGGACGCGCTGGCCGCCGCGGTCGACGACCGCGTGGTCGGGGTGCTGGTCGAGCCGATCCAGGGCGAGGCCGGCGTGCTGGTGCCGCCGCCCGGGTTCCTGGCGGGCGTGCGCGAGATCTGCTCGGCGCGCGGCGCGCTGATGATCGCGGACGAGATCCAGTCCGGGCTCGGCCGGACCGGCACCACGTTCGCCTGCGAGCACGAGGACGTGGTCCCGGACATGTACCTGCTCGGCAAGGCCCTCGGCGGCGGCATCGTGCCGGTGTCCGCCGTGGTGTCCTCGGCCGGCATCCTCGGCGTGTTCCAGCCCGGCCAGCATGGTTCCACGTTCGGCGGGAACCCGCTGGCCTGCGCGATCGGGCGCGAGGTGATCGCGATGCTGAAGACCGGCGAATTCCAGGAGCGCTCGGCCAAGCTGGGCGCGCACATGCACGACCGGCTGGCCACGCTGCCCGAGAGCGCCGTGCGCGAGGTGCGGGGCCACGGCCTGTGGGCGGGGATCGAGTTCGCCTCGCTGCCGGGGCGGGAGGCGTGCGAGCAACTCGCCGAGCGCGGCGTGCTGGCCAAGGACACCCATGGCTCCACGATCAGGCTGGCGCCGCCGCTCATGATCGACGAGGCGGACCTGGACTGGGCTCTCGACTGCGTGGCGGACATCGCCCGCTGACGCCCATGGTCAGCTCCGCACGCCGGCGGGCCCGGCGAGCTGCGCCGCTAGCTCGGCGTTGCGCCGGGCGAACGGCGCCCATGCGGGCGGGGTCGCGGCCAGCAGCGCCGCTGCCGCGGCCTCGCCGCAAGATCGTTGCCGCCACTCGCCCAGCCGGCCATTCCTGACGGCCAGGCTGACCAGAACCCCGCCCACCTCCCCTTCCCCCGTCACTGCCCAGCCGTGCACGTCGGCGTCATCGCCGCTGGCCAGCGTCACCTTCTGCTCGGCGGTGACCCAGTCCGCCGCCTCGATCTCCGCCTGGATCCGGGCCGCGAGCTCGAAGGCGAGTTCCGCGGCTGCGCTGTCGCGCCGCCGCTCGAGTTCGGCGCGGAACCAGGTCACAGCGGCGGCGTCCCGTTCCAGCACCGCGACGACGCTCTCGGTCAGCGCGGAACGGTCGCCGGGCCCGATCCCGCGGGCCGCCGCCATGCCGCGGTCCGAGCCCCGCAGGCCGTCGGCGGCGTAGGCCACCGGCAGCACCCGGTGCAGGGCCGAGGCAGCGAGCCGCACCCGGAGGCCGCCGAGGTAGGGCCCGAAGTAGCGGGCGCCGGGCGCCGGGTTCGCGGCGTGCACCACCTTCAGGCCCGCCGACCGCGGCCGCAGGTCGAGCCGGATGTAGACCGGCACCTCCTGGCCGCCGGCCGTCCGGTTCCACCGGGGCAGCCGCCGTTCCAGGAGGTTGCGCTCCAGCCAGGCCGCCTCGTGCTCGGAGTCGCACACCAGCGCCTGCACCCGGGCGATGCGCGCCACCATCGAGGCCAGGTGCCCGCGCGATCCCAGGTCGCCCCAGTAGGAGGCGACACGGCGGCGCAGGTTGACCGCGCGGCCGAGGTACAGCACACCGGCGCGGGCATCACGGAATCGGTAGACGCCGGGCGCTTGCGGCAAGGCCGCCACTGCGGCCGGAGGTGCGCCCGCCTGGCCCATCTCGCCGACCTCCCGAAGCTCCTGGGCCAGCCTACGGTGGGCTGGTGGCTGGCGGGAGGGCTGGGAGTACCTGCTGCCCTGAGCCCCGGGATAATCGGCTGCGAAGTTTGCTACCGGCGGTAGCATAATTGCATGAACGCAGGCCAGAAAGGGGATGCGGCCGACCGCGGAACGGAGGCGGCGGCCGCAGCGCTGAGCGGCCTCGAGGCAGCGCTCCGGCAGGCGCTGGCCTCGGCGTCGCACGACCAGGTGGTGAAGTGCATCGCGGCCGCCCTTCCGGCCGAGGTCTTTCTCGACCAGGGCGCCCGGCTGCACGAGAGCAAGGTTCGGAAGGTGAGCGTGTCCATGCCCGAGGAACTGGCCGACGCGGTGCGCGCCCGCACCGGCGCCGGCGGATTCAGTCGCTACGTGAGCGAAGTCGTCGGGCGCGAGATAAGGCACGAGCGCCTTGGCGAACTGCTCGACGAGCTTGAGGCCGAGTACGGTCCGGTCCCCCCCGAGATTCGCGAGCAGACGAGGCGGATGTGGCCAAACTACGAAGAGGACGCCGAGGAGTAGGCGGAACGCTGGTCCTGGACTCCGAGGGCCTAGTCCAGCTCGCCAATGGCAGCCCGCTGGCTGTGTCGCTGGCGCGCGACACCTACCAGGCCCAGGCGGAGGTCGTTACCTCGGCACCGACCCTGGCCGAGGTCCTGCGCGGGGGTCCGGGGGACGCGCCGATGCATCGCATTCTGAGCCGTGTCACAGTCGTCCCTATCGGGGCGGAGCAAGGCCGGGCGGCCGGCGAACTGCTGGGACGGACCGGGTTGTCCGGGCACCGTTGCGCGCTTGACGCCCTTCTGGCGGTGGTCGCGTTGGCGCAGCCGCGGCCCGTGATCGTGCTTACCAGCGACACTGACGACATGCGGCGGTTGACCGAGGAACCAGGCCTCCGTAAGGCGGAGAGGATAGAGATTGCCCTCATCTGACCCGGCCGCCCGGGTGGCGGGTGCCTGGTGGTCGCCGGTGCCGGGCGATTATGGTTCGGCTTGTGAGCATCCTGGCCAGCGCGCTGGACACCCGCGGCGCCGAGTACGCATCACGGCGCGACGCCATGCTGGCCCGGCTGGCCGAACTGGACGCCGAGCACGCCAAGGCGCTGGCCGGCGGGGGGCCGCGCTACGTGCAGCGGCACCGGGACCGGGGGAAGCTGCTGGCACGCGAGCGGATCGAGCTGCTCATCGATCCCGACTCCCCGTTCCTCGAGCTGTCGCCGCTGGCGGGCTACGGCACGGAGTTCCCGGTCGGCGGCAGCGTGGTCACCGGCATCGGCGTGGTCTGCGACACCGAGTGCGTGCTGATCGCCAGCGATCCGACCGTCCGCGGCGGATCGACCAACCCGTGGACGTTGCGCAAAACGCTCCGGGCTTCCGACATCGCGCTGCGCAACCGGCTGCCGCTGATCAACCTGGTCGAGTCCGGTGGCGCCGACCTGCCGACCCAGAAGGAGATCTTCATCCCGGGCGGCCAGATCTTCCGTGACCTGACCCGGATGTCGGCGGCCGGCATCCCCACGATCGCCCTGGTATTCGGCAGTTCCACGGCCGGCGGTGCCTACCTGCCGGGGATGAGCGACTACGTGGTGATGGTGCAGGACCGGGCCAAGGTGTTCCTGGGCGGGCCGCCGCTGGTGAAGATGGCCACCGGCGAGGAGTCCGACGACGAGTCGCTCGGCGGCGCCGGGATGCACGCGCGCCAGTCCGGGCTCGCCGACTATCTCGCGGCCGACGAGCGCGACGCGCTGCGGATCGGCCGGTCGATCGTGGCCAGGCTTGGCCGGGCCCGCCGTTCGCCGCCGACCGGAGGGCCGGCCCCGGGGCCGCGCTGCAGTGAGGACGAACTGCTCGGCGTCGTGCCCAAGGACCTCAAGGTGCCGTTCGACCCGCGTGAGGTGATCGCCCGGGTCGTCGACGGCTCGGACTTCGACGAGTTCAAGCCGCTGTACGGGAGCAGCCTGGTGACCGGGTGGGCCGCGGTGCACGGGCACCCGGTCGGCATCCTGGCCAACGCGCGCGGCGTGCTGTTCAGCGAGGAATCGCAGAAGGCCGCCCAGTTCATCCAGCTGGCCAATCAGGTCGGCGTGCCGCTACTGTTCCTGCAGAACACCACCGGCTACATGGTCGGCAGCCGATACGAGCAGGCCGGGATCATCAAGCACGGGGCGCTGATGATCAACGCGGTATCGAACAGCCGGGTGCCGCACCTGACCGTGGTCATGGGTGCGTCCTACGGCGCGGGAAACTACGGGATGTGCGGCCGCGCCTACGATCCGAGGTTCCTGTTCAGCTGGCCAAGCGCGAAGTCGGCGGTGATGGGCCCGGCGCAGCTGGCCGGCGTGCTGTCGATCGTCGGCCGCCAGGCCGCAGCGGCGCGCGGCGAGGCCTACGACGAGGCCGCTGACGCGGCGATGCGAGCGGCGGTCGAGGAGCAGATTGAGGCCGAGTCGCAGCCGTTCTTTTTGTCCGGCCGGATCTACGACGACGGGGTGATCGATCCGCGTGACACCCGCACCGTCCTCGGCATCTGCCTGTCCGCGATCGAGAGCGCTCCGCCCGCAGAACCCGCCGCTGCAGCCGGATACGGCGTGTTCCGGCTGTGACAGGGAATCCAGTGATCACCAGGGTGCTGGCCGCCAACCGGGGGGAGGTCGCCCGCCGGATCTTCCGCAGCTGCCGACGCTCGGGAATCGGCTGCGTCGCGGTGTTCTCCGACCCGGACGCCGGCGCACCACACGTCGCCGAGGCAGACGCCGCGGTCCGGCTGCCCGGATCCAGCCCGGCCGACACCTACCTGAACGCTCCGGCGCTGGTCGAGGCCGCGCTGGCGGCCGGCGCCGACGCGGTGCACCCCGGCTACGGCTTCCTGTCCGAGGACGCCGGCTTCGCGCGGGCCGTTCAGGCGGCCGGGCTGACCTGGATCGGCCCGGGCGCCGACGCGATCGAAGCCATGGGTTCGAAGATCACTTCCAAGAAGCTGGCCGCCGAGGCAGGCGTCCCGGTGCTGCCCGAGCTCGTTCCGGAGGCGATCACCGGCTATCCGGTGCTGGTCAAGGCGTCGGCGGGCGGGGGCGGCCGCGGCATGCGCGTGGTCCGCAGCTCCGCCGAGCTGCCCGCCGCGCTGCAGTCGGCCCGCCGCGAGGCCCAGTCGGCCTTCGGCGACGGCACGCTGTTCTGCGAGCCGCTGCTGGCCGGCGCCCGGCACGTCGAGGTGCAGGTCCTCGCCGATGCCCACGGCACGGTCTGGACGCTGGCCGAACGCGACTGCTCGGTGCAGCGGCGGTACCAGAAGGTCATCGAGGAGACGCCGTCCCCGGCGGTGTCGGAGCCGCTGCGGGCCCGGCTGCTCGCGGCGGCAGCAGCGGTCACGCGCGCGGTGGGCTACCTCGGTGCCGGCACCGCCGAGTTCCTCGTCAGCGACGGGCAGTTCTACTTCCTCGAGTTCAACACCAGGCTGCAGGTCGAGCACCCGGTCACCGAGTGCGTGCACGGGATCGACCTGGTCGCGCTGCAGCTCGGCATCGCCGGAGGGCTGGCCCTGCCGCCGGATCCGCCGCCGCCAGCCGGGCACGCGGTCGAGGCCCGGCTGTACGCCGAAGACCCGGCCGACGGCTACCGCCCGTCCAGCGGCCTGCTGCACGCGCTGGACGTCCCGGACTCCGATACGCGGTTCGCCCCGCCCGCCGCCGGGACCGAGCAGGGGCTGCGGCTGGACTCGGGCGTCGAGGCCGGCAGCGAGATCACCCCGTACTACGACCCGATGCTGGCGAAGCTGATCGCGTGGGCTCCGGCAAGGTACACCGCCACGCGCCTGCTCGCCGGCGCGCTGGATCGGGCCAGGATCCACGGACCCGCCACGAACCGCGACCTGCTCGTGAGCGTTCTGCGGCACCCGGCGTTCCTGGCCGGCCGGGCGGACACGTCGCTGCTGGACGGCTACGACCTGGCCGGGCTCGTCCCCTCGGAGGAGACCTGCCTGCTTGCGGCGGCCGCGGCCGCCGTCGCGGGCGCGGCGGCGAACCGGGCCGCGGCCCGGGCAGCGGCGGGCCTGCCCGGCGGCTGGCGGAACGTAGCATCTCAGCCGCAGCACGCGGCCTTCGACGGGCCGCGTGGCCGGATCGAGGTCAGCTATCTGTGGCAGCGCGACGGCAGCCTGGCGTTGCCCGGGCGTGGCGATGTCGCCGTCGCAAAGGCCGCGCCCGACCACGCCGTGCTGGACGTCGCGGGCGTGCGGTACCGGTTTGACGTCTTCCGGGCCGATGACGTTGTCTGGGTGGACTCCGCTCACGGCAGCGTCACGCTTACGAACCTGCCCCGTCTGCCCGAGCCCGTGGCGGCCAGAGAGCCCGGATCGCTGATCGCGCCGATGCCGGGCAGCGTGGTGCGCGTCGAGGTCACCGCTGGCCGGCGGGTCAGCGCCGGGCAGCCGGTGCTCGTGCTCGAGGCGATGAAGATGGAGCACCAGATCGCGGCACCGGCCGACGGACTGGTGGCCGAGGTCCTGGTCGGCCCCGGCGACCAGGTACAGGCCGGAGACGTGCTGGCCACGGTGACCGGGCAGGATGCGACGGCGCGGGAGACGGCTTCCGGAGCGGACACGGCACGCTCGTGAGGGCGGGTGGGCGGGGACGGAAAGGGAGCGCGGGGATCGAAAGGGAACGCCGGGATCGAAAGAGAACGCGGGGGATCGAAAGAGAACGCGGGGATCGAAAGGGAGCGCGGGAATGGAACTGGTCAGCCAGGAATCGGCCGGAGAGGTCACGACCGTCACGCTGGACTCGCCAGCCAGTAGGAACGCGCTGTCCACCGCGCTGCTGACGCAGCTGCGCGCGGCACTGGCCAGCGCGCTGGATGATCCGGGCTGCCGGGTGGTGGTTCTCACCGGTGCCGATCCGGCGTTCTGCGCAGGCGCCGACCTTAAGGAGAGCCGGAACGGGCGCGTCGCCGCACCCGAGCTGTTCCCCGAGATTCTGCAGCTGATCTGGGACAGCGCCAAACCGGTCATCTGCCGGGTGAACGGCAGCGCCCGGGCGGGCGGCATAGGGCTGATCGCTGCCTGCGACATAGCCGTGGCCTCGCAGTCGGCGACGTTCGCGTTCAGCGAGGTGCGGATCGGCGCGACGCCCGCGATCATTGCGGTGCCTTGCCTGCGCCGGATGAGCCCGCGCGCTGCCGCCGAGTACTTCCTGACCGGGGAGCCCTTCGATGCGCAACGCGCGGTCGAGGTCGGCCTGATCACCGGCGCCGTACCCAAGATCCAGCTCGACGAGGAAGTTGCCAGGTACGCGGATCTGCTGCTGCGCGGGGCGCCCGGCGCGCTGGCGGTGACCAAGACCGTGCTCCGCGAGGCCAACTCGATGCCGGTCGCCGACGAGCTGGCGCGGATGGCGGAAATCTCCGCCGCGCGGTTCGCGTCCGAGGAAGCCCAGGAGGGTATTGCGGCCTTCGCCGGGAAGCGCGATCCCAGCTGGGCGGCGGGGCGGGCGCAAACGCCCTAGTTAGTCCGCGGCCAGCCGCCGGTAGCGGCCGGCGTGGTAGATGAGCGGGCCCGCCGCATCCTCCTGCACCGGGCCGGCGACGCCGAGCACCTCCCCGACCACGATGCTGTGATCGCCGCCGTCGTGTACCGCGCTGGTCCGGCACTCCATCGCCGCCAGCGCGCCGTCCAGAATTGGGGCCCCGGTCACCGGCCCGGGATGATGCGTGACCGCATCCAGCTGGCCGTCCAGCGCCCGGCCGCGGGTTGCGAGCCAGCGCGCGGTCTTCTCTGCCGTCTCGTCCAGGATCGAGACCGCCCATTGCCCCGCCTCCAGCACGGTGTCGTGAAACCGGGCGATCTTTTCCGCGCAGAACAGCACCAGCAGCGGCTCCAGCGAAACCGAGGTGAAGGCGCTCACGGTCATCGCGTGGGCTGCGCCGTCCAGGCTGGTGGACACCACGACAATGCCGGTGGGGAACGTTCCGGCTGCCCGCCGGAAGGCGGCGACGTCAGCCGCCATGGGAGCGGGATCCGCCGCGCCGTGCCGCGCCGCCCCGTGCCGGTGACCACCGCATGAAGGAGACCAGCACGCCTGCCACGGCGCAGAGCGCGCCGCCGAACAGGAACCACTCGCCTCCGCCGGTATTAGTGATCAAGACGCTCCCCCCAGGCGTGCCCATGGCCAGCACGAACGATGCGACGAACCATCCCACAGCGGGCATAAGAGCGCCGAGGGGCCTGCGCATTCCCCAGCCGCCGAGCACGCATGCCACACCGGTGCCCAAAGCGAACGCCGGCGCGGCCACGGGGAAGGAGCCAAGAGCCCTGTTGTACTGGAAAGAGCCGATCATGCCGAGCAGGACGCCAAACACGAGCAGCAGGAAATAGCAGCCGAGAACCACCATGCGCCGCTCGCCGGTTCCCGGCGAGCCGCGCCGCGGGTCTGGCTCCGCGAAGCGCTGCTTGCCTGGCTCGCTGTCCACGGCAGAAAGGTTAGTCAATCGCCGCGAACAGATCGCTTTCCCGGTCGTGCGGCCCACCCCCCCGCCCGCGCGGCCCGGCCAGCAGGGTGTAGTACTCGCGGCCCAGCGCCTGCTGGCCGAGGTTGTCCGAAAAGGCGAAGAACGGGCTGTCCACGGCGATCTGCGTGGCGTGCGCACGCATCGCGTCCAGCTTCTGCTCGAGGTACGCGGTCGCATCGATCTCCGTGGTCACCACCTCGTCAGGGACCCCGAACGGGAAGTCGTCCACGGACTCCACCTGGGTGAAGCTGGGCGCGCCGCCGGGGAGACTTC
>Ga0209333_1000049_pt1 | contig 62274 bp, 51 predicted proteins | sample BlaSpr_A8_OM2_O3_FD_187982 | JGI IMG/M metagenome (GOLD analysis project Ga0209333, IMG submission 187982) | Forest soil microbial communities from Thunder Bay, Ontario, Canada - Black Spruce, Ontario site 2_A8_OM2_O3 (SPAdes) (version 2) | ecosystem: Environmental > Terrestrial > Soil > Boreal... | reverse complement strand
AGCGCGGCCGGATCGCGATCCGGCCGCGCTTGCTGGTACCTGCACCTGCGGGGCTCCGCCCCCGCAATCCCCAAACCCTTACCCGTGCGGGGGGCTCCGGCCCTCCTGCATTCCGCGGCACCCCGCACCTGCCGAGGCATCTCCAGACGCGTGTCACCCACTGGGCCAAACGCGTTGCCGCCCATCTACGTGAATGCGTAGATGGGCGCTGCTTGGGAAGGTTCTTCGCTCTTTCCTATGTTTGGCTGTGGCTGTCTAATAGCAGGAAGCGTGACGCAGAGCGCAGAGAGTGATGCAAGGGGACGGGCCGGGCACAACGTGAAGGCTGAACCGGTAGCGCTGGAGGCGACCGCTGCGCCATTGGCCAGCGATGACCGCGGCGGAACTGGGCGGCGCGGCCGGGTTTGCGGCCGGATTTGCCTGGTGCTGGCCATGGCTGCCGGCCTCACCCTGGCTGCCGTTGGGCTCATCGCGACCCCGATCGACCAGGACCTGAACACATCGGCGGCCGGTGCGCAGTCGCTGGCGCCCACGCTGCAGACCCAGGCGGAGGCGTTCGCGGGGACGCCTGCCGTGGGGGCGCTGTTCACCGTCACCAGCGGCGGGGGCCTCGGTGGGCACTTCTGCAGCGCGAGCGTCGTGGACAGCCCGGCCCGGGACCTGGTTATCACAGCGGCTCACTGTGTGGGCGGAGGCGGAAACGTCCAGCTCGCGTTCGTTCCGGGCTATGACAACGGCCGGATGCCGTACGGCATCTGGCGGGTGACCCGGGTCATCGTCGACCAAAGCTGGATCTCCTCGGCAAATCCCAATGCCGACGTCGCGTTCCTCACCGTGACCGGCCAGGACGGAGCGAAGATCCAGGACATCACCGGAGGCGAGCGACTCGGCATCGGCCAGGCAGCCGGGCAATACGTGCGAGTGATCGGGTACCCCCAAGGCTCGAACGTCCCAATCAGGTGCGGCAACCTCGCGCGTAGCTTCGGCCCGACGCAGCTTGTGTTCGACTGCGGTAGGTACACCGACGGCACCAGCGGCGGCCCGCTGCTCGAGGACGTCAACCCGACGACCGGGCTGGGCACGGTGATCGGCGTGATCGGCGGCTATCAGCAGGGCGGGGACACGCCAAGCGTGTCGTATTCCGCCCGATTCGGCGCTCTTGTTGCCGATCTCTACAAGACGGCTGTTGGGCAGTAGTCCCGGCACGCTGGTCACTGCTTGTTACGGACAATAGGGCTGATTTCAGGTCAGGGTTTCACGCCCGGTGAACCTGAGTCCCCTGCGAAGCGTCAGTCATTCAGCCGACCGCAGCCCCCGCAGGCAAGGACAGCTCATCATGGCCCACACGAACGAAACGCCGGAGTCCCGGACGCTGTTGCTCCGCCGGATAGCTCAGCTGGAGGACGACCTCGCCGAGACGCGTGGTTGCATTGTCCGGTTGGCTAGCGTGATCGAGACCCTGCTCATCGACGGGCCACAGCCCGCGATTGAAGAGCCGGACATCCGCGATACGGACTGGCTCGCGCCGGTGATACCTCTGGAGCCGGGCAGGACGCGGCGGGAGGACGAGCCGCCCGGCCAGGAGCGTGCGAGCCGTCCGTTACCGCCCGCGCGCAGTGGTGGCGGCCCGGCTCAGGCACCCTCGAACTGGAGCAGGTACAGCCCGGATCCTGAGCGGTCGACCGCGCACACGATGCCATCTGCGGTCACGTAGACGTCGTTGATCTGGGCTGTGCCGCCGAGATCGACCCGCTGTGAACTCTGGCGGCGCCAGACGGGCCACGCGGCGTCGCGTTCAGGGCCCTAATCTGGGTTGATCTTCAATATGTAAGTCCGCCGGAACTGCTCGTCGGTGACCGGCCACCGCTGCCCCCTGTGCCCTTCCACGATCCAGTCTCCGGGCTGGGCGACGGCCCGGCCTTCCATCGTTCGGATGACGAGTTTGCCGCTGACCTGCCAGGCACTGTAGGTGCCGGTGCGGCGCCACCGGTCGCCGCCGAGCGGCTCGTGGCTGGCCCGGAAGTCAAGGTCGCGGACGGTGCGCTCATCGTTGGCCTCGTCGATCACACGCCAGTCGCCGGGGCCGCCGGCAAGCTCGTCACCGGACCGCCGGGTCCACCGCCGGCGCGCCTGCAGCTGCCTGGCCTGCACAATGCCGACGCGCTCGAACACCGCCGCGTGCGGCGGGCCGCCCTGGGGCACGACCGGCACGAAGCCGACGCTCTCCAGCTGCGCGAGCTGCGACCGCAGGTACTCGATGTTCGATGCCCGGTAGTCGGGCGAAAGATCGTTCCAAGGGATCAGCCGCGCATTCACGCGGCCATTGGTCGCCGGGGCGCCATTGCTGGCCGCCGTCCACCCGGCCGCAAGCCGCCGCCGGCGCCAGCGGTCGTGCTCGGCGCGGGCGATCTCTTCCAGATCACGGTCGCTCAGCTCGATGAAGCTGCCCGACGGGACGCCGCGGCGCGGGACCCACCGGCGCCCGCAGGCCACGACCAAGGTCATGACCGAGCGGAGCTCAAGGATGTTGTCCTGGCGGATGAAGTGGTCGAGATCGGCCCAGGGCCTGCTGGTGTGCGGCTTTGGGTCGCCGGGCACCGGCGGCCGCCTGAGCCGGTGGCACTCGTGCCAGTGCCTGGCCACCCGAGTCCAGGTGTCCTCGATTGCCTCGCCGTCCACCAGGAGGGTCCGCTGGAACGGGTGCAGCAGGTCGAAGATCGCCCCGGTGCTGCCTGCCCCGTCGGAGGTGAGCACGAACACCGGGACGCCTGGGTGCAGCCGGGCCACCCGCCCCGCCTCGTGCATGCCGTCCTCGGACAGGGACTCGGCGACGACCACGGCGGTTTCGGCCGCCGCGTCGGGCACCATGGCGTCCAACGCGGCCAGAAGCTGGTCTTTCCAGGGCTGCGGCCGCGCGGTCACCTGCGGCGGCGCCCCGTCGATGCAGTGGGCGGAGGTGGCCAGGTACTCGCGGCGCAGGTCTTCGGCGCGCCGGTCCATCAGGAGCACACACTCGAGGGGATGCGGGTCCAGCGCGTGCGGGGCGGCGCCGTTGGTCCCGTTGGTCCCGTTGGTCCCGTTGGTCCCGTCGGCCTCGGCTGGCCCAAGAGCGTCCGGATAGGCAGCGCGCCCGGCGGCAGCGGCCTCGATAAGCCCGCGATGTTCCCAGGAGCGGCGGGCGAGCTCGAGCAGGATGGCCAGGGCTAAGGTGCTGTCCCCGCAGAGCAGCAACTGTCGGGTGCCGATCCGGAAAATCTGGTTGACCAGTGCGGACGCGGTGACTTCCTGCGCGCTCAGCGCATCCTCGAACCAGTGGCTCGAGGTACCGCAGCGCCAGCCGCGCCAGTGGTTGGCGTGCCGCGGGTCATCGATCCGGGCGATCAGGTGCGGCTGCCGCTCCAGATGCGGCCGGTAGCGGCGCAGGATCCGGTGCGCGGCAGCCAGAATCGCCTCGTTCTCATGCACGTCCTGGTGCAGTGCATACAGATAGCTCAGCGCGCAGCCGCGCCAGCCGGCCAGGACCGGCTGCAGCACCCCTTCGGACGCCGGGTCCCCGATCATGATCCGCGCGCCGGTGGCCCGGGCTTCGTCCAGCATCGGGTGGGTTATGTCCGGCTCGACGACGATGATCCGGTTCGGGCGCCCGGTCGCGGCCAGTTTCCACAGCACGGGCATGGTCATCGCGTCGAGCCCGGTGAACACCGTCGCGTCGCTGACCGCACGCGCCCACAGCCTGCTCACTGGCTTGCGCCAAAGCACCGACGCCGCCGCGATCGCACCGACCATCGTCGCGGCGAGGCAGACGAACTCACCGAGCTGCAAGGCGAGGGGCAGCTGCCCCGGGCACGGGGCCTGGCCGTATGCCGACGAGGGGAAGTTGCCCACGTACATGCCCAGCAGCCAGGCGACGACCGCGGTCTTCGTCTCCCCGCCGCTGCACGGAACCAGTGAAGCGGTGCCCAGAACGCCGCCGATCACGACCATGGACACGACGGTGGCCATCGTCACCAGCGAGGCCTGAAGCCGGCGCGGCCACCAGTAGCACACCCAGGCCACGAGCCAAATGCCGATGACGACCAGCAGGGTTCGCTGGCTATCAGGCTGCAGCCAGGTCCGCCACCAGATGTGGCCGTCGTAGGGCCACATCGGGTCGTGTGCGCTGACCCAGGCGCCCCACGCCAGGTACCCGACGACGACCGCGCCGAGAGCCGCGGGCATCACCCATGCGGCCCGGCGCTTCACCTCGACCTTGCCGAGCCGAATCGCCATCACCGCGCCCCATCTACGCGCCTGTCCACCCCGCACGGACCCGGCCATTGCTCCCGCGGGGGGCGCACCGAACCTGCTGGCGAGAGTCGTCCTACGACCGACATTGCCATGCGGCAAGTCCTTCGTCCAGACATGCTGACCGGGCCGACGACGCGCTCAGCGGCGAATTGCCTTATCAGATGCGCCACCTGGCATGGCTCATGGAGAACACCGGCACCTAGTGCCGGAACCGCCATAGCGGCGGCTTCGCAGGGTCCGGCAGCCGGTCCAAGCCCCGTGAGCAACCCCAGTGGCTCAGGCCGGGGCATGGAGGACGGAATCGGGACATCGAGGCGGGGTTCTAATCGGTCATTATAGGACAAAACGTTGAGCCTAGGCTGGTGCTGGCGTTGCCGGCTCCGGCACTATCCGCGCAGGTCAAGGCGGCCTGAGCGGCCCACAGGGTGGCTGGCCTCGCATTCGCAACCAAGTTGTGATCTAGAAGCGCCTGATTGGTCGCGGCGCGCATGATGCATGCCCTACCATTTTCCCGTGGCACCTAGGCCAACCCGGGCTCGGGAGGGCGACGAGCTAGCGCGGCGCCGGGGCTATAAATTGCCCCCGTCGCGTGGTGACATAGTGCAACTTCTGGGTACTGACTGTAACTGTCAGCTTTTTCAGGAGCGGCGCAAAAGAGACATATGGTATTCGCCCACCAGCTAGTTGGCCTGTGCCACGGCTAGATTGACAGGTAGCCATGAGCTCCAACGATGAGGCTCCAAGAGTTCCTTCTGCCCTGCGGAACGTTCGTAACGTCCCACTGTCGAAGATGCCCATAATGGCGTCGACGAGTCTCGACAAGACTTTGCAGCGTGCATTTCAAGGCTCTCTCGCGGCCTCGGTGCCTGTGGCATCGTTCAGTTCGGCTATCTAGCCACTTTACGGGCCGGGAAAGCTCGGCATGAGCGAGTTGCTTTTTCCGCTGAGCCAGTTCGTGCTAAAGGTGCACAGCAGGTGCGATTTAGCATGCGATCATTGTTACGTCTACGAAAGCGCGGATCAGAGTTGGCGTGGGCGCCTTCTCGCCATCTCCGACGAAGTAATTTCGCAGACGGCGCGGCGCATCGCGGAGCATGCGAAGTCGCATCGGCTGGACGGCGTGCAAGTCGTCCTGCACGGCGGCGAGCCGCTGCTGGCTGGCCGGGCCAGGCTGCAACGCGCTGTCATCGAGCTTGAAACTGCACTGCGCGGCGTCTGCGCCCTCGATCTGAGGATTCACACTAACGGCGTCCTGCTCGATGAAGAGTTCTGCGAACTGTTCGCCGAGCACGGCGTGCGGGTCGGCATCTCGATTGACGGGGATCGTGCCGCCAACGACCGGCATCGGCGGTATGCCGACGGGCGCAGCAGCTACGACAAGGTGATCAGCGCCATCGAGTTGCTGCACACGGAGCGGTTCCGGCACCTTTACTCAGGTCTGCTGTGCACGATCGACGTCGCCAATGACCCGGCCGTGGTCTACGACTCGCTCGTCGCGCTCGATCCGTCCCGGATCGACTTCCTGCTGCCGCACGCGACCTGGGATGACCCGCCGCCGAACCGGACGGACGAGACCGACGAACGCTACGCTGACTGGCTGATCGCGATCTTCGACCGCTGGCTTGCTGCAGGGCGTCCAGTCGAGATCCGTACGTTCGACTCGATCATCTCGACACTGGCCGGCGGGGAGAGCCTCACCGAGGCACTCGGCCTGCGTCCCGCGGTCCTGGCGGTGATCGAGACCGACGGAAGCTATGAGCAGGTCGACTCGCTGAAAACGGCGTTCGACGGCGCTCCGGCCACCGGGTTGAATGTCTTCGGCCACTCACTCGACGTCGTCGCGCAGCATCCCGGCATCACCGCCCGCCAGCAGGGACTCTCCGGGCTGAGCCGTACCTGCCAGGAGTGCCCGGTCGTTACCAGCTGCGGCGGCGGCCTGTACACCCACCGGTACCGGGCAGCGACGGGCTTCGCCAATCCGTCGGTGTACTGCGCCGACCTGCTCAAACTGATTACCCACATCAGCGACTGCCTGCCGCAGGTGACTGCGGGCCAGCCCGAAGCTGAGATGCATATGCTGAGTGGCGACACGTTCAACGCGCTGGCCAGCGGCTTCGGCGACGCGGCAGCCATTTCGCAGCTGATCGAATCCCAGCAAAGCTTGCGCCGCACCTTGCTCGGAGCCGTTTACCAAGCCGGCAGCACGGCGCCCGGCGCCCCGGACCGGGTCCGGTCAGCGCTGCGTGCCGCGTGGGCGGTGCTGACCGCGATCGACGGCGAACAGCCGCATGTCCTCGACGCCGTGCTTGCCCACCCGTACGTCCGGGTCTGGGCCGTGCGCTGCCTCGAGCAGCTGAGACCCGCCCCCGGTCGCGCTGCGGCCACGAATGGTGCGCCAAACGGAACGAGTCTCGCAGCCGACCTTGGCCACCTTGGTGCCATCGCGGCAGTGGCCGCCATGCGGACCTCGGTCAAGGCCGACGTCACCGTCCCCGTGGTCGACGGCGCGATTCATTTCCCGGCGCTTGGGCGGCTAGTCATCGGACGGGAAGGAGCCGCGCCGGGCGAGGGTGGCGAGCCTGATGCGGCGTCCGTCGTCGTCGCGGACGGAGTGATCACCATCCGGGCTGGGCGCAGTCAGTGGGAGCTGGCTGTGCCAGACCTGCCCACCGTTCGGCTCCGCGACAGAGCGACCACAGCCGGCGGTCTTCCTGCGGACTGGCAGCCGGTGCGCGTGCTACGGGCGCCTGGCATCAGCGTCGCGGTGGAGGACACCGATCCATACCGGGACTGCCACCAGTGGTCCGCAGCGCCGCGGCTGACCGACGACGACTTCGCCCTGTGGCAGCGGTCCTTCGAGGAGGCCTGGGATGAAATCCTGCAGCATCATGCCGCCTATGCTCCGGCCCTGGCACAGGGCCTGAGTGTGCTGATGCCGCTGTCTGCGGGCCCTCGGGGCAAGGACGTCAGCGCCACCGCACGGCAGGCCTTCGGTGCGGTCGCCGCGGCCCTGCCCGCCGACCCGGTGATCCTTGCCCTGCTGATCATCCACGAATTTCAGCACATCAAACTCGGTGCTGTGCTTGATCTCTACGATCTCTACGACCCCGCCGACGACCGCCTGTTCCACGCGCCGTGGCGTGACGACCCGCGCCCGCTCGAAGGGTTGCTGCAGGGCACCTACGCGCACCTGGCGGTGAGCGACTTCTGGCGGGCCCGGCGGGAAGTGACGGCCGGAGCGGACTCGGAGGCGGCCGGCGAGCGATTCGCCTTCTGGCACGCGCATACCCGCGACGCGGTCGACACCCTGACGAATTCCGGTTCGCTGACGCCGCTCGGTGTGCGGTTCGTCGGCGAGATGCGGCAGTCGCTCCGCTCTTAGCGCCACAGCGCTAGCGGATGGCTCAGCCCGGCACCGGCCATCCTGGTCACCCGCCAAAGTCTGGCATATCATCTTTGACATCGACTGCTTCGAGGGGATTAATGGCGTCTGGTGAGGTTGAGGCAGGCTCCGCCAGGATCGCCGGTCGGGGGCAGGCGCCGATGGTTTCGGGGCGGGAGGAAAGGCCCTATTTTTTTCTCAGTTACGCTCGGACCCCTAAACGCGACCCAGCAGATAAGGAAGATCCAGATCGCTGGGTGTACAAGCTGTACAGAGATCTCTGTGCGGTCATATTACAATTGACGGAGGTTGATGCCGGGGAAGCCGGCTACATGGACCGCGAAAATAGGCTCGGTACCGAGTGGTCTCCCGAGCTGGTGAACGCTCTCCAGCGGTGCCGCGTCTTCGTCCCGCTCTACTCTCGGCGTTACTTTGAAAGCAAGTACTGCGGCAAGGAATGGTTTGCCTTCGCGCGCCGCGAGATAACCAGCAGGGCGCGGGGTGACGTGGCCGCCAGCGCCATCGTGCCGGCCCTATGGACACGGATGGACCCGAGCCGGATTCCGCGCATCGCGCAGTCTGTCCAATTCGATGACGGCACCCTTGGCGAGCGCTACTGCACCGAGGGCTTCTACGGGATCATGAAGCTGCAGAATTATCGCTCCGATTACCAGCGGGCCGTGCACAAGCTCGCCCAGCGCATCGTTGATATCGGTGATGCGATCACCGTCCATGACGATGAGGAGAACGCCGCCTCCTCGCTCCGGGTGCCGGACTTCGAATCGCTGCCGAGCGCCTTCGGCCCGGACAGCGTGACCCGGACGACGGATGGCGAACTGCAGATCTCGGTGCTGGCGCACGACGTCTCGACGCTCCCGCCTGGCCGCGCCAGCGATTATTACGGCGAGACACCGCGTACCTGGAGCCCGTATCAGCCGGACTACCCCCAGCCCGTTGCCGACTACGCCGCGAACCTCGCCACGAAGTGCCTCGATTGCAAGCCCACGGTCGCATCGTTCGCGGGCAGCGGTCCGCGGGCAGGCGACAACGGGCAACTGCCGCCGCCGAGCTTGTGCCTCGTTGACGCGTGGGTGACCCAGTCGGACGCACACCGCGATCTGCTCAGCCGCCTGAATCAGATCGAGGAGTCCTGGGTAAGCGTGCTCATCCCCTGGAACAGCAGGGATGAGGGGATGAGCACGGCGGAGGAGGATCTTCGCCGGCAGCTGTACGCACTGCTTGGCCGCAAGCTCGACAGTGTTCCGAGGCGTTGCGCAATGGCGGCGAACGGAATCCCCACCCTCGAGGATCTTGGCGAGGTGCTGCCCGAGATGACCATGACCATGCTCAAGCGGTTTCGCAAAGGTGCCCCGGCCCACCCCCCGGGCGGACCCGTCATCGAGCGGCCGCGGCTGAGGCAAGCCGACCCCGAGGAATTCGGAGCTTCCAATGAGTGAGTCCAGCCAGGGCCAGGTCATCACCTTTTACTCGTACAAGGGTGGGACCGGCCGCACGATGGCGCTGGCCAACGTCGCCTGGATTCTTGCTTGCAATGGCAAGCGGGTCCTCGCTGTTGACTGGGATCTGGAATCCCCTGGGCTGCACAAGTTCTTTCATCCGTTCCTCGATGAATCCATCGTCAGCGCCACGCCAGGCGTCATAGAGATCATTAACGATTACGCATCGGCCGCCGTGAGTGCTGCGCCGCGCGACGAGGACTGGCACCTGAAATACGCCCGCGTCGACCGGGATGCCGTTTCGCTTGAATGGGAATTCCCCGAAAATGGCAAGCTGGACTTCCTTTCGGCGGGCCGCCAGAATCGTGATTATTCTGCCGCGGTCTCCTCTCTGGACTGGGACAACTTCTATGACAGGCTCGGCGGCGGAAGGTTCTTCCGCGCCATGCGGGAAAACATGAAGGAGAACTACGACTTTGTATTGATAGACAGCCGGACCGGCCTATCGGACGTGGCGGACATCTGCACGATCGAGCTGCCCGACGTCCTGGTTGTCTGCTTCACGCTCAGCGACCAGAGCATCGAGGGAGCCGCCAACGTCGCCCGGCAGATAAGCCGCAGGTACCGGGACCGGAACATCCGGGTCCTGCCCGTGCCGATGCGCATCGAGGACGGCGAGAAGGAGAAGCTCGACATCGGCCGCGCCTTGGCCCGGTCGAGGTTCGAGGGCTTCCCTGCCAGCCTGACCCAGGAGAGTTCCGCGCTCTACTGGGCATCGGTCGAGGTGCCGTACAAGCCGTTCTACGCGTTCGAGGAGACCCTGGCGACGTTCGGTGATGACCCTGGGTCACCGGCTTCGCTGCTTGCCTCGTTCGAGCGCATCACCGATTCGATCACCGGCGGCCAGATCGTGGCCATGAAGCCGATACCTGAGGACCTTCGGCTGCAGTACAAGGAAGCCTTCACCCGCCGTCCGGCCACGGCACTGACGCCGGTCTACATGAGCTACGCCCCAGAGGATCGCATGTGGGCCGACTGGATCGAAGCGGTGCTGACCCGTGCAAACTTCCGGGTGATCCCGCGGTCGACGGTGGCCTCAGTCACCGCGAGCGGCGACATCCGCAGCAACGTGTCCGAGCACGAGCTTCAGGGCGCTCCCCGGGCGGTCGCGGTCCTTTCATCGGCGTACATGCACTCGCCGCAAGCCAGGGCCGTCTGGAAAGCGCTGTCGGCAGCGGACGCAGCCGGGATGCACCGGCAACTCGTGCCAATCCGGGTCAGCGATGTCAGGGTCACCGAACCGTTTACGGACTACCCGGTCGTGGACCTCGCGCGTATGGACGCGAGCCAGGCAACCGCGAGATTGCTGTGGGCGCTGGACCGTCCTGCTCAGGCGGGCGGCGGCACGTCCGCTCAGTCGGGGGTGCCGAGGTTCCCCGGCACGGTCCCGCCGATCTGGAACGTGCCCGCGAGGAACGCCGACTTCACCGGGCGCGGCGCAACGCTGGAGAAGCTGCGTGACAAGCTTGCGGGGGGCGGCGTCGCGGTCGTGGTTGCTCAAGCTCTCTACGGCCTTGGCGGCGTGGGCAAGACGCAGCTCGCGCTGGAATACGCGCACCGGTTCATGGCCGACTATGACCTGGTCTGGTGGGTGCCGTCGGAGCGGTCCGAGGAGATCAGCCTCGCTCTCGCGGAGCTGGCCAGAAAGCTGGGTTTGCAGGTCGGCGACAACGTGGCCGAGGCGGCCGAGGCAGCGCTCGAGGAACTGCGCCGCGATGCCACGCCACATTGGCTATTGATCTTCGACAATGCGGACGACCCGAAGCAGCTTGAGCCATATCTGCCGACCGGCGTCGGCCACGTCCTGATCACCTCGCGAAACCAGGCCTGGGGGCACTCCGCCGAGCCCCTCGAGGTGGACGTCTTCACGAGCGATGAGAGCGTGGCGCACCTGCTTCGGCACATGCCAGAGATGGACCCGGCCGAAGCAGCCGAGGTCGCTGACGCGCTCGGCCATCTGCCCCTAGCAGTCGAGCAGGCCAGCGCCTGGCTGGAGCAGACCGGGATGCCGGCCCGCGCCTACATCGAGCAGCTTGTAACGGAGTCCACCAGGATCCTGTCGCTGAACCAGCCGCCCGATTACCCGATGCCCGTGGTGGCGACCTGGAATCTCTCCTTTGAACAACTCAAGGAGCGCTCGCCGGCCGCCGTGCGGCTGCTGCAGATCCTGGCGTTCTGCTCTCCCGGACCGATCTCGATGACCCTCCTCTACAGCGACGAGATGAACGAATCCCTGCTGCCGTACGACGAGGCGCTCAGCGAGAAGCTCATGCTCGGTCGCGTAATCAGGGATATCAGCCGGTTCGCTCTCATCAAGGTCGATCAAGGCACGAACTCACTGCAGATTCATCGGCTCGTCCAGGCGGTCATCCGTTCCCAGATGACCGAGGAAGAGCAGATTGAGGCAAGGCACGAGGTTCACAAGATCCTTGTGGGCGCCCGCCCTCGGCAGGGTGAAACCGACGACCCGGCGAACTGGTCGACCTATGACATCATCTGGCCCCATCTGGGACCCTCCAATGCCGAAGAGTGCACCGATCCAAGAACTCGCCAGCTGCTCATCGACTGGGTGCGATACCAGTGGAAGCACGGCGAGTTCGACTCCGCCCTCGGACTGGCCAATCGCCTTCATGGCCTGTGGGCCCACGATCTCGGCCCCGACCATCAGCAGACGCTGCACCTGCAGACACAGATGGCCAATGTGCTGCGGTCTCAGGGTCGCTTCGCCGAAGCCCGCGACCTGGACACATACGTTCTTGAGCGGCAGCGAGAAGTGCTCGGCGCAGACCATCCGTACTCCCTCATGACCGCCGGCGGACTGGCTGCTGACCAGCGCGCCCTTGGCTACTTCCAGGAGGCGCTCTCCTCCGACCGGGACACGTACGAAAGCTTCAGGGAGCAGTTCGGCGCTGACACTGAGCGGGCGCTGGCTGCAGCCCACAACCTGGCCAGCTCGCTGCGGCTGGTCGGTGATTATTTCGCCGCCCGTCATCTGGATCAGGAGACCCTGGACCGGCAGCGGCGGGCGCTGCCCCCAAACCATCCGAATACGCTGCTGTCGGCGGCCAGCCTGGCCCTGGACATGCGCGCCGCGGGCGCGTTCCGCGAATCCGTCGACTTGCTGCGGGACACCTGGGAGCAGTACCGAGCCGTGCTCGGCGACGAGATGCCCGAGACGCTTCGCACCGCCGTGAGCCTCGCCGTTTCGCTGCGTAAGGCAGGAGAGCAGGCCGAGGCCATGAACCTGGCGCAGGACACGTACGAGCGCTACCTGCGCCGCTACGGCTACGGCTCGCCTGACTCGCAGTCCTGCGCCCTCAACCTCGCCTGCGACTACGCGGCGGTTGACGACATGCCCAAGGCGCTGGGCCTGGTGACCGAGGTCATGGTGGCACTCCAGGCCACCCTCGGTGACGACCACCCAAACACGATGGTCGCCGCCAATAACCTGGCGTGCTACCTGCGGGCTATCGGTCGGCTGCCCGAGGCGCTGGCGCTGACCGAGGAAACCCTGCGGGAGATGCGGCAGCGTCTCGGCGATCTGCACCCGCTTACCCTGTCCGCCGCGGTCAACCTGGCCAGTTGCCAGGGTGATTCAGGGAATACCGCATCGGCCGAGGTGCTCATGCGGGAGACGGCGTCGCGGCTCGGTGAGGTCCTGACTCCCGATCACCCGGACACCCTTGTCTGCCGAGCCAACCTCGCAGTCACCCTGCACGACGCCGGACGTGACGACGAAGCCGAGGAACTGCGTATCACGATTCTGGGTGAATTCAGCCGTGTTCTCGGCGCCGGGCATCCGGACGGTACCCAGCTGCGGAAGTGGCAGCGGATCAACCGGGACCTGGAGCCGCAGATCATTTAAATCGGGCGCGTGTTTGACGTTCGCCGTGTGCGGTCGTATGCGGGCAGGCTCGCCGACAGCCAGCGCAGGATGTCAGGAAGAACGTCCAGGGCGCCGAAGTGGGCGGCGCCCGCCTGGACGATCACCGTCGCGCTCGGGATCCGGTCAGCGAGCCACCGGGCATGGCTGGCCGGGGAGAACACGTCGTTGGCTCCGTGCCAGAGCAGGACCGGAACCGTGACGGCCGCCGGGTCGAACCCCCAAGGCGAGCAGAACGCCAGCGCATCATCGATCCAGCCGTAATCGGATGTCCGCATGGCCTCCGCATACGTCTCGATTAGCTTCGACCGGATGCCGTGATCCGCCATAACTCGCCGGTCCGGGGCCGGCAATTCGACCTGCAGCCTGGCGATCAGGCTCGCTGGGTCGGCCCTGATCGCGTCGGCGACCCTCTTGGTGTGCGCGGCGATGCCCTCATAGCCGTTGGACGCAGCCGTGAACTCCAGGACGTTCGACCGCGCCATCCCGTCGAACCAGTCGAGTCCATCGGCCCCCCGTGGCGCCAGCCCGACCAGCACCGCGGCTCTGGTCGTCCGCTCGGGCAGCAGCGCGGCGCACGCGAGGGCGTGCGGTCCGCCGCCTGACCGGCCGACGATGGCGAACTTCCGCAGGCCGTAGGCGTCCGCGATCGCCTGAACGTCGGCTGCCACGTCGGTCACCCGCCGGCTCTTCAACCGGTCGGATTCCCCGTAACCCGGCCGGTCAAAGGAGATCAGCTGGATGCCCAGCCGGTGCAGCACAGCGGATCTGGGATGAGGGCCTAGCCGGCTCCCCGGGGTTCCGTGCAGGAGAAACACGGGTTTTCCATCGGGATCGCCGTACATCTGGGTGGAGAGTCGCCTGCCGTCAGCCGCATGCACCACACGTTTCAAGATCGTTCCTTGCCACTCCTCGCCGCCGACCCCGCGCGGCGGCCAACTCCAGCATGACGTCGGCGGGCCGGCAACGGAAGAGAGAAAGGTGCGCTTTTAAACCATTCCGCTAGCTACTCACTCCCCGCGTCGGCAAGAACCTCATGCAGGAACTCGCGCACCACCGCCTCGAACTTGCCGGCCTCCTCGATCTGCGGCGAGTGGCCGGACTTCTCGAAGATCACCAGGCGGGAGTCCGGGATCAGCGACGCGATGGTCTCGGCCGACGAGACCGGCGTGATCCAGTCCGTCCGGCCCACCGTCACCAGGGTCGGGCAGCGCACTCCGGGAAGCTGCGGCTTGAGGTCGTAGTCCGGCATGTTCTGCTGGAAGCACCAGTTGTGCGCCTCGTAGCGGTAGATGCCGGCCTCGACGCTGGCCGCGGAGCGGACCGGGTCGTACTCGAAGTCGTAGAGCGGGATGATCTCGGCCCATCGTGCCTTGAGGTCCTCGTTGTCGCGCATCTGGCCGCTCCAGTACCGGTTGAAGTTGTCCCAGTCGATGGCGACCCGGGTCTGGTTGCGGGCGCTCTCGAGGGCCCGGTCCAGGCTGGAGCGGTCGGGCCCGGTATCCCGGAGGATCATCGCCCGCACCCTTTCTGGATACGCGATGGCGTACTCCATGGCGATGAACCCGCCGTAGGAACCGCCGGCGACGACGATCTGCTCCGCCTCCAGCCACTGCCGAAGCGCGTCCACGTCGGCGGCCCACTGGGCGTGCGAGAACGGCGGCTTGCCTTCGCTGCGGCCACAGCCGCGGGCGTCGAAGACCACGACGCGCATCTCATCGGCGAGCGGGCCGAACGTGGTTCTCGGTTCCTCCAGCGAGCCGATCCCGCCGCCGCCGTGGTGAGCGATGAGCACGGGAGCGTTCTCGGGGCCGAGTATCTCGACGTTCAGGTCGTTGCCGTTGATGGTCACGATCATGGGCTGCTCCCGTTTCCGGCTCCGGCGGGGCGCGCTACGCGTCCCGGTTGTGCACGAGGCGATGGTGTCCCAATCTTCTCTCGGTGCCCTCGTGATGCGGCGCCGGCCTGGTGCCGACCCGGGTGACGGTCACCACGGTGCCGAGCAGGCCCGCGGCCGCGTCCACGAGGAAGGCGTGCTGGATGCCGCTGACCAGACCGGCCACCGAGGGGCCGGCCGCAACCACGATGGCGGTGTTGACGGCTAGGCCGACTGACCCGCCCCCGACCTGGCACATGTAAACGACGCCGCCCGCCAGGCTGGCCCGGGCCGGATCGAGCGCGGTGATGGCAGCGGTCGATATCGACGAGTAGAACAGCCCGACGCCCGCGCCGGTGACCACCATCCCGGGAACCAGCCACCCGAAGCCGCTGTGCACCTGGAGGAACGAGAGGGCGAAGATCCCGATGGTCAGGCAAGCCGCGCCGGAGGTGGCAGTCACCCGGGCGCCCAGCCGGCCATACAGCGAGCCGGCGACGAGAGACGCCACCGCGAAGGTGATCATCATCGGGAGCAGGCCCGCCCCTGCCGCCACCGCCGACCAGCCCAGGTCGCGCACCATGAACTGGGGCAGATACAGCAGGATGCTGAAGAACACGGCGGAGAGCAGCAGAACGGCGATGCAGGCGGGTGCGAAGGTTGGGTTGCCGATCACATCCGGTGGCAGCAGCGCATCGGCGCCAGCCTTGCGTTCCACCCAGGCGAATGCGAGCAGGCCGAGCGGCGAGACCGCGAGGAGCGCGATGACGCCGGCGCTGCTCCATCCGGCCGTGCTGGAGAAGTCCAGCGCCAGCAGCAGGGCGACGAGCCCGACAGTGAGCGCTGCGACGCCCGGGTAGTCCAGCCGCTCGCCTGCCGCGTGCGGGCCATCGGGCCGGATGTACCGCAGCGTCGCCGCCACGCCCACCGCGGCGATCACGAGGTTGAGGTACAGGATCCAGCGCCAGCTGAATTCGGACGTGAGCAGCCCCCCGAGCAGCGGCCCCACGGCGTTCCCGAATCCCGCCGAGCCGAGAATGAGCCCTCCGGCCAGCCCGGCCCTGGACCCAGGCAGCAGGTCGTACGTCATCCCCATCAAGGCGGGCCACATGAGCGCGCCCCCGGCTCCCATCACCGCGCGGCACGCGATCAGCGTGATGGCGTCCGGGGCGAGCCCGCCAGCCAGGGAGAAAACCGCGAAGATCCCGGCACCGATGAAAAACACGGTGCGCCGCCCCAGCATGTCCGCCAGGCGGCCGCCGGTGACGATGACCACACCGAAGACGACGGCGTAGGCGTTGATCACCCACTGCACGGTTGCGAGCGAGGCGTGCAGGTCGCGTTCCATGCTGGGCAGCGCCACGCTGAACGCGGTGAAGTCGATGGCGATAACGAGCGTCGCCAGGCCCATGGCCCCCATCGCCAGCAGCGTGGACCTGCTGAGTCGCTCCGATTGCCGCAGCGCGGCGCCCCCGGCGCCCCCCGTGGCCCGGCCTCCCCCGGTCGGCACCGGGCCACCATATCGGTACGGCCCCGGTCCGGCCGGCAAGCGCGCCCGCGACCGGCAACGAGGTGCGGGCCTGCATGCCGGGCTGTGTCAGGGCAGCTCGGCCGGCAGGCCGAAGCGGGCGAAGACCTCGGCGGAAGCGGCCCAGGCCCGGACATCCGGGGACTCTTCATGGGCCGCGGTCAGGAACCCGACGACGGAGCGGATCTGGTCGCCCGCCACGGTCAGCACGTCGATACAAGCGGGAACATAGCTGCCGCCGTCCGGGTCGAACAGGTAGCAGCCGACGGCAAGCTGCCCGTTCGCCTGGGTGGGCAGGTGCTTCCAGCGTTCGCTGAACGGGTACCGGAGCAGGAACTCCCTGAGCAGCTCGTGCCCGGCGAACCAGGTGGGAATCGGTGGCATGCACCAGGTCGCATCTTCGGTGAGCATGCCGACCAGCATGTCCGCGTCGCCCCGCTCCATCGCGTCCATGTACTTCTCGACGATGACCCGGGTGCGCTGGTCACCGAGCGCGCGCAGGGTCTCCTGCTGGCTGCTGCCGGGCAGGCCGCCGCGGACCGCGGCACGAGCGCGCTGCAGCGCGCTGTTCACCGATGCCACCGACGCACCGAGCTGGTCCGCCGTTTCGGCGGCGGAGAAGCCGACGACTTCGCGCAGCAGCAGCACGGCCCGCTGCAGCGGCGGCAGCTTCTGCAGCGCGACGATGAAGGCCAGCTCCATGCTCTCCCGCTGCTCGTAGGCCGCCTCGGGCGAGGAGCCGGCGTCACCGGTCAGCCACCGGTCCGGGTAGGGCTCCAGCCAGACCGGGTCGGTCACGGCCGCTCCCAGGTGGTCTGCCTCCCCGGCGGCCGGGCCGAAGTCGACGGGCAGCTCCCGCCGCGACCGGTGCCTGGTGATGTCCAGGGCGGCGTTGGTGACGATCGAGTACAGCCACGAGCGCACGGAACTGCGGCCCTCGAACCCGGCCAGCCCGCGCCACGCGCGCAGCAGCGCCTCCTGCAGGGCGTCCTCGGCGTCGTGCACCGAGCCGAGCATCTGGTACGAGTGCGCCCGCAGCTGAGCCCGGTGGGCCTCGACGAGCTCGCCGAACGCTCCCTCGTCACCATCTCGGGCGAGCTTCAGCAGCGCCCTCTCGTCGGCAGCACTCACCGTTCCCACGTTAGCTCTCGCTGTCCGGCGGCAACGATCGTTGCATCAGCTCGCCTTGCGGTGCTCGCGCAGCGCCTCGGCGATCGCGGCCCTGCCGCGCCTGGCGACGCCCGCCGCCGCAGGATCGGCCGGGAAAACCCGGGCGGCTGCGGCCCGCTTGCGGTAGGCGTCGAACCTGGCTGCCCGGATCTCGTCGACGCGGGACGGCTGCGTGACCGGCAGCGGGCCGGCGGGCAACTGCCGCAGGCCCGGCAGGTCGTCCCGCACCCGGGCGAAAAGTTCCTTGCCGTCCATGATGCGGACGCTACCGGGGGGCACCGACAATCCCGGAACACCGCGCCGCCCGTCACCCGGCCGTGCTGCGGTCCGGCTCGGGAGTGAGCCAGCCGAACCACTCGGCGGTGGCCGGTCGCACGACGTTCGTCAGGCTGCCGACGCCGGCGATGTCGATCTGCACCTCGTCGCCGTCCAGCAGGGTGAAGTCCAGCTCAGGGACCAGCCCGGTACCGGTCGACAGGATCACGCCGTGCGGGAAGCTGGCGTTCCGGAACAGGTAATGCACGAGCTCATCGAGGCCACGGTGCAGCCGCGCCGTTGAGGTCTCGCCATGCCAGACGGCCCGGCCTCCCCGGAGCACCGACGCGGTGATGGCCAGCGAGCCGATTCCGGGCAGCTCCCACACCGGCACGATTCCCGGTCCCAAAGCGCACGCGCCCAGGTAGACCTTGGCCTGCGGCAGGTACAGCGGGTTCTCGCCCTCGATCGAGCGCGACGACACGTCGTTGCATATGGTCACGCCGACGATCTCGCCGCTGGAGCTGCACGCCAGCGCGAGCTCCGGCTCGGGCACGGAGATCTCCGAGTCCGGCCGGATGCCGATGGGCTCGCCGGGCCCGCAGACACGCCAGGCCGGGCTCTTGAAGAACAGCTCGGGCCGCTCGGCATCGTAAACGCGCGCGTACACGTCGGCGACCTGGCTTTCCTCCTGACGCGCGGTGCTGGAGCGCTCGTAGGTGACGCCGCACGCCCACACCTCGGTCAGCCCGTCCACCGGCGGGAGCATCCGGATGGGGGTGCGGGGCGGCATGGGTTGCCCGGCACGGTCGAGGATCTCCCGCATCCGGTCTCGCGGCTGGATGAGCAGTTCGGCGATCGAGCGGACCGGCAGCGGCCGGATTGCCCGGCCATCATCCACGGCGACCGCCGCGCCTGCCGCACTCGCATACCGGATGATCTGCACCGCTGGCCTCCCAACCGCCCTAGTCTGACAGAACGTCGCGCCGGAGCTGCGGGAAGACCTTCGACACCTTGCCCAGCAGGTAGTCTCCGTAGGTTCCGGTGAAGGCGCGCAGGTCCTGGCCGTCCCACCGCCGCTCGCCGCCATTCCCTGTGGCAGCATGCGCGGGCAGCGGCGGGACCTCGGCCCCGAACGCCGGATCGATGAAGAACGGGAACGAGAGGCGGCCGTGATCGGTCGTGTTGCGGACCCGGTGTGGCGTCGAGCGGTACCAGCCGCCGGTCATCCGGTCGAGCATGTCGCCGATGTTGCAGACGAACGTGCCGGGCAGGGGCGGCGCGGCGGTCCAGCCCTCGGGCGCGGCGACCTGAAGCCCGCCGCTGTCGTCTTGAGCGAGCAGGGTCAGCAGCCCGTAGTCGGTGTGCTCGCCCACCCCCCAGCCGTCATCGGCCGACGGCGGGTAGTGAAAGATCCGGAACAGGACGGTCGGGTCCGCGGTGTATCCCTCGGCGAAGTACCCGGCGTCGAGGCCAAGGCTGAGCGCCACGCCGCGCAGCACGGCCTGGCCCAGGCTGGTCAGCGCGTCCAGATAGGCGAGCACGAGCGGGCGCAGCCGCGGCACCTGCCGCGGGAACAGGTTGCCGCCGTGCAGCGGAAGACCCGCGAGCACCCGCGGATCACCGGCAGGCAGCTCGGCACCGAAGTACAGCCCCTCCTTCAGGTCCGGCCGCCCGGAGGTGAGCTCGGCGCCCACCGGGAAGTAGCCGCGCCACGCCCGGCCGCCGCGCTCCATTGCGATCTCCATCTTGTCCGGCACCGGCAGCGCGAAGAACTCGCTAGCCGCCGCCGCGAGCTTGCTCAGCAGGTCAGCCGGCACGCCGTGCCCGGTCACGTAGAAGAAGCCGCGCTCCCGGCAGGCCGCCTGGATCTGCCGGGCAACCGTCGCACGCGCCGTCGCTGGCGCGTCGCCGGCCAGCGGGGACACGTCGATGACCGGCAGCCCGGCGGAGCCGCCGGGGTCAGCCGCGGAATTCATCCTGATTCGGGTCACCCGCCCGCACGATGCCGGTCTCGTAGGCAAGGATTACGGCCTGCACCCGGTCCCGCAGGCCGAGCTTGGCCAGCAGGTTCCCGACGTGTGACTTCACGGTCGCCTCGCTGACGACGAGATCGGCGGCTATCTCCGCGTTGGTCAGGCCGCGAGCGAGCCGCATCAGGATGTCGTGCTCCCTGGCCGTCAGCGACGCCAGCCGGGACGGGGTCGGCAGCGTCTGCGCGGGCCTGCGGGCGAACGCGTCGATCAGCCGCATCGTCACCGACGGCGCGAGCAGCGCGTTGCCCGAGGCGGCGACCTTGACCGCGGCGATCAGGTCGTGCCGTGGCGCATCCTTCAGCAGGAACCCGCTGGCCCCGGCCCGCAGCGCCTCGTAAACGTAGTCATCGAGATCGAAGGTGGTCAGCATGACCACGCGCGGCGCCGCCGACCGGTCGCCGCCGGTGATCTGCCTGGTGGCCTCCAGGCCGTCCATCTCCGGCATCCGCACGTCCATCAGGATCACGTCGGGCCGGTGCTGGGCGGCGGCCTGGACGGCCTGCGCCCCGTTCGCCGCCTCGCCGACCACCGTGATCCCGTCCGCCGCGTCGAGGATCACGCAGAATCCGGTCCGGACCAGCTCCTGATCATCGGCGACGAGCACCCGGATCGGGTCGGGACTGGTCATGGCGTCGGCAGCTTTGCCGTGACCGCGAACCCGCCAGCCCGCCCGGGACCGACGGTCAGGCTGCCGCCGCAGGACGCCACCCGCTCGGCGATGCCGGCCAGCCCGAATCCTCCGGACGCAGTGACCGCCGCCTTGCCGACGCTGCCGCCGTTCGGCCCGTTCTGGCTGGGTACTGAGGCCTGCTCCACCTGCCGCCCTACGGTCACGGCGATCGGTCCGTGACCGGTGTCGGTCACCGACACTGTGACGTAGCCGGGCTCATAGCTCACTGTAACCGCCGCCGTGCTGGCCCCGGAGTGCCGAACCGTGTTTGTCAGCGCCTCCTGCACGATCCGGTAGGCGGCCAGGTCCACGCCGGGCGCCAGCTTGCTCGGGTTGCCCTCCACCCGCAGGTTCACGGCGATCCCCGCCTGGCGTACCTGCACGAGCGCCTCGTCGAGCTCGCCGATCGACGGGGCAGGTGCCGTGGCCGGCTGGCGGGCCGTGCCCGGCTCCGCCGGATCGCGAAGCACGCCGAGGAGCCGGCGCAGCTCGGTCAGGGCCTCGCGCGCGGTATCGCCGATGATCTGCACGGACCTGCCCGCCTCCACAGGCCGGTCGGGCAGCAGCGAGGCGGCCGCCTCGGACTGCACTGCCATCAGGCTCACGTGGTGCGCCACCACGTCGTGCAGTTCCCTGGCGATCCTGGTCCGCTCCTGCGCGGCGGCCAGCGCCACCTGCCGCTCACGTTCGGTCTCCGCCTGCTCGGCGCGCGCCTCGACCTCTTGCAGGTAGGCCCGGCGGGTGCGGCTGGCCATGCCAGCTATGCCAGCGGCGGCGAACTCCAGCGCCGTGACGAAGAAGTCAGAGGGCTCGATGTGGCCGGGTGTCGTCTGCGCATCGATGACGCCGAACAGCACCAGAGCACTGATCGCCCAGCGAACCCTGGTCGAGCTGCGGTCCATCACCGTGTAGAACGCAATCATTGGGCCGAGCGGCAGTGGCTTGTACGGGATGCCCAGCACGTTGGAGAGCTGGCTGGGGATGCCGACGGCGAACAGCACGGCGACCGGCCAGCGCCGCCGCCAGGCCAGCGGCAGTGCCTGCAGCACGACCAGCGCGTACGCCACACCGGGCAGGCCGCCCAGCTGTCCATTTTCGGGGATCAGCGTGCCAGCGTTGTAGAGCGCCAGGGCCAGCGCCAGCGCCAGGTCCTGCATGCGCGGCGGCAGCCCGAGCGCCCAGTCAGCCAGCCTTCTCATCAGCCGATCGTAAATCCGGGCCCGACGTCTGGGCCATCCTCCGCACGGCTGAACTGCCGGCCGCTACCTAAGGTGGAGTTTCAGCACCGGACGGGGCCCAATAAGCCGCCAGGGATGGGCCGCGAAACGGGCATAGCGGCCGATGCGCAGCGGCTGCCCGCGCGACGATCATGACGATCATGAACAGTCAGGCAGAACCACTGCAGTGCCGGGCCAGCGGGCCCGGCGCCGCCGCGCCGGCCATCATCGAGCTGGCCGGGGTGGAGAAAGTCTATGGCAGCGGCCGCGTCAGCTTCCCCGCGCTGAGCGGCGTGAGCCTGGTCATCTCCGCTGGCGAGATGGTTGCCATCACCGGTCCCTCGGGCAGCGGCAAGAGCACGATCATCAACTTGATCGCCGGCATCGACCGGCCCACCGCGGGCACGGTGACGGTCGCCGCCAGCCGCCTGGACCAGATGTCCGAGGACAAGCTCGCCGCCTGGCGCGGTCACACTCTCGGCATCGTCTTCCAGTTCTTCCAGCTGATGCCAACCCTCACGGCCATCGAGAACGCCACGCTCCCGCTGGACCTGGCCCGGGTCGGCCCGCCGCGTGAGCGCCGGGTCACGGCGGGCCGCAACCTGGCCACGGTCGGGCTCGCCGACCGCGTCGACCGGCTGCCGCTGGAACTATCCGGCGGCGAGCAGCAGCGGGTCGCGATCGCCAGGGCGATGGCCTGCAACCCGCCGGTCCTGCTCGGCGACGAGCCAACCGGCAACCTCGACACCGGGATGGCGCGGGACATGTTCCAGCTGCTCAAGCGCCTGAACGCGGCCGGTACCACGGTGGTGTACGTCACCCACGACCCGGAGCTCGCCGCGATGGCATCCCGGATCGTGTCCGTCCGCGACGGCCTGATCGTCGGCGACACCGGAGGCCGGTCATGAACACGCTGAACCGCAAGGCGTGGGGCGACCTGACCCGGCACCGCGCACGCACGCTGCTGACCGCGTTCACGCTGGGCATCGCGATCGCGAGCCTGGGCTTCCTGGCCGTGCCGATCCTGCTGAACGCGGCGATGAACCGCCAGGTCGCCGCCAGCCACCTGTACGACGTCGGGCTGTCCACAAACGTCATCGACCTGACCCCGGCGCAGCTCGCCGCGCTCGGCCGGCTGCCGGGCGTGGCGGCCGTCAGCCCCGCGCTGGGCTTTGCCACCGCGGCGACCTCGGTAGCAGGCGCCCAGGACGTCGAGATCGCCGGAACCGCCCTGGCGTCCGCGCCGGTCAACACCGTCCCGCTGCTCTCCGGCCGGATGCCAGGTCCCGGCGAGGTCATCGCCGACGCGGCCGACGGCCGGGCCACGGGCTACGCGGTCCCGGTTGGCGGCACGATCAAGGTGCGCGCCGCGAGCGGCGCGATGGTGCCGCTGCGGGTCACCGGCACCGGGTTGAACCTGGCCGCCACCCCTGGCGCGACCGGCTCCGGCACTCCCGTCTTCTACGCGACCCAGGCCACCGTGGCGTCACTCCGCGGCGTGCACGGCGTCAACTACCTGGGATTCCGGCTGACCGACGACACCCAGGCCGCGCAGTCCCGGGTGGTCGCCGAGGTGCGCGCCTACCTGACCGCGCAGACCGGATCGGACCCGATCACCTCGCTGCCTGCCACCAGGGCCGTCAGCCAGTGGCCGGGACAGCCCGCGTTCACCAGGATCATGGCGCTGCTGTACATCATCACGATCCTGGCGTTCCTGTCCGCCCTGTTCCTGATCGCCGCCACGATGAACGCCGTGATCGCCGAGCAGGCCGGCGAGATCGCCGTGCTCAAGACGCTCGGCGGCCGGCGTCGGCAGATCGGCGGCATCATCCTGCGCACGGCCGCGATGATCGGCGCGGCGGGCGCGGTGGCGGGCACCGCGGTCGGCATCGTCATCGCCTACCTGCTGGCCAACTACTTCGCCGCGAAGTTCGTCGACGTCTCGTTCGGCTTCGGCATCTCCGTCGTCGTCGTCGTGGCCAGCCTGCTGCTCGGGCCGGTGCTCGCGGTCGCCGCGTCGCTGCCCGCACTCCGGCGCGCCTTGCGCAGGCCGGTGGCCGAGACCCTGGCCGCGACGGGCACCGGCGGGTACGGCTCCGGGTGGCTCGAGCGCGCCGCCGCGCGCGTCCTGGCCGGGCCCAGGGTTCCCGAGGGCGTGCGGATCGGCGCCCGCAACGCGCTGCGGCAAAAGCGCCGCAGCGTCGCCGCGATAGCGCAGGTCGCCGTCGCGGCCGGCCTGGCCATCGCGTTCCTCGGTCTCGGCCAGTCGGTGAACGCCGTGATCGGCCAGACCATCGGCCTGCTGCGGTTCAGCTTCAGCACCGGGATGGCAGCGACCGGCGCCGCGCGCCCGTTCGGCGGCCAGGCCCTCGCCATCGCGACCTCGACGCCCGGCGTGACAGGCGGCCAGCTCGTCGAGACCAGCGCCGCTCAGTACGCCGGGCAGACCTACGTGGCGTGGGGCCTGGGCGCGCACCCGCTCTACTCCTACCGGCTGAGCGCGGGCCACTGGTTCACCGCCGCCGACGTCGCGCCGGGCGCCCGCCCGGCGATCCCGCCGGTGGTACTCGGCCCGGGCGTCGCCCGCGCCTCCGGCGGGCGGGTCGGCCAGGTTCTCACGCTCACCATGGCAGCGGGGCCCACCAGGGTCCGCGTCATCGGGATCGACACCGGACAGCTCAACGGCGGCGGCACGATCTACTTCCCGCTGCCCGCTCTGGAGCGTCTGGATGGCGGGCCTGGCACAGCGGATTCGATGTGGTTCTCAACCGCCAGCTCCGGGCACGCCGCGATCGACCGGGTGACCGCCGCCGCGGCGGCCCGGCTGACTGCGGCCGGGTACCCGGTCAGCACCCAGGAGATCTACGTCACCGAGAAGCAGATCACCGCCGCGGAGACGTCGATCCTTACGATCGTTGAGATCCTGGGCCTGCTGGTGGTCGCCATCATGCTCATGGGCCTGGTCAGCGCGCTCAGCATGGGCGTCATCGAGCGCACCCGCGAGGTCGGGATCCTGCGCTGCGTCGGCGGGCGGGCCCGCAACATCCGGCGGATCTTCAGCTCGGAGGCGGTGATCCTGGCCGTCGTCGGCTGGGCGTTCGGAGTCCTGCTCGGCTGGCTGATCTATCAGGGCCTGCTGGCGCTCCTGCTGCACAACGCGGGCATCAGCCTGCCGCAGGAGTTCCCGCCGGTCATCCCGCTGTCCACCCTCGCCGGTGTCCTGGTGCTCACGCTGCTGGTCATCCGACCACCGCTGCGCCGAGCCACCCGGATCCAGCCCGGCACGGCACTGAGGTACCAGTGATGTATCACCTAATCAGATGGCTCATCAGAAACTGGCGGAGCCGCCGCGGCGCGGCCCAGGCACAGATCCAGAAGCAGGCGCCGGGTGCGTCGACGACGGGCGAGTCCGCGGCGGGCGAGGCGGCAAGCGTTGAGCCGCCAGTCGGCTTGGTCCAACTTGCCGCCCGGCGTGCCACGACCCCGGCGCCCGTGCCGACCGGGTCCGGCAGGAAGATCAGCGGCTCTCCGGCGCTGTCCGTTAACGGCCTGACCAAGCGTTTCGGGGACCGGGTCGCGTTCCAGGACCTCTCGTTCGAGGTTGGCCATGGCGAGGTCTTCGGGTTCCTCGGGCCGAACGGCGCCGGGAAGACGACGACCGTGCGGACGCTGGGCACGCTGTTCGCGCCGACCTCGGGCTCGGCCTCGGTCGCCGGGATCCCGCTCAGCCCCGGGAACGGAGCCGAGATCCGTCGCCGGATCTCGATCATGCCCGAGTCGCCGGGCCTGTACCTGCGACTGAGCGTGGCCGAGAACCTGGAATGCTTCGCCGATCTCTACGACGCTGCCGACCCCCGCGGCCGGATCGACCGTGCGCTGCGGGCGGTCCACCTCGCCGACCGGGCACAGGATCCGTGCGGTGCGCTATCCAAGGGCCTGCGGCAGCGGGTCGCCCTGGCCAGGGCGCTACTCAGCGACCCCGCGGTGCTGTTCCTCGACGAGCCGACCGCCGGGCTGGATCCGGTCGCCGCCCGCGACGTGCACGAGCTGATCGATGACCTCCGCCAGCGGGGGGTCACGATCTTCCTGACCACGCACCGCCTGGAGGAGGCCGAACGGCTCTGCGACCGGGTCGCGATCCTGAACCGGACGCTGCGTACGATCGGCCGGCCCGAGGAACTCCGGGAGCGGATGTTCGCCAAGTCGCTCACGGTGCGGACGCTCGCGCCGCTGCCCGAGCCGGACCGGGTCTTCGCCGGCCTGCCGGCCGTCGACGGCTGGCAGCCGGACGCCGACCAGGGCTACGTCATCGCGGTCTCCGACACGCGGATCGCCGCCCCGGCGGTTACCCGCGCGCTGGTCCAGGCGGGCGCCGACGTGTTGTCGGTCGGCGAGTCGCGCCACTCGCTCGAGGACGTCTACCTCGAGCTCATCGACACCGACGAGGAGGCGAGCCGGAGATGAGCATCAGCAGAAGGCATGTCCGGGCGATCTTCCGCAAGGAGCTCAGGGAGTACCGGCACAACGGCTCGATCGTCTGGACGATGGCCGTCATCCCGCTCGTCTTCGTCCTGCCCACGATCATTAACGTCTTCGGCGTGGCCGCGGGAAGCGTTCACGCCGACCTGCTGCTGTACATGCTGGGCATCCCCGCGCTTGTGCCGGCGGTGGTGGCTGCCTACTCGGTGGTTGGCGAGCGCCAGCAGGGCACGCTGGAACCGGTGCTCACCACGCCGATCAGCCGCGAGGAGTTCATGCTGGGCAAGGCGCTGGCGGCCCTGGTTCCTTCGCTCGTGATCTCCTACGGGGTTTATGTCGTCGTGGTCGCCTGCATCGAGCTGTTCGCGCATCCGGGCGTGGCGGCGGAACTGGTGCGATGGCCGGAGCTGCTCGCCCAGCTGCTCTTCACCCCGCTGCTGGCCGGCTGGTCGATCTGGGTCGGGATCGCGATCTCAACCCGGTTCGGCGAGGTCCGGGTCGCGCAGCAGCTCGGCGCGCTGGCGAGCTTCCCCTCGGTCCTGGTGACGGCGCTGATCGCGTACGCCGTGATCCCCGCGTCGCTGGGCCTCTCCATCGGCGGCGCGGTGCTGCTGCTGCTCCTCAACGGACTCGGCTGGCGGGTCACGTCGGCCGCGTTCCAGCGGGAGCGCCTCATCTCCGGCACCCGGTGATCAGCGACGGCCGTCACGCGGCTGACACACACTGATGCGCTGAAGGCCCCTCGGTTGCTGCGAGGAGCCTTCAGCGCGCTTTAGTTCGATGTCCAGCTAAAACAGATGCTCACGCGTTGCCAAAGCGGTCAAATTCGCCGTTGTGCACGCCTCCGATGAAGGCGTGCCATTCGTCCGGCGTGAAGCGGAGAATGGGACCTTCGGTGTCCTTGCTGTCGCGGACCCCGATCCCGCCACCGGGCAGGTTCGCCACCTCGACGCAGTTGCTGTTCGAGAAACTCAGGGAGCTCTTGACCCATGACGAGTCTCCCGCGGGCGTAAGTCTCTCCATGTCCTTACCTCGCTGATAGTCGTGTGATTTGTGGCCAAAGGAGGGTGATTGCGCAGAGTACTGTACTCATCACTCTGCGTACAGCACTGTAAGGGATGCGGACACCATTGTCATCTGGTGTGTCTGATAGCAGATGAGGATAGTGAGGTTTGTGCCGTCTAGCGGGTTATTACACCAGGTAACCGGACAAAATGTGGTGACGCCAGGCATGGTCCTGCGCTCCGTCCAGCCTGGAAGATCGAGTGTTAGGCGCTGACCTGCGGTTACTTCGCGAGCGACCGGTAAGCCCATGGGCAGTCGGGGCCCGCAACCGCCCATGGCGGCGGTGCCGCGCGTCACCATGTCGCGTGGCGCTGATGTGGCGCTGCGTTACCGAGGGATGGCGTGGGGCTCATCGCGCCATTCAGGACCGGTGTGAGCAGCCGTGCCTCACCATATGTGTCTCAGAAGGCGAGACGCGCTGCCCTGCGTCAGGGATGCCCACCCTGGAACTGGCGCAATTACCCCGGGAAGTACCAATGCGGGTCGTGGTTTGGATACTGGGCTCTAGCGTTCCCTCCCATTAGACGACCAATGCGACTCGGCCGTCTTGAGAATGAGGGCTTTAGAGGATGCTGGGTCCAGCGACGCATCGGCGATCATTTGGAAGGCGATCCTGTGCAAATAGGTTTCTCTTTCGCCTTCCAGCGAGAAGTCGTTCCGCAGGTGCTCGGTGCTAACCACGTCCTGCAGCACAGCGCTGTCGTCCTGACCGAAGCGAAAGATAACAAATGACTCGCCGAAGACGGTGTGCTGGGCGTCGAGGGGGAGGACGCGCAGCGTCACATTTGGCCGGTCGGCTTCCTGCGCGAGCCGCTGAAGCTGCTCATACATCACAACCTCGTTGCCGACCCGGCGCTTCAGGATCGACTCATCGAGCACTACCGACAGCTGAAGCTCTGGCCCGCGATCCAGCACCTGCTGCCGTCTCATGCGGACTCTGACCAGCCGCTCAACCATGCCCGGCGCGATCGGCTCGACCCTGCTGTAGCTCCTGATGATGTGCCGGGCATAAGCCTCTGTCTGGAGCAGGCCGGTGACCACAGAAACGTGCCAGATGTCGATCGCGCTTGCCTCATGCTCGAGGCCGATGAACTGCTGATAGTCGGCGGACAGGGCATCGGAGTATTCCTCCCACCAGCCCCGGTGCGCCGCATCCTCGGCGAGCTCGAGCAGGAGTTCGCGGCGAGACCCGGTGATCTGGTAGTAGTCGAGCAGCCTCTCGACCTCCCGCGGCTTCAAGCCGGTTCTGGCGCGCTCGTATCTGCTGATCTTGGAGGGCGACCATCTCAGGGCAGCGGCGACAGAGTCCCCGCTCTTGCCCTTGGCCTCTCTGATCTGGCGCAACTCGGAGGCGAGCCGACGACGCCGCACGGTCGGGCTGTTAGGTAAGGTCATCCGGCGTCCTCCCTCCTCAGGCACCGCTTCCGCGGTGCCAGCGGGATAGCCATATTGATTTTACCTAGAAAACGTAACGAAACTTTCATAGGTCCCATGTGGGGATCACGCCGAGGGATCGGTCTGCTCCGCACCGTGGGGATCCATCTCGAGGGACCGGCTGGCTCCGCGCACGTGGCGATCGCGCCGTGGGTTGGCTGTGCGGGCCTGGGCATCCACCCCGGGACCCCACGCCGTCCCTTGGAGGGGTTTGCAGGCGAACGCGTGTCCTCCCAGGTGCGCAGATTGGTCATGCGCTCCGGGAGGTGCTGAACACGGAGATGCTCGCCCCCCGGCTCTTGGCCTCGTTAACCGCGAAGTTGTTAACGCTGAGTCAACAGCGCGACTTCGTGGTGCCAGAGGCTATTGGGAACAATCGTAGCTACTGTTGCTGACCTGGAGGTGGGTCGACGATCTTTGCGTTGGCCAACGCCAACGAAAATGGTCGCCCTGTTCATGCGGGCAATCGGCCTGGCGCGGCAGTGAATGGGCCACGCCACCGTTAGCGGCACGTGATGTTCAGGAGTGATACATAACGCTGGGATTGGAGGAAACGGCGACCGTCTGCACGTGAGCAGTAGACGCATGGCTTGTGGCCGCGGATACTTCTGCCCCGGCTACCGCCGCCGCGGCCACGCCGAACGCTAGAATGGCTGGGATAAGGATGATCGACCGACGGATGCGCATGACTCCTCCGTACCGTCTGCCCAGGTCAGGCGGCTGGATTATCCAGGTGCCCCGGCCCTTGAGCACATCTCTACTTTTAAAAGTATTTCCCGTGTTCCGCCGGATTGAAAGCATTATTTGACGACCAAAAGTCGCACTTCTCATTGCATGCAACATTCGTGGTTCCTTGCCGCTGGAAGCGTCGATGAGTTCTGCGTTGCAACTGCGAATGCAAGTTTCATCGCATGGTGCATATAACCCCCGGAGCCGTCCGGATAATGCGCGCTTAATTCATGAACTTACATTCGAAAAACGCCACTTGATCCCCAAATGTTCTGGTAGTAGAGTTCCATCCATGCGCGCCGTGAGCCTGGCCGGTGCGCTCGTCGGCCGCGACAGCGAGCTGGCGACGCTGGCCAGGCTGGTGAAAGATGCGGCCGCCGGTCGGGGCGGTTCGGTGCTAGTCGAGGGTGAGCCGGGAATTGGCAAGTCCTCGCTGGTCCGGGAGGCCTTGGCCGATGCGGCCGATGTTGGCTGCCAGGTGTTCTGGGGCGCTGGTGACGAGCTGAGCCAGGCGCTGCCGCTGTCTCCGCTGATCGAGGCATTAGGCGTACGCCAGCCCTCGGTCAATCCGCGGCGGAACACGATTCTCGGACTGCTGCGCGGCGAGGTTGCGGCTGAGCGCGGTATCGATGTGTCGGCGGCGTTGGCCGAACAGTTGCTGGCGCTGGTCGCCGAGCAGTGTGCCGTGCAGCCGACGCTTCTGGTCATCGACGATCTGCAGTGGGCCGACCAAGCCAGCATCACGCTGTTCGGGCGGCTGGCGAGGTTGGCGCGGCAGCTGCCGTTGCTGCTGGTCGGGATGATGCGCCCGGTGCCGCAGCGAGATGACCTGCTGGCGCTGCGGCGGGTGGCGGGTGACGCAACACGGCTGCGACTCACTGGGCTGACCGGGGCGGCGGTAGCCGAGCTTGTGGCCAGCTTGGTCGGCGGCATGCCGGATGAGAGGCTGCTGCAGCTCGCAGGCGACGCGGCGGGCAACCCGCTCTACCTCACCGAGCTGGTCGCCGCGCTCACGCGCAGCTCGAGCGTGACCATCACCGGCGCAGGGGACGCGGAGCTGACGAACGGCTCCGCCCCGATTTCCCTGTCCGCGGCCATAGCCGACCGCCTTGGCTTTGTTCCCGGTCCGGTGCGCGGGGTGCTACGGGCCGCTGCCCTGCTCGGCGTGGACTTTGTCGTGCCGGATCTGGCGATCGTTCTTAACCGCAATGTGGCCGACCTGGTCGGCGCCCTCGACGAGGCGCGCGCTGCGGGCGTGCTGGCCGAGTCCAGCGGCGGCATGGCGTTCCGGCATCCGCTCATCCGCGCGGCGCTGTACGAGGAGATGCCAGCGCCGGTGCGCGCCGCGTGGCACCGTGACGCCGGGCGGGCCCTCGCTGAGGTCGGCGCGCCTGCGGACCGGGTGGCTCGGCAGCTGCTGCGCGCGGTTCGCGGGGACGGCACGGCCGGGCCGATGGATGAGTGGATGCTGAGCTGGCTGGCCGGCACCGCGGACCTGCTGGTCGGTCAGGCGCCCCAGGTGGCGGCGGAACTCCTCCGCGAAGCGGCGGCGAGTGGCGCTGTTGGCTCGGTCCACTACGACCGCCTGGTGAGCAGGCTCGCCGACGCCCTCTACCGGGTGTGTGACATAGCCGGGGCCGAGCAGGTGGCCAGCCAGGCGCTGGCGCATGTCGTCGATCCCGACGTGCTCATTGACCTGCACGGGACGCTCGCGCAGTGCCGTATCCGCAGTGGGCAGCCTGAGGAGTCGCTGGCCACGCTGAACCGGGCCCTGGATGCGCCCGGGATCTCGGCTCGTCACCGGGCGCGGCTGCTCGTGCTCGGCGCGCGGACGCGCAGCAGCAACGGAGAGATGGAAAAGGCCGGCCAGCTAGCCACGACCGCGCTCGAGGCGGCAACGGAGGCACGTGACAACTGGGCAACCGCCTGGGCCCTGCACGTGCTGACGATCGTGACCACCATGCAGGGCCAGCCGGCCGACGCGCTTCCGCTATTCGACCGCGCGCTGACCGTGACCGAGGCCGATCCGGCCCTGACCGACCTGCGGCTGCTGCTGCAGCTCAACAAGACCGTCAGCCTGGCCGCCCTCGACCGGTATGAGGAAGCGTTTGCCGCGGCCCGGCCGGCCCGGGAGCTTGCGACCCGGGTCGGCAACGTCGTCCGGCTTGCCCAAGCGCAGAGCGCGCTGGGCCAGCTGTACTTCGACACCGGGCGCTGGGACGACGCGCTGGCTGGGGCGGACGTCGTCTACGAGGGCCTGATGGAGCCCGCGGCGGCATGCAGCGACCTCGGCATCGCCGCCGTGATCTGCTTCCATCGCGGCGACCTCGCCGCGGCGCGCGGCCACCTCGCTGCCGCCGAAGCGCGCGTCAGGCAGATCGGGAACCGGGTCCTCGGCCCGCTGGCGCTCGCCCGCAGCCTCGACCACGAGCATGCTCACGCGCTGCCCGATGCACTTGCCGCGCTGACCGCCGGGTTTGCCGACAACAACGAGCAACTCGATGAGATCGAGGACCTGCTCGCTGACGGCGTCCGCCTCGCCATGCAGACCGGCGACCCGGGCATCGCGCAGGCCCTCGCTGGTCACGCTGCGACCCTGGCCGCTGGATCGCAGGTTCCGCACCGGGAGGCGAACGCCCTCCATTGCCGTGGCCTGCTGGACCACGACGCCACCCAGCTGCTAGCCGCTGCCGATCGCTACGAGCAAGCCGGCCGGCCGTTGCTCAGGGCTCAGGCCCTGGAGGCGGCCGCCGGGGAGTTCATCCGCTCCGGCGACCGTGCACAGGCCCGCGCGGCGTTCACCCGTGCGGTGGAGGTCTATGGCTCTCTGGATGCCGCCGCGGACGTGGCCAGGCTCCAGGCGGGCTTCCGGGCGCACGGCATCCGCCGCGGCCCGCACGCTAAGCACCGTCAGGCGCGAAGCGGCTGGGACAGCCTCACGCCCACCGAAACCAAGATCGCCGCGCTGGTGGAGGCAGGGCTGTCAAACCCCGAGATCGCCACCAAGCTGTTGCTATCTCGGCGGACGATCGCGACCCATGTCTCGCACATCCTAAAGAAGCTCGACGTTCATTCACGCACCGACATCGCCCGCGAGGCAGCCTTGCGCACCATTGCGCCCAGGTGACTGGGTGGGAGTGCTTCACGCCCACCGAAACCAAGATCGCCGCGCTGCTGGAGGCAGGGTTGTCGAACCCAGAGATCGCCGCCAAGCTGTTGCTGTCCCGGCGGACGATCGCGATCCATGTCTCGCACGTCCTAAAGAAGCTCGACGTTCATTCACGCACCGACATCGCCCGCGAGGCAGCCTTGCGCACAGTTGCGCCGAGGTGACTGCGGCGCGGTAATGGGCTGGCGCGCAGGCGGGCCCGGTGAATCGCCGCAGGGGGGGTAGACGATTCACCGGGCCCAGGCGTGATGGACGCGAGGGCTGCTGTCGCCGCCAAGGTCGTCCTCGAACGCGAGCGTGAAGTACACGGCCTTGCCGGCAGGGGTTGGGTGGAAACCCCAGTCGGTCGCGAGCCTGGAGACCAGCAGCAAACCCCGCCCCGCTTCGGCGTCGACCGGGGTGTTCACCGGCATCGGCACGCGGCGCGACGAGTCGTGCACGTCGACGCGCAGCTGGCCGCAAACGCACGTGATCGTGAGCGTGATGATCCCGCCGGTCTCGTGCCTCAGCGCATTGGTCACCAGCTCGCTGGTGAGCAGCACCGCAGTATCCACGTCGACCGGTACATCCCAGGCGCGGATAGCCGCCCGGACCTGGCTGCGGGCATCGCCCGCCGCGGCCGGTCCCGCGGCCAGCGAGATCCGGCGCGGGCGCTGCACGGTCGGGCGCATGGGCGCCATCGTGTCCATCTGTCTTCCTTGCCGAGCCGTTGGTCTGCTCTGGGGAGCGCGGGTGCCTGTTTCACGACAAATGCTGCTGCAATTTGCATTGAGAGACATCGGTCAGCTGACCGATCTTTAAACGCGCAGCCCACGATGGGCGAGCGCGGGCATGGCGTTAGTGGCTAGCCCGGGCAATTGCGTGGACGGGGTGGTCAGCCGGCCCGGGCAATTGCGTGGACGGGGCGGTCAGCCCCGCCGCCACCGCTACCGGTGGTGCGCGGCCAGGTGCGCCCCGAGGACGTCGTAACCGAAGTCGGCCTCTGGGTCACGCCATACCGAGTGGGCGTGGTTCGCGTGGCGCTGCGTGTTGTCGTACTCGATGAGCAGCCGGGGACCCTGGAGCCGGTAGTAGAGCGGCTGGCCCGGATCGGTGGGCCCGGCCCACGCCAGGTGGACCCCGTCGAGCACGGCGTCGCCGGAGTAGCCCACCTGCGGTGATAGCCCGTCGGGCACCCGTTCCAGGTATGTGGCCAGCAGCGAGCGCAGCAGCTCACGCTGGCCGCCGTCGAGGTCGCTGGCGGGCAGGCCCTTGGGGTGGGTGGTCAGCGCGAGCCTGGCGTAGTCGCCGGCGCCATAGCCGTTGGCCCGCTCGGCGTCGGCGTCCGTCCGGGCTATCCGCTCGCCGAGCTCCGGCTCGGTGAACGGCGTGCGCCACACGTCGCGCAGGTACAGCATCCGGTCGCCGTCGGCGAGACGCGACCGGTTGCCGCCGACGATGTCCGCCGGGGCGCGGTCAAGCAGGATCGCGCGGCCGGCCTGCCCGGGGTCGAGCGAGCGGACGAGCTCGCGCGCCAGGTCCTCGGCTCCGGCCAGCGGGCGCAGCGGCGGGGGGCCGAGCAGCGGCGAGACCGCCGGGTCCGCACCGAGGAAACACGGCGTTGTCGACCGGACCACGCCGTCGACGATGAGGTTGTTCAGCGAGACGTGGTGGCCGCCGAACCGCCAGCCCCACGAGCCCGGGCCGCCGGGCTCGCCGAACACCCGCAGGTAGTACATGCCGGGATCGCGGCCCCGTTCCCGGCCCCAGTTGACGGACCAGCCCTCGACCATGTCGAGCACGTTGTCCAGCCCGATGATCGTGGCCACCGTGACGTACCCGGCGGTGGACAGTCCCGAGGCCACAAGCTGGTGAGCCAGCCGCTGCTGGGCCGGCCGCTGCTCGCCGAGGGTCAGGCCGCCGTGATCGGTGGGGGTGTAGAACCAGCGCCTGCGCTCGGCGTCCGCCTCGGCGTCCGCGCTCGGCGCGCTTCCGCTGGCCACCGCGCGCTGACCGGGCTCGAGCGAGTCGAGCCACGCGGCCGCCGCGCCGGCCATCCGGGCCGCGGTCTCCCGGGCCGCGGTCTCCCGGGCCGCGGTCTCCCGGGCCGCGGTCTCCCGGGCCGCGGTCTCCCGGGCCGCGGTCTCCCCGGCTGCGCCGCGGCTTCCGGCGTCCCGGCCCCTTGCCGCTCCCGTCGTGTCCACGCGGTCCTCCTCCCGAGGTTTCCGGCCCTCACGCCGGCCGGCCGGCGCGTCTTATCCCAGTCTCTCTGCCGGGGCCGCTGCCGCGCCAGCCCGGTACGGCCTGCACCGCTGCACCGGGCTCAGGCGCGCGGAGGTGCCGTGCTGTCCCTGACCACGAGCGAGGTGGCCAGCTCGACGTGGTCCGCCTGTGCCGTCCCGGGCTCGCCCGCCCGCAGCATCCGGAACGCGGTGGCGGCCATGGCGGCCAGTGGCTGCCTGATCGTGGTCAGCGGCGGCGCCGCCCAGGCGGCGACCGGTACGTCGTCGAAGCCGACCACGCTGAGGTCCTCAGGTGCCCGCAGCCCGAGGTCCCTGAGCGCTTGCAAGACGCCGAACGCCTGCGCGTCATTGGCCGCCACGATCGCGGTCGGCCGCTCGGCCAGGCTCAGCAGCGCAGTAGCCTTCCGTCTGCCACCGTGCACCGAGAATTCTTCATGACAGACCAGCCTCTCGTCCACGGCAAGGCCGGCTTCGAGCATGGCCGAGCGGTAGCCGTCGACCCGTGCCTGGCTGGACCACAGACTGGGCAGGCCCCCGATGACGGCGATGCGGCGGTGGCTGAGCTCGATGAGATGACGGGTGGCGGTGAGGCCGCCCTGCCAGTTGGTCGTGCCGACCGACCTGACATCTGGGCCTGGCTCCGTCGCTGGGTCGATGACCACGACGGGGATCCCGGCCGCGGCGAGCCGCTGTAGCTCCGTGCCGCGCGGCAGGTGCACGACGCTCAGCGCGCCGTGCGTGCCCCGGACCGTGGCCAGTTCCAGCCAGCGATCAAATTCCTCGGCCGAATCCACCGGGGTGACGACGACGCTGTGCCCGGCTTCGGCGGCGGCCGTCACGGTGCCGTGGATCAGTTGCTCGGTCCACGGGTCGTGCTGGGGCATCCCCGGCTGACCCTTGCCGAGGCCGAGGAGCAGGTCGACCACGCCGAAGCCCAGCCTGGCTCCGGGCTGGTATCCATGCTGCCGCAGCAGCAGGCCGATCCGCTCTCGGGTGGCCGGCGCAACGTCTGTCCGCCCGTTGAGCACCTTGGACACGGTTGACACCGAAACGCCGGCCGCGGCGGCAATGCTGGTCAGCGAGCGGGCTGTGGTCCGAGCACCCGCGGCCGGCTCCCGCAGCACGGTCGGCTGGGTGGGCTTCCTGGGCACTCTCCGCCTCCCCGCTGCGCGTCAGCCTTTTCGAAAAGATAGCAGCCAGAAACTGCCTTGACATAGGCCAAAGGTCGAGGAACACTGAAAATCATAGCGCGAAGATTTCGAAAAATTATCGGGAGGAAGATCATGTACTTCTCGTGCCTGATGCTGCGCAATCTTGCGCCGCAGCCCATGTCACCCGCGGAGCGGCGGGCAGCCGACGAACAGCTTGGCCAGATGGCCGTCGCCGTCACCCGGGCCACGCGACGCATCGCCGAGCGAGCGCATGCCGTCGCCGCACTGCCTGTCCGGAGTCGCCATCAGGCCCGGACCTTTCGAAATCCGGACCGCAGCGGTCGCCAGGCGTGGTAAGCGCGGGCAAGGCCGCGCTGCCAGGGGGATGATGTGATGCCAGTGGACGCGGACGTGCTCGTCATCGGCGGGGGCGCTATCGGGGCGTCGGTCGCCTACTTCGTAAAGCTGCTCGACCCCGGCGCCGAGGTCGCCGTCGTGGAGCGCGACCCCGCGTACACGCTGGCATCGACGCCGCGGGCGTCCGGGGGTGTCCGCCGGCTGTTCTCCCTGCCGGAGAACGTCGAGTTGTCCAAATACAGCATCGGGTTCTTTGGCGGCTTCCCCGCGGAAATGGCCGTTGACGGGGTGCCGGCGGACATCGGCTGGCGCAAGAACGGCTACCTGTTCATTGTCCCCCGGTCAGGGCTCGGCGTGCTGCGCCGGAACTTCGACCTGCAGCAGCAACGCGGCTGCCGGGTCGTGTGGCTCAACCCGGACGAGCTCGCCGGCCGGTTCCCCTCGATGAACGTCGCCGACCTCGGTGGCGCCGTGTTCTCGCCGGACGACGGCTGGCTGGACCCGCACAGCGTCCTGATGGGCCTGAAGAACAAGGCGCGGTCGATGGGAGCGAGGTTCGTCGCCGATGAGGTCACCGGGCTCGTCCGTCAGGGCCACGGCGTCAGCGCGGCGCGGCTGGCCGCCGGCGGGCTAGCCAAGGCGGCGCACGTGGTGAACGCCGCCGGGGCATGGGCAAAAGAGATCTGCGCCATGATCGATGTGCCGGTGCCCATCGAGCCGATGCGCCGCTACGAGCACTACTTCGAGTGCCAGGACCCGATCGAGCCGCTCCCGTACCTCAAGGACACGGCGCGGCTGGCGTTTCGCCCCGAAGGGGCGGGCTACTCGGGCGGAGTGCCGACCCTGGACGAACCACGGGGCTACTCATTCGGCATCGACCGCGGCTACTTCGAGCGCGCCGTCTGGCCGGCGCTCGCGCACCGGTTCCCGAAGTTCGAGCGGACCCGCTGCCTGCGCACCCTGCCGGGCCTCTACGACCAGAACGACTTCGACGGCAACGTCATCATCGGTCCCGGAGCAGGCGGGCTGGGCAACTTCCACATGCTCGCCGGGTTCTCCGGACACGGCCTCATGCACGCACCCGGCTGCGGCCGGGCCATGGCCGAACTCCTCCTGACTGGCAGCTACCAGACCATCAACCTTGCCCGTTTCGGCTGGCAGCGGCTGCAGGACGGCACGCCACTACGCGAGCAGGGCATCATCTGAGAGATCCAAGCGGAACCGCCGCCGCCCGCCGGTCATACGTGGCACAGCAGCCCGCCGTCGACCACCAGCGTCTGCCCGGTGATGTAGGACGCGTCCGAGGACGCAAGGAACGCGACCGCGGCGGCCATCTCCTCCGGCTCGCCCTGCCGGCGCAGCGGGACGGTCCGGTCGATCAGCGCCTGGATGTCCTCGTCCGTCATCTTGTCGTGCTCGAACTGCGGGTCATTGAACCCGGTGTCGACCCAGCCCGGGCATACGCAATTCACCCGGATGCCCGCTGGGGCCAGGTCGATGGCGAGCGACCGGGTCATGTTCACGACCGCCGCCTTTGAGGCGGTGTAGGCGGTCAGTGCGGGCTCGCCGAACAGGCCGCTGATCGATCCGGTGGTCACGATCGCACCGCCGCCGCCGGCCCGCATCACCGGCACGATCTCCCTGACCACCAGGTACATCCCGGTGACGTTGACCGACAGGATGCGCGACCACTCGTCGAGGTCGGTCTCCAGCACGGTTCCCGCCCGCAGCCGCCCGGCGTTCGCGTGCAGCACGTCGATCGTGCTCAGGTCGGCGGCGACGCGCTGCACGGCCGCGGCCACGGCACCGGGGTCGGTGACGTCGCAGTTGTAGTAGCGGCCCGTGCCGCCCGCGCGTCCGCACTCGGCCGCCACCTCTTCGCCTTCGCTGTCGCGGACGTCGAGCACGGCGACGTTCGCGCCCTCGGAGGCGAAACGCAGCGCGGTGGCACGGCCGATGCCGTGCGCACCACCGGTGACGGCGACCACCTTGCCGGGGAACCTGTTCACGGTCTCCTCCTACGGGCTTGATCTCGACCGGACGAAGCGTTCAAATTGGTCTAATGGTTTAACTTCTGGCCGTCTAACACCATAGTGAGTGTGCTCCTCACTTGGGCCTCGCGGTAAGACGCGCGAGTGCCGCTTTCCCTCTGCATCGCCGAATCCCGCGGACCGGCGCTGCCCTCCATCCCTGACCCGATGAACCCGTCGTCAAAGCGGACGACGGCAGGAGAGGAAGTGGTTCTGTTGGCTACAACCGCCCCGGCCGCACAGCATGTGGGGCTCAAGGAGAATGCGGTCAGCTTGTGGGGCGACTTTGTCGTCTCGATCGCGAATGTGGCGCCGTCGAGCAGCGTCGCCTACACGTTAGCCCTGCTGGTCGCGTTCGCCGGCCACGTCTCCCCGCTCGCCGTGCTGGTGACCGGCCTCGCGATGTTCTTCGTCGCGACCGGTTATGCGAGCCTCAACAGGTGGCGGGCGCACGCTGGCGCGCCGTACGTCTGGGTGGGCGAGGCGATCTCACCGTCGGTCGGGGCGGGCACCGGGTTCCTCAATGTGGCCGTCTCGACGTTCGCCAACGTCGGCAACATCACCCTCGCGGGTGCGTACCTGCTGTTCGTGCTGTTCCCGACGCACACGTTCTCGAAGCCGGTGACCTGGGTGGTTGCCACGGCCATCATGGGCGTGCTGGTGTACCTCTCGATCCGCGGCATCCGGCCGTCGGTATGGGTGCAGACGGCCTTCATCGTCATCGAGTACTCGGCGATGATCTCGTTCGTTATCCTCGCGCTGATCCACGAGTCGTCCGGGGCCGGCGGCGCGACGCTTCCCTCCCTTTCAGACTTCACGGTCTCCCACGCGGTCGCGGGCGTCGGGGGCTTCAAGGGGCTGGCCGAGGCGGCGGTGCCGTGCGGCTTCCTGTATCTGGGCTGGGAGGCCACGGCCGTGCTCGGCGAGGAGTCGACCCGGAAGAAGATCAACCCGGGCCGGGCCATGCTCATGGGCACGCTGTTCCTGACCTGCTGGTACACGTTCCTGATCGTGGTCTTCGAGGGCGTATCGAGCCAGGCCAACGTGCTGAAGAACGGTACGGACGTGCTCGCCTACGCGGGCACGCTGCTCGTTCCGGGCTTCCTTGGCCGCGCGCTTCCGCTCGCCGTTCTCGTGGCCGTCATCGGCACCTGCCAGATTCAGATGATCGAGCCGAGCAGGGTGCTGTACGCGCTGGCGCGGGACAAGGTCATCCCGCGCATCTTCGGTCTCGTCGGCCGCGCACACCAGACGCCGTGGGCCGGGCTGCTCATCCTCGCCGCGATCCCGCCGCTGCTCCTGATCCCGTACCTCGCGAGCGCGTCGGCGAACACGGCGATTGGCTACGTCATCAGTGCGGACGGGATGTTCGGCCTGTTCATGTACTTCGTGATCGCGGTCAGCAGCGTCTGGTTCTACCGCGCCTACGTGCGCCGAAGCGTGCTGACGTTCCTGGTCCTTGGTGTGGTGCCGCTGCTCGGCGGGCTCTACATGGGTGCGACCTTCTTCTACGGGCTGACCACGCAGAGCGCGGTCGTGGCCGTTGTGGCGGTCGTCGGGGTGGCGCTGGCCTTCGCGGTCGGTGCCTTCGTCGTGTGGCGGGCGTCGCCGTCGTCGCCGTTCTTCGCGGAGTTCGAGAAGCGGAGGCAGTCGGACCGGATGGGCGAGACCGACGAGGAGGACTCTGCCGCCAGTCAGCAGGTCTGAGCGGATCAGGGCACCTCGAAGGTGGTGCCGATGCCCATGCCGGTGATCCACTCCGGCACCGGTTCGTAACTGGTCCACAGCAGCGGCCGGCCGGCCGCTGCCACGCCGATCAGCCAGGTGCGGATCTCGTGGCCGCCGCTGCCGGCCCGCTGCTCCAGCCCTTCGTCGCCCAGGCCGGTCACCGGGTCGAGGTCCGCGGCGACGAGCTGCTTGAGGAACCACGCGTCCCAGGCGGCGTTGACGGCGGCATCCGGGTTGCCGGCCAGCGCACGGACCCTCGGCTCACGGACGGCCGAGTAAGCCTGAACGTTGCGCCGCCCGTGGATCAGGCCAGCCCGGCGGTCTGGCGTGAGCGACGCATCCCGCGGGTCGTTGGACGGCAGCCAATGTGACAGCCCGCCGCTGGCCACGACCAGCACCCGGCCGGCGTCGGCCGCCCGGATCGCCGCGCCGAGCGACCGGCCCAGCGCCACGCAGCGGTCCATCGACGGCAGCGGCGGGGCGGCGGTGTTGATCACCAGGGGGGCCAGGGGGATGTCCGCATCGCCGCGGACCATGTCGTAGCTCTGCGCAATCCCGTGGTCGACGGTGAGCGCATAGGACAGCGCGATGTCGAATCCGCCGCGGGCCAGGCCGTCGCGGATCGACCAGGCGAGCGCGGCCGCAACCGGCAGCGGGCCGGACCGGCTGCCGAAGTCCCCGAACGCCTCGGCCTCCTCCACGCCAAGCACGAACGGCGGCATCGCGTCGTAGAAGTTCGCGTGAAAGTGGTCCGGGCCGATGACCACCAGCGCGTCCGGGGCCAGCGCGGCGACGGCGGCGGCGACCCGGCCGGCGTCGGCCAGGAACCGGCTTCCGGGCGCGTCCCCGCCCGGCGGCGGCAGCATCGTCACGAACGGCGAGTGCGACATGCCGACCATGCCGATGATCTCGCTCACTGTGCCGCCTCGTCCGCTGCCGTCTCCCGCGCCGCTGCCGTCTCCCGCGCCACGCCGTGCAGCAGGAAGTCGCGGTGCACGCGCAGGAACTCCTCGCGCTTCTCCCACTGCGGCCAGTGGCCGGCGTCCTCGATCACGTGCAGGCGGGCGTTGGGCAGCCACTCCAGCAGCATCGCGGCCTCGTCCAGCCCGCCGGTCGGGTCGTGGTCGGTCCACAGCAGCAGGGTCGGCGCGCCGATCTTGCCGACCCAGCCGGGTTCCCAGGCGAAGTCCTTGCGTACCTCGGGGTCCTGCAGCACGAGCGTGTTGCTGATCGCGCGCACGAAGCCGGGCCGGCTGTAGACCGCGCGGCGCAGCGTGACCAGCTCGTCCGTGACCATCTCGGTGTGGTGGAACAGGAACTCCACCCGGCGCCGCACGGTCGCGTCGCTCGGATCCCGGACAGCCGCGAGCGTGCTGTCCCGCAGCCTCGCCATCACCTCGGGCTTGTTGGCGATGTTGCCGGGGGTGTTGAGCACGAGCCTGCCGACGCGGTCGGGATGGTGGGCGGCGGTCCACGCCGCGACCCAGCCGCCCAGCGACTCGCCGGACAGGTAGGCGGTATCGATCTCCAGCGCATCCATCAGCCCGGTCAGGTGATCGGTGAGCACGTCGATCGTGTACGGCCGGTCCGGCAGCGCAGACCAGCCGTGGCCGACCATGTCGTACGCGGTCACACGGAAGTCCGTGGCCAGGCCCGCGATGTCGCGGGCGTAGGCCTCCAGGTGGCCGCCGGTGCCGTGCAGCAGCACCAGGTCCGGACCGGATCCGGCGCGCAGCACGCGGGTGCGCACGCCCCGCACGTCGACGTGGCGCAGCTCGTGGTCGGTGTCGGCCAGCTCGCCCCAGATGCTGATGTGCTCGGGCAGGTCCGTCATGACTGCTCCTCTCCGAATCGGGCACGCGCCTCGGCGACGGTGCACAGGCCTGCGCTCTGCCGCCGGGCGACGCCGAGCGCCTGCAGCAGGCGGGAGTTCTCGATCGTGAGAAACTCGACCGGCTCGTCGGCCGAGTCGTTGTAGTGCCGGTGCCAGGTCCACGGCGGCGTGTAGATGAAGTCGCCGGCCGCCCACCCGTGCGTGTCGTCCTCGATCTCGCTGTGCCCGCGGCCGGAGATCACGTAGTGCACGGTCTCGTGGTAGTGCCGTTGCATGTCCGAGCTCTCACCGGGCGGGATCGTCTGCCGGAACAGCTCGAACGTGACCGTCGGCAGCCGCCCCGCGATCGCCAGCGTGGTCGGGTTGTGCACCTTCCCGGCCGGCAGCGTCTCCAGCTCGCTGGCGTGCACCACCACCGGCCGGGCGGTGCCCGGCCGGACCGTGGCGCTGATCCCGGCGAGGAAGTCGGCCATGTCGAAGCCCGCGCCAGAAAGTCCCATCAGAACGTCTCCGTCCTTCCCCCATCGACCGTGAGCACGGTCCCGTTGACGTAGCTGGCCTCGGCCGAGGCCAGGAACGCGACCGCCGCGGCGATCTCGTCCGGCGTGCCGGGACGGCCGGCCGGCACCTCCGACGTGTCCTGCGCATCCAGCTCGGCGAGCGGGCGCCCGGTCCGCGCGGCCCGGGCGGCCAGTACGTCCCGGCGCCGCTGGGTGTCGGTGGCGCCGGGCGCGACGCAATTGACGGTGACCCCTTCGGCCGCGTACTCCTGTGATAGCAGCTTGGCGGCGGCGGTGACGGCCGCGCGCAGCACCACCGAGATGGCCAGGTCCGGCTGGGGCTGGCGGACCGCCGTCGAGGTCACGAACACCAGCCTGCCGAACCGGCGCGAGGCCATGGTCGGCAGCGCGAGCCGGGCCAGCCGCAGCGGACCGAGCAGCAGCAGTTCGGTGCCGGAGAGCCAGGACTCATCGGTGACGTCAAGGATCCGCCCGGGCGGCGGCCCGCCCGCGTTCAGCACAACCACATCCGGCGCCGCGTAACGGGCGGTCATCGCCTCCATGGTGGACGCCGCCGTGCCCGGCGCTGCGATGTCGCCGATCAGCGTGCCGATCGCGGCCCCGGTCCGGTCCCGCAGCCGTCGCGCCGCCGTGTGCAGCGGCCCGGCGCTCCGGCCGGTGATGACCACGCGGTGCGTCGGTGCCAGGCACGCGGCGATCGCGTAGCCGATGCCGGCTCCGCCGCCGCCGACGAGCGCGGTTCGTGTGGTGATGGTTGCCTCCGTGGACTCGTGCGCCCAAAGCCGCGTCGGGTTTAGCCTGACCGGTATGACCGTGCGGAACCAACGGTGAGTCCCGCTCAGCGGGACGGCGCTCCTCCGGAGGGCGGGCTCGACCGTGCGGCGGCGATCCTCGGCGCGTTCGACGCGGCGCACCGCGAGCTGACGCTGGCCGCGCTCGTCGCCCGGTCCGGGCTGCCCCGCTCGACCACGCACCGCACCGCCGACCGGATGATCCGGCTCGGCTGGCTGGAAAAGCCGGGCGACCGGTACCGCATCGGCAACCGCCTGTTCGAGGTCGCCAGCCTCGCGCCGATCCGGCTGGAACTGCGCGAGGCGGTGCTGCCGTTTCTGCAGGACCTGCACCAGGCAACGAAGATCACCGTGCAGCTCGGCGTGCTGGACGGCACGCAGATCCTGGTCGTCGAGAAGATCACCGGGCACCGGGCCATGCCGATGCTGTCGCAGACCGGCGGGATGATCCCGGCGTACTGCTCGGCGCTGGGCCGGGCGATCCTCGCCTACTCGGAGCCCGCGGTCATCGACGCCGTGCTGGCGGGGCCGCTGCCTGCACGTACTCCCCGTACTTTGACGAGCAGAGTGGCTATCATGCGGGAGCTCACCGCGGTGCCGGAACGCGGCTGGGCGATCGACCGCGAGGAGGGCAACATCGGCATGAGCTGCGTCGCCGCGCCCATCTTCGGCCCGCTCGGCGACGTCGCGGCGGCGGTGTCGGTCACCGGGCCCAGCCAGCTGGTGCGGGCCGACCGCGCCGGGCCGGCGGTGCGGATGGCGGCCGCCGCGGCGTCCCGCGCCTACACGAGCCGTCCCCGGCTGCTGTCCCGCTGACCGGGACACATCGTTGCGGCGCCGGCCGCCCGGCCGCACGCTGTGACATTACACACGTGCGAACGCGGGCGTGTGCGACCTAAGGAGGGCGACGATGAGTCTCGGCGGCGGATACATGCTCCCGTCCCGCGAGGGGCACCAGATCGCGGCCATCGGCCTCGGCATCACGATGAAGACCAACGGCAAGTCGACCCACGACGCGTACTCCCTGTTCGAGTACGCGATCCCGCCCCGCACCGACGGGCCGCCGCCCCACATCCACACCCGCGAGGACGAGTCGTTCATCCTGTTGGCCGGCAAGCTCGACGTCTTCCTCGGCGGCGAGGACTTCACGCTGGGCGTGGGGGACTACCTATTCCTGCCCCGCGACGTCGTGCACACGTTCCGCAACACCTACGACGAGGAATCCCGGGTGATCTCGGTGGTGTCCCCGGCCGGCCTGGAGGGCTACTACCAGGCGCTGGCCGACATGCCGCCCGGCCCCAAGGACATCGGGCTGATCAAGCGGATCATGGCGGACTTCGGCCTCCAGCTCCAGCTGCCGCCCGAGGTGAGCTGACCATGCGCGTCGGGATCGTCGGCGCCGGCGTCGCCGGGCTGACCACCGCGAAAGTGCTCTGCCAGGCCGGGCACGAGGTCGTCATCTACGACAAGGCACCCGACGTCGGCGGCGTGTGGAGCCGCAACCGGCGTTATCCCGGTCTCACTACCCAAAGTCCGAAGGCGCAGTACTCCCTGTCAGACTTCCCGATGCCGCGCGACTATCCCGAGTGGCCTACCGGCGAGCAGATCCAGGCGTACCTCGCTTCGTACGCCAGCCACTTCGGCCTTGAACCGATGCTGCGCCTGTCGACCGAGGTGACTGCCGCGGAGCCGGTGCCCGACGGGGGCTGGGCCATCACCGCCGGCGGCCGAGCCGCCGGGACCGCCGGCTCGGCCGGCGCTGTCAGCACTGTCGAGCACGTCGACAAGCTCGTGGTGGCCAACGGGGTGTTCTGCGAGCCCGCAGTGCCGCGCTATCCGGGTCTGGCCGACTTCACCGCGGCCGGCGGGCAGGTGCTCGCTGGCACCGAGCTGCACGAGGCGGAGCAGGCGCGCGGCAAGCGCGTGCTGGTCGTCGGGTACGGCAAGTCCGCGTGCGACGTCACGGTGCCGATCAGCGAGGTCGCAGCGAGCACCGACGTGATCGCCCGGCACCTGCTGTGGAAGGTGCCGCGCCGCATCGGCGGCGTCGTCAACTTCAAGCTGCTGCTGCTGACCCGCATGGGCGAGGCCCTGTTCAGGTACCTGCGCCCGCGTGGCGTCGAGAAGTTCCTGCACGGCCCCGGCAACGGCGTGCGCGGCAGGATGGTGAACTCGATCGGCACGGCATCGGTCCGCCAGTTCGGGCTGAAGCACCTCGCCCTGGTGCCGCCCGGGCAGATGGAGGACATCGTGCGCGGCGCGATCGGCCTCGCCACCGAGGGCTTCTTCGAGGGCGTGGAGGCCGGCTCCATCGTGGTGCACCCGGGCCGGACCATCGCCCGGCTGCTGGCCGACGGCGGAGAGCCGGCCGCCGGGCTCGACGATGGCACGCGGCTTCCCGCCGACCTCGTCGTCTGCGCGACCGGGTTCAGCCAGGGCGTGCCGTTCCTGCCCGCCGGCGTGACCGCCCGGCTGCTCGACGAGCGCGGCAACTTCATGCTCTACCGCCAGATCCGCCCGGTCGACGTTCCCGACGTGTACTTCAACGGGTACAACTCCTCGTTCTTCAGCCCGCTCAACGCCGAGATGGCGGCGGTCTGGATCGCCGCGGACATGGCCGGCGCGGTCGCGCTGCCCGAGCCGCCGGCGATGCGCCGGCAGGTCGCCGACCAGCTCACATTCATGGACGACGCCACCGACACCCACCACTGCCGCGGCGGCAAGATCATCCCGTTCTCGCTGCACAACGTCGACGAGGTGCTCGGCGATCTGCACGTCAACATCGGCGCAGCGGTCCGCGCGTGGCACTGGCTCATGCCCGTCGACCCCTCGGCGTACCGCCACATCACATCCGCCGTCCTGAAGCGGCTGCCGCGGCCTAGCGCGGCGCCCGCGATGGCGGCCGCACCCGAACCGGTGCCCGACCCGTCACCCGCCAAGTAGCCCGAGATGTCCTGAGGAGGCTAGCCGAAGCCCCAGCAGGTCCACGTGGCAGGAGGGCCGCCCGGAGTAACGACGAGCAGAACGCGCCCCTCTGCGATCAGCGACTCTGCTCGATCCAGAGCCGTTCGCGATCCTCTACCGGGCAGCGGGGTGAAATGACGGACTGCCTTTCTGATGTCCTCGGCACCGATCCTTCCATGGCGCTGGCTTTCCGGTGAGCGGTCGTTCCGCCCGGCCGCTGGCGGCTCGCTGGCGGTTCGCTGGCAGCGCCCGGAATTGCGGAGAATCCGCCGTTAGGGCCGCTAGTGTGACCCTCGTTTCAAGGTCATTCGGGAGCGCCCGGGGGCGTCTGCGGCCGTGGCTCACTCATCAACGCGCCGATCGCCCGTCGATCACCTTTACGAGGAGAGAGTCTTTTGGCACCCAAACTTCACGGCGGATCCGGCCGCGCCGCGGCCACGCGCCGGTCACTCCTGGCGATGGGCGCGACCGGGCTGCTCGCGGGCGGCGCTGCGGTCGCGATCGGCGACACCGCCGGCCAGGCGCCGGCCGCCGCCTCGACGACGAGCTCGGACACCCCGGACTGGATCAACGTCGCATCGTCGGCCTACGGCGCCGACCCGACCGGTGCCACCGACTCAACCGCCGCGTTCAAGAGCGCGATCTCGGCGGCCGCCAGCGCCGGCGGCGGCGTGATCTTCATCCCGGCCGGGACGTACACGATCTCCAGCACGCTGACCTGCACGACGGTACCGGTGTACTTCGTGGGTGACGGCGCGTGGGCGACCATCATCTCGTTCACCGGCACCGGGGACTGTTTCCGTATCTACGACAGCTCGACCTACGGCAGCAGGACGAAGTTCGCCGGCGGCTTCATCGGGATCACGATTGACGGGACGAAGGCGGGGGCCGCCTCGTCAGGACTGCACGTAGGCGACCTGCTGCAGTACGAGCTGGACCTGACCGTGCAGAACTTCTACGGGACCGGCAGCGTCGGCGTGCACCTGGACAACAACTACTACTGGACCGAGCAGCTCTTCGGCCGGATCTACGCGCAGAACTGCACGAGCCACGTGGTCTTCGACTGGACCAGCAGCACCTCGTCCACCAGCAGCGGCAGCTTCGAGCGCTGCGACCTGGACATCTACCTTGACCAGATCAATGCGAAGTTCGACGGGGTGGTGTTCCAGAACGGGGCCTTTGTCACCAACGGCTCGCTGAAGATCCGTGGCAACTTCGGTTCCAGCAGCTCGTCGGTGAGTTCCGCAGCGTTGCGGCTGACCGGTTACAAGTCCGCCAACGGCTACACCAGCTACTCCGGCATCGTGGACGGCATGCTGGACATCGGCGTGGAGTGCGGCTCGGGCAGCTACACGCCGCAGACGATCGTGTTTGGCGCCAGCGGCAACTCGATCAGCGGCTGCTACGGCGGGCTGAACTTCGGCGCCGCCGGCAACACCTTCACCAGTTCGAACAACGACGGCAACGTCTCCAACTTCCTGGGGCAGACCACCGGGGACGCAGCGCTGCCCGGGCAGTGGGCGACGTACAGCAGCGGCTTCCCGAGCGGCGTCACCGGGCATGTGGCCTTCCGCTTCCTGCCGACCGGCAACGAGGTGATGGTGAGCTGGGCCTTTGACATCGCCGCCGATACCACGTTGCGAAACGGTACCGCCATCGTCACGGTGGCCAGCAAGTTCGGCTACAGCGACAACAAGGTCATCCCCGGCAACAACGTCGGTGCCGACCTGACCGGCAATGTCTACGCCCCGGCCTACCTGACGTCGGGCGCGGTTTTCCAGTACGCCGGCCCGTCCTACGAGGGCTCGGGCACCTCATACTGGTACGGCCAGGGCGTCTACACGCTGAGCCTCGGCTGAGCTGGCATGTCAGAGACGGGGTGATCCGTGGTCCGGTTCACGCTCCTAGGGCCCGTCCGGGTGCTGAGCGGAGAACCGGAAGCCGCGCTGACGCCCACCCAATGCACCGTGCTGGCGGCGCTGCTGCTGCGAGCCGGCCACGTCGTGTCGGTCGCCGCGCTGGCCAGGGCCATCTGGGACGATGTCCCGCCGCCCAGCGCGCGTACCACCATTCAAGGGCACATCAAGCGGCTGCGTCAGCTCCTCGGCCCGGCGTCGGAACGCATCGTCACCCGTGCGCCGGGCTACCTGATCGTGGCGCACCCGGGGGAGTTGGACGAGTGCAGGTTCACCGAGCTGCGTTCCCAGGCAGGCTCCGCGGCACAGGCGGGCGAATGGGGGCGCGCCGCGGATTTGCTGCGGGATGCGCTGGCCCAGTGGACCGGCGAGCCACTGGCCAACGTGCCGTCAGGTTTCCTGCGGCGGACCGAGGTGCCGCGGCTGGCCGAGCTCCGGCTGGAAGCACAGGAAGCACGCATCGAGGCAGACATGCGGCTCGGCCGGAACGAGGCGGGCATTGCCGAATTGCGCGCGCTGGTCAGCGGGCACCCGTTCCGGGAACGGTTCTGGGAACTGCTGATGCTCGCGCTGTACCGGGCCGGCCGCCAGGCCGACGCCCTGTCCGCCTACCAGCAGGCCCGCGACGCACTGCGGGAAAGCCTCGGGATCGACCCCGGGCAGCGGCTTCAGCGGCTGCAGGCACAGGTGCTCAGCGCCGATCCGGAACTGGACACCGATGAGCCGCCAGCGCGGGATCACCCGCTACGCACGCAGCAGATCACGCCGCAGCCACACGTTGTTCCGCGTCAGCTGCTGGCCGACCTGCCCGACTTCACCGGACGGGCGCCCGAAGCAAGTGCGCTGCGGCAGATGCTGCTTCCCTTCGCCGAAGGGCGTCCCGGAGTGGCCAGAGTGGTCACGGTCTCGGGCCCCGGCGGCATCGGCAAGACGACGCTCGCGCTGCACGTCGCACATGGCCTCTGCGTGCATTTCCCCGACGGCCAGCTGTTCATCAGCCTCGGCGGCGCGGCCAGCCCCGCGGCCCCCGGCGATGTGCTGGACCGGCTATTGCGGGATCTCGGGGTGCCTGACTCCCGTATGCCGGCGGGCGAAGACGAGCGAGCCGCCCTCTTCCGGACGCTAGCCGCAGACCGGGCCATGCTCATCGTGCTGGATGACGCGCACAGTTCTGCCCAGGTGCGGTCGCTGCTGCCGGGCAGCGGCGACTCGGCGGTCATCGTCACCAGCCGCGCCGCCCTTGCCGATCTGCCCGGCAGCCGGTTTGCCGGCCTGACGGCCCTGGCGGCGGACGAGTCCCTGGAGCTGTTCACCGCCATCGTCGGTGAGCGCGCCCGCAAGGACCCGGCCGCCACCGGCGATGTTCTCGCCTCGTGCGCGGGACTCCCGCTCGCCATCCGCATCGCCGGGAGCAGGCTCGCGACGCAGCCCCGGTGGAGTGTCGGCCAGCTCGCCGCGCTGCTTGCGTCCGAGCAGCGGCGGCTCGGTGAGCTCGCGGCCGGCGACACGGCGGTGCGGGCGAGTTTCGAGGTGAGCTATCTCTCACTGCCGCCGGGTAGCCCCGGGCCGGCGCAGGTCTTCCGCCGGTATGGGCTATCAGGTTTGCGCACGCTCAGCCTGCCCGCCCTCGCGGCGCTTGCGGGAGAGCCCGTGGGCCGGACCGCGGCCGCCGTGACGGCGCTGGTCAACGCGCACCTGCTGGAGTCTCCGGCCCCGGACCAGTTCCAGGCCCACGACCTGCTCCGCCTCTACGCAGCGGAGCAGGCTGCCAGCGGTGAGACATGCGCGTCGCGGCGTGCGGCCCTGCTCCGCCTCCTCGCCTGGTATCAGCACACCCTCAACGCGTGCGTGCGTCACTTCAACAATGGCCGGAAGGTGCCGCTGGAGCCCCTGCCCGGCTGCGTGCCGGAACCCGAGGTCGCTACGCTCGCGAACGCCGTGGACTGGCTGCGCGCCGAGAGCGGGAACCTCATCCAGGCTGTGCGGATTTCGTCGGACCAGCACATGGACGACCCGTGCTGGCGGCTCGCCTGGCTGATGCACTACTACTACGCCTGGTCCGGCCGCAGGACTGAGTACCTCTCGGTGACCACCATCGGCCTGCGTGCGGCGCAGTCCGCCGGAAACAAGGCCGCCGCCGCAGCGCTGCTGAACGGCATGGGCGCCGCCCACTGGAAGCTCGGGCAGCCACAGGCCGCTGCGGAATGTTACGAGAGGTCCTGCGCGATCAGGCGCGAGCTCGGCGACCGGCAGGGCGAAGCCGCGGTCCTGTCCAACCTGGGCCTCGCTGAGCTGGAGTCGGGAAACATGGCCGCGGCGATCGGCCGCTTCACCAAAGCGCTAGCCTTCCACCGGGAACTCGGTCACCACCAGGGCGAAGCTTACTCCCTGCAGTATCTGGGCCAGGCACATGAATCGGCCCACCGCAGCGAGGAAGCGCTCCGGCATTACCAGCAGGCCCTGGCAATCCGAACCGCGCACGGCTACCTGCACGACCAGGCGGGTTCGCTGCACAGCATCGGCGCGCTCCTGCTGGCCATGGGACGGACCGAAGAGGCGCTGGACAACCTGCGCCAGAGCCTCGCCATCTGCCGCGAGGCGGGGCTTCAGTACGGCGAAGGCATGACGCTGGCCAGCGTCGGCGACGGCTACGCCGCCCTGGGAAAGCCGTCGGACGCTCGTGACGCATGGCAGCAGGCATACGACATCCTCAACGAGGTGGGCGCTCCCGAGGCTGCCAGGTGCCTGGATCGCATGCGGCTTGGTAGATGGCATTGACGTCAGCGTCAGCGAGCACAGGTGGCTGCTTGCGCAGCCACCTGTGCAGCGTGCGTGGCGACGGGAGGACGGCGACATCTCGCGGGCCGCCCCGGTGCACCGAGAACCGGCCCCCGCCGGTGAAGACGATGACTGGCCGAACCGGGACCTCGATCCGGGTGGCGCGGGTCAACGCCTGGGCAGCCCGGCGGGCCTCAGCACGGGATTTGCGCAGGTAATCCACGGTTTTCCCGCCCACGGTCATGCCGTATTCGCCGACCCACACCCTGGTCTTCGTTGTCTTGGTGTTGACCGTCACCACGCCGAACGATCCCACGATGACGTGGTCGATATCGGTGCCCGACCGGCTTACCGGTATCGCGTGCAGGACGTGCCAGCCATTCTGGGTGGCCCACCGATTCAGTTTGCGCCCGACCTGCCGCTCACCTTTGGCACCGATGGCGAAGGACTCGGCTTCGGTACGGATCCCTAACGTCTTGGCCGCTGTGACCATGAACGGGTGCCTGGCACGAAGCTCCGCGGCGCGGGCTCGGGCCGCCGCGCCCGGCCTGTTGCTGGCAAGGTCATGCCATTCGGGGCCGGCGGAGCTATTCATGGGCGGCTCGGGCCTGGAAGAGGAGAAGTTCCCACCAGGTTACGGGAACCTCGTTGCTGGAGACCACCACGAAGCCCGGCCGGGCATCGCCAATGACGTTTGTCGCCCACGAACGCCCCGAAGTCCTGGCTGCCGGGAGTGCTCTGCGAGACCTTCGCCGAGCACGTACAGATAAGTGCTCTCCTCTTCCACTCGGTGGGCTCATCCCAGGTACGGGGTATGTAACAGAACGAGCACTTCTGATAACTATCCGTGTTCCTAGCTCGTGATGCCAGCTTGCCGGGAAGGGGGAAACCTGTGCATACGAGGCGGGCCGACGTGGCGGTGCCGGATGCGGAGTCGCCGGACTCCGGGCTCGCCTGGCACACCCTGAGCGTCGAGCAGGTGCTCGGAGCCGAAGAGGTATCCGCGCAAAGCGGCCTCAGCACGGGTGAAGCGGCGGCGCGTGCCGCCAGGTTCGGCCCCAACGAGCTCTCCGCCGCCAGGGCGGAGCCCCGATGGCACGCGTTCGTCCGCCAGTACTACGACCCCATGCAGATCGTCTTGCTCGCGGCCGGCGTCCTCAGCATCTTTCCCCTCAGGCAGTTCGGTACCGGCCCGCTGCTGATCCTGCTCACTCTGGCCAACGCGGTTCTCGGCCTGCAGCAGGAGGGCCAGGCCGAGCACGCGGTGGCCGCGCTGCAGAACATGATGATCGTCACCGCCCGGGTGCGGCGCGACGGCCGGCAGGCGGAGATCCCTTCGCAGCAGCTTGTCCCCGGCGATGTCGTCTCGATCGAGGCGGGCGACATCGTTCCGGCCGACGGCAGGCTGGTGCAGGTCGCGATGCTGGAGGTCGCCGAGTCCGAGCTGACCGGGGAGAGCCTTCCGGTCGCAAAGGGCACGGCCCCAGCCGGGGAGTCCGGCACGCCGCTGGGCGAACGGACCGGCATGGTGTACATGAACACCTCGGTCACCCGCGGGACCGGCGAGTTCGTGGTAACCGCGACCGGGATGGCGACCGAGGTCGGCCACATCTCGGGCATGCTCCAGGCGCAGGGGACGGTCAAGACCCCGCTCACCCGCCAGCTCGACCGGCTGTCGAAGCAGCTCCTGCTGGTCGCGGGCGTAGCGCTGATCGCGTCGATGGCCGTCAACCTGTACCGCGGCTACACCTTCAACGCCGTGTTCAACGCCGCCGTGGCGTTCGCGATCGCGGCGGTCCCGGTTCAGCTGCCCACGGTGGTGACGGCGATCCTGGCGTGGGGGACCCAGGCTCTGGTCAAGGCCGGGGCGATCATGAAGCAGCTCCGTTCGACCGAGACGCTGGGCTCCACTTCCGCTATCAACACGGACAAGACCGGGACGCTCACGCTGAACCAGATGACCGCGGTCCAGATGGCGATCGCCGGGCACCGCTACGCGATCGAGGGGAGGGGCTACTCGACCCATGGGCGCATCAACCGGGTCGCCGGGCAGGCCGAGGTCCCGCTGGATGCGTTCCTGATGCCAATGGTGCTTGCCTCCGACGCGGTGCTGAATGACGGCGAGCTGATCGGCGACCCGACCGAGGGAGCGCTGGTCACGCTGGCCGCGAAGGGCGGCATCGATGCGGTCTCGACCAGGCAGGTGTACCCGAGGGTCGCCGAGCTCCCCTTCGACGCGGAATACAAGCTCATGGCGACGTTCCACAGCATGACCAATGAATCAGGGAACCCGGTGCTGCGCTGCCTCGTGAAGGGGGCGCCCGATCAGCTCCTGGCCCGTTCCACCACGGCCCTGGACCCAGATGCCGGGCCGGTTCCGCTCGACGGCCAGCTCCGCGAGCTGTTTCTGGCCGAGAACGACCGGCTCGCGGAAGAGGGCCTGCGGGTCATAGCCACCGCGCGCCGGGACTTCGACCCGGAGTCCTTCGATCCAGGGGCCGAGCTGCTCCCGCTGGTGACCGATCTGGAACTGCTCGCACTTGTCGGGATCGTCGACCCGCCGCGCCCCGGCGCCCGGGCATCGGTGGCGCAGGCGAAGGCCGCCGGAATCGAGGTCCGCATGATCACCGGTGATCACGCGGTCACCGCCGCGGCGATCGCCCGCCAGCTCGGCATCGACGGCAAGGTGATCAGCGGAGCCGAGTTCGCCGCGATGAACGACGACGAGGCCGCGGACCGGATCGCCGATGTCGGCGTGATCGCCCGCGTCACCCCGGAGCAAAAGGTCCGCCTGGTGGACGTGCTCCGCCGCAAGGGCCAGATCGTGGCCATGACCGGCGACGGCGTCAACGACGCGCCCGCGCTGAAGAAGGCCGACATCGGGGTCGCGATGGGCAAGGCCGGGACCGAGGTGGCCAAGCGGGCCGCGGTCATGATCCTCAGCGACGACAACTTCGCCACGATCACCAAGGCGGTGGAGCTCGGCCGGGGGCTGTACCACAACCTCGCCCGGTACATCCGGTTCGAGATGGGGTGCATGTTCGGCTTCATCATCACCTTCCTCGGTGCCAGCATCTTCGACATCGCCCACGGCGAGCCGCTCTTCCCGCTGCAGGTCCTGTGGGTGGCCTTCACCACGGTGACGATCCAGTCGATCGGGCTCGGCTACAGCCATCCTCCCGAGGGCCTGATGGAGCGCCGGCCCCGGTCGCCCGACCAGCCGATCCTGAGCCGCGGAGTCCTCATCTGGCTCGTCTCGGTCGGCCTGGTGATGGCTGTCTGCACGCTGAGCCTGGTCAGCTGGGGGCAGCAGGCGCACACGCTCACGATCGCCCGGACGATGGGCATGGTCGTGTTCTCACTGCTCAACCTCTTCTTCTCGATCGAGGCGAAGGACGAACGCGAGTCGGCGTTCTCGCTCAGCACGTTCTCCGACCGGACGTTCCTGCTGACGGCCGGGGTGTCCCTGTTCCTGCTCGTCATGGCGACCATCCTGGAGCCGGTCCAGGCAATCCTGAAGACCACGGAGCTTGACGAAGATCAGTGGTTCCTGTGCGCGGGCGCGGCGCTGTCGATCATCGCGGTCAGCGAGATCCGGAAGGCGGTGCTGCGGCGGCGGGGCACCGGCTCGGCAGCGTCCTGAATCCAGCGCTCGTCAGGGCCGCCGGCGTTGGCTAACCTGCTATCAATGTGATATCTTTTTATTCAGCGACCGGATGGCAGCCGCCACGGTCGTCAGGAGGTATCCCGATGAACGCATCCAGCGACTACACCGCTCCGAGAGGCCTGCGCGGGTGGTGGGCGTCTCCCCCGCGATCCGGCATGCGGCGCCTGATCAACCCATTGGTGTACCGCCACCCCCGCGTCTTTGGGGTCATGCATATTGCCGGTGGCAGTCTCGCGGCCGCTGCGGGCCTCATCTGCCTCGGGTACGGCGTCTACGGATGGGCAGCCTTCTTCCTGGTTATTGCGGCGCTGAATCTCGCGGGTGGCTACTGGTACCTCACCATCGCTCGCTCCACATCTGCCCAAGCCTGAAATCAGCCGCGGCCTCGCCGGCGCAGGGCGGCCTACGGGTTGACGTCAGCGTGACCGACCCTCCGGCCAGCCGGTCCGGCGAACTGGCCGCCAGCGAGACGGAGAACCCGTCGAGGAGACTCTCTGCTGATCACCCCGGACTCCGCCACTTCGGCGCGGGAAGGACACAGCTAACGCTCGTGAAACGACCCGAATGCTTACGAATAAGGCTGTTTCCCTTAGGGGGGTGAAGGTTTCCCTTAGGGGGGGTGGAATGGCATTTCCCTTAGGGGCCTAAATTTATCCGCTCTGACCAGGCATTAATTAAGTGGTCTTGGCGATCGGTGTATATGGGCAGCAAATCCGCCGCATACTGCCTGTGGATGCGGTTCGCGACACGAGGCTAGTCGATCACACCAGCTCGTGAGCTTGCGCGGCCAAAGCCGTCCGTGCACCGTCGAGGAGGCCGGAAACATGCCAGGGCGCCATCGAATTCCCAAGAAGTCCCTGCTCGCAAGCGTCGCAGCGCTCGCCGTGGCCATCGGCGGCGGCACCGCCTTGGCGCTCTCGACTTCGGGCGCCCAAGCCGCCACCACGACGCTGTGCCAAGAGGAAACATCGCCGGTCTCCGGTGGGACCTACACGGTGCAGAACAACGAGTTCGACTCGAGCGCGTCAGAGTGCGTCAGCACCGACGGCAACGCGGACTTCACGGTGGGGAATTCCTCGATCGGCAACGCTACCGATGGCTCGCCCGGGGCCTATCCATCGATCTATCAGGGCTGCCATTGGGGCAACTGCAGTTCTGGCGGCCTGACCTCGACACCGATCCAGGTAGCGGACCTGACTCCGGGCACGGTCACCACGAGCTGGAGCACCTCCCAGCCCGGCGGCAGCAGTGACTACGACGTGGCCTACGACATCTGGTTCAACCAGACGCCCACGACCTCGGGCCAGCCCAACTGCGCGGAGATGATGGTCTGGCTCAACCACAATGGCAGCGTCCAGCCGTTCGGCTCACAGGTCGCAAGCGGCATCAGCCTCGGCGGCCATACCTACGACGTGTGGGAAGGCGGGCAGTCCTTCGGCGACACGGTCACCTACGACATGACCACGGCTGCCACGTCGGTCAGCGACCTGGATGTCGGGACGCTGGCGCAGGACGCGGTCAGCCGCGGCTACATCTCACGTTCCTGCTACCTCATCGACGTCGAGGCTGGTTTCGAGCTCTGGCAGGGCGGCGCGGGTCTGGCGACCGACTCCTTCTCGGTGAACGTGGCGGGCGCTGGTTCATCCCCCACCCCTTCCCCGACCCCGACGCCCACCCCCACCCCCACGCCGACCACGACCGGCTCGGGCGCGTGCTCGGCCAGCTACTCGACGGTGTCCGCGTGGCAAGGCGGCTTCGAGGGGCAGATCACCGTCACCAACACTGGCTCCAGCGCACTCAATGCCTGGAACATCGGCTGGACCTTCCCCGGCGACCAGGAGATCAGCAGCCTGTGGAACGGTAACGACACCCAGTCCGGCGCGGCGGTGACGGTCAGCAACGCCTCCTATGACGGCAGCGTGGCCCCCGGAGCGACGGTCACGGTCGGCTTCACGGCCACCAACAGCGGTGACACCGCGCCCGGCATCACGGTCTCCTGCACCTGACCGGCAACTACCTGAGGTGCGGCTCGACCGCCATGGCGGCTCGGGCGATGGCATCGGCCAGGTGCCCGGCGGTGTGCTCTGCGGGAGCGGTCGGCAGCACCATGTGACTGACCACCAGCCGCACGATCGACTCCGCGGCGAACGACCCCCGCTCGGCGCTGATCCCCGGCAGGTGCTCGGCCGCCCACTCCTGCAGCACCGCGGTTGCCGCGGTCAGCACCATCTCCGCCCGGGTGGTCAGGAACGGCAGCAGCGGGTCGGGGCCGTCGCGGGTGCCGGCCAGGATCGCCTTGATGAGCGGGTCACTCGCGGCGTCGCGCAGCACGTACAGGATTGCGGAGTACGCACCGGCGCGCACGTCGTCACCGTGAGCGAACAGATTCGCACGGACGCCGGCGATGAACCGCTCCGCCTCCCGCTGGGCAAGCGCCTCGGCCAGCCCGGCCTTGCTGTCGAACTCGTTGTAGACAGTCTGCCGGCTGACCCCGGTCTTCGTGGCCACCTGGGCCATGCGCACGTTGTACCAGCCGTGCGCGATCGTCAGATCCCGGGCCGCGTCGATGATCGTGTCGCGCAGGTGCTGGCGCGCCATGTCGCGGTACCCGGGTGGAGTGGCCATCAGGCATGGAGTCTAACTCTTGGGCTAGTTTACAATAATGATCTATTTGTAAACTTCCTGGGCATCTGGGAGAGTTATGTCCACGATGCTTACCGGAGGCTGACGTGGACAAGCCCCGCACCGCGGTCGCCTGGCGTGACCCCCACAAGTACGCCTGGCCGCTCGCTCTCCTCGTGCCGACGCTGCCGTTCACCGGTTTCGCCGTCTGGCGCGCAACCGGCGGGGCCGCCTGGGCCTGGTGGATCACGCCGGTTGCCGTGTTCGGCCTGGTCCCGGCGCTGGACATGGTCCGCGGCGACGACCGGACCAACCCTCCGGAGGAGATCGCCCAGCAGCTGCAGCAGGTCCCGTACTACCGCTGGCTCACCTACCTGTTCCTGCCCGCGCAGTACGCCGCGCTGGTGCTGTGCTGCGCCGTCTGGGCGGAGGGCGGCCTCGGCGTGGCCGGCCTGGCCGGGCTGGTGCTCACGATCGGCATCGTCAACGGCATCGCGATCAACACCGCGCACGAACTCGGCCACAAGCGGGAAGCCGCCGAGCGATGGCTCTCCAAGATCGCCCTGGCGCCCACCGGCTACGGGCACTTCTACGTGGAGCACAACCGCGGCCATCACGTCCGGGTCGCCACCCCGGAAGACCCCGCCAGCGCCCGGATCGGCGAGAGTTTCTGGCAGTTCTGGCCGCGCACGGTGCTGGGCAGCCTGAAGTCAGCGTGGCGGCTGGAGACCCGGCGGTTCCGCATCCGCTCGCGCTCCCCGTGGACCTGGCGCAACCACATCCTGAACGCGTGGGCGATGACCGCCGTGCTCGCGGCCGGCCTGGTCGCGGCGTTCGGCGTACGGACGATCCCGTTCCTGATCCTGCAGGCCGTCGTTGGGTTCTCGCTGCTCGAGGCCGTGAATTACCTCGAGCACTACGGCCTGGCCCGGCAGCGGACCGCCGCCGGGCGGCCCGAGAAGGTCACCCCCCGGCACAGCTGGAACAGCGACCGGGTCGTCACCAACATCTTCCTGTTCCAGCTCCAGCGGCACAGCGATCACCACGCCAACCCGCTGCGCCGCTACCAGGCGCTGCGCAGCTTCGACGAGTCACCGCAGCTGCCCGCCGGATACGCCACCATGGTGGTCGCCGCGCTGGTCACCCCGGTGTGGCGGCGCATCATGGACCCGAGGGTGCTGGCCCACTACGGCGGCGACCTGTCCCTGGCCAACGTCCATCCCCGGGCAGCGGAGCGGCTGCGCGGGCGCTACCCGGAGCCGGCGCCGCGATCAGATGGCGGGCCTCTCCCCGATGAGCGCGTGCCGGGTGGAGCGGATCAGCCCGTCGCGGACGCGGTAGAGGCTCAGGCCTCGCATCTCTGACCCGCTGGGCAGCGTGCCGGTCCAGGCGGCCGCCGCCAGGTCGTCGTCGACGACCAGAGCGTCGATCGCGTAGCTGATCAGCCCGCCGGCCAGCTTGACCGCGTGGTCGTAGTCGTCGCGCGCACCAGCGGGCCCGCGTCCCGGCGGTGTGTGACCGTAGTCGACGTAATCGGGGGCGACGACCGTGTCGAAATCCTGTGGGCGGCCGTCTGAGTAGCAGTCGAAGAACGCGCGCACGGCCTCTTCGGGACTCATTGGACCTCCACGGGCTCGGGGCCGCGCACGACGAGCACCGAGACACCTGCCCGGTGCAGCAGCGCGGTGGATACCGAGCCGAGCAGATATGGCGACAGCGGGCGGTGACCCCGCGCACCGACGGCGATGGCGACCGCCCCGATCTCGTCGCTGACCGCCAGCAGCTCCTCGGCGGGGTTGCCAGTGCGAACCTGGAAAGACCAGCGCTCCGGGTAGCTGCTCATCTCCGCCTTGACCGTGGTTTCCACCTGGGCGGCGATGCCGTCGAGGATCTGGCGGAACTGGGCCTCCGCCCCGACCGGGGCCATTTCCGCAAATGACCACCAGTAGGGCTCGTGCCGCACGTGCACGACGTGCAGCTCCGAGTGCATGGCGGCGGCGATGCGCATCGCCCTGCGCAGCGCGGCCATGCCGTCGTCGGAGCCATCTACGCCGACGACCGTCTTGTTCTTAGCCTCCGACACTGTTTCATCAGCCACGACTGGGACTGTAACAGCCGAGCCAGGGCGCTCCCTGCCCGCATCACGGCTTGCTACAGCTTCCTGATGAGGTCGATGCTGGCCGACTCCGACGGGTCCTCGGCTTCGACCTCGAGGAATGCCCGGGCGCATTCGACCGCGACGTCGGGCGCCAGCCGCTTGAGGCTGAGCGCCAGCACGTTCGCGTCGTTCCACAGCCGGGCGTTCCTGGCTATCCACGGCTCCCAGGCCAGCGCGGCCCGGACCCCCGGCACCTTGTTCGCCGCGATCGACGTCCCCGTACCGGTCCAGCACATGACCACGCCGAAGTCGGCCTCGCCCGAGGCGACCGCGACCCCGACGGCCCGGGCGAACTCGGGCCAGCTGCCGCTGCTGAGCACCTGGAGCTCACCGGCCTCGCGCAAGTACTCGATTACCACGCGCGTGCACTCGTTCTCGTCGTCGGCTCCGAATGCGATCCGCATATGGCGAACGTATCCCTTCGCTAGCCGGCGCTGAGGACGGCGGGGTTGTCCAGGACGGGCTGCCAGGCAAGCTCGGCGGCCCCGATCAGGCTGCCCTCGTCCAGCACGCACGCCAGCAGCGGCACGCCAGCGCCGCGGCCCCATGGGCTGCGCTCGGCGACAGCGGCCCGAAGCCGCACCGGATCCGCCTCGAGCAGGTAGCGGTGCAGGCCGCCGAGGAGTATCCGGTCCGGGTTCAGCACGTTGACCAGGCCGGCCAGGCCCAGGCCCAGGCGCTCGATGAGCTCGGCCGCGGCGGCGCGCACCGCGGGATCGGCGGCGTACTCGTGGCGCAGGGTTTCGATCGCCTGGTCCAGCACGGCGGTCTGGTGGCTGGGCGCGCGCCCGGCGGCGTCCATGAAGCTGACCGCGTCGGTCTCGACGTCGAGGCAGCCTCGGCTGCCGCACCGGCATGGCCGGCCCGCCGTGTCGACGCTGACGTGCCCCGCCTCCATGCCGAGCCCGGTGCTGCCGGTGTAGAGCATGCCCTTGACGACGAGCGCCCCGCCGACCCCGCGGTGGCCGGTGGCCACGACCAGCAGGTGGTCCGCGCCTCGCCCGGCGCCGTGCCGGTGCTCGGCGAGCGCGGCGAGGTTGATGTCGTTGTCGGCCCAGCAGGCAACGGGCGCCCCGGCCGGGCCGGTGATCCCCGCGCGCGCGACCTGCCGGGTAAAGATGTCCCAGATCGGGGTTCCGGTCGGCCAGCCAACGTAGAGCGGGCTGACCGCCGTGCCCTCGGGCTGAGCCACCGCCGAGGGCACCGCCAGGCCGGCGCCGACGCACCTTCGCCCCGTTCGCCGCAGCAGCCGGGCCCCGGCGGCCGCGACCCGCCACATCGCCTGCTCCGGGTCATCAGACGGAACGCGACGTCTTGTGGCCATCTGGTCGACCACATGGCCACCGAGGCCGACGAGCGCAACACCGAACCCATCGGGATGGATCTGCGCGCCAAGAGCGACCGGGCCACTCGGCTGGACGGTGAGCCGGTGCGACGGGCGCCCGGGTGCGGCGGCTGCTCCGCCGGGCGTGGAGTCCACCCGGATCAGCCCGAGGGCCTGCAGTTCGGCTGCCATGGCGCCGGCCGTGGCGCGCGTGACGCCCAGGCCGGCGGTTAGTGCCGACCGTGTCGGCGCGCGGCCCGCGTGGATCAGCGACAGCGCGGGACCAAGCAGGGGTCGTCCCCGTTCAGGCCTTGTATCCATGTGTCGTATCTGCGTAGTTTTTATTTTGTGCAGGTAGTAAACAAAATACAGCGTCCGGTGGCCCGGAGTCTCCGTCTGGCGCTGACCGGGTTCTTCGCGCTGGACGGGTTCGTCTACGCGTCCTGGGCCGTCCGGGTGCCGGCCGTGAAGCAGCAGACCGGCGCGTCGCCCGCGGCGCTCGGCCTCGCGCTGCTCGGCATGTCGGCCGGGGCGCTGGCCACGATGCTCATCTCCGGCGCGCTGTGCCGGAGGTTTGGCAGCCGCCAGCTGACGGTCGCGTCCGGCGCCTTACTGTCCGCCGCGCTGCTGCTCCCGCCGCTCGCGCATTCCGCGGCCACGCTCGGGCTTGCCCTGCTGGTGTTCGGCGCAGCGTACGGTTGCCTGAACGTCGCGATGAACAGCGTCGCCGTGGACGTGGTCGCCGCGATCCGCCGCCCGGTGATGCCGGGATTCCACGCGGCCTGGAGCTTCGGCGGCCTGGCCGGCGCGGGCCTTGGCGGCCTGCTCGCCCCGCACCTGTCCCCGGTCCGGCATCTCCTGCTGATCGCGCTGGCAGGCCTGGTCGTCACCGCGATCTGCGGGCGGGCGCTGCTGGCCCACACCGTCCCGGCGCCGGACCCCGCCGTCGGCCCGGTGCAGGCGACGGCCGCGGCGCGCGAGGAACCGCGGGCCTTGACGGGGGCGCTGCGCACCGTGCGGGCGGTGGGCCTCTTCGGCGTGATCGCGCTGTGCGCCGCATACGGCGAGGGCGCGGTCGGCGACTGGGGCGCGCTGCACCTGCAGCAGAACCTGGGCACCGGCGCCGGGCTCGCCGCGACGGCCTACGCGGCCTTCGCGCTCGCCGAGGCCAGCGGCCGGCTTTCCGGGATCATGCTGCTCGAGCGGCTCGGCCGGACCCGCGTGCTGGTGCTGGGCGGGCTGACCGCGTGCGCCGGCATGCTGGCCGCGGCGCTCGCCCCGGTCGTGTGGCTGGCTCTGCTGGGCTTCGCCGCGACCGGGCTCGGGCTGGCCAACCTCTTCCCGGCGGCGATGACGCGGGCCGGGCTGCTCGCCGGGTCCGGTGGCGTGGCCATGGCCTCGACGCTGGGCTATACCGGCTTCCTGCTCGGCCCCCCGCTGATCGGGTTCCTGGCCGGCCAGTTCGGGCTCCCCGCCGCGCTGACCACGGTATCGGTGCTGGGACTCGCCGCGGC
>Ga0209333_1000048_pt1 | contig 63755 bp, 55 predicted proteins | sample BlaSpr_A8_OM2_O3_FD_187982 | JGI IMG/M metagenome (GOLD analysis project Ga0209333, IMG submission 187982) | Forest soil microbial communities from Thunder Bay, Ontario, Canada - Black Spruce, Ontario site 2_A8_OM2_O3 (SPAdes) (version 2) | ecosystem: Environmental > Terrestrial > Soil > Boreal... | reverse complement strand
TCCTTGTGCTGGTCGTGGCCCTGGCCGGCGTGGCGGGGCCGTTGCGGTGGGTGGCTGGTGGTTCAGGCCCATTCGGTGCGCATGGGGCTCCTTCCTTGTCCTTGTGCCGATAGCGGACAGCTGGTGGTTCAGGCCCACTCGGTGCGCATGGCGCTCCTTCCTTGTGCTGCTAGGGGCCCTGGCCGGCGTGGCGGGGCCGTTGCGGGTGGGTGGTTGGTCGTTAGGCCCACTCGGTACGCATGTGCGTCTCCTTGCTGCTCAGCGGCCCGGTGAGGGGCCTGTGGCGGGACGATTTAGACCGTTTCAAGCCCATTCGGTACGCATGGTGCTCCTTCCTTGGGGCCCTGCCCGGCGTGATGCCGCGCGGCCGTTATGGGTAGGTGACTAGCGGTTCAGGTGTATTAGGGGCACATGTACCTCTCCTGACCCTGCCGACCCGTATCATCATTAACTAATAGCTTGATGACGGTATTCGACAACTTGATCTTCTGACCTTGACAAAGCTGGTAACTAGCTGTCACAATGCGGCTTTAATTCCTCACTATCCGTTACAAGCTGATTGACTGCGTGCCAACCTGCCGGTGCCGGCGTTCGGGAGGGTGTCATGGGCGTGCTCAGGCTGCCTGGCGCGCTCGCGACCTCTGTTCGCCACGCGGTCCAAGATGTTCGCCGATGGAAAGTATGGTCGGTTAAAGAGCCACTTCGGGCCTATTTGGTAGCGGCGCCGGTGGTCGTGGGCCTGGCCGTGGCCCTAACCGCTGCGAATACCCATTGGGATGGTCGGCAAGCGCTGATCTTCCTCGCGCTCGTCGGCTGTGGCGGCACGGCGATCGAGGCGACCCGCAAGGTCAAGGAACCACAGGGGGCCGCGGTACGCGATCTTCAGTCGATCTGGTACCTCGCGATAGCGATAGTCCTCGTCCCGGTCTACGCTTTCGCGGCGCCCATGCTGCTGACCCTCTATAAGGTAATTCGTACAAGGCCCATTGTCCTGTACCGGCGGATATTCAGTAATGCCACCATTAGCTTGGCGTACGGCTGTGCTTCACTGGTATTCCACGCGATTCCCGACTCCGTGGCGGGAGTTCATCCCGGCACTCAAAATCACGCGCTCACGTGGACTGCGTCGGTGGTGGCCTGTGCCGTCCTCGGCTGGATTATCAACCACGGCCTACTGGTCGTCGCTATGAAGCTGGATGACCCGGAGGCCCGGGTTCGCGAGATCGTCGGAAGCCGTGAATCCATCACCTCGGACAGCATTGAACTGAGCCTGGCGGTGTCCGTGGCTCTGGTGGTGGCCATTAACCCGGTCTTGATGGCGCTAGCTCTCCCCTCAGTCATAATGCAGCGGCGCTATCTCATGCGCGTCCATCTGGAGGCCCACGGGCGTATCGACTCCAGCACCGGCGTGCTCAACGCGCTTACATGGAGACGTGAGGCAACCGCAGAGATGCTCAAAGCGTTGCGTTCGCACACGCCTCTCTCACTGGCGATGATCGACATCGACCATTTCAAGGACGTCAACGAGATGGCCGGCGAAACCGTACACGATCAGCTACTTCGAGACGTGGCGGCCATGCTCAAGGACCAATTGCCAGGTCATGATCTGATCGGCAGATTCGGCGGCGACGAGTTCGTGGTTCTGCTGCCGAGCACCGGGGGCGACGAGGCGAGAAGGATCAGCGAGCGGTTGCGTGACCGTATCGCTGGAGAGCCGATCGCCATCGAGTCGGGCAGCCAGGAAGGATATATATTCCGGCTCACGGTCTCCATCGGTGTTGCCGTACTGAACCAGTCGCGCCATGCACTGACTGAGCTGATCGGTGCCGCGGATACGGCTTTGGGCCAGGCCAAGAACACTGGCTGGAACAAGGTGTGCGTGGAAGTCGACGACTCGGGCGAAGCTGGCGGAGGCAGAGGGGAACTCCAGGCCTCCTGACATATCCCGCGGTCGGTCCCGGTCGGCGCCGCCCGTGCCTGCGCGAGACGACGTCAGCGCGGATGACTCCGGGGCTGCGCCACTCGGGTGAGACAATCGCGGTGATGCGCGAGTTGATGAGCCTGGAGGTGTTGCCGCGATGAAAGCCGCGCTCTATGACCGTCACGGGGCAGCCCGCGAGGTACTGCGGGTCGAGGACGTAGCGCGGCCGGAGCCCGGGCCTGGGGAGGTCCGGGTCAAAGTCGAGTTTTCCGGTATTAATCCGACCGACTGGAAGTCCCGCAGTGGTGCGACCCCGCGGCCGATCGACGGCTTCCAGATCCCGCACCACGACGGTGCGGGAGTGATCGACGCGGTCGGCGAGGGCGTGGATCCGGCCCGCATCGGCCAGCGAGTGTGGCTGTGGATGGCCGCGGCCGGCCGCCCGTGGGGGACCGCCGCCGAGTGGGCCGTTGTCCCGGAGCGGAGGGCGGTCCCGCTGCCTCAGGGTGTTAGGGCCGAGCTCGGCGCCAGCCTGGGCGTCCCCGCAGTGACCGCGCACCGGTGCCTGTTTGCCGACGGGCCGATCGCAGGGAAGACGGTCTTGGTCGCTGGCGGCGCTGGTGCCGTCGGCCACTTCGCCATCGAGCTGGCCAAGCACGCGGGAGCCCGGGTGATCACCACCGTCAGCGGGCCGCAAAAGGCCGAGCTGGCCGCGAAGGCGGGCGCGGACCTGGTCGTCAACTACCGGGAGGCAGACGTGGCCGATCGGATCGGCTCCTTTGCGGGGGCGGGAGGCGTCGACCACGTGGTCGAGCTGGCCCTCGGCACGAACCTGCAGCTCGACCTCGCCGTGGTGACACGACCGGACGCGCGGATCGTCTGCTACGCCGCTGAAGCGACCGATCCCGCGATGCCGGTCCGGGCCTGCATGAACGCCAACGTCATGCTCAGGTTTGTGCTGCTGTACGGGCTGCCGCACGAGGCACTCGAACAGGCCGCGAAGGACATTACCGCAGCGCTCGCCGATGGGGCGCTGACCGAGCTGCCGACCACCACGTTCCGGCTGGACGACATCGCCGCGGCGCACGACGCGGTCGAGGCCGGGGCGGTGGGCAAGGTTCTTGTGATTCCTGGCTAACCCGCCGGCGCCGGGCCCGCATCAAGATTGTGCCGGTCCGTCACGGGAAGCACCTACCGTGGCCGGCGTAGCGAGCTCGGAGCAGGATGGGGTGAAATCATGAAGATTGTCGTGTTCGGCGCTTCGGGTGCCATCGGCAGGTCAATCACCGCAGAACTGCTTGCACGCGGGCATACCGTGATAGCGGCCACCAGAAGCGGCGCGCCGATCGAGGGTCTGGTCGTGCAGGTCGTCACCGGCGATGCCAGCGATCCGGGCTCGGTGGCCCGGCTCGCCGCTGGCAAGGACGCGGTCGTGTCGGCGACCGGCCCGCGCCGCGGCGGCGAGGGCGAGGACCCCGAGGACAGCCTGCTCGGCGCCGCCCTGGGCCTCGCGGAGGGGCTGCGCCGGGCTGGGGTGCGCCGCCTGGTGGTGGTTGGCGGGGCCGGCAGTCTCGAGGTAGCACCCGGCCAGCGGCTTCTTGACACGCCCGAGTTCCCGCCGGCCTGGAAGCCCACCGCTCTCGCCCACGCCCGGACCCTGGAGGAGGTGTACCGCGAGATCGACGATCTCGACTGGACCTATGTCAGCCCGGCCGGGGTGATCGGCGCGGGGGAGCGGACCGGCGAATTCCGGGTCGGCGGGGACCAGCTGCTCGTAGGCGACGACGGCCAGAGCCGGATCAGCATTCCCGACTACGCGATCGCGTTCGTCGACGAGCTGGAGGACGGCGAGGCGTTCCGGCGCCGGATCACCGTGGCCTACTGACAGGTCTTCCTGCCGACCCCGCGCACGCCAGCCGCAGCACGGGAAGGTCGCGCTCGCTCGGCGTTTCCGTGGTGCTACGGGCTGAGGCGGTGCAGGTCGCGCGGGAACAGCGTGACCTGCCGCACGTTGGCCGCGCCGGTCAGCCGTGCGGTCCAGCGCTCCAGGCCGATCGCGAAGCCGCCGTGCGGCGGCATCCCGTGCTCGAAGACCTGCAGGTAACCGGCGTAGGGCCCGGGGTCCTCGCCGCGCTGCGCCAGCGCCGCCAGGTAGTCCGCGTGCCGGTGCAGCCGCTGCCCGCCGGTGACCAGCTCCAAGCCGCGGAATAGCAGGTCGAAGCTGTTGGAGAAGCCGGGCGTGGCCGGGTCGGGATGGGTGTAGAACGGCCGCTTGGCCATGGGGTACCCGGTCACGAACAGGAACTCCGATCCGTGCTCGCGCAGCGCCCAGTCGCCGAGCCAGCGCTCGTCCTCGGGCGCGAGGTCCGGCTCACCCCGCGGGTCGCGGCCGGTGTGCGTCGCGATCAGCTGCTGGGCGTCGGCAAAGTGGACCTGGGGGATCTGCGCTGGGACCACGGGTGTGGCCAGCCCCAGCAGGTCCAGCGCGGCTCCGGCGCGCTCGGCGGCCCCGGCCGCCATCCCGGCCACCACGTCGCGCAGCACCGCCATGACGTCGTGGTGGTCGGCGATGAAACCGAGTTCGGCGTCGAGGCTGGTGTACTCGGCCAGGTGCCGGGCTGTGTCGTGCGGCTCTGCCCGGAACGCGGGCCCTACCTCGAAGACCCGCTCGAACACGCCGACCAGCGCCTGCTTGTAGAACTGCGGCGACTGGGCCAGATAGGCGGGATGCCCGAAGTAGTCGATGCCGAATACGTTCGCGCCCGACTCGGTGGCCGACTCGACGATCTTCGGGGTGTACACCTCGGTGAAGCACAGCCCGTCCAGGGCCGCGCGGAAGCCCGCAACGCTGGCCGCCGCGATCTCGAACCCGGCGCGCAGCGCCGGGTGGCGCAGCGTGGTCGGCGCGTGGTCGAGTATCGTCGGCAGGCCCGCGGTGACCGCGGGCCGGTACAGGTCGAACGGCGGCGCCGCGGCCGGGCCGGACAGCGGCGTGATCACTGGCCCGGTCAGCTCGGCGCCGCCAGGCGCCTGGTCGTTGGCCGTGACGAGGCCGGCGACCTCGATGACCGTTTCTTCGGGCAGGCCATCGGCCGCCGTGGATGGGGCTGCTTCGCCGGGGGCCGCAACGACCACCTGGGCCAGGCCCGACCGGTCCCTGACGATCAGGAACGTCACCGACTTGAGCTCACGCCGGCGGTGCAGCCAGCCGGCGATTCTGACCTGCTCGCCAACGTGGCAGGGCAGGTCGGCAGCCAGAACACGAGAGATCATCGCACTCCTCCGGGGATGTGCTCGACGACCCCTTGGGAGTGCGGGCGAGAAGGGAACTCGCGGTGCCACCGCACCTTCACGACGCCAGATGGCGGCGACGCCTCGTTCAGGCCCGTTGACGGGGGTCAGGCGGCGGGGCATTGGGCGCATCGCTGGATTGTGACGGCCGTTTCTCCCCGCGCTCAGGAGGGTCTTCGCGGCCGGGCGCGAGGCCGCCTTCTCAGCTGCCGGCGGCTCTCTTCACTCGCGTGATCCCGCGCTACTCGTCTCCATCAGCGCATTGGACCCAGGATAGCCGCGTCCGCGGGCACATAGCCTGGCTGCATGTATGTGCCGCGCCACTTCGCCGTTACCGACCTGGCCGCGATCGCCGCGTTCGTTGACGCCGCCGCGGCGGCCGACCTCGTGACGTTCGACGGCAGCAGGCCCGTCTCCACCCTGCTTCCGGTCATTTGGGACCGGCCGCCGGACTTCGCCGACCGCGAGGGGGAGTACGGGCGGCTGCTCGGTCATGTCGCGCTGGCCAACCCGCAGTGGCAGACGGCGCAGCCGGACTCCCTCGCCCTCGCCATCGTGCACGGGCCGCAGGCCTATGTATCGCCGTCCTGGTACGAGAGCAAGGCCAGGCACGGCCGGGTGGTGCCCACCTGGAACTACCAGGCCGTCCATATCACCGGCAGCGTTACGTTCCACCGGGATGCTGAGTGGCTGCGCGACCTGGTAACCAGGCTTACCCGGCGCCACGAGGCGGCGGCCGCGCGGCCGTGGGCAGTGACCGACGCACCGCCGGAGTACGTCAACGGCCAGCTGAAGGCGATCGTGGGAGTCGAGGTGACGATCACGGATATCGAGGCCGAGGACAAGCTGAGCCAGAACCGGAGCACGCTGGACCAGGCTGGCGTGGTCACCGGACTGCGCGACGTTCCCGGTCCCGGCCCGGCCGCGATTGCCGGCCTGATGGCCGCGAACCTCGAGGCCGGGGCGCAGCCGGAGTAGCCGACCTCAGCTCACGGTCCGGTGTCGCAGCCCCCGCAGCCTTCGGAGCCCTCCGGAAGCGGCTCGGCGTCCGCGAGGATCGCGTCGCTGATCTCTCGCAGCTGCTGCACCTGCTCGGGGGTGAGCCGGTCGATGAGAGAGCGCCTGACCTGTTCTGCGTGGCCGGGGGCCGCCGCGACAAGCGCGGCGAAGCCCTCGTCGGTGAGCTGCGCTATCTGCCCGCGCCGGTCCGTGGCGCAGTCCATCCGCTTGACCCAGCCCCGTTCCTCCAGCCGCGCCACGGCGTGCGAGAGCCGGCTCTTGCTCGACGTGGACGCTTCGGCGAGCTGGGTCATCCGCAGCGCCCGGCCCGGCGCCTCGGACAGCCGGACTAGGATCTCGTAGTACCCGTGCGGAATGTCCGAATCGCGCAGCAGCTGCCCCTCGACGGTGGCGAACAGCGTCTGGCAGGCGGTGAGGAACGTCCGCCAGGCCAGCTGTTCGTCCGCGGTAAGCCACCGCGTTTCTTGACTGCGCATGCTACCAGCATACCCGCTAGATGGTTGAGCGTTTGACAACTGCAGCTTGGGGTGATAATCCTTGAACATTCAACCAACTAACAAGTGGAGTGACCATGACAGTCCCCACCACGGCGACCAGCATTCCGGGCTACGTCGCCGGTACCTGGAACATCGACCCAGTGCACTCCGAGGTTGGCTTCTCGGTCCGGCACATGATGGTCAGCAAGGTCCGCGGCAAGTTTGACACGTTCTCGGGTCAGTTCGTCACCGGTGAGGACCCGCTCAGTTCCTCGGTGACCGCCGAGATCGAGCTGGCCTCGATCAACACCGGCAACGAGCAGCGTGACGAGCACATCCGCTCGGCCGACTTCTTCGAGGTCGAGAAGCATCAGAAGATGACCTACCGCTCTACTGGCGTCCGGGCCGTCGACGGCGAGTACGTACTTGACGGCGAGCTCACGATCAAGGGCGTGACCAAGAACGTGCCGCTGAAGCTGGAGCTCAACGGCTTCGGCCCGGACCCCTACGGCGGCACCAGGGCCGGGTTCAGCGCCACCGGCGAGATCAACCGGAGCGACTTCGACGTCAAGTTCGGCCTGGCAGAGGGCGGCGGCGCGGTCGTGTCCGACAAGGTCACGCTCCAGCTCGAGATCGAGGCCGTACTCGCTTCGTGACCGTGCCGGGCCTGCTGACCGCGCCAAGCGCCGGTCAGCGGCACACGGCAAGCGCAACGGGACTCTGATGCTGCGAGGTCGGCATCGAGTCCCGTTGCCGCGTTTACCGCCGGGCGCATGATCACAGCGTGCTGAGCGGCCCGGCCCGCGTGCCGGGCTGGCCGGCAGTCCGGTGTCGTGCGGTGGTTCCGCTGCGTGCTTCGCTCGGTAACGTGAGATTGTGCGGGCGATTCTGATGGCGCTTTCTGTCACGGTCCGATTCCGTATAGTGTTCCCGACGAACGTGCGTGAAGCGTTATCACTGCCCGCAAACACGTCTATATCCCTGACGTCAGCCGCCACGGCACGGGCACGACGGCAGAGGTGTGCTGGTGGCCGATGACGGTACCGCCCGATACCGGGCTGTCTTCACCGATCCCACCGGGTGGCGCATCTGGACCGCAGCCACGATCTCGTACTTCGGTGACTTCGTCGGACTGGGCGCACTGCTGCTGGCCGGCTACGCGCGTTCCGGTGGGCACCCGCTGGGGTCGGCCGCGGTCTTCGGGATTCAGGCGGTGCCGGCGTTTGCGGTCTCGGCGGGCATCGGGCCCTGGCTGGACCGCATTCCGCGCCGCGGTGGCCTGATCGCGCTGAGCCTCTTGGGCGGCGTAGCGGTTTCGCTGCCGATCATGGCTTCCGGGCTGTGGGCCGTGCTCGTCGCGGCGGCCGCCATCGGCGGGATCAGGACCGCCTTCAACTCGCTGCGGACCGGCGCCATCGCGGACGGCGTGCCGCGGGCCGTCCGCGGGCGCCTCGTCGCTCTGCTCTCAACGTCCAATCAGGTGTCCGAAGTCGTCGGCTATGTCGCCGGAACGTCGGTGGCGATCGCGATCGGCACCGGAACCTCGCTTGCTGCCGACGCCGTCACGTTCGTCATCGCCGCTGCACTGCTTGCCGGGCTCAGGCTGCCGACGCCGTCACGATCGCCGCACCGCGCTTCGATGACGACGGGAATCCGCACGATCTTCGGCGACCGGACCCTGGCGCTCCTGGTGCCCGTCGCGTGGATCGGGCTGGCACTCGGGGCCGTGCCGCAGTCCCTGGCCGCCCCGGCGCTGAAGGCGGAACGTGGCTGGATCCCCGTCGCCCTGGCGGCGATGGCGGCAGGTGCGGCCATTTCCGCCACGGTGGTCGGCCGGACGGCGCTGAGCGAGCGAATCCTCAGTCAGTTCGGCTGGATGGCCGCGAGCGGCGTCGCCTTCATGCTCACCGCCGTCGGCATGCGCGCGGACCCCCGGCTCGTGGTGGCCGGAAACTTCCTGGTCGGCCTCTCCTTCGGCTGGACCGTTGCGGCGCAGACGACCTTCATTCACGTGATACCTGTCGAGCGGATGGCGCACGTCACGAGCACGATGATCGGGAGCGTCATCGTGCTGGAGGGCGCGGGGGCGGTCGCAGCGGGCGCCATAGCCGGGTCATTCGGAGTGCCGGCCGCTTACCTGCTGGGCGGCGCGGTACTGACGGTGGCCGCGCTGGCAGCGATCGGCTACGGGCGCACCCATCCGCAGGCCCTTGACATCAGCCGGCCACGCGTCGTGGTGTCCGCGCCGGAGACTCTCCAGCCGCCAGCCCGCGAGGCGTAGCCCCGGCCCGGCGAGGCGCAACCCCAGCCCTGGCGAGGCGAACCCCGGGCCCCGGCCAGGCGCAACCCCAGCCCCGGCGAGGCGCTCCCCGGGCCCTGGCCAGGCGTTACCTGGGCCCCGGCCAGGCGTTACCCCGGAACCTCCGGCCGGCAGCGCGAGTGCGGACTGATCACGGCTGCGCCCTGAGCGACCGATGCGACGCAAGTGCAGTGCCAATCGAATGCTATTGCAAATAAGTTGCAGTAGTTTCTACACTGATCATGAGCCGAGCCAGGGAGGTGTTCGCCGATGGTCGATCCGCGGGCCCGCATCGCGAAGATCCGCGATGGGCTGACCCCCCGCGAGTGGGCCAGAACCGGCGGAATGATCTTCACGATCGTCGGCCTGAACGTGCTCGGCTGGGGGATGCTTGCCGCGGCCATGGGCGGTCATTATCACATCAGCAAGACCGAGATCTTCGGCGCGGGCACCGGGATCCTGGCCTACACGCTCGGCATGCGGCACGCCTTCGACGCCGACCACATCGCCGCGATCGACAACACCACCCGCAAGCTGGTGAACGAGGGTAAGCGGCCGCTGTCGACCGGGTTCTTCTTCTCGCTTGGCCACTCCAGCGTCGTGTTCGTGCTTGCGGTGCTGCTGAACTTCGGCATCCGCGGCCTGGACGAGCAGGTGAAGAACTCGAGCTCGCACCTGCAGACGACTACCAACATCATCGGCACGCTGGTGTCCGGCGTGTTCCTGTTCCTGATCGCCGCGCTGAACGTCGTGATCCTGGCCAGCATCATCAAGGTGTTCCGGGAGATGCGCTCGGGCGTCTACAACGACCGTGAGCTGGAGGAACAGCTAGCCAAGCGCGGCCTGATGAACCGCTTCCTCGGGCGGTTTTACCGGAACGTTGACGCCCCGTGGAAGATGTATCCGGTCGGGTTTCTCTTCGGACTTGGTTTTGACACCGCGACCGAGGTGGCGCTGCTGGTGCTGGCTGGCTCGGCGGTCGTCGGCGGGCTGCCATTCTATGCGGTGCTGTCGCTGCCGATCCTGTTTGCGGCCGGAATGAGCCTGTTCGACACCGCCGACGGCTGCTTCATGAACTTCGCCTATGACTGGGCCTTCTCCCGGCCGATCCGCAAGGTGTACTACAACCTGACGATCACTGGCCTTTCGGTGTTCGTCGCGGTGTTCATCGGCGCGGTCGAGGTGCTCGGCCTGCTCGCCCAGCAAGGCAGCCTCAGCGGATCCGGCTGGGCTTGGGTGGCGAACTTCAACATCAACACCGCCGGGTTCGTGATCGTCGGCGTGTTCATCCTGACCTGGATCGTCGCGCTGTCGATCTGGCGCTTCGCCAAGATCGAGCAGAAGTGGGACGCGGCGAACGCTGCCGCGGCGGCGCCGGAGTAGCCGAAGGGAGAAGACGCCGATGACAGCCGACAGCGTTTCCGAGGAGATCCAGCAGTTCTGGGACGAGGATGCGGCGGTCTACGACGACTCGCCAGAGCATCACCCGCGGCGGCCGCACGAGCGGGCCGCCTGGAGCGCGACGCTGCGGCGGCTGCTCCCCGATCCGCCCGCCCGGGTCCTGGATGCCGGGGCCGGAACGGGCTTCCTCTCGCTGCTCCTGGCCGCCCAGGGCTATCAGGTCACGGCGATGGACCTGTCGGCGGGCATGCTCGAGAAGCTGCGGGCCAAGGCCGCGCGGCAGGGCCTGGACGTGGAGATCGTGCGGGCCGACGCGGCCAGCCCGCCGGACGGCCCGTTCGACGCGGTGGTGGAGCGGCACCTGCTCTGGACCCTGCCCGACCCCGCCGTTGCGCTGGCTGCCTGGCGGCAGGCGGTTCCCACCGGCCGCCTTGTCTTGATCGAGGGAACCTGGGGCGAGACCACGGGAATCCCGGCGGTACAGGCCGAGGCCAGGAGGCTGGCCAGGCGGTTCCGCGGCGCCGAGCCCGGCCACCACGGCCACTACACCGAGCGGGTGGTCAGCGCGCTGCCGCACGCGAACGGCATCACCCCGGCCGAGATGGTCTCTCTGGTCGAGGCCAGCCCGTGGGGCCGTGCCAGGCTCGAGCGGCTGCGTGACGTGGAGTGGGCCACCCTGGAAGGCCGAAGCCTGCTCGATCAGCTCCTCGGAACCAACCCCCGCTGGGCCGTGACGGCCGGCTCCTGACCCTCGGCTCAGAGCATCGTGATCAGCATGTAGCCCATGGCCACGCCCATCACGATCTCGCAGCCGGCCGCGAGGCGCAGCGACATGGCCGGCGCGGACGGGACCGGGGCCCGGCCGCCTGCCGCACCGGTGACCGTGACCGCGGCCGGGGCGGGGGCCGGGCCGCCGCCTGCCGCACCGATGACCGCGGCCGGGGCCAGCGAGGTGAGCCGGTCGGTGGTCCAGATCACGTAGCCGAACAGGGCCACGGCCAGCAGCAGGGCGAACGTCGGGATCCGGGCCCCGGCCGCCGCCATGGCGGTTCCGCCCGCGGCCAGGCCACCCGCCGTTACCGAGGGTGCCGCCAGGAACATGTACAGCATCGCGCCGCTGGCCAGCAGGTGCTGCCCGGGATGGGCGGCCGCGTGCTGCCCGGGATGGGTGGCCGCGCGCGACCCGGCCCGGCCGTCACGGTAGCCGCGGATGGTCCGCCAGCCGAACCAGACCATGGCGGCGCCGAATATCGCCGCCCCGCCGACGTCCCAGCCGCTGCCCGCCGCCGGGTTCAGCCGCGGCACCAGCATCCCAGCCATGCCCACGCCCATCAGCACGTGCACGCCGTCGACGTCGTACTCCGTCGGCCGCCGCCACCGCCACGCGGCGACCATCCGGCTGACGCAGTACACCGCGGTCGCGATCATCACGACCGCGGTGCCGCCGGTGAGCCAAGAGGGGCCAGTCACGTCGGGCTCCCTGGCGTCGGGCTTCCAGGCACTGGGCTTCCTGGCACTGCACTTCCTCGCACTGGGCTTTCTGGCACTGGGCTCCCGCCTGCTGTGCGCTGGCGGGCAGGCCAGTACGCGGCGGCGAGCAGGACGAGCAGCGGGCCCGAGTCCGGGTCGGTGCCCGACCCACTGAACAAGCCGCCGAGCCCCTGGGCGACCCAGATCAGGGACGCGACGGCCATGGCCAGGATCAGCACCGCCCGCACTGCCGGCAACGGCAGGTAGATGCCCAGGGCGATGGTGACCAGGGCGGCGGCCAGGATGATCGAGGCGGCAAGGCCCTGGTGGCTGAGCAGCCTGCCGAGGTCGCTGTCGGCGGCGGCCAGCCAGCCAGGCTGGCCGGAGGCCATTTCGGACACCGAGTGGCTCAGCGCCTGCGGTGCCCGGACGGCTGGCTGCAGGGCCAGGTAGCCGAGGCTGCCCCACAGCACCAGCCAGAGCAAACGCGCGGCCCCGGTGCCGACGGCCCGCCCGGCCACGAACCGCGACGGCCGGTCCCGGGCAGCGGGCCACAGCAGCACGGCGAGGAGGGCGTACAGGATGACCGCGCCCGGGGCCCCGTTGACCGGGCTCGCGGTGCCGGTCAGCACCATCCCGAGACCCTCGCCGAGCCACCACACCGCCAGGGCCCACGCGATCGAGGCGCCGAGCGCCAGCCGGACCGTGGGCCGCCACGCTATCCCGAGGCCGAGCAGCAGCTGGATCGTGGCGAAGATCGCGTTCATCGCCACGACGTGATGATCGATGAGGCGGGCCGTCCAGGTGATCGGGTCGGCGATGACGGCCGGGTTGCCGCGGGCCGCGTCGGCCAGCATCTGCGGGAACGCCCGGGAGAACATGGCGGACTGGTATTGCAGCACCGCGTCGAGCAGCCACAGGCCGGCCAGCGCCAGCTGCAGCACCCGGCGCGAGTCCGGTGCCGCCCAGCTGCCCTGCAGGCTGCTGCCGGTGCTCGCCTCGCGAGGGCGTGCTGCGGTGTCGCCCCCGGTCAGCCGCACGGCACTGGTGGCGGCGATGCCGTCGCCCATGGAATTCCCCTCAGGTAATTAGCAAGAGATTAATGGGCCGTCGCGGGCGCGAGCAAGCGCAATTTCGTGCGGGGAGAATTATCTTGACGTAGCCGAAAACCCGGCAGGGGTATGCGAGAAAACCCCTCCAGGGTATTCGCATATACCTGGCAGGGGTATTAAGGCGCCGCCTGATGGGCTTGATCAGGCACGATCTGGTCCCGATGCTCATCGCGGCATCCCTCAGGCCGTGGCGAGCCTGCCGCGCGTACCAAGGCGATGGAGCCATCCCCGGTCACCGAGATGCTGTCCCGCTAGGACTGTACGCAGCCTCCTGACCGGGTCGTCGGCCGCCGACCGGTCTCCCGACGGCTTGGGGCGATCGGGCGCGAGTGTGCGGAGGACACCTGAAGTGCGCTAGCATTTGGGGGTCCGAGAGGACGGCGGGACGTGGCCTAGCTTGGTTTAAGGCGCCACACTGGGGGTGTGGAGAGCGGGAGTTCAAATCTCCCCGTCCCGACTCAAATTAATAGTCGGCGTGCCTTTCCCCGACCATTTTGTCGGACCCTGCTGGCAGCTTGCCTTCTATGGCAGAAAATACCCCTGGCAAGCGAACTTGGTCTGATTCTCAGTTAGTCGCGGCCGTGGCCGCGTCAAGATCGTGGCGCGGAGTCATGCGCGAACTCGACCTATGCGTAACTTCGGCAGGAGCCATTCGGGGCGTTAAACGACGCGTTAGTCGCCTCAGCCTGGACACCTCCCACTTCACCGGACAGAGGCGCTGGTCAGATGCGCAGCTCAGGCGTGCCGTCGCGGGAGCATACTCGTGGAGCGAATTGTTCTCGGAGCTTGGGCTCGCCCACGATAGCGTGGATGACCGCACTCGGGTAAAGGCGCACGCTACGCGCCTGGGTCTGGATCTGAGCCGACTATATGGATCGAGCACCGATGAGGTGGCCCCGCCAGTATTCAGACCCGACATCACGCATCTGCGCGAAGCGGGGACAGCCATCGCCACCATGTGGTTCCTGCTCTGCGGCTACAACGCATCTATTCCGATCGAGCCAGCTCTCTATGACCTCTTGGTGGCCATGCCTGACGTCATCAAGCGAGTTCAGGTCAAGACCACGACGTTCAACAAGCACGGCTGGCTGGTTCGGGTAGGTCGGCGGTCCTATTCCGTCGGCAATCGTGGGCCGCTCGTTCCTTATGACCCCGACTTGATAGATCTCTTCTTCATCTTGGACGGCGATCTGACCATGTACGTGATCCCGAGCCGGCTGATCGCCGGGCGTGTCGCGATTCTCCTGAACAACTACTCCGAGTGCGTCGTGGGCAGCGCGGCGTTTCTCATGAAGCGCTCGAGCCCGGCCGCCTGAGCGACCGCGTACCTGGCGTATGGGCTAGTTGAGCGGGCGGGGGATCTGGCGGCCGACGTCGGACAGCTCGGCGATCCACTCTTCGTCGGGGTCGGCGTCCGGCTCGGACCGCCTGCTGGCCACCAGCTGCAGGTTCTGGCCGCCGCTCCTGAGCGCGGGTTGCTGCTTAGCTGGCTTGGGTGGGGGCGGGGCGGGAGGCGCGCTAACCAGCCGCAGCGCCAGCGCCGGGCACATCTGGACCGCTTGCTGCGCCTGGCTGACCAGCCAGGGCGGCACGGGCATGTCCAGGAACACCGGGTATCCCTGGCCGTCGAGCTGCGCGATTTCGGGCACCAGGTGAGCGCAGAGCCCGTGCCCGCGGCACCGGGTCCAGTCCACATTCATGCGCATCTCGCCGTCCTTGCCGGGCAGCGGCAGGATGCCAGCCACCCGGCGCCCGCAGGTGCCGCGGAACAGGTGCGCGGTCAGGTCGTCGGTGAACACGTCGATCGCGGACACCACGAACCGGAACACGCCGTCGGGATGGGCGCACGCGCCGCGGCCCTTCACCGCGGCGGCGCCGCGGCGCGCGGTGTCCAGGGCCTCGACACCGCCCGAGCCGTCGGCGAGCGCGTTCATGGCGCGGGCGATGGCGGGCAGGCCCAGCTTGCACGGGCCGCACTGGCCAGATGACTCCTTGGCGAGGTAGCCGACCACCCGGGCGACCTCGCCGAGCGGGCAGGTGCTCCCGCCGAGCGGCAGCACAATGCCGGCCCCGAGCGTCCCGCCGACGGCGGTCAACCCGGCGCGGCTGACCGGCACGTTATACGCCAGGTCGGTGGGCAGCCACATGCCGTGATAGCCGCCGACGAGTACGCCATCCGCCGGTGAGGCCGAGCAGAGGTCGAGGACCTCGCCGAGCGGCAGGCCGAAGGGAACCTCCACGACCCCCGGGTTGTCCGCGGAACCTCCGACCGAGAGCAGGGTCGTTCCCGGTTCGTCCCGCGTGCCGGCCGAGGCGTAGCCTTCGGCGCCTAGCATCGCGAGGACCGCGACCTGCGCGAACGTCTCCGCGTTGGACAGCAGGGTCGGAAGGTCATGGATCCCGTAGTCGCTGGGCAGGACCTTCTTGCCAGGCGGCACCGGGGCCTTGCCGTTCAGCGCGTTCACCAGCGCGCCGCCCTCACCGACGACGAACCGTTCTGGCACCTGTACCACGCGTACCAGGCGCTTCAGGTCAGGTTCCGCCGCGGCCGCTGAACTGATCGAGCGGGCCATGTCGGTGCGCGTCACACCGATGACGATCTCCCTGGCCTGCAGCGCCCACGCGGCGACCAGCGCGCCACCGAGCACCAGGTACGGCGACCTGAGCAGCAGCATCTGGTCCTTGGAACTGCCCGGCTCGCCCTCGGTGGCGTTGACGAGGACGACGACCCGCTTCTTGCGCTGGCGGGCGGACTGCACGACCCCCTTCAGCTTCTTGCTGAACGGGAAGCCCGCGCCACCCCGGCCACACAGCTTGACCTGCTCGGTGGCGCTGATCAGCTGGTCGGAGGTCAGCCGCGGCAGATTGCCGAAGACCGAATAGTGCGTGTTCAGGTCGATCCGCTGGAGCCGGTCGAGCCCAGCAGTCAGTCGAGCCTGGCCGATGCACATGGCATCGGGTCCAGGGGACGGCGTCATGATCCCTCCGCGCCGGGATAAGCGGGGTAGACAGGGTAGTCAGGGTCCGAAGGGTACTCCGAATACTCCGAGTACTCCGCCTGCCCAGGCTCGATCGCCTGATGCTGCTGCCACTCGTTCTGCTCCCACTCCTGCTGCTGCCAGGGCGTCACGTCTTGCTGTTGCTCCTGCCACTCTCGTTGCTGCCAGGGCCGCATCTCCTGCTGGTGTGACTGGGGGATAGGGAGGTCCGGCCGTGGAGTCGCCAGGCGGCGCGTGGCGATGGGCGGCGGTTGGTTAGGCGGCTGAGGCTGAGGACGCTGCTGCGGATACGCCTGAGGCTGCGGCTGGCGAGGCTGCTGCGGATACGTTTGAGGCTGCGGCTGGCGAGGCTGCTGCGGATATGCCTGAGGCTGCTGCGGATACATCTGAGGCTGCGGCTGGTAGGGCTGCTGCTGGGGATTCGGCGGGGCCGTCCGGTCCGCCGCGGCGGGGGGCAGCGCGCGGGGCGCCCTCGGCGCCGGTGGCATCGCGCCCCGCCGGCCACGGGCTTGCGGCACAGCGCTCTCCAGACCGCGGGCCTGCGGCACGGCCGCCCACTGGCCGGTGATTTCGTGCTGCATCACGGGAGGCATTGGGGCCTGGGCGGTCGAGGAGACGTAGTCGGGCAACCCATGGGGAGCCTTTTCTTGCTGGCTCCGGATCGTGGCCACGAACCGGATCATCAGCGCGAGGGCCACCAGCGCCAAGCACGCGCCGTAGCTCCAGTCCACGTAGGGGTGTGCCTTCCGGCCCGCGAGCAGGCCGTGCACGATCGAGAGCGGCCACATCAGATAGGCGACGGCGTGGATGGCCCGCCACGTGCCCGGCCGGCGCGCAGCGAACCGGCCGCGCGCGATTCCGGTGATGATCAAGACAACGACGAGGTCAGATGCGATCGTGCCGAGGCCGATATAGAAGCGGCGCCCTTGCGCGAGGAACGGCACGACCGCGTCGATCACGTGCGACCGGTGCGCGAGGATCTCGAGCACGATGTGCGTGATGAGGAACGCGAGAGCGCCGAACGAGACGGCACGGTGCACGGCCTGGGCGATGACCCGTTGGCCCGGGGTCATCACGATACGGTCCGTGGCCACGACCCCGACGCCGACCGCCGTTGTCAGCGCGACCAGTGCGAGCACGCCCGAGTAGAACAGCATGAAGTGCTGGGTGGCGAGGAGGACATCGCGTCCTCGCGGGGTGACCCCGGAGGCAGCGGCGCCAGCGACCACTACCAGCAACGCGATTATGACCAAGGTTACGATGTGGCCACGCTTGGGTCCCTTGACGCGGGCCACAGAGAAGTTGCCACGAGGGCGTGTACCGGCACGCCTGGACGACACTATTTTCCTCCTGGAGGGACGGCTCGAACGCCGACCATTACCTGGAAGCTTCCTCTGCGGATCATCTCGGCCGCCTATGCCCGGAGGATCCCTGCCTGTCCCGCGCCGATCACGACGTTACCGTCCCGCATTACGGATTCGCAGCGAAACTGGCTATAAGGCGTCACAATGCGGTGTTTGCCCAGGTCAGCCGGTGGTTTGCGGCGCTGCGGCCAAGGCTGGCCGACTTGCGCGGCACGTGTATCGGTCCGGTGTCAGCGGACAACCCGGCTGGCCGTATCTCCTGCGGGTCAGACCGCCGGAATGTGCAACTGATTGGCACCGTGACGGCGGGCAGATCGTTTGAGTTACCGGGTGGCTGGGGGAGAATTGCTATTGCCCTGGCCGGAGATAACCAGGGCCGGACTTCGGGGTTGAGGCAATGACGATGTGGGGACCAGCGGGCGAGACCGGGCCCGCCGGTGATTCCACGCTTCCGCTGCCCGTCGCGAACCCGTCGTCCAGCACCGGCCGCGCTCCCTTCACCGACGTCGTCAGCTCAGGCCGCGGGCACGCGCCGGCGGCTCCGTACGGTCGCACGCCCCGCGCGCCACGCCCGCCGCGGCGACTCGGCCGCAAGCTGCTGTGGCGGACCGCGATCGCGCTCGTGACGCTGGCCCTGCTAGGGGTCGTCGCGTTCGCCGGGCTGATGGCAGCGACCCCGTCGGCAGGCAACGCGGAACAACTCGTCCAGGCGCAGGACACGGCGCATCACGTGGTCTATCCGGGCCCCCCGGTCCCGGCGCGCTTTGCTGAGTCACTCGTGGCAACCGAGGACAAGCGCTTCTACTCCGAACCCGGCATCGACCTGTACGCCGTCGCCCGGGTGGCCGCAGGGTATGCGACCGGTCACGGCATCCAGGGCGGCGCCACTCTCTATCAGCAGCTAGCCAAGCTGCTATATACGCACGGGCAGTCCAACGCGTCCGACGAGGCGGAGCAGATCGCGCTGGCCGTCAAGCTCTATCTCGGGTATTCCAGGCCGCAGATCCTGCAGATGTACGCGGACGTCGTGTACTTCGGGAACAACTACTACGGCCTGTCTGCCGCGAGCTGCGGCTACTTCGGCGTTCAGCCTGCCAACCTGTCCTGGCCGCAGGCAGCGATGCTGGCCGGCCTGGTGCAGGGCCCGTCGCTGGACGATCCGCTGACCCACCCGGCCAACGCGCGGACCCGCGAGGTGCACGTCGTGGGCAGGCTGGTCGCGACCGGGAAGCTGACCGAGGCACAGGGCAAAGCCGCACTTGCGGTGCCGCTGTCGACGCTGGTCGCCGGGGCCGGGCAGGGCTGCTCCTCCTGACCCGCGGCCCAGACGTCCCGGGCTTTCCTCGTGACCTTGGGCCAGCCTCCGGGAGTTTCCTCGTGACCTTGGGGCCAAGCCGTCCCGGAGTCCTCGTGACCCGGGGCTTAGCCCTCCCGGATTACTTACCGCGAGCGGGCGTGCCGCGGGCCGTCGGGCCGGGCTTGGCTCGGGTCGGCCCCGTTCCCGTTCGGTGCGCCGTGGTTCCCGTTCGTGCCGCCACGGCCTGCCGACGACTCCGGCGGAACGAACGCGGGTTCACGACTCTCAGGCTCGTACTCCGGCATAGGGCTAGACGGATCAGCGGGCAGGGCGTCCGCGGGCACCTCGAGCTCGGGGGGCAGCATGTGCCACACCCACTTCCGGTACGACCAGAACCGGAACAGCGTGCCGAAGACGATCCCGATGAGGTTCGCGACGTTGTACCAGAGCCCGCCCTGGTGGCCGAGGACGTCCTGGACGATCCAGATGCAGACGTACTGGAACAGCAGCCCGACCCCGTTGAGCACGAAGAACATCACGCTTTCGCGCGTGGTGCCTGCGCCCGCGCGGTGCTTGAATGTCCAGTAGCGGTTGCCGATGAATGTCACGAGCGTGGCCACGACGGTCGCGATCGTGATCGACGTGTACTTGCCGACGCCCAGGCCGAGGTGCAGCACGTCGGCGCCGCCGAGCGTCACGGTGAACCCGATCCCGCCGACGACGAGGAACTTGGCGCCCTCGTGAATCAGCAGCCGGAACCGCTGGTACAACGTGCTGACGAGACTCACCTGGCCGCCTTCCTTCCCCGTATCTCCTCAGGACGCGCCGAGGCGACGTTTAGCGAGGGTACCCGCTACTGCCCGCGCCGTGGCGAAACCGGGGAAATCCAGGCATGCGGCATACCAGCTTTTTCCCTATGCTCTCCCGTCCAGCGCGCCGGAAACCAGTTCGGAAATGCCAGTCATGACAGGTAGTGTCACGCAGGTGTCCGGTCCCGACGTGCTGATCCATGCCAGCGGCCTGACCAAGAGCTTCGGCGGCGCGATGGCGGTAGCCGGCATTGATTTCGACCTGCGCCGCGGCGAGGCGTTCGGCTTCCTCGGACCGAACGGCGCGGGCAAGTCGTCAACGATGCGGATGATCGGCTGCGTCTCCCCGCCGAGCGGCGGTGAGCTGACCATCCTGGGAATGGACCCCGTCGCAGACGGGCCGGCGATCCGGGCCAGGCTCGGGGTGGTCCCGCAGGAAGACACGCTGGACGTGGAGCTGACCGTCCGGGAGAACCTGATCATCTACGGCCGGTACTTCGGCTTGCCGCGCCCGGTGATCGCCGAGCGCACCGCGCGGCTGCTGGAGTTCGTGCAGCTCTCCGACCGGGCGGACGATCAGGTCGAGCCACTGTCCGGCGGGATGAAGCGGCGGCTCACGATCGCGCGTTCGCTGATCAACGAGCCGGAGATCATGCTGCTCGACGAGCCGACCACCGGCCTGGACCCGCAGGCCAGGCACGCGGTGTGGGACCGGCTGTACCGGCTCAAGCAGCAGGGCGTCACGCTGGTGCTGACCACGCACTACATGGACGAGGCCGAACAGCTGTGCGACCGCCTGGTGGTGATGGACCGTGGCAAGATCGCGGCCGAGGGCTCGCCGCGCGAGCTGATCGAGCGGTATTCCACGCCGGAGGTGCTCGAGCTCCGGTTCAACCCGGCGGAACATGAACAGGCCTCGGAGAAGCTCGCGGGGGCGCCCGCCGAGCGGCTCGAGGTGCTGGCCGACCGGATCCTGCTGTACACGCGGAACGGGGACACGGCGCTCGCGGCCGTCCGCGAGCTCGGTCTGGAGCCGCTGACGTCGCTGGTCCGCCGCAGCACGCTGGAGGACGTCTTCCTGCGGCTCACCGGGCGGCAGCTGGAGGACTGAGATGACCTGGTCCTTTGCCGTGCGCGAGTTCCGGTACTGGCTGACCAACTACCGGCGCACCTGGCGCGGGTCGGTCTACACGAGCTTCCTGTCCCCGGTGCTGTATCTGGGCGCCATGGGTCTCGGCCTTGGCAAGCTTGTCGACGCGCACGGCACGGCGCGCCTCGGCGGGGTCAGCTACCTCGCGTTCCTGGCGCCGGGTCTGCTGGCCGCCGCCGCCATGCAGTCCGGCATCGAGGAGTCCACGTACCCGGTGCTCGGCTCGGTGAAGTGGCGGCGCACCTACTACGCGGCGGCCGCCTCGCCGCTGCGCCCGGCCGATATCTTTCACGGGCACCTGCTGTTCACGATCATGCGGCTGGCCATGAACTCGGCCATCTTCCTGGTGGTTATGGCCTCGTTCGGGGCCATCACGTCGCCGTGGGTGCTGGCCGCGGTGCCGGTCGCGGTGCTGACCGGGCTTGCCTTTGCGGCGCCGATCGAGGCGTGGGCGATCACCGTGTCCAAGGACACGTCGTTCGCCCTGGTGTTCCGGTTCGGGATGATCCCGTTGTTCCTGTTCTCTGGGACGTTCTTCCCGGTCACCCAGCTTCCGGTCTGGATCAGGCCGCTCGCCTACGCCACGCCGCTGTGGCACGGCGTGGCCCTGTGCCGGTCGCTCAGCCTGGGCACGGCCACCCTGGGCGGCGCGCTGGTGCACGTGGGATACCTGGCCGCCCTGGCCGCGGTGAGCATCGTCGTGGGGAACCGGACCTACCGGCGGCGGCTATGCGTGTAGGGAGGCCGCGCCCGGTGCGGGCCGTGTGTGTCGGGAGGCCGCGCCCGGTGCGGGCTGTGGGTGTGGGGAGCCACGTCCGGTGAGCGCGCCATCGCTGCGGGAGCTTCCGCTGCGGGTCCTGCCGCTGCCGCTGCTGCGCACCCGCCGGTCCGGCCTGGGCGGCCGGGGCAGCCTGCACCTGATCGAGCGGCACGCCCGGGTCTACCGGCACGTCTGGCTGGTCCTGGTATCCGGGGTCTTCGAGCCGCTTTTCTACCTGCTGTCCATCGGGGTCGGCCTGGGCAAGCTGGTCGGGACCGTGGCCGGCCCGGGCGGCCACCCGGTGGGGTACGCCAGCTTCGTGGCCCCGGCGCTGCTGGCCACGTCGGCGATGAACGGCGCCATCCTCGATTCCACCTTCAACGTGTTCTTCCGGCTGAAGTACGCGAAGTTCTACGACGCCGCGCTGGCCACGCCGATGCGCCCCGGTGACATCGCGCTCGGCGAGATCGGCTGGTCGCTGATTCGCGGCGGGCTGTACGCGATCGCGTTCATGGTGGTCATGCTCGCGCTGGGTCTGGTGCACTCGGCCTGGGCCGTGGCCGCCGTGCCGGTAGCGCTGCTCGTCGGCTTCGCGTCTGCCGCGGCCGGCCTGACCGCCACCACGTTCATGCGGAGCTGGCAGGACTTCGAGTACATCATGCTGGCGACGCTGCCGATGTTCCTGTTCTCGGCCACCTTCTACCCGCTGAGCGTCTACCCGCGGCCGATCCAGATCGTGGTCGAGTGCACGCCGCTGTACCAGGGCGTGGCGCTGATGCGCGGCCTGACCCTGGGCGTGGTCGGGCCCGCCCTGCTCTGGCACGCGCTGTACCTGGCGGTCATGGGCGTGGCCGGCCTGTACGTCGCGGGCCGCCGCATCGGCCGCCTGCTGCTCCGGTAGGGCGGCCCCGCCCGCTCAGGGCTTGGTGCCAGGGGCGCGCTGCCCAGCCCGGCATCACCCGCGGCGGGTGATGCCGGCGGCCGGGAAAGAGCGCATTGTCTCAGTGTGCGCAACCCCATCTCATACCCGAGCGGGCCACGCGCATGCTCAGGTGCGGGACACAAATGTGGGCCGCCGGCAAGGCTAGAAAGGGAGGAGCGCGCATGGGATGGATCCTTGGGATCATCTACTTCGTGCTTCTGGTGACGCTTGGCGTGCTGTCATTGCGTAAGGGCCACTGGATCATGTTCATCGTGGGCTTGTTCATTCCGCTCTTCTGGCTCATCGGCGCTCTGCTGCCGCGACGGGTCGCCCGAATGTGACCCTGAGCTGCCTGGCGCCGTGGAGCTACCGGCCTTGGAAGCGCGGTTCGCGCTTTTCCACGAAGGCCCTCGCGGCCTCGCGGTGGTCCTCGGTTAGGCCGGTGTGCACATGGTGCGTCACTTCGAGGTCCATACAGTCACCGAGTTCGCCGGTCACGGCCCGGTTCAGGTTCTCCTTCATGTAGCGGTAAGCGATCGACGGCCCTTCGGCCAGCCGCCGAGCCCGCGCCATGACTTCCCGTTCGAAGTCGGCTGGCGGGAAGATGGCGTTGACGATCCCGAGCCGCTGGGCGTCCTCAGCGCTCAGCCGCTCCGAGAAGTAATAAAGTTCCTTGGCTTTGCCACTGCCTACCAGCCGGGTGAGAAACCAGGTCCCGCCATAGTCTCCGGCGAACCCGACCCGGGCGAAGGCAGTGGTCAGCACCGCGTCCGGCACCGCGTAACGCAGATCGCAGGCCAAGGCCAGCGACAGGCCGGCCCCAGCGGCCGGCCCTCCGATTGCTGCGATCGTCGGCTTGGGCATGCCCCAAAGCCGGCCGCTGGTGGCTCGCTGGTTGAGTCGCTGGCGATGGATGACCGCGTCGACCGGTCGGCCGGCACCGTCGCCGCTCCCACCCGCCGGCGGGGTGGCCATGCCCTTGACGTCGCCGCCAGCGCAGAAGGCGCCGCCCGCTCCAGTGAGCACGACAGAGCCGACCGCTTCGTCGGTCTCAACCTGGGCGAGGACTGTCCCCATGGCGGACAGCATGGCCTGCGAAAAGGCATTTCGCCGATCGGGGCGGTTCATGGTGATCACCGCGACGCCATCATCGATCTCAGCGCGCAGGTCCTCGGTCCCTGTGTCGAGGGTAGTCATGTCATCCTTCCTCGCTGGCGAAGCGGACACCGCCGATCACCCGTGGGCCGCCGGGCAGCCGGGCGATCGTCACTGCCGTGATTCCCTCACCATGACCGGCTCGGGCTGGCACGAACCGCAGCCGCTGACCCGACTCCGGTAGCACTGTCACCGCGGTATGGCCGCCACTGGCGGGAATCCCGAGCACCGCCGCCCAGCGTCGGGCCGCGGCGGGCGGGTCGCTGACTTCGATCGTCAATCCGGTCACGCCGCCGGGGGCATGCTCGGGCGCGCGCCCCGTCCACGACGGGCCCGCCCACCTCCACGATTCCTCCGGTGCGGCCCAGTCCAGGGACACGATGGCCCCCGGGACGTCCCTTGGGTGCAGGTGAGTGGCGGCCATGTCGGGCAGGTCGGCCGTCCAGACCACTCGCACTCCCAGGCCGGAGAGCCTGCGGCGAGCCGCGGACAGGTCCGGAACCTGGAATATCGCCATGTAGCCACCGTCGTCGCCGCGCCGCTCCAGGTATCGGCCGGCGGTGGTATCCGGCCGGGCAGGCGCCACCACTTCCAGGAATGTGTCGCCAACCGCGAATACCGCGTTGGTCAGGCCGAACTGTCCCACTCCCGGATCGTGAAATGGCTGCGCCCAGCCAAAGGCCTGACGCAGCTGGCCGGCTACCCGGCCACAGCCGCGCGCCACCACGGCCACCTGCCGCAAGCGGGGTCCGCTCAGCACACCTCAACGATAAGAGGTCCGCTCGGGTTCGGCCGTACCCAGAGGGGAAACGAACCCGAGCTGAACGCCGCTCACGCGCGGCTCGGCCCGTCACGCCCGGCTCGGCCAGTCACACCGGCTCGGCCCGTCACGCGCGGCTGAACGCCGATCACGCGCGGGTCGGCCCGGAGAAGTACCGGCGGGGATTGGCCACCAGCATCGTCTCGATCTGGGCCTCGCTCACCCCGCGCTCTCGCAGCGCGGGCAGCACGTCGTCGAACAGGTGGCCGAAGTGCCACGAGGGCGCAAATCCCGGGATCTGGTCCTGCCGGAACCAGTCGATGTAGCACGCCGCGTCGTGCGACAGCACCATGCGGTCGGTGTAGCCGCGCCTGGCCAGCTCGGCCACGGTGCCCACCCGCTGCTCAAACGGCAGGATCAGGTCGAGCCCGAACCGGTCCATGCCCAGCAGGCAGCCCGCGTCGGCCAGCCTGGCCAGGTAGTCCAGGTCGGCCGTGTCGCCGCTGTGCGCCATCACCACCCTGGTCAGGTCAGCGCCCTCCGCGGCCAGGACCCGCATCGCGGCCAGGCCCGACTCCGACCCCGGGTGGGTGTGCACGGTGATGGGCGCGCCCGTCGCCGCGTGGGCGCTGCCGACCGCACGCAGCACCCGCTCCACCCCGGGCGTCAGGCCCTGCTCCTCGATCGCGCACTTCAGGAACGCCGCCTTCACGCCGGTGCCCGAGATGCCCTCTGTGATGTCGGCGATGAACATCGCGGTCATCGGGTCTGAGCTCGCCGACTGGCGCTGCGCTCCGCGGTACCGGAAGTAGAACGGCACGTCGTCGTATGTGTACAGGCCGGTGGCCACGATGATGTTGATGCCGGTGCCGGCCGCCACCCGCTGGATCCTGCGGATGTCCCTGCCGAGGCCGATCACGGTGGGGTCGACGATCGTTTCGCACCCGCGCTGCCGCAGCGCGTTCAGCTTCGCGGCCGCGTCGGCGACCCTGGCCTCCTCGTCCCAGCCGCCCGGGTAGTTCAGCCGGATCTCCTCGTTGAGCACGAACACGTGCTCGTGCATCAGCGTGGTTCCCAGGCTGCCGGTGTCAACCGGGCCCCGCACCGTCTCGACCTGCGCCATGCCAAGACCGTAGCGTGGTCCCATACCGGCCAGTAGATAGCCTTGTCCGGACACCAGGCTGACCACAAGGGCGGTCACGGATGCAGCTGGAACCAAGCGGAGGCACCGGATGGATTTCGCGTACGACGAGCGGACGGAAGAGCTCCGGGAGCGGCTGCTGTCGTTCATGGACACCCACGTCTACCCGGCCGAGAAGGTGTTTTCCGAGCAGGTGGCCGAGGCGGCCGCCGCCGGCCGGCCCTGGGAGCGCCCGCCGATCATCGACGAGCTGAAAGCGGAGGCCAGGAGCAGGGGCCTGTGGAATCTGTTCCTCACCCACCACCCGCAGGGAGCCGGGCTGACCAACCTCCAGTACGCGCCGCTGGCCGAGATCACCGGGCACAGCCCGGCCCTCGCGCCCGAGGCGCTGAACTGCGCGGCGCCGGATACCGGCAACATGGAACTGCTGGCCGAGTTCGGCTCGGAAGAGCAGCAGCAGGCCTGGCTCCGGCCGCTGCTCGACGGCGAGATCAGGTCCGCCTTCTGCATGACCGAGCCCGACGTCGCATCGTCGGACGCGACCAACATCGCGACCAGGATCGAACGCGACGGCGACGAGTACGTGATCAACGGGCGCAAGTGGTGGTCGTCGGGGGCGATGGACCCGCGATGCAAGATCCTCATCGTGATGGGCAAGAGCGACCCGGGGGCCGACCGGCACCGGCAGCAGTCCATGATCCTGGTGCCGCGGGAGACCCCCGGGGTCAACGTCAAGCGCGGCATGCACGTGTTCGGCTACACCGACGGCCCGCACGGCGGCCACGCCGAGGTGGAGTTCCGCGACGTCCGGGTGTCGGCCGCGAACCTGATCGCCGGCGAGGGCGACGGCTTCGCGATCGCGCAGGCCAGGCTCGGCCCGGGCCGGATCCACCACTGCATGCGCCAGATCGGCGCGGCGGAGCGGGCCCTCGAGCTCATGTGCCGGCGGGCCATCCAGCGCTCGGCATTTGGCGGGCCGCTCGCCGACCAGGGGGTGATCCAGGACTGGATCGCCGAGTCCCGGGTCCGGATCGAGTCGGCGCGGCTGCTGGTGCTGAAGACCGCCTGGCTGATGGATACGGTCGGCAACAAGGGCGCGCACACCGAGATCCAGGCGATCAAGATCGCCACCCCGGCGATGACGGAATGGGTACTCGACAAGGCGATCCAGACCCACGGGGCCGGCGGGATCAGCCAGGACTTCCCGCTGGCGCACCTGTGGGCCAGCGCGCGGACGCTGCGGTTCGCCGACGGGCCCGACGAGGTGCACAAGCGCTCGCTTGCGCGGCGTGAACTGAAAAAGTATCGCTAGACCACAAGAAACATCCGGCAGGAGGAACGCATGACGCAGGAGTCTGGGCCGTCGAACAGGGTCGCGATCGTCACCGGAGCCGCGCGCGGCATCGGCGCGGCGGTCGCCAAGCGGCTGGCAGCTGACGGGAAGGCCGTCGCCGTGCTCGATCTGAAGGAGGCCGACTGCGCGGGGACCGTCGAGGCGATCACGTCGGCCGGCGGCCGCGCGATCGCGGTGGGCGCCGACGTGAGCCAGGCCGACCAGGTCGCCGCGGGCGTGGAAAAGGTCGCCGCCGAACTCGGCCCGCCCGCCGTCCTGGTGAATAACGCCGGCGTGCTCCGGGACAACCTGCTGTTCAAGATGAGCGACGACGACTGGGACACCGTCATGGGCGTGCACCTGCGCGGGGCGTTCCTGATGACCCGCGCCGCCCAGAAGCACATGGTGGACCAGCGCTTCGGGCGGGTCATCAGCCTGTCCTCGAGCTCGGCGCTCGGCAACCGCGGCCAGGCCAACTACTCGACGGCCAAGGCGGGCCTGCAGGGCTTCACCAAGACGCTGGCGATCGAGCTCGGCCAGTTCGGGATCACCGCCAACGCGATCGCGCCCGGGTTCATCGTCACCGACATGACCGCGGCGACCGCGGCGCGGATCGGCATGGACTTCGAGGAGTTCCAGAAGGCCGCAGCCAGCCAGATCCCGGTACGCCGCGTCGGCCAGCCCGACGACGTCGCGAACGTCGCGTCGTTCCTGGCCAGCGACGGCTCCGGGTTCGTCTCCGGCCAGGTGATCTACGTGGCCGGTGGCCCACTGTGTTGACCGGCACTGTGTTGAGCGGCGCCCGGTGACTACCGCCGAGGACCTGCGCGGTCAGGTTCGCGACTTCCTGGCCACCCACGACCCGGCGTCGATGGACCGGCTCGGGTTTCTCCAGGCCCGCTTCGACGCCGGGCTCGCCTGGGTGCACTACCCGGCCGGCCTCGGGGGCCAGGGACTGTCCCGTGACCTGCAGCCGGGCGTGGATGCTGAGTTCGCCGCGGCAGGCGCACCGAATAACCGGCCCGAACGCAACGGCATCGGGCTGGGTATGGCCGCGCCCACGATCCTCGCGTTCGGCTCGCCGGAGCAGCAACGCCGCTGGCTGCGCCCGCTGTGGACCGGCGAGGAGATCTGGTGCCAGCTGTTCAGCGAGCCGGGCGCCGGCTCCGACCTGGCCGGCCTGGCGACCCGCGCGGTCAGGTCGGAGGGGGACGTGAAGGGGGAAGGGGAGCTGGGCGGGTGGGTGGTGAACGGGCAGAAGGTGTGGACGTCGTCGGCGCACCTGGCCAAGCGGGCGCTGCTGGTCGCCCGCACCGACCCGGACGTGCCCAAGCACCAGGGGCTGACGTACTTTGCCTGCGACATGACCGTCCCGGGCGTGGAGGTCAGGCCGCTGCGGCAGGCCACCGGGGAGGCCGAGTTCAATGAGGTCTTCCTGACCGACGTTCCTATACCCGATACCGACCGGATCGGCGAGGTCGGCGACGGCTGGAAGGTCGCCACGACAACGCTGATGAACGAGCGGGTGTCGATCGGCGGGGGAGCGGCGCCGAGGGAGGGCGGCATGATCGCCTCGGCCGCGGCGGCCTGGCGGGCCAATCCCGAGCTGCGCACCCCGGGGCTGCACGACCGGCTGCTGCGGCTGTGGGCCGACGCCGAGGTGGCCCGCCTGGCCGGGGCCAGGCTCCGCCAGCAGCTCGCGGCGGGCCAGCCAGGTCCGGAGGGGTCCGCCGCGAAGATCGTGTTCGCCCGGCTGAACCAGGAGATATCCGAGTTCGAGGTCGAGCTGGCCGGGGCCGAGGGGCTGCGGTACGACGACTGGACCATGCGCAGGCCGGAGACGGTCAGCTTCTACGGCCGCGACGCCGGCTACCGGTACCTGCGGGCCCGGGGCAACTCGATCGAGGGCGGCACCTCGGAGATCCTGCGGAACATCATCGCCGAGCGGGTGCTCGGGCTGCCGCCCGAGATCCGGGTGGACAAGGGAGTGCCATGGAAAGATCTACCGCGGTGAGCCGGTGACCTACGCGGAGGCGAGCGAGGGAAACAGAGTGAACGAGCGGGAGGCACAGTGAGCCAGACAGCCGATACCGCAACCCCTGCCGCCGCGAAGGACCATCGGGCCGTGAAGGGGGATCGGGAGGTGGGCGGGGGGGCGCCCGACCTGCTGTACGGCGAGGCCGAGACGGAGCTGCGGGCCGCCGTCCGCTCGCTGCTCGAGGACCGGTGCGACTGGCGCGAGGTGCTGGCCAGGACGGAGACCGGGCAGACCTACGACACCGGGCTGTGGCGGGTGCTCGCCGCCGATCTCGGCTGTGCCGGCCTGCTGATCCCGGAGAGCAGCGGCGGCGCTGGCGCGTCCTACCGCGAGGCAGCCGTCGTGGCCGAGGAGACCGGCCGCGCGGTCGCCCCGGTCCCGTTCCTCGGCTCGGCGGTTGTCGCGACGGCGGCGCTGCTGGCCGCTGGCGACGAGGAACTGCTCGCCGCCGTGGCCGCTGGCACGACAACGGTGGCGCTCGGCGTCCCGTTCCCGGCACATCCCGGAGCCAGGCCACAGCCGACGGTCCGGCTGACGCCGACGGGGGACTCCGGCTACCGCCTCACCGGCACCGTCGCGGCGGTCGCCGATGCGCTGCCCGCCGACGCGCTGCTGGTGCCGGTCGACGGCGTGCCGTACGGGCTCTACGCCGTTGCGGCCGACGAGGCCGGGGTCAGCCTGGCGCCGGCGGTGTCGCTGGACATGACCAGGCAGCTCGCCGACCTGACCCTGACCGACGCGCCGGCGCGTCGGATCGCCTCGGGTGACACGGCGGACCAGGCGGTCGCGGCCGGGCTGGCCGCTGGCGCGGCGATGCTCGCCGCCGAGCAGCTCGGCCTCGCCGAGCGGTGCCTGGAGATGGCCGTGGCCTACCTCAAGGAGCGGCGCCAGTTCGGCCGCCAGATCGGGTCGTTCCAGGCGCTCAAGCACCGCGCCGCCGACCTGTGGGTGGGCGTGACCCAGGCCCGGGCGGCGGCCAGGTACGCGGCGGCCTGCCTGGCCACCGCGGACCCGGACACGCCGGTGGCGATCGCGCTGGCCAAGGCGGCCTGCTCGGACATCGCGGTCCGGGCCGCGCAGGAGTGCCTGCAGCTGCACGGGGGCATCGGGTTCACCTGGGAGCACCCGACGCACCTGTACCTGAAGCGGGCCAAGAGCTCGTCGATCGGGTTCGGCACCGCGGACCGGCACCGGGCGTCCCTGGCCGGGCTGGTGGACCTGCCCGGGGCGGGCCGATGAAGTCGGTTACCGGTGCCGGCGTCGTGGTGACCGGCGGCGGCAGCGGGATCGGCGCGGCGCTGTGCCGCCGGTTCGCGGCCGAGGGCGCCAGGGTCGTGGTCAACGACATCGACGCGGAGGCCGCCGCCGCGGTCGCCGCCTCAAACGGCGCCACGGCGCTCGCCGGCGACGCCGCCAGCGAGGACGGCGTCGCGGCGCTGGTCTCCGCCGCCCGTGCCGAACTCGGTGAGATCGACCTGTACTGCGCCAACGCGGGGATCGCGCGGGCCGGCGGTCCCGAGGCCGCGGAGGCGGACTGGGAAGCCTCGTGGCAGGTGAACGTCATGGCGCATGTCCGCGCCGCGCGGCTGCTGCTCGGGCCCTGGCTGGAGCGCGGCAGCGGTCATCTGATCTGCACGGTCTCGGCGGCCGGGCTGCTGACCGTTCCGGGCTCCGCGCCGTACGCGGTCACCAAGCACGGCGCGCTCGCCTTTGCCGAGTGGCTGGCGGTCACCTACGCGCACCGCGGACTGACTGTGCAGGCGATCTGCCCGCTCGGGGTGCGGACCCCGATGCTTGACGGCGCCGACCCCAGGACCGAGGCGCTGCTCGGCGAGGGAGCAATCCAGCCGGAAGCGGTCGCCGACGCGGTGATGCAGGGCATCGCCGACGGCCGGTTCCTGATCCTCCCGCATCCGGAAGTCGCGGGCATGTACGCAGGCCGGGCCGCTGAGACCGACCGCTGGCTGCGGGGGATGAGCAAGGTACAGCAGCGGCTCGAAGAGCTCGGGTAGGAGCCCGCAACCCGACACGCGTCCGCGATGTCTCGGGTTACTACCAGTTGAGGCGAAACTAGCCGTTACCATGCTGCACGATGACAAGGACATTGAGCTGACCTCCCATGACAGCGGACCCGAGCGGCGCGTCCCCCGAGACAGCGGTCACGGCCCAGCCTGACCAGCTGCTGGCTCCCGTTTGGGCTGCCCCCACCCCGGCAGGCGAAGTGGTCACTGGCATGATCCACCACCTCGAGTTCTGGGTGCCCGACCTCGACCGCGCCGTGGCCAGCTGGGGCTGGCTGCTCGACGAGCTCGGCTACAAGCCGTTCGGGGACTGGCCGGGCGGCCGCAGCTGGCGGGCCGGGCATACCTACATCGTGCTTGAGCAGTCGCCGGACCGCACCGCGAGCCGCCACGACCGGCGCCGCCCGGGCCTGAACCACATCGCGTTCCACGTGGCCGACCAGGAACTCCTCGAGAAGCTGGTGGCGATCGCGCCGAGCAACGGCTGGCAGCTGATGTTCGCCGACCGTCACCCGCACGCCGGAGGCGAGGGTCACTACGCCGCTTACCTGGAGAACGCGGACGGCTTCGAGGCGGAGCTGGTCGCGCCGAGCCAGGGCGTGCCCGCCAGCACCAGCGGCTGACCCGGGCTCAGTCCCGCGGCACCGCAGCGGACAAACGCCTCGGCCAGCGCGATCAGGCCCGGCTGCCCGCCGCGGATCAGCCCAGCTGGACCGCCGTCGACAGCCGCAGATCCCGTGATGACCTCCCCACGTGCAGGGTGAACCGTCCCGTCGGCCAGACCCAGCCGGCGGCGGGTGAATCCCACCGGGCAAGGGCCCTCGCGGGCACCTGGAGCACCACGTCGGCCGACGCGCCCGGCTGCACGCTGACCGAGCCGAACGCGGCTAGCTCCCGCGGCGGCCTAGGCCCACCGCCTGTACCCGCCGCACGATCCTCCTTCGCTTGCGGCGCCGCCAGGTAGGCCTGGACCACCTCGCGCCCGGCCCGGGAGCCGGTGTTGCGTACCGTGACCACCACGCCGAGGTCCTCGCCCGCCGCCAGTTCGGGCGTTGCCACCCGCAGCGACTCGTACGCCCAGGTCGTGTAGCCAAGACCGTGGCCAAACGGGAACTGCGGCCTGGTCAGGCTCGCGTCGTAGCCGCGGTACCCGATGAGCAGGCCCTCGTCGTAGCTGATCAGCCCGTTCCGCGGCACCGCGTGCAGGACCGGGCAGTCCGCCTCGGCGGCCGGCAGCGTGACCGGAAGCCGCCCGCCGGGTTCGGCACGGCCCAGCAGTACATCGGCGAGCGCCTCACCCATGGCCTGGCCGGGCAGCCAGGCATACAGCACGGCCGCGACCTGATCGGCCCACGGCGCCAGCATGGGCATGCCGGCGTTCAGCACGACCACGGTCCGGTGGTTGATCGCGGCCACCCGCCGGACCAGCTCATCCTGCCGGCCCGGCAGCGCGAGGGTGCGGCGGTCGAAGCCCTCGCTCTCGGTCATCGGCGGCGACCCGACCACCACGACCGCGACATCGGCGCGGCCCGCCGCCTGCTCCGCCTCGGCGAGCATCGCGTCCTCGTCGGCCGCTGGCACGATGCCCAGCCGAAGTGCGAGCGGGCCCTCGCCGTCGACGGCCGGCCGGAACTCGAGCCGGATCTCGGCCTGCCGCCCGGCCTCGAGCACGGCCGTCGCCCTGATCTCGCCGGGGCGGGCCATGGCCTCAACCGGATCGTCCGGCACCGTGGTCTCGCCATCGGCAACCACGGCGCCGTCCACGGCCAGCGTGAGGTGCCCGATCCCGGCCGCGCCGAGCAGGTGCGGTCCGGTACTGTCCGGCCGGAACGACGTGGTCGCCGTGATGCTGCCGGGCTGGCCCCAGCCGATGCCCGGGGGAATCTGGTCCCACCAGGCCAGCGCCGTTGACGTGCGGTGCTCGGCGCCCAGCAGGCCGCCGTCGCGGTCGCGGTACTCCAGCAGCAGCCCGGGCTCCCCGGTACTGGGGTCCCGCAGCGATCCGGCGTCCGGCTCCGGCACCACCACCCACGTCTGGCATCCGGGAGCGACGGTGACCTCGGCCTGCCCGGCGAATGCCGCGGCGAGCCCGGCGGCCGGGGTAGACACGGTTTTCGGCATCACGACCGCGCTGCCTCCGCCGTGGATGGCCGGCCGGATCGCGTTCGGCCCGATCACGGCGACCCGCCGCACCAGGGCCGGATCGATAGGCAGTGCCGCGTCGTTCTCGTTGCGCAACAGGACGAACGACGCCGCCGCGGCCCGCCGCAGGAGGGCCGGGTCCACGGGTGCCGGGACCGGCGCCGCGCCGTCGGTTGGGCCGGTGAGGGCGCCGACCCGCTTGGCCAGCCGGAGCAGGCGGATCACCTTGTCGTCGAGCACGTCGGCGGCGACCGAGCCGTCGGCCACCGCCGCCGCGAGCTGCCCGCCCCACGGCCCGTCCGGGCCCGGCATCGCCAGGTCGAGGGCTGCCAGGGCGGTGCCGGCCGTGCTGCGCGCCGCGTGCCAGTCCGACGTGACCACGCCGTCGAAGCCCCACTCACCCTTCAGCACGTCCCGCAGCAGGCGCGCGTGCTCGGTCATCGGGATCCCGTTGACCTTGTTGTAGGCGGCCATCACCAGCGCCACCCCGGCTTCGCGCACGCACGCCTCGAACGGGGCCAGGTACAGCTCGCGGAGCACCGACTCGGAGATCCGGGCGTCGTAGGTCCAGCGTTCGGTCTCCGAGTCGTTGCCGACAAAGTGCTTGGCTGTCGCGGCGACTCCGGCGCCCTGGACGCCGCGGACGAAAGCGACAGCGAGCACGGCGGTCAGCACCGGGTCCTCGGCGAAGCACTCGAACCCGCGGCCGCCGAGTGGTGTGCGCATCAGGTTGATCGTGGGCGCCAGCAGCACGTCGACGCCCTTGCCCCGCGCCTCGGCGCCCAATGCGGCGGCCAGCTCGCGGACCAGCTCGGGATCCCAGGTGGCTCCGAGCGCGGACGGGCAGGGCAGGCTGGACGACGGCTGGCGCTCGTCAAGGACCACGCCCCTGACCCCGGCCGGGCCGTCCGACATGATCATCGGCCGGAGCCCGAGCGCTTCGGCGCCCTGCGTGCGCCAGCTGTCGGCGCCGGTCAGCAGCAGCGCCTTTTCGTCCACGGTGAGATCGGGCAGGAGAGGTGCCAGGCTTTCGGGCGGCTGGGCCCCCGCCCGGCCGGAAGCCCGGCCGGGCGGGATCTGCCCCGCATAGTTAGTTGTCATCGCGGCTGTTCAGGAGACCGGCTTGAGGTGCAGGACGGTCTCCTCGAGGTACGGCGAGTTCGTCGTAGGGTTCATGAACGGGTTGCTCGCCGACGGCCAGCCGGTGTAGTCCCTGGTCGAGTACTCCCACCAGGCAGCGCCGTACAGCAGCGGGGCGACCGGCACCTGGGTGGTCATGATGTTCTCCAGGCTGTTGATCGCCGTCTTCTGGGCGGACGAGCTGTTGCTGCCCGCGAACGCGGCCAGCGCCGCCTGGGTGGCGGGGTTGTTCCAGCGCCCGATGTTGCTCGCGGCCGGCTTGCCGACCGGGGCGGTCAGGCTCGCGTCCAGGTTGCCCTCGTAGATCTGGTATGGCGTCGGGCCCTGGTTGCTCCAGTGGATCGCGGTGTCGAAGTTGCCGTTGGTGACGTCACCCTGCCAGACGGTCGGGTTGCCGATTCCGTCGACGGTGACGTTCATGCCGAGCGCGCTGAGCTGCTTCGCGATGTCCTGCGCGTCGAGGTAGTAGTCGCTATAGGGGATCGGGTCGGAGATCGAGAAGCTGATCGTCTTGCCGTTCTTGGTCCATTTGCCGCCGGTCATGCTCCAGCCGTCGGCCTTGAGAATGGACGTGACCTTGGCCGAGTCGCCCGCGGCCGGGAGGTTATTGGCCAGCGACGGCTCCAGCCAGCTGCCGTCTCGGGGCAACAGCAGCCCGCTGGTCGAGGTTTCCGGCAGCTCGTAGCCGGTCTCGCCCTGGGCGGAAAGCTGCTGCCGGTCGATACCGTAGCTGATCGCCTGCCGGACCGCCGGGTCGTTCAGCGGTGCCTTGGTCACGTTGAAGAACAGCGACACCACGTTGTTGGCGGTCAGGTAGGGCGAGCCGGAGGACCAGGTGTGGTTGTCCGCGCTCTTGGCCAGGTAGACGCCCTGAACGTTCGCGATGTCGTTGCCCGCCAGGTCGATCTGGCCAGACGCCAGCGGGTTGACGATGTTGAAGTTGGCGCTGTACGAGGGGTAGGAGATCTCGGGCACGTGCACCGCGCTCTTGCCCCAGTAGTACGGGTTCTCTTTGAGCGTGAAGCCCTGCGGTGAGAACTTGTCAAGCATGTACGGGCCGGTGCCAACCGGGTTCGGGTCGGCGAACGTGACCGGGTTCACCTTCGACCAGATGTGCTCGGGCACGATATAGGCCTGGCCGATCAGGAACAGATTGGAGTACTCCGGCGCGCTGAAGTTCAGCACCGCGGTCGTCGCGTTGGGCGCCGTGGCGCTGACCGGGTCCGGGGTGCCGTTGGTGTCCAGGCCCGGGTGCGTCCGGATCATGTTGAACGTGAACGCGACGTCGCTGGCGCTGAACGGCTTACCGTCGTTCCACTTCACGCCCGAGCGGGTGGTGATGGTCAGCGTCCTCCCGCCGTTCGACCAGCTGTATCCCATCCCGAGGATCTTGAACGGCGCCTCGCTCGGGTTCAGGATGTTCCAGATGAACAGCGGCTCGTTGTACAAGCCTTGCGCGGTCACCCCGCCCGGCCCCCCGGTGGAGGTTGCGGAGTATGGGTTGAACGTGTCCGTCATCGGCGACAGTGGGGTGTCGTCGATCACTAGCGGCTTGCCGGTTGCCGACGACTTGCTGCTCGGCGTGGAACTCGAGCTGCAGGCCGCCACCGCGAGGCTCAGGATTGCTCCTACGGCCAGGCTCTTTATCACTGCATGTCTCATTGCTTAAACTCCGTTGTGCCCGGCCGGCATGTCGCCGGCCTGTTGTGAAACGACCGTGTCGGGGTCTGTTGTCAGTCGGACGGCGCCGGCCGGCCGGGCTCTGCCTGCCTGCCCGCGTCTTGTGCTGGTGTCGTGGAACTCGCTCAGGTGTCCGCTAAGTGGATGTCAACGCGTCTCCTCTCCCATGCGGGGTGCCTGATCAATGGCCTGGCTGGTCTGTTGGCCGGCGATCGGGGCCGCCTGGACCGCATCAAGGTCGGTGGCGTGCAGCCAGCAGGCGCTCTGGTGATCGTCTGCCACGTCGAATCCGGGCGGCGCGGCGTCGGCGCAGATGGCCATCGCGTGCGGGCAGCGCGGGTGGAACCGGCAGCCCGGCGGCGGCGTCACCAGGCTGGGCGGGGACCCGCGGCCGCCGAGCGCCGGCAGCCCCGAGGGCCCGGCGTGCTCCGGGTCGGGCGCCGCGCTGAGCAGCAGCTGGGTATAGGGGTGCTCGGGCCGGTCCGTGACCACTTCGGCGGGCCCGGACTCGACCACCTGACCCGCGTACATCACCATGATCGTGTCGGCGAGATACCGGGCCGAGGCGATGTCGTGGGTGATATAGAGGATGGCCAGCCGCTCCCGCTCACGCAGGTCGCCGAGCAGGTTGAGGACCCCGAGCCGGATCGAGACGTCCAGCATCGAGACCGGCTCGTCGGCCAGCAGGACCCGCGGCTGCACCGCGAGCGCCCTGGCGATGGCGACCCGCTGCCGCTGGCCCCCGGACAGCTCGTGCGGGTACTTGTGCAGGAACTGATCGGCCGGAGTGAGCGCGACCCGCCCCAGCAGGGCGTTGATCGCGTCGTCCATGCTGGTCCCTGCTTCCCGCAGCCCGTGCACCTGGAGCGGGCGGGCCAGGTGGTACCGCACGTCGTGCACGGGATTCAGCGACGAGAACGGGTCCTGCAGCACGAGCTGCACCAGCCGCGCGTAACTCTGCCCGCCCCTGCGGGTGGCCCGCACCGGGCTGCCATCGACCAGGAGTTCGCCCGAGGTCGGCCTGATCAGCCTGGCCAGCAGCCTGGCCAGCGTCGATTTCCCTGAGCCGCTTTCCCCGACCACGGCAGTGATCTGCGCTTCGGCGAGCGCGAGCGAGACGCTCTCGACGGCGTGCACGACAGCGCCCCCGTCTGGCCCGCCCCGGGAGAGCCGCCGCCGCGCGCCACGCAGCCTGCGGCGGCCCGTTCCAGGAGCGCCGTGCCCGGCGCCGTGGACCGGGAAGTGCTTGGTGAGAGCCCGCGCCTCCAGCAGTGGCGTTCCGGTCGCGGGAGGCTGGGCGGTGCCTGTGAGCTGGGTCATGACTGGCTCCGGGCGACGGGCGTGGCGACCGCCGAGGTGGCGGCGGGTGACACGCCACCCGGCGCGGGTTTCGCGAGTTCGGGCGGCACGGCCGACGACCCGTCCTGCAGCCAGCACGCGGCCGACCGGCCCCCGGTCAGCTCCCGGTCGCCCGCACCGGCCGGTCGCAGCAGCGGCGGCGCGTCGGTCCGGCACCGCGCCATCACGTAAGGGCAACGCGGGTGGAACACGCACCCGCCAGGCAGCTGCCGCAGGTCCGGTGGGGATCCGGGGATTCCGGTCAGGCGCTGCCGCGGACCGTGCAGCGCTGGAAACGACCTGAGCAGGCCCAGGCTGTAAGGGTGCCGGGGTGCGCGGAAGAGCGCGGCGGCTGCCGCCCGCTCGACCAGGCGGCCCGCGTACATCACCGTGATCGAGTCTGCGATCTCGATGAGCAGTGAGAGGTCGTGGGTGATGAACAGCACGGCGAAGCCGAGCCGCTCGCGAAGATCCATCAGTTCCTCGAGGATCTCCCGCTGGGTGACCACGTCGAGCGCGGTGGTGGGCTCGTCCATGATCACGACCTGGGGTTCCAGGGCGAGCGCCATCGCGATCATCACTCGCTGCCGCATGCCGCCAGACAGCTCATGCGGGTGGCTGCCCAGCCGGTCGTCGCTGATGCGGACCATGTCGAGCAGGCTCGCCGCCCGCGCTCGGCGCTCAGCCTTGCTCATGGACGGGTTGTGAGCATGGAGTACGTCGGTGAGCTGGGTACCGATGGACATCACGGGGTTCAGCGCGTTCATGGCGCTCTGCAGTACGACCGAGATCTGGGACCAGCGCAGCACCCGCAGCGCGCCCTCGTCCGCGGCGAGCAGGTCGACGGTGCTGCCCGGCTCCGGGTGGTAGGCCACGCTGCCGCCAATGATCATCCCCGGTGCCCGGAGCAGCCGGGTGATCGCATAGGCGAGCGTGGACTTGCCGCTGCCGCTCTCTCCGGCCACGCCGAGGACCTCGCCGTGGTGCAGCACAAGGTCCGCGCCGACGACGGCGTGGACCGTGCCCGGGCCGGCGCCATAGTCCACGCACAGCCCGCTGACCTCGAGCAGCGGCTGGCCGGTCAGGTGACCGCTCCGTCCCGCTTCCGCGCTCATCTGGGGCTCCCGTCGGATACGACGTCAAGGGCTGAGCTCCCGCCAGGCACGGCGGCACCAGCTACCGGCGTGTAGCCCACCACCGGGGTGACGCCGAGCACGAAACGCCTGGGCAAGCGTTCGGCCCTGGCCACACCCGCGCGGCGTGTGCGGCGCCGGGACAGCCCCGCGGCGCGCAGCCGCGGGTTGATGAACTCGTCGATACCGAAGTTGAGCAGCGCCAGCGAGGTGCCGAGCAGGGCCACGGCGAGCCCCGGAGGGATGAACAGCCACCAGTAGCCGCTCTGCTCGGCGCCGGCTACCTGCGCGTAGAACAGCATCCCGCCCCAGCTCAGGTGGTTGGGGTTGACCAGGCCGAGGAACGCGAGCGCGGTATACGTGCCGACGCCGTAGAGCACCGTGAACAGGAACGAGGAGGCGAGGATGGGGATCAGGTTGGGAAGGATCTCGAAACCGATGATCCGCCAGCCGCGCTCGCCGATGATGCGGGCGGACTCCACGTAGTCCCTGCTTCGCAGCGACAGCGTCTGGGCCCGGAGCACCCGCGCGCCCCAGGCCCAGCCGGTGAGGGCGATGATCACACCGATCAGCAGGTCATCGCTGCCCTGAGACTGCGGCAGGAATCCGAAAATCACAATGAGCAGCGGCAGTGCGGGCATCACCAGGAAGAAGTTGGCCAGCATCGACAGCAGGTCGTCGCCGAGACCCGCGGCGTAGCCCGCGGTCACGCCGATGACAACGGAGAGCACGGTCGCCACCAGCCCGGCCACGAACGCGACCAGGACCGTGCTCCGCCCGCCAGCAAGCAACTGGGAGAGTACGTCCTGCTGCTGCTGGGTGGTGCCGAGCAGGTGGGCGGCGGACGGTGGCTGCGGGAAGCTGATCGTCGTCGAGAACGTCCGGGACGGGTTATAGGGCGCGATCCACGGCCCGATCACCGCGAGTACGAGGAACACGATCAGCGATCCGAGGCCGATCAGGACCTTGGGGGAGCGGGGCAGCCGCAGCCGGGCCCGGCTCGCCGGCGCGTCCACGGCCGGAAGCAGGCCCGGGCCGGCGGGGGAGGCGCCGCCCAGGTTCGTGGTGCTGCCGACGGCCATGGTCAGGCCTCCTGCCGGGTGCGTGGATCGAGGAACACGTACACGAAGTCCGCGGCGAGGTTCGCCAGCAGCACGGCCATGGTGATGACCAGGAAGATCCCCTGGAGCAGCGCGTAATCGGCCTCTTGCACGGCGCTGAGCAGAATGAACCCGAGCCCTGGGTAGCTGAACACGATCTCGGTCAGCAGCGCGCCCGATACCACGAAACCGACTGCCAGCGAGAAACCAGAGATGCTCGGCAGGATCGCGTTACGGGCGGCGTACCAGATAACCCGTCGTTTGGGCAGACCTTTGGCCTGCGCGATCAGGACGTAGTCCTCGTCCATCGTGGTGATCATCACGTTGCGCATGCCGACGATCCAGCCCGCGGCGGACGCGACCACGATCGTCAGGGCGGGCAGGACCGCGTGGTCGAGCACGTCGCTGATGTAGGTCCAGTCAAAGGCGGGGAAGTCGAGGTCGTTGTGGGCGCTGGCGGACGGGAACCAGCCGAGCTTGATGGCGAACAGGTCGATCGCGAGGAACGCCAGGAAGAAGTACGGCGCGGCCTGGAAGAAGGTGGTAGCCGGGAGCAGGTTGTCGAGCCAGCTTCCGCGCCGCCAGGCGATCAGGATGCCGAGCAGCGTGCCGAGTATGAAGCTGATCACGGTCGCCGTTCCGACAAGGCCGAGCGTCCAGGGCAGCGCGCCGCGGATCACCGTGGTCACCGGGACCATGCCATTGCTGGTGGAGATGCCGAGGTTGCCGTGCGCCAGGTTGCTCCAGTAGCGCGTGTACTGGCCCCACAGGCCCACCTTGGTATTCGCGCCGAACTCCACCTCGAGGGCACGCAAGGTCTGCGGGGTTATCACCGAGCTCTGCATCTTGGCGAGCACGGCGCTGACCGGATTGCCCGGCATCACCCGCGGGATGAAGAAGTCGACGGTGACGGCAGCGATCGCGGTGAGGATGTAGAACCCGATCCTGCGACTGATCACGTACACGGTCGGCTCCGGTTCAGGGCAGTCGCCGCGCGGGCGAGATCGTCGGGCATCCGCAGCTCGCCCTGACGACGAGCCTGGTGGGCAGCAGCACGTCCCGTGCGGCGGGCGCCCCGCCGCTGATCATCGAGTGCAGCACGTCGAACGCGCACGTGCCGATCTCCTGGATTGGCTGGCGCACGGTGGTGAGCTGCGGCCGCAGGTGCCGCGCCATCGGGATGTCGTCGAAGCCGGCGACCGCCACTTCCCCGGGCACGTCGATGCCGTGCTGCGCGAGCGCGTACATGACGCCGAGCGCGGTCTGGTCGTTGGCACAGGCGATCGCCCGTGGCAGCGTCGCCCCGTCGGCGAGCAGCTGCTCGATCACCCGCGCGCCGCCGGTTGCGTAGTAGTTGCCCTGCCACTCCGGCCCGGCCATCAGCTGCGCGCCGGCCGCGGCGGCCTCGGCCGCCAGCGTCTCCCGCCGGGCCAGGCTGTCCGGGCTGTCGGCGAGGCCGGCGAGGTACCCGATGCTGCGGTAGCCGTGGTCGGCCAGCAGGTGCACGGCCAGGGCCTGCATGCCCGAGGTGTTGTCGCTGTGCACGTTGGTCGTGGTCCTGGTGGCCACGTTGGCCAGCGTGACGATCGGCACCCGCCGGGCCAGCTCGTCGAGCTGGTCCGGCTCGAGCACCCGGTCGTGCAGGATCAGCCCGTCGCTCTTCCTGGCGAGGGCGAGCAGTCGCCTGCTGACGTCGTGGTCGTCGGCGTCGACGGAGCTGACCAGCAGGTTGAAGCCCCGGCGCTGGGCGGCGAGCTCGATGCCCCGGTTCAGGACGTCGGTGAACTGCAGGCTCTCGTCCTCCTCGGCGAAGCCGCCGTCGCTGGTCGTGGTCCAGCGGACCCGCCGGATCACGACGCCGACGACCTCTTTGAGCCTGCCGCTCAGCGCCCGCGCCGCCGCGTCCGGGACGAACCCGAGCTCCGCGACCGCCTGCAGCACCCGCTCCCTGGTCTCCTCGCGCGGGTTGCGGCGGCCGTTGAGCACCCGCGAGACCGACGCGATCGACACCCCGGCCACCCGTGCCACGTCATAGATCGTGGGTGGTGTCTGGGCCACGTCAGGCATGTCGGCCACCGTGCTCCTTCCGTACGGCTTGCCCCCGCTGGTAAGCGCTTACCAGAGCGGCTGGCGGCCGGTCCCTGGCTGTCAGTTCGCTTTGGCACTCGGAGGGAAAGCGCTTACCGAGCGGGATGGCAGGAGCGTAAGTCCTTCGCTGCCCGGCACTCAAGAGCGGGTCTCAACACTGTTACCGGAACGTGACAGAGATATTAAGCCGTACATCCCGCGTATCCCCGGGTAGCTCGCCACATGACCGGCATCTTGTCCCCCACTGTCGGCCCTCACGGGGAAGCGCCTGTGGTGTCGCCGGCTCGGCGCTGTCGCCAGGACGCCCGTGCCGGCGCGTCGCTGTCGTTGGCTGGGCGAAGCGGGCGGCGGCGGCACGCTCCCGAGGTCCGCTAGGTGGAGCTGTCGGGACTATTGGGCGAAGCGGTCGGGCTGCCGTTGTATTACGGCGGCGACCGTAATAAGAGGCATTGCTTTCCCGCGCGAACGCGGTGTTGCTTGCACAAACGCCGCCGCGATCGCCCGGCTGGGCCGCCAGGAAACGTCCGCGAAACAAAAGGCCGCTGCGCGGGCTGCGTGCGTCGCAGGCGCGTAACAAACGGGAAACGCCAGTGAAACCACGTTATGGGACACATGGATACAGCACCTGACCGACGGACTCGGCCTGCCCAGGTGGGGCGTACCGAGCGAGGCTCTGGAGGCAGTATTGGATCCCTACGCAAGCTGGCTCACCTCAGGCGACAACGCCTGGCAGATGACGGCGGCGACGCTCGTCGGTCTGATGAGCATCCCCGCGCTCGCTGTTCTCTACGGCGGAATAGTCCAGCGGAAGTGGGCAGTCAACACGATGCTGATGGTCTTCAGCGCGTTCTGCCTGACCCTCATCGTGTGGGTGCTGTGGGCCTTCAAAATGGGTTTCGGTACCCCGTGGATCTCGTCCTTCGTCGGCAGGCCGGACACGGTCGTCGGCTCGGCCGGTGAACAGGCGCAGGCGAACATCCCGTTGCTCAACGGACTGATGCCGAAGTTCAGGTTCCCCGAGGGATCCCTGGTCTACTTCCAGTTCGTGTTCGCGGCGATCACGCCAATCCTGTTCATCGGCAGCGTCATCGGCCGGATCAAGTTCAAGGTCTGGCTGATCTTCGTGCCGCTCTGGATCACGTTCGCCTACGCGGTGAACGCGTTCCTGCTGTGGGGCGGCGGCTTCTGGGCGCAGAAGGGAGCGCTCGACTTCTCCGGCGGCTACGTCATCCACCTGGCCGCCGGCATTTCCGGTTTTGTCGCCGCGGCGGTGGTCGGGCCGAGGCTGCAGCGTGACCGCGAGAAGGCCGTGCCGAACAACCTGCTGTTCATCGCCGTCGGCGCCGGAATCCTGTGGCTGGGCTGGAACGGGTTCAACGGCGGTGACCCGTACTTCGCCGGTGCGGACGCCACCGCTGCCGTGGTCAACACCAACCTCGCTACCGCGTGCGCGATGATGACCTGGATCATCATGGACATGGGCTTCTCCAAGGAGAAGAAGCCCACCTTCATTGGCGGCGTCAACGGCATGATCTGCGGCCTGGTCGGCATCACCCCGGCAGCCGGCTACGTGAACGGTGTCGGGGCGATCGTCATCGGCGTGTTCACCTCGGCCGTGGTCTGGGTCCTGTTCGGCTACCTGCCGCGGAAGGTCTGGCCGTTCAACAAGGTCGACGACGCGCTGGGCGTCGTGTACACGCACGGCTTCGCCGGCCTGTGCGGTGGCCTGCTGGTCGGCCTGCTCGCCGACCCAAAGATGATCGTCTACCTGGGCATCGGCAAGAACGCGAACGTGACCACCGCCGGGCTGTTCTACGGTCATCCGAAGCAGTTGCTCATCCAGGCGGGCGCGGCGCTGACGGTGATCATCTGGGACGGCGTCGTGACGTTCGTGCTGCTGCGCGGCATCGGGCTGTTCATGAAGCTCCGCGAGCCCGACGAGGTCCTGGCGGCCGGCGACATCGCGATCCACGGCGAGGTGGCCTACCCCGAGGAGGAGCCGGACGCCGAGACCGCGTTCGGCGAGATCCCCGGCGAGCCGGACCCGGCGGACGGCCACCATCACCAGAAGGTGCTCACCGAGGAGCACTAGCCATGGCTTGATCCACACCGAGCTGCCGGGATTGGCTGCCCCGGCTGGCCGGGTACCCGCAGGCGGGCGGGTACCCGGCCGCACGGGTTTTGATGATCCCGGTGGCCAGCCGCGGCTGCGCCCGGCGCCGTCAGTGGCCGCGGAAGGCTTCCTCGAGCCACCACGAGCCGTGCTCCGAGGTGACCTTGGCGTGCACCAGCAGCGGTGCGTCCCGGGGTCCGTCCAGCCACGCCTTGACCGCCCGCAGGTCGCGGCGGCGGCGCACGGTGACGCTCTGGCAGCCGAACCCGCGCCCGATGCGCGCGATCTTGACCGGAGGGAAGCGGACGGTCTCGAGCGGATCCCCGTCCGGCCCGAAATGGTGCACCTCGGCGCCGTAGGCGTCGTCGTCGTAGACCACGATGACCATCGGCAGGCCGAGCCTGACCACGGTCTCCAGCTCGCTGATCCCCATCAGCGCGCCGCCGTCGCCGAGCGCCGCAACGGTCAGCCGGTCCGGCCGGGCGATCGCCGAACCGATCGCCGAGGCCAGCCCGAGGCCGATCGACTGGTATGCCTGCGTGAAGCAGAACCCGTCGGCATCCGGCACGCTCAGGTACATGCTCGGATAGCCCATGAAGTTGCCCGAGTCCACCGCCACGATCCGCTCGGCGGGCAGCAGGTCGTCGAGGCCGATCGACAGCGTGCGCGGATCGATCCGGTCGCCGGTGCTCTCATCCTCAAACGGCACATCCCGCCACCGGACCTGCGCGGCGATCCGGTCCTGCAGCGCCGCCGACCGATAGCCAGACCGGCCGCTGGGGGCCTTGTCGCTGGGGGCCTTGCGGCTGGGAACCTCTCCGCTGGAAGTCTCGCCGAGGGCGTCCGCCACGGCACGCGCGGTCAGCGCCACGTCGCCGGTCACGCCCAGCGCTACCGGCACGTGCCCGCCCAGGGCCGAGGGGTCGTCGTCGACCTGGGCCACGGTCGCCTCCGGGCCGATCAGGTTCCCGTGCCGCAGCGTCCACATGTTCAGCGAGCTGCCCCACCCGACGACGAGGTCGGCTTCCCGGATCAGCTCGGCAGCCAGCGGTGATGCGAAGCCACCGCTTACGTCCAGGTCCCACGGGCTGCCGCGGAACAGGCCCTTGGCTGCCGCCGAGGTAGCAAGCAGTGCACCGCACCGGTCGGCGAGCCGCTCCAGATCGGCGCGCGCACCGGCCACGCGCGCCCCCCTCCCGGCGATGAACACCGGCCGCTTGGCCCGGGCCAGCGCGTCGGCGAGCGAGCCGACCGCCGCGGCCGATGCGGCAGCGGCGGGCGGGGGGGCGAGCGGCTCGATGGGCGGCATCGTGCACGCCCCGGCCTGCACGTCCAGCGGCAGCGCCAGGACCACGGTGCGCCGCTCGGTCGCCGCGACCCGGTAGGCGCGCGCGGTTTCGTCAACCGCGAACCCGGCGGAACGCGGCCGGAACGCTGTCGCGCCCACCGCCGTGGCCAGCGCCGCGACGTCGATACGGAAGTTGGACCTGACCGCGGCGGAGGCTACGTCGGCGGCGAGCACGACCAGCGGGGTTCGGCTCTTGGCGGCCTCGGTGATACCGGTCATCGCGTTGGTCAGCCCCGGGCCCTGGTGTACGGACACCAGGCCGGGCCTGCCGGTCAGCCGGGCCCACGCGTCGGCCATCACCGCGGCGCCGCCCTCGTGCCGCGCCGCCACATACCGCGCGCCGCGGGCGATCAGCGCGTTGGTGACCTTGAAGTTGCCGCTGCCCACAACGCCGAACACGGTGTCGGCGCCCAGCCGGGTGAGCACCTCTGCGACCGCCTCGGTGACCGGCAGCGCCGTTTCGGCCGGCGTCCCATCGCGAGCCGGCGTGCCCTGGCCGGTCGGCGTGCCCTGACCGGCCGGCGTGCCCTGGCCGGCCGGCACCACCTCGGCGTCAGGCATCAGGAGCGCTCGACAAGGGCGATGGCCCGGCAGGGGCTCCCGGAGCCGCCGACGATCGGCAGCGGGCCAGCGATGACCACCGCGCCCGTGGCCGGCAGCCTGGCCAGGTTCTGAAGCTGGGTGAGGCCGTACTTGCCCGCGCCGAGCAGCGACGCGTGGCAGGGGAACGGCGGGTCGAACGAGTGCGCGGTGCCGGCGTCCGTGCCGACGGTCTCCGTCCCGAGCCCGAGCAGCGGGGTGTCGCCCGCCAGCCACTGCGCGCACTGCACCGAGATTCCTGGCGTGTGCGGGCCGGTCTCGTTCGCGTTCAGGAACTCCTCCTGGCTGTGCGACCGCGCATCCCAGCCCGTCCGGTACAGCAGCCAGCCGCCGTCGGGCAGCGCGCCATGCTCCGCCTCCCACTTCTTGACGTGGTCGATCTCCAGCAGGAAGTCCGGATCCGCAGCGGCCTCGGCGCTGAAGTCGAGCACCACGGCGGGCGCGATCAGGCTGGTCACCGGCACCTGCGAGATGTCCTCGCCGTCCCGGCCGGTGGCCCAGTGCACCGGCGCGTCGAAGTGCGTGCCGGTGTGCTCGCCGGTGGTGATGTCGTTCCAGTACCACGCCGGGCCGCGCTCGTCGTACCTGCTGATCTCGTGCAAGGCAAAGGACTTGGTGTTCCCGAACGGCTCGGGCAGCCTGATCACCGGGGTCGACGCGTCAAGGCGCGAGGTGAGATCGATCACCTCTACGCTCGCGGACCTGATGGCCGAGATGAGTTGGTCGAGCACGGGCATTACGTGCCTCCGGTCGGCAAAGGGGCGGGCGGGCCAGCCCAGCTGGCCCGCAAAGAGCGGAAAGATCCTGCCGGCACTAGCCTGCCGCACCGGCCGGCCGCGCACCAGAGGCGGGCCGGCCAGGCTGGGAAGGCCAGACTTGCTGGTGGGATGGCGGCAACCATCCCCTCCGGCGCGCAGAATGGGAGTATGACTCGGACCATCCCTAAGGCGCGGACGCTGGTGACCGACGACGGCGTCGCTATCGACGCCGTTCACCTGGCCGGCCAGGACGATCTGGCGATCGTGCTGGCACACGGCTTCACGCTGCACTGGCAGCACGGGGCGGTCTGGAAGGTGGCCACCCGGCTGAACAGGTCCGGCGGGGGAACCGGGGTGGTCACCTTCGACTTTCGCGGCCACGGCCGTTCCGGTGGGATGTCCACGCTGGGCGACAAGGAGATCAACGACGTCGACATCGTGCTCCGCTACGCACGCGAGCTCGGCTACCAGCGGGTCGCCACGGTGGGTTTCTCGATGGGCGGGTCGATCGTGCTGCGGCACGCGGCCCTGATAGGCGGCGCCGATGCGGTGGCGTCGGTCAGCAGCCCGGGCCGGTGGTACTTCCGTGGCACCAGGCCGATGCGCAAGGTGCACTGGGCGGTGGAGCACCGGCTCGGCCGGCTGGTGACCCGGACGCTGCTGCATACCAGGATCAGCTCGGGCCGGTGGGATCCGGTGCCGATGCCGCCCGCCGACGCGGCAGCCCGGGTAGCCCCCACGCCGCTGCTGATCGTGCACGGCGACCGGGACAGCTACTTCCCCGTCGATCACGCGGAGCAGCTGTACCAGGCGGCCCACGAACCCAAGGAGCTGTGGATCGTGCCCGGCTTCGGCCACGCCGAGTCTGGTGCGATCGAGATGCCGGCCCTGCTGGACCGGCTCGGTGGCTGGGTCCGCGCGGCCATCCCGCTGACGGCCAGCCCTAGCCCCAATGTGGTGGCCTGACCGGGAAGCGCGTGCGGGGCTAGGCCTCAGCGCTGGTTGGCGGCACCATCATGGCCGCTCGCTTGACCGAGCGGATGATCAGGACGACCTCGACTCCGTTCACGCCGTCCAGCTTGGCGATGCGCTCGGTCAGGTAGCGGTAGACGCCGTGGTCGTCCGGGCACAGCACGGTCGCCATCAGGTTGCTCCGCCCCGTGGTCGCCGCGACGAACGGAACCTCGGGGTGCTCGGCGAGCGCGCCGCCGACCGCGGCCAGCCGCGCGGGCGCAACGGACAGGTACAGGTTCGCGTGCGCGCCGACGCCGAACGCCGAGTCGTCGACGTCCACGTCCAGGTACAGGATGCCGGCGGCGCGGAGTTCTTCGACCCGGCGCCGCACCGTGGATTCGTGCCAGTGCGTCGCCTGGGCGAGCTCGGCGTAGCTGGCCCGCCCGTCGCGGGCGAGCTCGGCCAGCAGTTCCCGGTCGTCGGGCCCGAGGTCCTTGGCGGGGCCGGCCTCCGGTGGAGGCACGGCGAGCCGCGCCGCCTGCTCCGCCGTCAGCGCCTGGGTGGCTCCGGGCCAGTGACTGGCGCCGCCGCGGAACATGTGCAGCACCGACTGCGCGCTGATCGCCACGATCCGGCGGCTGGACGGGAGCTGCCGCAGCAGCAGGTCGTGACGGCTGTGGCGGTCGGCCGGCTTCACCACGCAGGTGATCTCGGTCCCGCCCGAGGTGAGCGATACCCACGACGTGTCCGGGCGGCGCGCCAGCGCCTCGGCCACGCTTGCGGCGGCGTCGGGCACGCACTGCAGCCGCACGGTCCAGTCGGACATGCCGAGCCGCTGCCAATCCGGCAGTCCGACGACCCGGACCAGGCCGTCCGACCGCATCCGCCGGTAGCGCCTGGCGATGGTCTGCTCGGATACCCCGACCACCGCGGCGATGTGGCTGAACGGCGCTCGCCCATCGATGATCAGGGCATGGATGATTTGCCGGTCAAGCTCGTCAAGACCCAACAATTTAACCGCCTTTTACGCAACGCCTTGGAGGAATCCTGCGCTCATAACCACCTTAGTGGAGTTCTGTTTCCTCGTCACCGACCCTGGTAGCGGGTAGCCAGACGGGCGGCCCGGAAGTGAGGACGGTCATGGAGCGAAAGTGGTGGACCCTGCTGGCGGTCTGCCTGGGCACGTTCATGCTGCTGGTGGACGTCACGATCGTGAACGTGGCGCTGCCGAGCATCCAGGACGACCTGCACGCGAGTTTCGCCCAGCTGCAGTGGGTGGTCGACGCGTACGCCCTGTCGCTCGCGGCGCTGCTGCTCACGGCGGGCTCGCTGGCCGACATCTTCGGCCGCAGGCTGCTGTTCGCGATCGGCCTGGCGATCTTTACGGTCGGCTCGCTGCTCTGCGCGCTCGCGAACGACCCGGTCTTCCTGGTGCTGTCCCGGGCCGGGCAGGGGATCGGCGGCGCGATCATGTTCGCCACCTCGCTCGCGCTGCTCGCGCAGGCGTTCCAGGGGCGGGAACGCGGCACGGCCCTGGCGGTCTGGGGAGCGGTGACGGGGGCGGCCGTGGCGGTCGGCCCGGTGCTCGGCGGGATCATCACGACGGGCTGGAGCTGGCGCGGGATCTTCTTCGTGAACATTCCCATCGGCGTGATCGCGATGGCGGTGACGCTCTTGCGGGTGACCGAGTCCCGCGACCCGGCCCGGCGCCGTGTGGACGTGCCCGGGTTCACGCTGTTCACCTGCGCGCTCGTCGCGCTCGTCTACGGGCTGATCAGGGCCGGCGAGCAGGGCTGGAGCGACCCGGGCGTGACGATCTGCCTGGCCAGCGCGGCGGTGCTGCTGGTGGCGTTCGTCGTGGCCGAGCGGCTGCGCCGCGAGCCCATGTTCGACCTGTCGCTGTTCCGCGTCCCGACGTTCTCGGGCGGCTCGGTCGCCGCGTTCGCGGTCAACGGCTGCGTGTACGCGATGCTGCTGTACCTCGTCCTTTACTTGCAGGACCTGCTCGGGTACAGCGCGCTGCAGACCGGGCTCCGCCTGCTGATCATGTCGGTGGCCAGCCTGCCGGCCGCGATCGCCTCAGGCCGGCTGAGCACCCGGGTTCCCGTGCGGCTGCTGATCGGGGTGGGCCTGGCCATGTCCGGCGCCGGCCTGCTGCTGATGGCCGGGCTCGCGGCCGACTCCGGCTGGACTCACTTGATCCCCGGGATGATCCTGGCCGGCCTGGGCTCGGGCCTGATCAACCCGGCGCTGGCCTCGACAGCCGTGGGCGTGGTCCCGCACCGCGCGGCCGGCATGGCATCGGGCATCAACACCACCTTCCGCCAGGTCGGGGTCGCCACCGGGATCGCCATCTACGGCACGCTGTTCGCCACCAGGCTCACCGGCGACATCGTCAGCGGGCTGCGCGCAACCCCGCTGGCCAGCCACGCGCACGCGCTGGCCACGGCCGTCAGCCAGGGGCAGGGCCAGCGGGTGCTCGGAGCCGCGCCCGCGGCCGACAGGCAGATCGCCGGGCACGCCGTCCGGTCGGCGTTCGTGGCCGGGCTGAACGAGATCCTGATCGTGGCCGGCGTCGGCGCCCTCGTGGCGGCGGTCGTGGCGGTTCTCTTGATCCGCAGCAGGGACTTCGTGGCCGCCCACGCTCAGGCTCCGGCACCGGGCGGGGAGCGCGCGCCCGCCTACGAACCCGGGTAGCGCGGCGCGGGCCGGCTTACAAACCCAGATAGCACCGCCCGCCGGGCTCCGAGCCCAGGTAGCGCACCGCGCCGCTCACGGTGCTTCGGCTCCGGCGCCGCGGCCCGGCCGTTACGGCTGCGGAACGCCGAGATCCTTGGCGCCGGGTCCGGACTGCACAAGGTCGAGGCCGCTGCTGGCGATCCACTCCAGCGCGACCCCGGCGCGGTGCACCTTCTCCCGCGCGATCGCGGCCGCCTCGCCGACGAGGTGCACGCCGCTTGGGTAGAGCGGCCGCGAGTTGCGCAGCCCGAACTTGACGTACAGCGGGGCGGCGACCGCGATCAGGTCGGCCGCCTCGTGGCCACGGACGACGCCGCCGAGTCCGTCGGGCGCCTCAACGTAGAGGTCGATCGGGACCGACACTGCCGCCCGCATCTCGGCGAGCTGGCCGATCGTGACGTCGGACGGCACGTTGACCGTGGACCCGCCGAGCTGCTCGAACTGGCGCAGGCTGACCGGGTTGGACGGGGCCGCCGTTGCCGACACCTTCCAGACCACCGAGGCCGGGATCTGGCCGGCGGCCTGCATCTCGGCCAGCAGCTGCAGCAGCCCGGTGTCGGCGACGAGGAAGCCGCGGATGCCCTGCTCGACCCCGCGAAGCACGTCGTCGATCGCGTACCGGAGCTGGCGGGTGCCGCGGAGCTGGCCCGCGAGCGACGGCCCGTCGGCCGCAACCGCGGACCGGCCGGTGTCCCACTCCTCCCGCGGCCCGACGAACAGCGAGACCTCCATCCCGTTGTCCGCGCCGATCCGCGCCATCTCCGCGAGCTCGGCCTTGGCCAGCAGCATCGCGCCGCTGCCCTGGGACACCCGGTTGACGGTGACCCCGGCGGCGGCCGCGGCCTCGACGACCGCAGCGAGCACCGCGGGCCCCTCGACGCTGGGGATCTCGATCCTGAAGTGCGCCCCGTCCGGGAACCTGACCGTGCTCGCCGCCGGTGACGGCTCGAACGTGACCCCGTGTCGCGCAAGGACCTCGGCTCCGGTCATGCTCGCCGCCCTTCTCTGGTTCCCGGTGTCGGCAGTCGTCCGACATGTCCATAACATTGTGCGTCGAGCACTCCTGCACCAGACAAGGACGGCCGCATGACCTTCACCAGCGTGAATCCGCACGACCCTGCGGACGTGGTCGGCGAGTGGGAATCGGCAAGCGAGCGCGACGTGGCCGCCGCGGTGGACCGCGCCACCCGCAGCGCGCAGACCTGGCGCCGGGCCCCCGGGCCGGTCAGGGCGGCCGCGCTCGGCCAGGCGGCAGCCGCGCTCGAGCGCCGGGCCGGCGAGGTCACCGCGCTCACGGTCCGGGAGGTGGGCAAGCCGGTCTCGGAGGCGCGAGGCGAGGTGGCCAGGGCCGTGTCGATCCTGCGCTACTATTCGCAGCTCGCACTGCTGCCCGACGGCGAGACGCTGCCGGCCGCCGACACGGACGCGCTGCTGATGGCCCGGTACCGGCCAGTCGGGGTTGCCGCGCTGCTGACGCCGTGGAACTTCCCCGTGGCGATCCCGCTGTGGAAGGCCGCGCCGAGCCTGGCCTACGGGAACGCCACGATCCTGAAGCCGTCGAGCGCGGCCGCTGCAACCGCGTTGCTGCTGCACGAGATCATCGCGCCGGAGCTGCCGGAGGGCGTCTTCCAGGTGCTCCTCGGCGGCGCCGGCACCGCCCGCCCGCTGATCGAGAACCCCGACGTGGCCGCCGTGTCGTTCACCGGCTCGGTGCCCGTTGGCAGGGACATCTCCAGCCGGGTGGCCGCCCGGGGCGGCAGGGTCCAGGCCGAGATGGGCGGGCAGAACCCGTCGATCGTGCTGGCCGACGCCGACCTGGACCGGGCGGCCAGCACGATCGCGTACGCGGCGATGGGCTACGCGGGCCAGAAGTGCACGGCGACGAGCCGGGTGATCGTCGAGAGGCCGGTGTACGGCGAGTTCCGCGATCGCCTGGCCGACGCGATCAACTCGCTTCGCGTCGAGGATCCCACCTCCGAGGGCACCCTGGTCGGCCCCGTGATCGACAACGCGTCGCGAGAGAGTGCGCTGGCCGCCGTCGCTGCCTCGGGCGGCCGGGTGATCACCGGCGGCAGGCAGCTGGACGGTCCCGGGTACTACCTGGCGCCGACCCTGGTCGAGCTGGACGCCCCGACCGGCCCGCTGGCCAGGGAGGAGGTCTTCGCCCCGGTAGCGGCCCTGCTCAGCGCCGACTCGCCGGAGCAGGCCGTCGATATCGCCAACGATGTCAGGTTCGGGCTGGTCGCCGCCGTGTTCACCACCGACCTGGGCCACGCGCTGCGGCTGACCAACGAGATGGACGCCGGGATGGTCCGGGTGAACGCGCCGACGTCGGGCGTGGACTTCCACGCACCGTTCGGCGGCGCGAAGGAGTCAAGCTACGGGCCGCGCGAGCAGGGCCTGGCGGCCCGCGCCTTCTACACCGAGTCCCGCACGGTCCTGATCACTCCCTGACCCCGCCTGCCCAAGCCCATGAATGTACCAAAAGGCGGGTAATAGGCCGTCGAACGGTACATTCATGAATCCCGTGAGGGCCTCAGCCTGGGATGGGAGCGACCGGGGTGACTGATGTGAATGTGGGGCACCTCGGGCGGTGGCCCGTTGACTTAGCGCCCCCGGCTGGCGCTACCAGCCGGGGGCCCGCGGGGCCGGCGTGGCTGATGTGGTGTGTGGTGATCTCGTGCTACCAGCCGGACGGGTGTGCCTACCAGCCGGACGGCAGCGGCATGCCCTCGGTGTAACCGGCGGCGCCTTGCAGGCCGACGACCGCGCGCTGGTGCAGCTCGTCGAGGTCGCAGGCGCCCGCGTAGGTGCAGGCGCTGCGCAGCCCGGCGGTGATCGAGTCGATCAGGTCCTCGACGCCGGGACGCTGCGGGTCCAGGTACATCCGCGAGCTGGAGATGCCCTCCTCGAACAGTGCCTTGCGCGCCCGGTCGAACGGTGAGTCGGCGGCCGTGCGCAGCCGCACCGCCCGGGCCGAGGCCATGCCGAAGCTCTCCTTGTAGAGCCGGCCGTCGGCGTCGCGGAACACGTCGCCCGGCGACTCGTACGTGCCGGCGAACCAGGAGCCGATCATGACGTTGGACGCGCCGGCAGCCAGCGCGAGCGCTACATCCCTCGGGTAGCGCACGCCGCCGTCGGCCCACACGTGGGCGCCGAGCCGGCGCGCCTCGGCAGCACACTCAAGCACGGCGCTGAACTGCGGCCGGCCGACCCCGGTCATCATCCGGGTGGTGCACATGGCGCCGGGACCCACGCCGACCTTCACGATGTCGGCGCCGGCCTCGATCAGGTCGGCGACGCCCGCCGCGGTCACCACGTTGCCCGCGATGACCGGCACCGCAGGGGAGATCTCCCGCACCGCGCGCAGCGCGTGGACCATCTTGTCCTGGTGGCCGTGCGCGGTGTCGACCACAAGCAGGTCGGCGCCCGCGTCCAGCAGCAGCTTGGCCTTGCCGGCGACGTCGCCGTTGATGCCGATCGCGGCGCCGATCCGCAGCCGCCCGCGGCCGTCGATGGCCGGCTGGTACAGGGTCGCGCGCAGCGCGCCGGTGCGGGTCAGGATCCCGACGCAGCGGCCGGAGCCGTCCACCACCGGAGCGAGCCGGTGCCTGCCCTCGTGCAGCAGCCCGAACGCGTGCTCCGGGTCGGTCCCGGCGGGCAGCGTGAACAGGTCCGTGGACATGACCTGGCGCAGCTGGGTGAACCGGTCCACGCCGTTGCAGTCGGATTCGGTCACCACGCCGACGGGGCGCCCGTCCTCGACCACGACCACGGCTCCGTGCGAGCGCTTGGGCAGCAGGCTGAGCGCGTGCCCGGTTGTGGCGTCGGGACCGAGCGTGAGCGGGGTGTCATGCACCAGGTCACGGCTTTTCACCCAGGACACCACCTCGGCGACAACGTCGACCGGTATGTCCTGGGGAAGCACGGTCAGGCCACCGCGGCGGGCCACGGTCTCGGCCATCCTGCGCCCGGCGACCGCGGTCATGTTGGCCACGGTCACCGGGATCGTGGTGCCGCTGCCGTCGCGGGTGGCCAGGCTCACGTCGAGCCGGGAGGTCACCGCGGACCGGCTGGGCACCAGGAACACGTCGCTATAGGCGAGGTCGTGAAACGGTCGCTGTTCGGTAAGGAATCGCACGTCACCGATTCTGCCCCCGGTCGGGGGGTGCCGAACACAGAGCGGGCCGAGGCCCGCGGGTTCAGGTCAGGTGGAAGGCCGCGTAGATGATCGCGCTGAGCCGGTCCACCATCTCGTCCCTGGGCAGCCCGACCTCCACGCTGAGCAGGTAATTGATCCGTTCCAGCATCATCAGGCAGGCGACGGCGGTCAGTTCCGCGTGCTCCGGGACCGCATTCGGCTGATCCGGCCCGGCGTGCCCGGCCGACAGGGCCGCGGTCATGCCCTGCGTCATGGCCTCGGCCACCCGGAACATCACCTGCAGCCCCTCGCCGTAGACCCCCTCGTTGACGTCGTCGGCCGAGGTCAGGATGCGGAGCACCGGGGCGTGCGCCGCGTAGGTGTCGAAGAACTGCCCCACCCAGGACCGCAGCGCTGCCCGGCCGGCGTCGTTCCTGGTCACCACCGGGAAATCGCCGGTGATGATCTCCATGTCGTGCAGCGCGTCCCGCAGCAGCGTCCGGAACAGGTCATCCTTGCTGGAGAAATACAGGTAGAAGGTGCCGTGCGAGGTCTTCGCCCGGCGGACCACGTCGTCGACGCGCACCGTCTGGAAACCACGCTCGTTGAACTCGGCGAGGCCGGCCTCGAGCAGCTTCTTCACGGTCTGCCGGCCCTGGGGCCCAAGCTCGCGTTCCCGCGCCGGCGCGCCGCCACCGAGCGAGGGCCGGATTCGGCCTGGTCCGCTCGTACCGCTCGCTCCGCGTGTTCCGCCGCCGGGAGAGCCCACGGGAGGCGCTGCCTTTCCGTCCACTAGCGCGTCCCGCCCGCCGTGCCAGTCCTGCGCGACTCCATCAAGCGTGATCCTTCCCGCGCGGCCCCCGCAAGCGCTTCCTCCGGCAGGTCAGCCGGTCTTTGCGGCGGTCACGGGCCAAGTACCTGAGTCAGGTAGGAGTTGCCGAACCGGCGCTCGGGGTCGAGTTCGTCGCGCAGCGCGACAAAGTCCCCGTGCTTAGGGTACGCCTGGCGCAGGTATTCCGCGCTTCTCGTGTGCATCTTGCCCCAGTGCGGCCGCCCCGCAACCGCGGTCATCACAGCCTCCACGTCGCGGAAGTACTCCTGATGCGGCGAGGCGTGGAAGACATGGATCGCGATGTAGGCGCTGGAGCGGCCATAAGCGGTGGACAGCCACAGATCGTCACCGGGGGTGACCCGGACCTCGATCGGGAAGCTGATCCGCCAGTCGCGGCGGGCGAACAGCGCCCTGATCTCGGCGAGCACGTCGGCCAGGGACTCCCGCGGGATCGCGTACTCCTGCTCCTTGAAGCGGACCCGCCGCGGGCTGGTGAAGACCCGGTACGCGGCGTCGACGTAGCTGCGCGAGCCAAGGGCCTTCCCGGCCAGGCCGTTGACCGTCGTGATCACCCCGGGAACCGCGTGCCCCAGCCTGCAGGTGACGCCGAACACCGTGTTGGACAGGAACTCGTCATCGAGCAGGTACCGGAACCTGGGCAACGGCCGGGGCGGCCCGGGTGAGCGGTTGTTCCGCTTCGTCAGGCAGCCCTCGGTGTGCGGGAACCAGTAGAACTCGAAGTGCTCGTTTTCCGAGGTCAGCTCGTCAAGCCGGGAAATCACCTCGGACCATTGCATCGGTTCTTCCCGCGCCTCGAGAAGAAACGCAGGGACTACCCGGAACGTGACGGCGGTGACCACCCCGAGTGCGCCCAGGCCCACCCGGGCAGCGTCGAACAAGCCGTCGTCAGGCGAGTCGGCGGAGCGCGCGGGGGGGTCCTGGGGGGTCGTCCCCCCCGGGCCAACACTGACTATTTTGCCGTCGGCCAGGACCAGCTCCAGGCCCGCGACCTGGGCGGCCATGCCGCCGATGTCGCGGCCAGTGCCGTGCGTCCCGGTCTGGGTCGCGCCGGCCACCGTCTGCACCTGGATGTCGCCCATGTTGGCCAGCGAAAGCCCGCGCGCCAGCAGGCTGGCGTTGAGCACCTTCAGAGGGCAGCCGGCCTCGACCGTGACCAGGCCGGCCGCCGCATCAACCGATCTGATGCTGGTCATCCCGCCGGGGTGGAGCAGCACGCCGTCGGTGGCCGCGACCGGCGTGAACGAATGCCCGGTGCCGGCCATCCGCACGGTCAGCCCGTCGGCGGCCGCCTTGCGCACCTCATCGGCCACCTCGTGCGTCGAGCGCGGCACGGCGATCCTGTGCGGCCGCGCCGACTCGTTTCCCGCCCAGTTCCGCCACGTGGCGGCGGGCTGGTCAGATCTCCGCATCGCCCCATTCTGCCGGTTCGGCCCGGCGCGGCTCTACGCGCAGGTTGCGCAGCCCGGCCAGGCACACGGTCACCGCGACCGCGCCGCAGCAGGCGGCGAACACATAGCCCCAGCGGGCTCCGGCTGCGTCGATGATCTGGCCCGCGACCGCCGATCCGGCGGCGACGCCGACCGAGATCGCCGAGCTGAGCCACGCCAGCCCCTCGGTCCGCCGCCCGGCCGGCGCCTGCTGGTCGATCAGGGAGAAGCCGGTGATGAACGTGGGCGAGATACACAGGCCGGAGCAGAAGATGACCGCGGCGAGAACGATCAGGCCCGGCATGGCCCAGAACGTCGCCGTTCCGGCGGCGACCAGGCACAGTGCGATCGCGAACCTGCGGTGCGCCGGGGTGGCCCAGGACCTGGATCCGTAGCAGAGGCCGCCGGCCGCGCTGCCCAGCGCGTAGGCGCCGAGGATGAACCCGGCCAGCGGCTTGTGCCCGTGCTCCTGGGCGAAATCCACGGTGGACAGGTCGATCGTGGCGAACATCGCGCCCATGCAGAAGTAGACCGGCGCGAGCGTGATCAGGCCCGGTGCCGGGATGGCGGACCCGCCGGCCCGGCGCGGCACCGCCTTGGCCACCGGCGGCTCGGTGCGGCGCTGCGCGGCGAACAGCAGCGTCCCGGCCACGCACGCGACCATGGCAACGCCCACCCCGGCGGCGGGATACACCTCGGTCGCGAGCAGCGTGACCACGGCCGGGCCGATCACGAAGATCGTCTCGTCGGCGACGGACTCGAGTGAGAACGCGGTGTGCAGCAGCGGCGAGTCGCCGAGCAGCGCGCTCCACCGGGCCCTGACCATGGAGCCGATCGACGGCATCGAAGCCCCGGCGAGGCCACCGGTGATCAGCAGTGCCCACAGCGGGGCGTGCAGCTCGGCACAGCCGATGAGCGCCAGGGTGCAGGCGGCGAAGAACGCGGCGAGCGGCACCAGCACCCGGCGCTGCCCGAGCCGGTCGGCGAGCCTGGCGGCCTGCGGGGCGCAGACTGCGTAGCCGACGGAGCCCGTCGCTGCCACGATCCCGGCCAGCCCGTAGCTGCCGGTCACCGACGCGACCAGCAGCACCGTGCCGAGGCCGAACATGGACATCGGCATCCGGCCAATGGCACCCGCGACCGAAAATCGCCACGCGCCCGGCCTGGCGAGAACTTCAAGGAACGGGTTCCCGCGCCGCTCGTCCCGCTCCCTGACCTGCAACATTCCTTCGCCGACCTCCGTGATGAACCGTATCCCAGGGTTATGACGTTCCGTCAGCGGCGGCTATGCCGCCTGGAGTTAGTTCGGTACTGTCCATTACGGAGCGGTGACCGGCCGAGTTAGGGTGTAACGCGATGATGGGACGGCTTACCCAACGCGTCACCATTACGAGTTCGCTCATGCGCCGGAGCGTCGCTGGTTGCGGGGCGCTCGTCCTGATCGGTGTCGGTGCCTACAGCGGGATGTTCCAGCCCCCATCGGGTGGCTCGGGTGGGGCACCGGCGGCAGCGGCGGCGTCATCACACGCAGCCGCGACCTCGTTCCGGCAGATCATCTTGCCCGACCTGCTGATCGTCTCGCCAGCCGGGCTCAGCAGCCAACAGCTGACGAGGCTTAACAAGATCAGCGGCGTGCGGAACATGATCGCCTTCGACGGCGCAGAGATCAAGGCGGGCGGCCGGCCGGTGAGCGTCATCGGCGTGAACCCCGCGCAGTTCCGGTCCTGGGTGCCGCTGCAGACCGCCTCGGACCAGCCGTTGTGGACGGCCCTGGCGAGCGGGGAGTTCGCCGCCGCCACGACCGCACGCAAGAGCCTTGGCCTGCGCGCCGGGGCCAGCTACCCGCTGACCGGCGCCAGCACCCAGCTCGTCCGGTTCGGCGGGGCTGCCTCGCTGGGCATCGAGGGCGTCGACCTGCTCGTGGACAGCAAGCTGTCCGCCGAGCTCGGTCTCGTGCACCGCGTCGCGGCGCTGATCAGCGCGCCAGGCGTCGGCCTGACCAAGCTGATCACCGAGGTCAAGGCCGTGCTCGGGCCATCGGGCAAGATCGTCAGCCTGCGCCAGCAGCAGCTCCCGGTGACGAAGGTCAGCTCCGACCAGCTGCCGACCACGTACCTGCAGCTGTTCCAGGACTCGGCGGCGAAGTACTGTCCCGGCCTGTCCTGGACGGTGCTGGCCGCGATCGGCCAGATCGAGAGCGCGGACGGGACCAACGACGGCCCGTCGCCGGCGGGCGCGCTCGGGCCGATGCAGTTTGAGCCGTCCACGTGGGCGGCCTGGGGCATCGACGGCTTCGGCCAGACCGGCCCGCCAAACATCATGAACCCGTACGACGCGGTGCCATCGGCCGCGAGGATGCTGTGCGCAGACGGGGCCGCGGCCGGAGGCGCGGCGCTGTCCGCCGCCATCTTCGACTACAACCACGCGAACTGGTACGTCAGCGAAGTGCTGTCGCTGGCCGCTGAGTACGCCCAGGACTCCTAACCCCTGCGGGGAAGGTGTGGCGTGGCTAACCCCTGCGGGGGAAGGTGTGGCGCGGCCCGTCGGGGGTGTCCAGGGTGTAGGTGACGGCGATCCGGGTGATCCTTCCGGGCTCTGCCCCGCATCCCCCAAGGTCGGCCGCCGCATTGTTTCCGGCCTGGTTGGATGGTGCCATGCCGCCCTATGACTCGTTCCTGCTGATCTCCTTCGGCGGCCCCGAGGGCCGCGACGACGTGATCCCGTTCCTGGAAAACGTCACCCGCGGCCGCGGCGTGCCGCGCGAGCGGCTGGAGCAGGTCGCCGAGCACTACTACCAGTTCGGCGGGGTCAGCCCGATCAACCAGCAGTGCCGGGACCTGCTCGCCGCGATCGAGAAGGAATTCGCGGCCAGCGGCGTCGACCTGCCCGTGTACTGGGGCAACCGCAACTGGGATCCGCTGCTCACCGACACAGTGGCGGCCATGGCGGCCGACGGCAGGCGGCACGCGATCGCGTTCGTGACGTCGGCATACAGTTCCTACTCGAGTTGCAGGCAGTACCTGGAGGACATCGAGCGAGCCAGGGTGGCGGTGCCGGACGCCCCGCGGATCGACAAGCTGCGCCAGTACTTCAACCACCCGGGCTTCGTTGAGCCGTTTGCCGACGCCGCGCGGAGCGCCGCAGAGTCGCTGCCGCTACCCGTTCAGGGCACTTATGATCTTGTCTTCACCGCGCACAGCATCCCCGAGGCGATGGCCGGGGCCAGCGGGCCCACCGGGGGTGCGTACCCCAGGCAGCTCGCCGAGGCGTCGCGGCTGGTGGCCGAGCGGCTCGGGCGCGGTGATTCCTGGCGGCTGGCCTACCAGAGCCGCAGTGGGCCCCCGTCGGTGCCCTGGCTCGGCCCGGACATCGGCGAGTGCCTCACCGAGCTGGCCGAGGCGGGCTCCAGCGCCGTCGTGGTGGTCCCGGTCGGCTTCATCTCCGATCACATGGAGGTCGTCTTCGACCTCGACGTGGAGGCGGCGCGGCACGCCGAGCGGCTGGGCCTGCCGCTGGTGCGCGCGGCGACACCGAGCACCGACCCGCGGTTCATCGCCATGATCACCGAGCTGGTGTCCGAACGGCAGGACGGGCTGCCGCCCCGGGCGCTCGGCGAGCTGGGGCCGACCCTCGGCGTGTGCGGCAGCGGGTGTTGTGGCGCGGGCTCGGCCAGGCCGGGGGTTTCAGCGTGACCGCGGCAGAGGCCGAGAGCCTGCTCGACCTGGCCTGCGAGGTGGCCGTGGCGGCGGGCCGGCTGCTGATCGGCAGCGGCGGCCGCCCGGAGGTCGTGGCCACCAAGTCGAGCCCGACCGACGTCGTGACCGAGGCCGACCAGGCCGCTGAGGCGCTGATCAGGGGCCTGATCGGCGAGAAGCGGCCAGGCGACCGGATCCTCGGCGAGGAGGGTGGCGAGACCGGGCCGGGCGGGACGGGTGGGCAGGGCGGGCGTAGTGATGTTCGCTGGATCGTGGACCCGCTGGACGGCACCGTCAACTACCTGTACGGGCTCCCCGACTGGGCGGTCAGCGTCGCCGCGGAGGTGGACGGCACCGTCGTGGCCGGGGCGGTGTTCGTGCCGCGGCGCGATGAGCTGTACAGCGCGAGGCTCGGCCACGGCGCGTGGCTGAGCTCTGGCGCCCTGGACTGGCGTGGCGAGGACACTGGCTCTCCGGTCAGGCTGGCCTGCAACCGCGACGTGCCGCTCGCCCAGGCGCTGGTGGCAACCGGCTTCGGGTACGCGGCGGGGCGCCGGCAGGTCCAGGGCGACGTGCTGCGGGCCGTGCTGCCCCGGGTGCGCGACATCCGGCGCGGCGGGTCGGCCGCCGTGGACCTGTGCTCGGTGGCCTCGGGCACCGTGGACGCCTACTACGAGCGGGGCGTCAACCTCTGGGACATCGCGGCGGGCGGGCTGATCGCCGCCGAGGCCGGCGCCGAGGTCACCGGGCTGCACGGCAGGCCGCCGAGCCCGTCGATGACGCTCGCGGCGCCACCGCCGCTACTCGGCGACCTGCACGACCTGCTGGCGAGCACGGACCCGGAGCGCGACGCCTGAGCTGGCCTGCCTAAACCCTGGCCTACGTGGCCTTGGTGAGCGTGCCCGTGGCCGCCGGTGCGCCCTTGCCCTTGAAGCTGAACTGCAGCGTGCTGCTCGAGCCGGGGGTGAGCGTCACCACGCCGCGCTGGCACGGGCCCTTGACGGTTGCCTGGTCCAGCGTGAGCGTGCCGAAGGTGTCAGAAACCAGGTTGAGGTCATCGGAGCACGTGAACGGGCCTGAGTAGTGGATCGATCCCGCGGTGGCACCGGAGCCCAGGCTCACGTCGACGGTGACGCTGAACGTGCCGGACGAGCTGTCCTGGCTGACCTGGCCCGACCATGTGCCCGCCAGGGACGCGGGGATCGTTACCGTGCGGGTCGGCTTGGCGCTGGGCTTGGCCGTGGGGTGCGGGCTCGCCGTCTTGGCAGCGCTGGACGGCGGGCTGGGGTGGTCGCTCTTGCTCTGCAGGACGTGGATGACCAGCGCGATTGCCACGATGCAGACGGCCACGCCGACCGCCCACCAGAGCGTCACCGTCCTGCGCGTCCGGTCCTGGCGCGGCGGTTCCTGGGCGCCCTCCGGGATCGGCGGTGCCGCCGCTGGCGCCGCGCGCCTCGCCCCCTCCGCGAGCACCCCGGCAGGCGGGTCGTCGTCGCCGAGAAGCTCGATCACCACAGACCGGGCGGTGGGCTGGTCAGGGCCCCCGGACAGGCACCGGCTGGCGAGCTCGCGCAGCGGCTCGGGCAGCAGTTCGAGGTCGTTATAGGCGGGATCCGGGGGAGCGCCGGCCGCGGCGAACAGCAACGTGCGGGCCCATGCGCGCATGTCGTTGCCGGGGGTTGCCGAGCCGTAGGGCGGGGTGATGCCGAACTCGATGACCCGCGGGCCGTCGGGGCTCAGCACGACATGCTGGGGGCCGAAGCCGCCATGGACGAGCCCGGCCTGGTGGATCGCGGCCAGCCCGGTCGCGGTCCCGATGGCCAGCGCCTCAAGGTCGCGGCCTTCCCAGGGACCTTCCTCGGTGACGAGTTCACGCAGCGAGGGACCGGGGACGTACTCGCTGACCAGGAACGCCTGCTTGCCGTCGAATCCCGCCCCCAGGATCCGTGCCGCGCAGAACGGCGCGACCATCGAGGCGGCGTTTGCCTCCTCGGTGAACCGGTCCCGTTCGGCGGGGTCGGCGATCCAGTCGCCGTCCAGCAGCGTGATCATCACGTCGCTGCCGTCAACGGTCCTGGCAAGATAGACCGGCCTGGCGCCCGGCATCCCGGCGATCCGCCCGCTCAGCCGGTAGCGGCCCACGTGACTCGGGTCGTCCGCATGCAGCGGCTCGACGTGGGGCATAAACCGTCTCCGCGGGGGTCGTGCAGGCGTTCGAGGTGCACGGTTCGCGCTTTATGCACCTTGTGCCTGCTAGGTGTGCTGATCAAGACGATGGAGCAACTTGTCACCCGAGATTTTAGATGGAATGCGAGGGTCCTAGGGGATGCTCCGGCGCAGGACTGGCTGGGACACGAACCGCCGGGCATGGCCGGTACGTGTACCAGGCGCCGGGACGTGACAGAATTCCCCGCCGGATTCGGGCACAACCGAGGCTTCCCGAGCGTTACACCCGCGCGATAGGCGAAGAAGATGGAGGGGTAAGGGCCACATGGCTACCGACTACGACAGTCCGAGGAAGACCGACGACGAGCTCAGCGAGGACAGTCTCCAGGAGCTCCAGGCACGACGGATGGACAAGTCATCGACCGCGATCGACCTCGACCCGGACGATGTTGCTGAGTCGCTGGAGCTGCCCGGAGCGGACCTCTCCAACGAGGAGCTCTCGTTCGCCGTGATCCCACGTCGGTCTGACGAGTTCACGTGCTCAAGTTGCTTCCTCGTGCACCACAGGAGCCAGCTCGCCGAAACCCGCGGCGGGCAGCTTGTGTGCCGGGAGTGCGCGGCCTAAGCCGGTCTGGCGCTGTTATGCCCAGGCCGCGAGGCCGCGTCCCGCGCACGGCGACGCCGTGCGCGGGAGGCACCATGCCCTGCTATCGGCGGGCGTGGTGCCACCAGCCAGGAGTTACGCTCTGAATCGCTCCAGAGGAGCACCAAGGATCATTACGGGGTAGCCGCCATCGAAGGCGCGTGCCATCCGCGGTCAGCCGAGTTCGGCCGAGTTGAGGTACGCGCGCAGGTCCGTCACCAGGATCGAGATCTCCGGTTCCATGCCGCGGCGGGCGTCCGGCCACTCGTCAACGCCATCCCACCAGTATTCGCGCGGGGTGCCCGGGTACCTCGGCGTCAGATGTATGTGCAGGTGCTGCGTCCGGTCGCCGATGACGGTGGCGTAGACGTGTTCTGCCCGGGTCACCTCGCGCAGCGCGCGGCTGGCGCGGGAGCACCACAGGCCCACGGCCCTGGCCTCGGAGTCGGTGAGGTCCTCGAGCCCCGGCGCGTGCCGTTTGGGCTCGACGAGCAGATGTCCCAGGTAGACGGGAGCACCGTCGCGGCCCGGCGCCTCCGGCGACAGGTGGGAGACCACGACCAGGTCGTCCTCGGCGACCGGGCCGCCGGGCAGTAGTGACCCCTGCTCCCAGTGCTTGCGGCAGACAAAGCAGTCCGCTGCGGCATCTAAATGTGCCATGGGTGCAATCCTGGCATGTCCGGGCAGCGTTGACAGCTGCGGAAGCTGCGGCGGCCGAGTGCCCTGCCGCACCTGTCCTCCGGGGGCCGCCACGGATCAGCCCCGGTGACACCCGCCCCCGCCTGACCGGGCCGGTGCCCGATCCGCTGTGGCCGACCAGCATGATGGGACCATCGTGACCGCAGTGGGCAGCAGGGGCGGTGGCGGGGAGGTGGGGGGAGAAGCGGCGGGGACGTGGGGGGAGAAGTGGCGGGGAGGTGGGGGGAGAAGCGGCAGGGACGTGGCAGGAGAAGCGGCG